>OJFG01000072.1_pt1 | contig 65410 bp, 57 predicted proteins | sample 1594071 | NCBI WGS metagenome assembly OJFG01 (sample SAMN05416818, study PRJEB24817) | seawater metagenome | isolation source: Sea water | place: Canada:Atlantic | collected 2013-07 | reverse complement strand
AAACCGCTGGACGCATTCTGAGACGGTCACTTATTAATGCGGATTGGTATTACTTCAGTGGGTCATTTCGACTCCGGTTTATGTGTTTGGTATACATCTTGTACGTCTCTCCACAAGGCACACTATGCGGCGATATGTGTGTATTTTGTTCACATAACCCACTTCGAAGACGTAAGGATTACCGATGACCTACTTAAGATTCATGGGGATGATTGGCGTATCTACACTCGTCATGTTCATTATGATGTACTTGAACACGTACGCCTTATCCCATCTGTTTTTCAGTGAAACAAGAACCTACATGGCGCTTTATATGGGGTCGGCCATGGCGGTGATTATGCTGTTGTTTATGCTTGGAATGTATCGCGATAAAAAGCGCAACACGGGGATCTTTATTGGCGCCGTCGCGGTATTTTTATTGTGCCTATATCTGGTTCGATCGCAAATCACCGTGTCTGACTCTGCTTATATGAAGGCTATGATCCCTCACCACTCTATTGCTATTTTGACCAGTGAAAGAGCCAATATCCAGGACGCGCGCGTACGTGAATTAGCAGATAACATCATTCAGGCCCAGCGTGATGAAATTAAACAAATGCAATGGTTAATCAAGGATATAGAGCAAAACGGCAAGGCGCTTTCACAAGCCGACGCCCAGCAGCGACCGGTACCTAAATTTAACAACACCTCACCCCAAGGAGGCCAAAATGAGTAAAACTGCCAGCCTTTATCGTATGGTAACCGATGAACACATTTGCCCTTATGGATTGCGCTCAAAAGATCTTTTGGAAAGAAAGGGCTTTAGCGTTGATGACCACAAGCTAACATCTCGCGAAGAAACCGACCGTTTTCAAGCCAAATACGATGTAAAAACAACACCACAAACCATTATTGACGATGAACGTGTGGGCGGGTACGACGATCTACGCAGTTATTTTGATAAAGAGCCCGCCGGGCAAACAGGCACCACTTATGCCCCCGTAATCAGCATATTTGCATTAGCCGTATTGCTTACTGCAGCCCTGCAATACTTCGTGGCTGGCGAATTCCTTTCAGTTCGCTCACTGATGTTGTTTATCGCATTTTCCATGGTGATGCTCGCGGTGCAAAAGCTACAAGATTTGTATAGCTTTACTAATTCATTTATCACTTATGATCTACTCGCGATGAAGTGGATGCGCTACGCGTATATCTATCCATTTATTGAAGCTTATGCCGGTGTCGCTATGGTCGCCGAGTTGCCAGCATTGGCGGTGGCTCCTTTCTCGATATTTATCGGCTGTGTCGGGGCTGTTTCGGTGATGAAGGCTGTCTATATTGATAAACGCGAATTAAAGTGCGCCTGCGTAGGTGGCGACAGCAATGTGCCACTGGGCTTCGTGTCCTTGTCTGAAAACCTGTTTATGATTGCCGGTGGCCTAATTATGTTTATGTATTGATGGCCAAGTTCATTTGAAATAGCAATACTAACAAACTCCGTGCTTTGTACCCGGGTGGGGTACAAAGCGGTTTGTGGCAGACTTCCTGAAACGATGAACCTTAAAGATGGTTGAACAAAGCAGATATCCAGAGCACAGCAGCCATTATCATCGACAGAGAAACGCCTGCAGAGCCAAGATCTTTTGCTAAGCCTGATAGCGGATGAATTTCCTGCCCTACCCTATCTATTGTTACTTCAATAGCGGTATTAATAATCTCGGCAAAAAGAACAAATAATATTGAGACTATCAGTATTCCACTTTGGAATAGTGGAATTTGCCAATAGCCTAAGACCAGCAATGCGACAAATAGCAGCACTAACTCTTGTTTAAAGGCAGCTTCATTTTTAGTCAACCAAAGCAGAGCCTTAAAGGAGTTTTTGCAAGCTAATGTAAGACGTAACCATCCTTTAGGCTTACTTAACGGATCAAAACGTAATGGTGTAATAGGCTTTTTTAAATCTTGCATGGGCTGAATATATCCAAGTTGGCTTGATAGGTAACGCTGTTTACGGCTGTTAATCCTAACAATGTGTCGTACAAATTGTCTTGTGAATAAGGGTTATCGACACGTTGAGCAACACAGCGTTTATATGCTGTATTGCCAAGATTCGAATCCCAGTACACCATAGGTACATGGGTCTGTTCGGCTGGTGCTAACTTGTATGGGAATCCATGTAAATAAAGTCCTTTTTCACCTAGGGATTCGCCGTGGTCTGAAATATATAACATCGCAGAGTTAGGCACATTCGCTAATAAGCCTATCACCTTCCCCAGCACATAATCGGTGTATGCAATGGTATTGTCGTAAGTATTATTAAGCGTCTGAGCCGTGCAATTTTGAATATCGCTTCTTGGGCAATCTGGTTGGTAACGGCCGTAGTTTTCTGGATATCTACGATAATAAGTCGGACCGTGTGAGCCAATCATATGCAAAATAACGACTCTGTTACTGCTTGAGTATTCTTTTAGCGTACGATTAAGTTGATTGACTAAAATTTCATCCAAACAAAAGTCACCGTCGCATAAAGTAGGATCCCTGTGAGGGTCAAACGCTATCGAGTCGATTCTACTGCAGACCCCTTTACAGCTACTGTTGTTATCGATCCAAGTTACCGCTGTACCGGCTCGATGAATAATGTCTAATACGTTGTCCTGGCTACTGGCTATTCTCGAGTCATATTGTTTTCGTGGCAGCCTAGAAAACATACAAGGTACGGATACAGCGGTTGCAGTGCCACATGAAGTGACATTATTGAAGCTCACAGCACCTAAACGCTGTAAGTTAGGGGTGGTGTTTCGATAATAACCATTACTGCCAAATTTATCTGCTCTGGCAGTTTCGCCTACCACAACAACAAGCGTCCGTGGCTGCATGGGATTAAAGTCATTAATGACAGGATGCTTGTCCAATACTCGGTATGGCAAAGGAGGATAAAAGTACGTATCGCGCAAATATTTATACCCTGCATCGTAAAATGCATAGGGAATGATGTGTTTTATCAAGCCTTTATTATTTCTGCCGACCGCAGCATAACTTTTGTAAAAAAGCCCAGCGATTAATATTATTCCTAACAGCGCCACTAAATTGATCAGCAGCAACTTTTTAATTCTAGAGGTAAATCCGCCCTTTATTTCTTGATTGAGTACAGCAAATACTGGGAGCATGCCTAACAAAATAAAAAAGAGTAAAAAGCTTATATTTAAATATGAAAGTGCTTCTCCCGAGTTAGTCTCAACAATATTCTGCAGCATACTACTATCAAAAATAACACCGTAAACTACCGAAGCGTAAAACAAAAAGGCACAGACAAGAACGGTAAATGCAATCGTTATACGGGGGAAAAAAACGGCACCAAATACACTAACAAAGAGAATATTAATCAAGGTCAATAATATTGGAATAGAAACAAAAAACACCCATTCCCACAGCGTGTTTGGCTGTACGCTTTCATATACTTTTGAAATAAAAGGATAATTAAAAACAAGTGTAATAATCAGAGATGAATATATTACAAACTGTGATGAGGATGGATTTATATTTACTGTTCGACCTAAGTTCAAAACAAGCTTTCCTATGTGAATTTTCACATAGAGTAATTTTTTAAACTTAGGTGATACTTAAGATTAACTTTAGTAGATTATCTTTTATGAGATAATCTACTTGACGTTGCTACAGCTTTTTCATAACGATAAATTTTTAAATCAGGAATAAGTGCACTTAACCCACATTCAGGTTTTCGAGCTTCGGCGGATAATAAAATCCAATTTTTGCGATGCGCATAACCTACCGGCTTGGCTTTTTGCAAATCAAAACATTTTCCAGAAATATTGTCTTCATCAACTAACACGTAGCGAGCGTCATCTACTTGACCCAACCAATGATAGGCGGCATTAATTTGTCCTGGAAGCTCAGAGTGGTAGCCGAAATGAACAACCGAATAAGGGGAAAATAAAATAAACTGTTCTGAAAAATTCACCAAGCCAATGGTGACATTCTGTTCTTTTACGATAGCTTGAATATTTCGAAAGATATTTTTGGGCGTTTTTACATCATCTAAAAGAACGTAACCCCACGTACTGTATCCCACCATGAGTAGACTGATAAAAAGTGGCCAGGCCTGCCAAACCTTTTTACGTACGGTAAACAGAGATATTCCAACTCCTAGTGCGCCAATAAAAAGAAAAAATAGCCATGGCGAAAGGCCATACTTATTTTCGAGCTCTAATAAAAAAGTCAACTTTGCTAAACCAGCAAAGCCAACGCCTAAACATAAAATAGATAAAGCAGCGACCACAACCCAAAGCAAACGCGGCAAGCTCGTTTTTGATATCAGCTCTTTTACGTAGGGAGCACTAATTATAACCAACATAGGCAAAGCCGGCAGAATATACACACCTCGCTTACCCGGACTAATACTGAAAAACAACACTAATAATAAAATCCAAGTTGCTGGCAAAATAATCCGTGCGTCACAATTTTTAAATGCTTGATACCACTTAGGTAATAGCCAGGGCACAGCCACGCTGAAGGGAAGCCAAAACAGAGGAATAACTTCAATCAAGTAATACCAAAATGGTTTTAAATGATGCCAAGAGTCAGCGTAACGAGTGACTGTTTGCCTAAATAAGATATTATCGCGATATTGAATCAAAGCAGGGTCCTGGCTTAACTCAACCTGGATCAACATCGGCACCAACCACAATCCAATCGCCAGAAACATAAATATTGGACCGGCCAACCAACGCCATACGTCATAGCGCTGCGCATGCATTGTTAAATTAACTGTGTTTGTCTTTTGAAAAAAATAATAAGGGAGCAACATCAAGACAGGAAGAAAACCAACCCCTTTCGTGATGACTCCTAAGCCCATAAAGAAAAATGCTAGATAGTACCAAAGCCAGCGACGTTCAATTAATATGAAACGCAACAATCCATAACAGCCAATGGTAATCCAACAACTCACCATAGCGTCGATTTGAGCAGTTTTTGACTGCAATAAAAATTGCACACTAAATAGTAAAAGCGCCCCTGCCGTTAATCCTACACTTTCATTCCAGAGACGTTTACCTAGATCATAAACCAAAAATACAGTTAATAAGCTTGCCAAGGCAGAGGGCAGTAAAAAGGCAACATGTATCGAGCCTGTTAGCACATAGAAAAACGCAATTGCCCACATGAAAACAGGTGGCTTATCAGGATAATATTCGCCGCCCCTAGTAGGGAAAAGCCACTGGCCGCTTTCAACCATCTCTTTCGCTATTTGAGCAAATCGAGGCTCGTCAGCAGGCCAAGGATCCCTTAGCCCCAATCCGATCAGAATCAGTGCTGCGGCTGTCAGTAAAAGTACAATGCTAGCAAACTGCTGTTGCCGCTTTCTATCGTTCATATTCATTGGTATGTAGCGCACTAACGTTTACTTTAGTCTCGTTGAGATGATCTGGTTTACCGGTAATTTGATTGCGGTATTTTTTCAGAATATACGCACCAAGCAGACTAGCTAACAAAAATAGCAAAACGCTCACTATGAGGTTTGCACCAGAGTTCACTAATACCCCTTTTCCCATCAGTGAAAAAATAATCATTTGAGGTAAGTAACCTATGGTTGAGCCAGTCACAAATGGCAAGACTCGAGCTTGTGTTACGCCCGCAATAAGGTTGGTTGCTAAGTTATTACCAACAGGCATCAAGCGCACGACTAACGATTTAACTAAAACATCCTGCTTTAAAAAACGATTTAACTTAGTCATTTTTTCTTTTAAGCGGGTTTGAATAAAAGAGCGGGCAAAATATCGGGCGAAAAACACGACGACGATACAGCTCGTCGCAGCAGCAAGGGTCGAATATAAACTCCCTTGTACAACTCCAAAGGCGTAGCCACCCATAAAGGCCACAAGTTGTCTAGGCAACCCAAAAGACATCAAACACACAGAAATGCAAAAGTAATTCACTACCCCAGCAAAACCATTGTCACGTGTATGACTATCGATCCATTGCTGACTAAACGTATCACCCCATGGTAATTGTTCGCCAAATTGACCTAGCAAAAAGAGTAAACTAACCAGCAAAGTAAGCTTAACTAGATTGCTGTGCATCTATTGTTCCCCCCTCAGGATCCAACACAATGTCTGTGAGCTTACTGCGCTTCAGTAGCCACAGAACACCGGCTATATCCAATACTCCTGCTCCTAGGCGACCCAACATATTGTACTTAGAGCTTCCGTACGCTCGGTTTCTGTGATGTACATCCACAACCTTTACCGTTCCACCTTGACGGCGTACGAGTGCAGGGATAAAGCGGTGCATATGATCAAAATAAGGCAATGTGAGGAATGTTTGTTTGGGAAACACTTTCAAGCCACATCCTGTATCTGGAGTGTTGTCTCTGAGAATTTGACCCCGTATGCGATTCGCAACGCGTGACTGAAGCCGCTTCCAGGGCGTGTCTTTTCGGTTCTTGCGATTTCCTGCAATGCAAAAGTGAATTCCCTCGGGGAATGGAGCCGCATGTGCAATAAGTTTAGGGATATCAGCAGGATCATTTTGGCCGTCAGCATCAAGCGTAACAATAAGCTCACCTTTTGCCTGCTTAACACCATTCCAAATGGCCGTGCTTTGTCCCACAGAATATAGATGCTTTATCGCCTTTACATGCTCAAAGCGACTCAGGCTAAGCTCACGAATTTTTTGATAGGTTCTATCTGTACTACCATCATCTACATAGATAATTTCATAATCTGGTGTATCCACTAGCGCTTCACAGATTTCTCGCACCAAAGGCTCTATGTTTTCTTCTTCGTTTTTTGCCGGTATCACTATTGAAATTTTCACACAACCCTCTACTGTCGAATTGACATACGTTTCCACCCATTCGGCGACTTCAAAACAGTATCAAGCGAAACTTAAGGTTAACTGACGATAAACTTTACGTTCATTTTAGGCTTCTACCCTCAGCGAATCTTAAGAAAGCTGAGGTATACTAGAGGTATGAAAAAAACAGGCGAAACGTCATGAGAATACTACTAATCGAAGACTCAGCTACCCTCAGGAACAGCTTAAGCCTTGGGCTTGATAAACTCGGGTATTCTGTAGATGTTGCAGCTGATGGCACCACAGGCCTCAGTATGGCACTGATGGGTGACTACGAAATTGTTATTCTTGATCTTATGTTGCCAGAACTTGATGGTCTGGCCATTTTAAAAGCCTTAAGAAAAAGAAATCTAAACGTGCGGGTATTAATACTTTCCGCTCGTTCACAAACAGATGATAAAGTCAGCGGTATTCTCTCTGGCGCAGACGATTACTTGACCAAACCTTTTTCATTTGATGAATTAAGCGCCCGCTTGGTAAGCCTGATGAGAAGAGGCCCTGCTACTCATGCAAATGATCGAATTGAAATTAATGATTTTGTGTTAAACCTCCAGACTAAATCCTTGAGTTACCACCAACAAGACATAGAGTTAACACCGAATGAATATAAAATCATTGAGTGTATGTTTTTGAATCGAGACCGTGTAGTGACTTCTGAAAGACTCAGTGAGTATCTGTCAGGCAATTATGACCACACCTCAAAGAATGCCATTGAAGCACATTTATCGTCGGCCAGAAAAAAGGCCAAAAACATAGGAGCATCTCTTCCTATCAAGAGTAAACGTGGTTTTGGTTATAAAATAGTTGGGATAAATGAAATCAATTCGTAAAACCTTAACCAGACGACTCTCAATTGTCATATCAATACTGGTTATAAGCGTATTGTTAGCAGCCGACATTGGCGTAGATAACTGGGTGGAAAATGAGTTCAACCATGCCATGAAGGCTAAAATCGGCTTGCTTCAAACCTTAGTTAGACAAGATATAGACGGCATAAACTTCCATTTCTCAGGCGAATATTTACCTGAGTTCAAAGGTACTGAATCACCTGAGTATTTTCAACTTTGGCATAGCAACAAAGCATTTAAAAAATCAGCTACGTTATCCTTATACAAAGACAACCAGTTACCGTTAACCGCAATCAATTTGAATGAGTTTGTCATTAACGACATGACCTTACCAGACGGACGTTCAGGAAGAATAGCCTACTCTAAATTTATCCCTCAAATGGAAGAAGAGTTAGATGGCGAATCAAGGCCTGCAGCCCCACCGATGATCATTGCCTATGCAACATCTGTTGAACTATTGAACTTCACTTTATGGTTTATTGATGTCGCCTTTATTCTGGCCTTGGTCCTAGTCCCTCTCGTCGTCAGGTTTGTGGTAAAGAATACGGTATCTTATTCTTTAACTCCTCTTGATAACTTAAACGAAAAAATCAGAGAAATGCGTTTCAGTGATCCGCTATCTCGCACCGTTTTCGAAAACAATGTAGAGGAATTAACTCCTATCACAGACAGTATTAACCATTTCATCCAAGATAATTACTCACTGTATGTTCGCGAAAAAAGGCTGACTTCTGATATAGCCCATGAGCTCAAAACACCGGTCACTGAGTTAATTAACATGACCGAAGTCGCATTGAAATTCCCGGGAGAAGATAGGTTAGAAAAAGATTTTAAACCGACTGTTCTTCAAATCGCCAATCGAATGAAAAGTATTATATCGGGCTTGATGCTTCTTCAGAAATACAGTCATCAAAGTCTACACTTAGCCGACAACATTAAGCTCGATGTGCTTATCGATAACATCACGAGACAAAAGAATTTTAATAATATCTTTACTGACATTGAATCTACACCGTCGACCATTATCAAAAGTAACCGGATGGCCATAGAGTCCATAGTGAATAATCTATTTGATAACGCCATCCAGCACAGTAAGCTCGAGACGCCCATCAACGTAGCCTTGATAAGCAATAAACAAGGAAAAATTAAGTTCACAATCAGCAATGTAATGAAGGTTTCACTTACCGAGGGTGATCTCTCTCAGATGTTCGATCCGCTCTGGCAAAAAGACAACGCAAGAAGTTCAGAGAACAACTTTGGGCTAGGCCTCTGTATCGTTAAAACCCTTTGTGATGCTGTTAACGCTGAAATTTCAGTGAGTATTGAAGAAATGAAAATATTTTTTAGTGTCACCTTCCCTATAAATCCAATGAGTGCCACTGAGCGTTAGTATTCCCACTGAGCATTAGTACAAAGCAACGGTTGGCCATAAGCGAAAACAAGCTTGCACCTTCTCAGAAGCTTGCCATTTACACTGTCCTAACCAACACATAATGACTTAATAGATTTAAGCAAAGAAGATAAATACGCCATAAAAAATACTGGCGCATACGCCTATCGCTGAGACCCAGCCCAGTGCTTTCATGTGAGAAAGCGCTTGGCGCCAAATGCGTCTGCGCGGTTTTAGTTCATGGCGTGATATACGCGCCACACGCATACCGTACATATAGGTGCCTGTCACGGTGAGGCCCGTCAGAAAAAGGCCAAACAAAAAGTACACTATTTTACTGAACATGCCCCCCCAAACGCCAAAATGTAATGGGTCAGCCGCTTCTGAAATACGGTTATGTACGCTTAAGTCACGGCCATCTTGGTGTTGAATAAGCTGCCCTGTAGCAGGGTCAAATGTCACGAAATTCGCTCTGGGGCGCACGAGTACAGCGCTCCCTTGGCCCTGAATTTCAATCACGTCTGATGACGCCTGGGCAAAATTAACCCTTTCAATAGCCAGTTCAGGATACGCCCGCTGCGTTTGTACCAGCATGGCCGTAAATGTAGGTACGCTGGGCATCGTTTGTTTAGCTAACGCCTCTGTACTGGTTGCCGTTAAACGTGCAGGGCTTGTGGCATTGGCCCCCCAACGTTCTGCCAAATACCAGCAACCCGTTACACTGATGATCAGCAAAAACCATAAGCTCCACACTCCAACCAAACGATGAAGGTCAACCCAACGGGTTTTCCGATGTTGCCAGCGTGGCTTTCTAAAAAAGTGTGTCCACCAGCTTTTATAGGTATACAAACTAGACACCAGCACCGCCAACAGCACCACAGCAAACAAACTCACCAACGTGATACCTAGGGTGAGTGGCAGCATTAGGTGACGATGCAGCATACGAAAAAAACGCTGCCAGTTAAGCCAGCGCCCATCTCCTAAGAACTTCCCTGAGGTAGGGTGAAAAAACAGGCGGTGTCGCTGCCCATTAACATCAAGGTAAATGACTTCAGCGCTATACCAGCGATGCAAAGGGGCTTGAATAGAGCGCAACGAATTGACAGGTGCTTGTTGCTGGGCACTGGCATAGACTTTCTGCCAGTTCATACTCTCAACGCTTGATGGTGCTACTCGTTTGGCCGGGTTAGCTAACCAATCTAGCTCGTTAGAAACAACAGCCAATGTGCCGGTCAGTACGATAAAGCACAGCATAATAGCCAGCTTCACTCCAAGCCAACTGTGAATGCTAAACCAATTCGCTCTATTCAATTTGCACTATCCACGTTTTCCGCCAATGCCTTTATCCCAAATGCGCTAAAAGTCGTATTTTAACTGGGCAATGATTTCTCTTGGTTGCCCGGGAAAATGACCATTTCGCTGGCTAAAACCACTGACTGCATACTCTTTGTCAAATACATTATTCACGTTTAGGCTAAACAGTATGTTGTCCCATTTGGTTGTCCAACTGGCGTCAAATACCGTAAACGCTTTGACCTTTTGCGCGTCCGAGCTGATTTGCTCACCCACGTAGTTCACCCCAAGGGCAAAAGACGAATTGATACTATGCAAGGCATAGCGTCCCCATAATCCTGCTTGATGACGGGGTGCATTCACAAAGCGATCGCCTTCCCCAAAGGTATTGTTTGAACTACCGTCAACCACTATGGTGTCGTTATACGCATAGTTGGCGGTGATACTTAATTCATCGGTAATATCACCGACTAAGGTAAACTCAGCGCCGTCACTTTCCACCACCCCAAAATTGATCAACGCCGATTGGGTGTCGTCATTCTCTCCTTCTATATAATCTGGGTTGCTGGCCACTAAGTTTTCTTTGCTGATGTGATACACAGCAAAGGTGGTCATAATACTGCCGCCCAACCATTCGTTTTTAACCCCAAACTCTATCGAATCACCGGTCACAGGTTTAAGATCTGTCACGCTGGCATCCGCTTGGTCCGTGGCGTCTACCGGGTTAAAGCTTTCAGAGTAATTAGCATACAACGACATACTAGTCGTTGGCTTAAAGGTTAAACCAGAGCGAAACGTCACATCTTGATCACCGTACTCATAACCGCTTTCTTTGTCTCTTTCATCAAAGTGATCAAAGCGAGCACCTAGCATTAGTGTCCATTTATCGGCTAGCTGTATCATGTCTTGTAGGTACAAGCCTTGGCGGTTACGCCGAATACCGTCTCTATTTTGATCTGTCAGGTTGTAGGTACTTGGGTCGGTTTCACCGTAATTAAGCTCAAAAATATTCAGATTACCAACACCATCGGCTTCATAGCGAGCACGAAGGTAGTCATAGTCGGAGTCTAAATAATGCCAATCACCACCAAATAATAATTGGTGGTCCATGCCAGCAACGCTAAAGTCATAAACAAAATCAGTGGTCAAACTCACTTCATCATTCGCACGGTATTGAGAGCGATATTCTCTGCGTATCGTTTCATCCTCGATATTAGCTTCGCCATCTCCATTTACGTCCACCCAACTGCGAGACTCGTGGTACGCCTGATCGCGTTCATTGGTCATCAATCTTAAGGTTGAGTTAACACGAAATACATCACTAAATGTATGCTCAAGCTGTGATTGCACGACCCAAGCCTCAAGATCCTGAAAATCACTTTCTTCGTTGGCGTTATAACTCCGGTCAACCAGGAAATTACCATTATCATCCACCGGTACGCCACGTAATCTGTGCCCCCCAAGGTTTTGTACAATGTAATCAAACGTCGTGGTTAAACGCGTATCGTCACTAAAGTCATGCAATAGGCCGCCAACCAATTCGATGTTTTCCATGTCAGCATTATTGCGAAAACTATCTTGAGATTCATAAAAGCCACCTAAGCGATATGCTGTGGTGTCACTTAACCCACCTGTAGCTTGGGCTGAGATCCCCAGTAGGTCATAATTGCCAACGGTCAGGTTGACATCAGCAGACTCATTGAAGGTGGGCTTTTTGGTTACGTAATTGATCATACCTCCAGGCTCACCACCGCCATAAAGTGCAGCGGCTGGGCCTTTAAGTACTTCTACTCTGGCAACATTAAATAAATCAGGCACGCTAAATCCTGAATACGGATCGCCTCTCACGCCGTCATAAAACACATTGCCATCATCGCGAAAACCACGAAAGGTCACGCCTGAATAGCTGTATTCGCTAACCCCTGCAATCGAGCGATACAAGTCCGTAATATCTCGTGCAGCTTGATCAGAGATAAGCTGAGCGGTAAGCACCTGAGCTGACATAGGTATATCAAGAAGATCTGCATCCGTTTTAGTGCCCAACTTAGTGCGGGTGTCTAAATAAAATTGCTGCGCACGCCCCGTCACTTCTAAATGCTCAATGTCTTCGTTTTGGCCTTGGGCTACTGCCCCAGAACTCAAACCTAAGGCGGTTATACCTGATAAAAAACAACTGAAAGAAACGTTGCGAGCCATTAATTAAACTTCCTACTCAAAATGTGGGCCAGAAAAAGGCGCACACCATACAGTTAATGAGAATGATTTTCAATTGCGATATGATATTTATTCGGTAGTTTTTGTGATTAAATAAGAATGATTCACTATTTGAAACCTCAAAGGCATGAAATTCAGTAAGTCTAGCTAGGTAAGTATTCTACACGTCTGTATTTAGCGCTCGTCGGGCGTTTAAATACTTGCTATATTGCGCGCCATATATAGGTTTTATGCTGTGCTTATTTCGGATTTAACGAATATGACGAAGGCGTAAATTAAATGGGAATCTGGTGAGATACCAGAACTGTACCCGCAACTGTAAACAAGCTTTAGGTATCGCGATACGCAGCGAATACCGGCTTGTAAGTCAGATACCAGCCTTATCTTTCATTTTTATCACGCGGGAATACGTGAATAACAGATTGTCATTTCAGGGTTTCTTCTGAGCGCGCTGTGTATTCCCCATAAGATCGTACGCGATCATTAAAATAAAACAGGTGCCATGCCAGAATCAGCAAGCCTACAGGCAAAACAGCTTTCCTATGAGATAGCGCAAAAGCACATTTTGTCTGACATTAACCTTTCACTTGAGCGCGGCAAAGTACTCGGTGTACTCGGCCCTAATGGTGCAGGTAAAACCAGCTTGCTTAAAATGTTATCGGGTCAAACCGCTAGCAAGCAGCAAGTTGAGTGGTGCGGTAAAGCGTTAGAAGACTTCAGCCCATTAGAGCGCGCCAAACAAATTGCCGTGGTCAATCAATTAAATGAAAGTGTGTTTGCCTTAAGTTTGCAGCAAATCGTGCGCATGGGCTGGTTGCCTCATAAAACCCTATTATCCCGGGAAAACGAGCAAGATCATGCACACCTTGCCGCCTCAATCGCCAAAGTTGGTCTGAGCGACAAAACTCACCAAACTTTTAGTTCTCTTTCGGGTGGCGAACAACAACGGGGCTTAATAGCACGGGCTTTGGTACAAAAAGCGGCACTGATAGTATTAGATGAACCGGTCAATCACTTAGATATTTATTATCAACATCAAGTACTTAAACTGCTACGCACCCTAGCGCACCAACAACAAATGACAGTCGTCATGAGCTTGCATGACATTAATTTAGCGGCCAGTTACTGCGATCACCTATGCCTGTTAAACGAAGGGAAAATGATCGCCCAAGGGCCTGTTGAAAAAGTGCTAGAAGCCAAGACCCTTGAACATGTGTTTAATATTCCCTGTCGAATTCGCCGCGACGACCTCACCCAAAACCTGCGCGTCGACTTTTATCCCCCTGATGAACAAGAACATCCCTTTATGCCAGAAGTCATGCAGTATCCAACTACGACTGACAGCGACCAAGGCCATTCGTCATGAACAATCGCTGGTCTTTTCTTATCTTGCTGGCTGTGCTTTCCCCCGTTATCGGCATCTTTTTTGGCGCCGCCGACTTGCCGCCCAAGGAGCTGTATCAATGCGTAGTAGGTCAATGCTCGACACAAATTAACTCCCTTATTTTCTGGGAAATTCGCTTACCTCGCGTGCTGGTTGGCTTTTTAGTGGGAGCTGGGCTTGCAGTGGCCGGGGCAACCTTGCAAAACATTACCCGCAATGGCCTAGCAGACCCATATTTATTCGGCGTCGTCTCTGGCGCGGGCCTTGGTGCAAGTATTGCCACCTTGCTGTTTGATAGCCAAATTGGTGAAACTTTAACAATTTTTGGCATGCTGCCAGACGTGTCGTTCTCTATTGCCTTGCCCGTGGCCGCATTTTTAGGGGCCGTATTTGCAGTGACCTTGGTGCAAGCGCTGGCCGCCACCTCTTTTGGCGGGCGCGGCGAACACATGTTACTCGCAGGCGTTGCCGTCTCCTTTATGCTCAGTGCCCTGAGTCATTTTTTATTGTTTTTGGGCGATCCTTTTGCGGCCAATAAAGTGATCTTCTGGCTCATGGGCAGTCTTGCTCGCACCGAATTGTGGTATGCGTGGATCATGCTCCCCGTTGTGATGGGCAGCGTGCTTCTCCTCATACTATTTGGTCGGCGCTTAGATGCCTTATTATTGGGTGATGAAAATGCCAAAACCCTAGGCATCAATGTTACGGCCATTCGCTTAATGGCGTTAGGAATATGCGCCGCTTTAACCGCTTGTATCGTAGCCTATTGTGGCGGCATCGGGTTTGTGGGGCTCATGATCCCCCACATTGTGCGGCGCTGGGTTGGCGTGACAAGCCGCGCACTTATTTTGGGCTGCGTATTGATAGGGGGAAGCTTTATGGTACTAGTGGACATTATTGCCCGCTCAGCCTTATCAGACCAAGAAATCCCAATCGGCATTATCACCTCAGCCATCGGCAGCGTGTTTTTCTTACTGGCCATTCGCCAACGCCAAACATGAACACGACACAAGCCCAAGGCAAATCAAAACTGAAACTGAATCACACACTAAAACAGGAGTGGAACAACAGCTATGCTAGATGAAGATGTAATAGCAGCGCCAAAGGCAACAAATTATCCACAACAGGCACCAAGGACGAAACAAAAGATGCCACAACAAAACACAACTTCCACGTCTGTATTCGAACAGGCATATTGGCAAATCGCCGCTGTCGATAGCGCTTGTCTGCCTAGCATAGACGAGCGAATTAATAATAAAACCAAACCCTTAGGCGCGCTGGGCCAACTTGAAGATCTCGCTCGCCAGCTTGCGCAAATTCAGCACCCGGCTCCTAAAGAGTCAAAGCCTATTGAGATCAATCGCCCTGTGATGCTCGTTTTTGCCGCCGATCATGGCATCGCGGCTCATAACATCAGTATTGCGCCGCCTGAAGTGACTCAACAAATGGTGCTTAATTTTCTTAATGGCGGCGCCGCCATTAACTGTTTTAGCAGCACGCTCGGCTGGAAAATGAAAGTCATTGATGCCGGTATGCTCAGCCCAATTGACCAAATCGCCCGAGCTTCAGCAAGCGATATGCTAATAGAGCAACCAATGGGCACAGGCACCGCTGATTTTTCAACACAAGCTGCAATGACCCAAGACCAAGCAGAACAAGCTTTGCTTATGGGCGCGAAAGTAGCCAAAGAGCAAATTACCCAAGGCAGTAATGTACTGGCCTTTGGCGAAATGGGTATAGGCAATACCAGCAGTGCATCAGCGCTGTTGTCGCTCATTTGTGGCTTAAGCCCTGAGCGCACAACGGGTAAAGGCACAGGCATTAGCGATGACCAGCTCGCCAACAAGGTGCAACTCATCACAGATGCCCTAGAGCGTGTCAAAAACACTCACGGAACCAAGGCCTTCACGCCGCAAACCGCTTTAGCAGAAGTCGGTGGTTTTGAAATAGCGCAAATTATCGGTGCAATGCTCGCAAGTGCACAGGCAGGTAAAAGCATTTTAGTTGATGGTTTTATTGTCAGCGTGGCGGCCTTATTTGCCACCCGTATCGCACCTAAGGCACAAGATTACATGCTGTTTGCACACTGCTCTGCCGAGCATGCCCATCAGCAAGTATTGGCGCAATTAGATGCGCGGCCTTTATTGTCACTCGGTTTACGCCTAGGTGAAGGCACTGGAGCCGCCTTAGCGTTACCCTTGCTGCAGGCTGCCGCAAGTTTTTACAATGACATGGCCAGCTTTGAAAGCGCTGGCGTTACGGTATAAGCAGCCTTGATGCGCGCTTAGCTATTTTACGCTTTAGCAATTACACGCTTTAGTAAAAAGTGTTTTAGTAAAAAAACAGGGGCAACTAACAGGGTAATTATGTTTCGATTTTTAAGGTATCAGTTCAATTTAGTGTTATTAGCCATAAGCTTTTTCACGCGCTTGCCTGTGCCCTTTTCACTCGATTACAGCCCGCAAAAGCTACATCAAGCAGGGCGTTATTTTCCTTTAGTTGGCTGGTTACTCGCTGCCCTGCTCAGCGCGTTTTATTGTTTTGCTATCGGCTATTTTGGGGTAGCAGTCTCAGTGTGTTTGCTCATGATCCTTAGCTTGGTGCTTACCGGCGCCCTGCACGAAGATGGCCTAGCCGATACCGCGGATGGCTTTTGGGGCGGGCATACCGCTGCGCGCAAATTAGCCATCATGAAAGACAGCCAAATCGGTACCTATGGCACCTGTGCGTTGATCTGTTTGCTACTTACCAAGTTTATTCTACTTAGCACGTTAGCTGTGAACCAACAGCTGCTGCTTGCACTGGCAATTGCCTATCCTTTGTCTCGGGCATTGGCGATTTCTCATGTGCAGCACCTGGCTTACGCACGACAAAATAACGACGCCAGCAAAAGCGCAGCGCTTGCCCAGCCCATGCAGCCCCGAGTGTTACTGTGGCTGGTAATATGTAGCCTACCGGGTTTACTGTTTTTAACGCTGCCCAGTGCCATCATTATTTTGCTCAATGGCTGCGCCTTACGCTTAGCCCTTAAACACTGGTTTCACAAACACATTGCAGGCTATACCGGTGATTGCTTGGGGTTTGCACAACAAGCACAAGAACTCCTTATTTACCTGTTGCTGATAGCAACGTTACCCAAGGTGACGAATGAGCACATTTTCGCGCAGTTGTTTTAAAAGGGGCAATATGCAAACCAATCGAATATTTTGCATACAGGTAAAACCTAGCGACCAACGTCAGCTTAATTGGAGGGCATGTTAATGCTTCATTTTATTATCGGTGGTGCACGCTCTGGCAAATCAAATTATGCCTTAGAGCAAGCGTTAGCCCTGAGCCAACAATCGGGCAAAAATGTCACTTATGTAGCCACTGCTACCGCCACAGATGCAGAGATGGCCAAACGAATCGCCCGCCATCAACAAGAGCGCCCAGCACACTGGAGCTTAGCCGAAGTCCCCCTAAATTTAACCGAATACATCGAGCAATATTCTGATGAAAAACGAGTGGCTGACAGTGAGCCGCCTATTTTAGTTATCGACTGCTTGACCTTATGGCTCAACAACCATTTGTACCACCAGCCAGAGCAAGATTTCAGCATGTTATTTCAGGGGTTTACTCAAGCGATTCGTGCCAGCAAAGCAAGTATTATTATGGTGGCTAACGAGGTGGGCTTGGGCATTATTCCTATGGGAGAAGTGACACGGCAATTTGTTGATCAAGCCGGTTGGCTGAACCAAGCTGTGGCCAGCAATGCAGATCACGTCACCTTTGTTGCCGCGGGTTTACCCATGGCATTAAAGCGCCCTTAAGGTGAGTAATAGCCAGATGCACGCTACCCCCACCACCTTCAATTTACTGCGTCATGGTCAAGTAGACGGCCCAGCAGCACTGTATGGCAAAACCGACGTTCCACTTAGCCAACAGGGTTTACGCGCCATGCAAGCCCAAGTGCAACACTTACCAAATGCAGATGTGATCATCACCTCTCCTCGTTTGCGCTGTCGGCTTTTTGCCGAAACCTTAGCCCAGACGTTATCTGCGCCGCTTATTATTGAAGATGCATTGCAAGAGTGTGATTTTGGCTTGTATGACGGCATCGCATTTGACGATTTAACCGACCAATGGCTTGAGTTAAACGACTTTTGGCGCAACCCAATGCAATCAACTTTACCCGAAGCAGAATCACTGGAAGCATTTCATCGCCGCGTTCACCAGTGCTGGCAACGCTTAATCACCCAGCATCAAGGCAAGAACTGCCTAGTGATATGTCACGGCGGGGTAATACGCCAAATATTAGCAGCTGTACTGGCTGGCGATTGGCAAAGCCCTAATTGGTATACCGCGTTGCAAATCGGTTACGCCAGTGTGTCCCGCATCTCAATTGCAGAATACCAACACGCCACCCCAGTGGTGAATTTTATCGCCAAACCGCCTTATAATGAGCTGCCCCTATGACACATAAAACCGCCACCATTATGATCCAAGGCACCACTTCGGATGCGGGCAAAAGTATGCTGGTCGCAGGGTTTTGCCGCTGCTTAAAAAACCACGGCTGGAACGTCGCCCCGTTTAAGCCGCAAAATATGGCTCTTAACAGTGCGGTTACCAAAGACGGCGGCGAAATAGGTCGCGCCCAAGCTGTACAGGCACAAGCAGCTGGTATCGAGCCAAGCGTTCACATGAACCCTGTGTTATTAAAACCCAGTTCAGATACAGGCGCACAAGTGATCATTCAAGGTAAAGCCGTATCAGACATGCAGGCCAAGAAATACCACGACTACAAACAAGTCGCTATGCAAGCCGTGCTTAACTCTCACCAGCGCTTAAGCGACGAATATGACGTGATAGTGGTAGAAGGCGCAGGCAGCCCGGCAGAGATAAATTTACGCAAAGGTGATATCGCTAATATGGGCTTTGCTGAAGCGGTTGATTGCCCAGTGATCATAGTGGCGGATATCGATCGCGGCGGCGTGTTTGCCCAACTGGTAGGCACCTTAGATTTACTGGCCGAGTCAGAGCAAAAGCGCGTTGTAGGGTTTGTGATCAACAAATTTCGCGGCGACATAAAACTACTGGAATCAGGCTTAACCTGGCTAGAAGAGCGCACCAAAAAGCCCGTGCTCGGCGTATTGCCATACATTCATAACTTACAACTCGCCGCAGAAGATGCCATTCAAGCCGAACAAAATATTGATGAAGAAAACATACGAATTCACATATGTGTACCGGTATTTAAACGCATCAGCAATCACACCGATTTTGATATGCTACGGGTGCACCCTCAGGTAAAACTCACCTTTGTGGCCCAGCACTCGCCTATTCCCCCCTGTGATTTAATTATTCTGCCTGGCAGCAAAAATGTGCGCGCTGACTTGGCGCTACTTAAAGAGATGCACTGGGACAAAGCACTTCAGCGACACATGCGCTATGGCGGTAAGGTATTGGGCATTTGTGGTGGATATCAAATGTTGGGCCACACGATTGCCGACCCACATGGTGTAGAAGATACACCGGGCACCAGCAAAGGGCTCGGTTATTTACCCATTAATACCGAATTACACCCACAAAAGCAGCTTACTCACAGTCAAGGTAGCTTGTTGCTAACATCGGGCGAGCCCGTGCCAATTCACGGTTATGAAATTCACATTGGTACCAGCACCCGTGCTGAAAATGCCAAGCCATTGATCTTATTAAACAACGGCGAGTATGAAGGCTGTATCAGCGATGACAACCAAATCCTAGGCAGCTATTTACACGGCTTATTTGATTCGCCACAAGCGTTACAACACCTACTTGCTTGGGCAGGCGCTAACACCGAACTTGCCGAAGATTATAGCGCCCAGCAAGAGCACGAAATAGCGCGCTTAGCGCACGTATGCCAAACCCATTTAAACTGGGACGCCATCAATAACATTATTCATAATCAATTTGCCGCGCCAACACATTCTGGCGCGACCACTGACAGCAAAGCAGGAGTACAAACTCATGTCTGACAATCAAGCAAACGACAAACAAGATAACAAAAGCCGCCATAAGGAGCGCATGCAACAGCAAAAAGCCAAAGTAGATGAGCGCATTGCCAATGCCCAAGTAGAAAAAGGGATATTGATCGTTATCACTGGTAACGGTAAGGGTAAATCCACCTCTGGTTTTGGTACTGTTGCTCGGGCCGTAGGTCACGGCTTAAACGCGTCTGTGGTGCAATACGTAAAAGGCACGTGGCCTTGTGGCGAGCGGGATCTACTTGAAAAGCTAGGCGTAGCGTTTCATGTCATGGGCACAGGTTTCACCTGGGAAACCCAAAACAAAGAAACCGATATCGCCGCAGCACAAAAAGCGTGGGAATTTAGCAAAGCCTGCTTGCAGGACCCATCCATTGATTTGCTACTACTAGACGAAATCACCTACATGCTGACGTACAAGTACATCGACCTAGACGACGTGTTAGCAGCACTTGAAAATCGCCCGGTGAATCAACACGTGGTGATCACTGGCCGCGCCTGTCACCGAGCGGTGATTGAATTAGCCGATACAGTAAGTGAAGTGCGCCCCATTAAACACGCCTTTGAAGCAGGAATAAAAGCGCAAAAAGGAATCGACTGGTAATGGTACTCTCATGGCCCACTAGGCTAACCACCTTATGCCTTTGTGCTTTTACCTTCAGCGCTTTTACTTGCAACATTGCACATGCCCGTACCCAAGTTGCAACAAGTGAACTAGCTGACGTAACAGAATCAGCAACGCCCAGTGCTGCGAGCGCGGAGAGTCAAGGCCATCAAGCGGACGGCGACGACGAAGAAGGGCGTAAAGGGAATGGTGAAAGGCTCAGTGAAAAGAACGAAGATCAACACACAGGCCAAGCAAAATCGGCTAAAAGCGCCACCATCAGGTTGGCCGAAAGTGATGCTATATTTCAGGAAATAACCGCACTTAGCAAAGAAAAGAGGCAAAAACTGCGCATTATAGCGCTAGCGCCACATATTGTAGAATCAATGTTTGAAGTGGGCGCAGGTCATCAAATTATCGCTACTACGGCTCACGCGGATTACCCAGAAGCTGCTAAAGACATTCTACAAATTGGTAATTACGCACGCCTGCAAATTGAAAAAATAGTGCAACTGCAACCTGATGTCGTTATTGCTTGGAAAACCGGTAACCCAGGTGATGACCTATCGCGCTTGAAGAAGTACCAGGTGAAGGTGATATATTCTAACCCGACCACCTTGTCACAAGTGGCAGATGAGCTACTCATGCTCGGCCAGTTGACTGGGCGTGAAACGGCTGCAGAACAAGCCGCAACTGCGTACACTACGCAGCTAAACTCCCTTAAAACGCGCTATGCTCAGCAAGCCCCCATACGCACGTTTTACGAATTATGGTCACGCCCGCTGCGTACAGTGGCCAACAATGCTTGGCCGCAACAACAGTTGGCCCTTTGCGGAGCACAAAATCCTTTTGCACATGCTAATGATGATTACCCGTCAGTTGGTTTAGAGCAGGTATTGGCGACCTTACCTCAGGTGATCATACAGCCAACCCAACACGCAGCCGATACGCCTGATGCGTTAAATTGGGCCAAGTGGCAACATATTCCTGCAGCCCAAAATGGCTTTATTTTTCATCCCAATGCCGACAAAGTGCACCGCATGACAAGCCGCATGCTGGACGAAGTGGCTCTTATGTGCGAGCAAATCGATAAAGCTCGGCAGTTTTATCAGGTAGATACGCCTGTCAGTGAATGAGTTGAGGGAAACATGCAAAGCTTAAAAGAAATGGGGCCAACGCAACGAATGCGCATCTTGAGAAAAGCCTAGGTTGTATGTCTTCTTACTCTAATAGCAGTACCATAATACGCTTTTACCTTTGCCGACATGGGCAGAGTGAGTTTAATGCCTTAGGGTTATTACAGGGGCACTTAGAAAGCCCGCTAAGCCCCTTGGGTATAACTCAAGCAGAGTCTTTGGCCTTAAAAGCGAAGCAGTGGGGGGTTGACCATATTGTAAGTTCGCACCTTGGCCGCGCCCAGCAAACCGCCCACATTTGCGCTGAGTTTCTCAATAAAGCAGTACTCCATTTACAGCTAATTACGCCCCAGAGCACTGCGGATTTAGCCGAACGACATTTAGGTGCTTGGCAAGGCAAAGCTGTTGCCCAGTTGGCTGAGTTTCACCAATTTAATACACTATGCTACCAACAAACGCACCTCACCCCGCCCAACAGCCTTGAGCCAGATAACTGCCTTGAGCGAGGTGAGCAGCGGGAGCGTATAAACAGCCTTGAACCAGATAAGAAGCGTGAGAGCATAAACAGCCTTGAGCGCATAAACAGCCAAGAAAAAAGCGAAAGCACAGATACCGTGCGCCAGCGCATGCAAAACGCACTTCGTGATATCGCTCAAATGACCGAGTTGCATACACGCTCTTCATCAAGCGAAGTAAATGTGCTGGTTATCAGCCACGGCGACGCACTTGCCTGCTTGATGAGCCAATTCACCCAGCCCGTGTTACTCAAAAATACCCAAGGCATGCTGCTCACTTATCAAAATGGCACGTTAGAATGGGGCGGCCTCATTGATTGACTTTGTAGCTGACGGGGCAACTTATTTCGTCGCAAGCGCAACGACCTTGCTCTGGGCATTTATGTCGTTTTCAAGCTTGGCTATCATAGGCGCGCAAATGCTCTTTGCTTTGCTTCTTGATAAACTGCTAGGCGAGCCAACACGCTTTCATCCCCTTGTGTACTTTGGAAGTTTAGCGAACCGCGTTGCAACAAAATATCATCCACCCGCCCCCTTTGAAGCGGCGCTGCCGGGCAATGAGGCGTCACTGGGAAATGAGGCTTCACCGGGTAAACAGCCTTCACAGGTAAACAGCACAAAAGCACACAACAAGGCGCGCCTAAAAGGCACCTTGTGCTGGCTGGTGTTAGTTCTGCCCTTGCCTATTGTGCTGTGGGTGCTCAACTATTTTGTTATGCAGTACGCCCAAAGCGCTCCCTCATTATCACTAACCGCCTTGGCCTGCTTAGTAAATGGCTATCTGCTGTACCTGACCATTGGCATGCAAAGCTTAAAAGAGCACGCAATGCAGATTTACCAGCCGTTAGCACAAGGCAATATCACCAAAGCCCGCCACTTTACCGGTTATATCGTCAGCCGTGATACCAATGCGTTAACGCCTAACGACATGAGCCGGGCCACTGTAGAATCGGTTTTAGAAAATGGTCACGATGGTGTCATCGCCAGTCTGTTTTACTTCGCGGTTGGCGGTGCGCCGCTGGCGGTGTTACATCGCCTTGCGAATACACTTGATGCAATGTGGGGTTACAAAACCCCTCGTTTCCTACATTTTGGTTGGTGGTCAGCGCGAGCCGACGATCACTTAGGATGGATAAGTACCTATTGCACATCAATACTGTATGTTCTAGCGGCCTCGCCCCCTTTTCGCTGCAAGCATTTAAGCCGAGCATGGCAACAAGCGAAAGGCTACAAAAGCAAAAATGGAGGGCGATGCATGGCAACCGGTGCTGGTGTATTGCACTTCACCCTAGGTGGTATATCACAATATCAAGGCAAAACAGTTCACAGCCCAGTGTTGGGGCATGGCAAAGCGGTAGCGTTAGCGGATATCCCCCGCAGTATTGCTCTGGTTAATAGCAGCGCCTGGTTACTGGCAAGTGCCCTGCTGCTTCTTGGCATTATTATGCAATCGCTCATTTAGTTAGGTACATTTTTATGGATAAAAATATGACATTGATTACGACCCCATCAACACAAACCTCAGCGCCTAATACCTTACAAGAGCAAGCCTTAGTGCATGGCGGGCAACTAAGCAATATGGCGCAGCGTTATCAAATTGAAGAGAAAGACTGGCTTGATTTATCCACCGGTATTGCCCCGATTGCTTACCCTGTCGGCATACTCCCCAGCGCTTGTTGGCAGCGACTACCACAACACAATGAGCGGCTATTACAAGCTGCTCGTCGCTATTATCAAACGCCAAATGTGCTCCCTACTCCTGGTAGTCAAAGCATCATTCAAATGTTACCGCAAATTTGTAGCACTCAAGGGTTTGCGTGCAGCAAGGTATGGCTGCCAAAAGTGGGCTATCAAGAACATCGAAAGGCATGGCAAAAGGCGGGCTACCAAACTATTGATTACACCGATATCAATGAACTTGATCGGATAAAGTCCAAGGATATTGTATTACTGATCAACCCAAATAATCCCACGGGAGCGTTATATTTAAAAGAACATGTATGCCAGTTGCTTGAAGAGATCCACAGCAAACAAGGCTTATTGATCATCGACGAAGCCTTTATGGATGCCACTGGGCAACAATCCATGGCTCAAGAACTCGGGCGGCGTAACCGTGCTACGTCAAACCGTGCGCTTTCAACAGAAACTAGCAGCTCAAGTGACTATGCCCACAATACGGATAAAAGCGATGCATTGATTATCCTGCGCTCCGTGGGCAAGTTCTTTGGTTTAGCCGGTGTTCGCTTAGGGTTTGTGCTAGCGAGTGAGTCTTGGCTCAGTGCTATGTCTTCCTCTTTAGGGCCATGGGCGGTTAGCGGGCCGGCGCAATTTGTCGGTGAACGGGCATTAACTGACTATCGCTGGCAAGAAGAACAACGCATTGTACTCACGCGGTTAAGCAGCGCGTTAGAAACCGTATTAACTCAAGCATTCGCTCAACCAGTACATGGTACCAGCCTGTTTAAAACCGTACGTACGCCCCAAGCCCCAGCTATTTTTGAAGCCTTATGCCAACAAGGTATTTACGTACGCCTCTGTGATGAAAAAGATGCCCTGCGCTTTGGTATCCCTCACGAACAAGGCCTAAAACGACTGGAAGATACGTTACATACTGCGCCTGTGCAGCAGCTACTTTTACCGTGTTCCTAGCAAGAGCAAAAGCCGCTGGAGCAATTCTTTCAGACAAATAGAAAAAGGGCTAACACTGCGTTGCGTGACTTCGAAAATAGAACCATTATTCGTTCAGTCATGCGCGTGTTTACGCCCTTTTACACTCTCGCAGAGTGATCACTTATCAACCTAAAATGGTATTACTTGTCGTCGTATTTTATGTATTCAAAGTCATGAGCTGAGTCAGACATGTTGAACGAATACATCTCTGATAACACATGAATTCTGAAGTCTCTTTCCACGACGGCTTTCCATGGGCGCACACAAATATAATGGGTTAAGCGGCGACAAGAGCGACTCTTTTTCATAATACCTTTGGCAATCTCCCACGCTCGATCAACAATATCTTCACGCTCAACCACTTCATTAACCGCACCGAGTTCTAAGCAAGTTTGCGCGTCCATCGCTTCACATGTCAGCATCATGTAATTACCCCGCTTAACCCCAAGAATTTCTTGTAAACATAAGCCCATGCCATCTCCTGGCACATGGCCGCTGTCCATACCGAAATGATCATCCTGCAAAACGAAGTCAGGAGTACACAGGGTAATGTCACTCATCATGCACATTTCCCAGTGAATCCCTTTACCATTGATAGCGGCGATCGTCGGGATCTCAATATCGTTTATAAAGTTCTCAACGATTTTCAGTGTATCGTAAATTTGTACGTTGTATCTTTGGTCTTCATCTGGTGATTGCTCAACTTCAGCGAACGATTCGGTATCCCATTCGTTGATCCACTTATCATCTGTTGAAGTCAAAATAAGCACTTCATTTTCTTTATCGTGACCGATGACAGTCCATAACTCTGCTAGCGCATGGTGAAATTGGTAACTCCATTTTACTGGGCCATTCTTGGTGTGCATTTTCACTTCAAGAATGCCGTTTTCACGCTTAAATTTAAAAAAATCTTTAAACTTTTCGCTGTATTCTTCTAATTTAGGTACTTGATAATATTGATTAATCGCCATGATGTTTACCTTCTTTGTTCATTAAGTCGTTTATGATTAGCTCAATTGCTGCTTCGCTTTTTCCACTAAAAAATTGCGTAAATTTTGTTTCACTTGTTCTGCGCTTTGTGGCGTCCACTGCCTGAAACCTTGTCCGGTTTTCATCCCTAAGCGGCCATTGGCCACGTTATCCTCCAGCAAGGCTGGCGGCTGAGATGTGTTGTCTAGCGTAGGAAATAAGGTTTTATAGATATCTAATGTTAAATCCAGCCCCACCAAATCAGATTGCTCAAGAGGGCCCAGCACTGCCAGACGCTGGCCAAACCCGTGCTTTACAACATCATCAATGGTTTCAGCATCACACACTCCCGCTGACACCAAAGCAATGGCTTCGCGTTTCATCGCATGTTGTAAACGGTTGCCTATAAAGCCCGGAATATCCCGTTTCACATGTACCGACTTCATCCCAACGCTGTTGAGTAATTCGATGCATGTAGCAATAACGGCCAAACTGCTTTGCTCCCCTTGTACCACTTCAACCAAGCGCACAAGGTGCGGGGGGTTCCAGAAATGGGCTCCAACGATGCGTTCAGGGTGACTTATCCCTTGGGCAATATCCGAAATTGGGATCGCCGAGGTATTGGTGGCTAAAATGCAGTCTTTTGATGTGTGCTTTGCCAATTCATTAAAAATGCTGCGTTTCACCGCGAGCTTTTCAGGGCCCGCTTCAATCACGAGATCCGCGTTAGCCACAGATTGGGCAAGATCAGTGAAAGTAGAAAGCCGCGTAAGGGCATCACTAGGCAAACCGAACAACTGAAATATCTCAGCGATTTTCGTCGGTGCTTGCGACAGAACGTCTTCATTTGGGTCCAGTAAACTCACCTGATAACCAGCAGCAAGAAATATCTGCGTTATGCCGTGCCCCATCAAACCGGCGCCCACAACAGTAATGTTTTGAATATTACTCATCGTCATTAACCCGCTGTAAAGCCGCCGTCCACGTACATAATTTGCCCAGTGCAGAAATTCGAGGCCGGTGACAGTAGATAAATCGCCATACCAACCAAATCTTCGGCCTCACCCAAGCGCCCTAAAGGCAAGCGTGAAAGTGAGCGTTGTTTGGTGGCTTGGCCCAGTTCATTGTCTTCATCGAACATCCAAGCGGTCAGTTTTGAACGAAAGACCGTAGGCGCGATAGCATTGACATTGATGCCATGTTGGCCCCATTCGGTGGCCAGCACCTTGGTTAACATGTCAGTAGCGCCTTTTGAGGTGCAATAGCCGGTATAGCCAGAAATATTGCCATGGCGGCCACGCACTGATGACACCATAACGACTTTGCCACCCTTGAGTTTATTCTCAATACGCCAAGTTCCGTAGGCTTTCGCCATAAACCAATTACCACGTACGTTGGCATCCATTACGGCCTGCCAATCTTCATAGTCTTGCTCATGAATAAAACCTGCTTTGTTGTAGCCAGAGCCGATGAACATTAATTCAATGCTGCCATAGGCCTCAACCGCAGCGTTGATCATAGCGTTTGCATCGTCTAAGGAATCTGGACGACGGTTGATGGTTTGTACTTCACCACCCACGCTGCGACACTCTTGTGCCACGCTTTGCAGCTCTTCATTATTGCCCGCCACCAGCGTTAACTTAGCGCCAAGAGATGAAAGGGCGATGGCCACTGCGCGACCAAAGGCACCAGATGCCCCCGTGATCAAGGCTGATTTGCCTTTAACATCGAATAACGACAAAGGGTTTTTTAAGGGTTCTGAAATCATGGGAGCACCTATTAGCTATTGGACACAATGACCAACATGGTCACCACCTGGTTAGTTCTGTTTTCAACTGAGCGTTCTTCGTTGTAACCAATGACACAAGAATCTAATTTACTCAGCTCTGTGGTGACTTCTCTGTCTCCCTCTTTGGTCAAGATAGTGGCCTGACCGTCGAGTACGACATACACTTTTTCATTCGGTGAAGATGACCAATTGCATCCTCCGCCGGGTAAAAAGTAAGACAAGCTACAGGAGAAATTCTCAAGCTTACTGGCCTCTAGCCCCTGAAGGCGTAGCGCCGAAACATCCCAATGCAATTTAGCCTCATAGGGCTTTGCATCGTTAATTTTAGTTACCTGCATAATCTTCTCCTGTGTCTATTGTGAATGACTGCTCTGGGTCAAGTAGCGCTACCAAACGAATGCCGCAGCCGTCACCACCGGGCCAGCGCCATGGGTAACACATGAAGGTGCACCGCTTGCCGGTAATTTTGTCGATGTCACCGCCTACGTTCTCAATGCCTGGAATTCCAGCGGCTAGCAACGCTTTATGCGACGGCTCCCAGTGGGGGAAATCTTTCATCACATCACGGCCGGTTTCTTCTTTATATTCTTTAAAAAGATGGTGATGTGTGGGGCCCGGGCCATGATCGACCAGCTTAGTGCCCAAAGGATGATCTAAGGCTTGTACATCAATACCTAACAGCTTGATTTTCTTCTCAACCAACCACTCTGCGCCCTCTTTATAAAGGCCGGGGCTGTATTGAAAGTACTCATCGTTGTCGCCTAAGTTTTTGTGGCTACCGGTATTGATAATCACTATGTCGTTTTCACGAATTTTAGGTCGCGCGTTCTCTAAATCTTCGGGCGTGACCACCCCCCATTTGCCTTTAGGGATAGAAACTACAACACCGGTACCAAAGAAGCGCCATGGTTCAAATGAATCGATGTCAGGGGCGTTTTCCGTCACATGTATTGGGGAATCCATATGTGTCCCCCGGTGCATAATCCCTTCCCACTCCATGACTTGGCAGCCATGCATGGCGTGAAACTGATGACTGGTAACGGATATGCCTTTTGGGCTTGAAGGCCACTGAGGCATACCATGTCCCCAGCGGTTACTTAAATCAAAATACTGTAAACCTTTATCTGATGCTGACATAACAGCTCCTCCTGAATTAATTGTCACCGGTTTCGATGCGATATTTGCCACTTGGATCTGATATGGCCATTAGGCGCACCACGCAGGCATCACCTTCATTCCAGCGCCATGGCATGGCATGAAAAGTACAGCGCTTGCCAGTCACTGTATTTAAGTCGCCACCAACGTTTTCGATGGTCGGAATACCATGTTTGAGCAGCAACTTATGGGCAGGGATCCAATCGGGATAGTCTTCACTGGCCTTACGCCCCGTCTCTTGCTGGTATTGAGGGGCAAGACGCTTCATGGTAGGGCCATTTCTATGTTCACCTAATGAAGTAGCAAGGGGGTGGTCAACTTGTGGGGTATCCACACCCACCATTTTGACTTTTTTGTCGACTAACCACTGTGCAGCTTCTTCGGATAAACCCGGGGAGTGGCCGAAATACTCTTGGCTATCAGCGTAACGTTGATGCCAGCCAGTATTAATAAGCACTATGTCGTCTTCTTTTAGGTATTTTGCACTCGGCTCAAGATCCTCAACGCTAATCAGTTGCCATTTTGATTTCGGGATTGACAACACTATGCCTGTGCCCCAGAAGCGGTCTAGATCCAGCTCACCCACACCTTTTCCGCCTTGAATAAGATGGATCGGCGCATTTACGTGAGTCGAGGTATGAAAGGTTGTTTTGAATTTTTGGCTCATTACGCCATGCTTAGCATGGTTTACTGAGCGATAAAGAATGAGTTCATCAAAACCAGGTAAAACAGGTTGGTTATGTTCCCATGGGTGGCTCAGTTCAACGAATTGAAGGCCGGTTGTTGGTTCGGTTCGCACTGACATTTTTTTGTTCCACTTTTTCTTTGTGTGAAACGAGTATTGCACGGGATTTTTCGCTATTCGACATGGGTGTCTCAACTATTAAAACACTCAACGAATATAAATGGTTTTTGTTTTTGTCCTACTAAATACTAGCTCTATCGGAAAATATTTATGGCCAAAACCGAAGAGGAAACAGAATGAAAAACACTCTTACACCCAGCGAATTATTTAGTTTAAAAGGTAAATCTGCACTCGTGGTCGGCGCCTCAGGCGCATTAGGTGGGGCAGCGGCCCATGCCTTGGCTGCAGCGGGTGCAAACTTGACATTAACTGGATCAAATAGTGAGACACTAAAAAGCCTAGCGCAGGAAATGGAGCACTATGGTGTTTCAATAACTGTGCACATCGGTCGTCCTGAAACACAAGACGATGCTCAGGAGATGATAAACACTGCTACACAATCCTCTCCTTTAGACATAGTAGTATGCGCATCAGGTACCAGTGTTGTTAAACCCATTACCGATATGCAACCTGATGAGTTTGATAAAGTCATGGATGCCAACGTTCGTCAGTCATGGCTAGTATGCCGCGCAGCCAGTAAAGTGATGATAGAACAAAACCGCGGCGGCAAGATGATTTTAGTGTCATCGGTTCGTGCTCATTTTGCCACGCCAGCTGGCACATCCGCCTATGGTACATCTAAAGCCGCCATTAACATGCTGACGCGTTCTTTAGCGGTTGAGCTTGGCCCTCACAATATTTGCGTGAACGCCATAGCCCCGACGGTATTTCGCTCTTCACTGACAAGCTGGCTGTTCGAACCTGAATCAGCTGATAAACGTCAGCAAGTGCTAAACCGAATTCCCATTGGACGCCTTGGTGAGCCAGAAGACTTTAATGGCATATTCATGTTTCTGGCTTCGCAGGCATCAAACTTAATCACAGGTGAAATCATCAACATAGATGGTGGCTTTTCCTGTAACTAATACCAATTCCAATCAATAATTAACCACTTAGCGAAAAGGGCAGTATCTCACTGCCCGTCGCGACCTTTGTATTGATATACCAATTCCATTAACGCTTTCATTTCGAACAAAGGTGTATATCGCTGTTAACGTAAAATCCCCAAACGCACTAACTCAGGCACTACCTTTGCTTTAAAGGCCGGTAAGCTTTGCTGAATGATATTTACAAACTCACCTTTGTTCAGTGGTTGCCCATTCGGGCCGTGAAACGCATTGCGTAAATCGCCGAGCTTCTCCCATGCGCTCCCAACGTCGCCAATTACCAGCGCCCACAAATACAACCTATCTTTGATCGGCAACAGTAAGCGAGAGCCTATGGTTGAAGAAGCAAACGGGCGTCCGTGTTCAAGATGAATATCTTGTTCAAGCATAAGTCAGTTCAAAGCCGAGGGCATGCTAACTGCAGAGCCTTGCTTATCTGTTTTGAGCAAAGGCTGCGCCAGCGATACAATCCGCGTCGCTAACAGTTGGCTAAAAAGTCGGTTTATTGTGTCATCCGTTAGCCCTACAGCATGAAAATGCTTCGTTAGCTCAGCAAACGTCTGACAATCTCGCCCTTTACTCAGCTGGGAAATATGTGTTCGAGTTATTAAATTCGCCCCAGGAAATTGCTTCAACACAAACGCCACGTTTTGATCATCTAAGGCGCCAGGGGCAATATAAAATCCGTAATTTTGTAAACGCGTTATCAGCGGCTTCGAATCTGCATACTCACCTTTGAGGTAAATATCTTTACGCTGGGCAACGTTCCATGCGACGTCCTGTAATAACTGCTGGCTCGTGATAGATAACTTAGTGGCTGTTTTAGGCTTAGGTAAATGGGCTGATAGCTCAGCTAAATTATGCTGCAACCCCGCACTGCCCAAAAAGCTAAATCCTTTTTCTGCTAAAGATGAGATCACATCGGCGCTCCAAAGGCCATGCGGCTGCATATTCAATACTTCATGCGCTTCATCTTCTGCGGGGTTCGCTAGAATACTCGATAGCCTTTGATTAGCCTGCTCATTTTGCTCGAAAAACTGCCCTCCCCCATCGCGAATAGCCGATAGCAGGTGACTAGCCCCGGTTAGTTTATCTGCGCTGTTGCCAGCAAATTGACCCGATAACTTCTGGATCATTTGATATAACGGCGCAGTTTGTGCGCCCCCTGGCATGGCCGAATAATCTAGGTAAAACAGTCCACCTGGGCGAACAAGCTGCTCAGCAGCATCAAGTAATTGCGCTTGCCGCTGTGCATCTAACCAAGAATAGACACCGCTGACAGTGCAAATATCGAACGGCTGAAACCCTGATGGGGCTAACTTAGCAATATCACCTTCGATAAATTGCACATTCGTTAACCCGGCTTGTCGGGCCAATTCACTTGCTTTAGCAATATGTGCCGGATTGATATCGATACCGACGAACTCCGCTTGTGGATAAGCGTCTGCCAGTATCGACAAGGTGTGGCCGTTGCCACACGCAATGTCTAAATAGCGAAATGAGCCATTGATGTTAACGCCGTTATACCCACATAGCATCGCTGCCGTACAAATATGCACTGGTGTCTGCAATGCACCAAAATCAGAGTTAAACTCTACGTCTTGGGTATATTTCGCTCCCATCAAATCACTCCTTTTTTATCGTTATCAACACAACTACATCTCAGCTACAAAGCAGTTTCTAACCAAGGTTTTCTGGTTTCTGCCTTGCGAACATTGTAGTCAAACAGCCCATGGGCATCTAAAAACAAAGATTCTGGAGGCGGCCCCTTCGCCGCTTTTGAGGGTAAATGAGGAAGCAAGGTTAGTTCAGACATTAATTGAGCCACTAGCTCAGGGTGCTCCATCGCAACGTCGCTGTGTTCAAATTCGTCTTGAGATAAATTGAATAAATGTTTATTACCTTTTGCATCAACAATTAATTTCCACGGCCATTGATAAACGGCTTTTTGCTTAGCCGTTCCCACTACAACTTCACGTTTAAACGTTTTCTCTTGCGCTTCTTTAAGATTAACGAACTGGCTAACACCATCAAAGTCATTAGGTTGATAATCGATGTTTGCAGCCTCAAGTAAAGTGGGTGCCCAATCTTGAGTAAACATTGGCTGGGTCATGGTTTTACTTTGAAGCTGTGCAGGCCAGCGAATTAGCACCGGCACCCGAACACCTCCTTCGTACACACTGCTTTTCCCTCCTTGTAGTGAGCCATTGTTTGCCCCTGCTTCTAAATTTCCGCCATTGTCACTCATAAATACCACTATGGTGTTCTCGGCTATGCCTCGTTTGTCTAACGCCGCTAATACTTCACCAATGTCTTGGTCAACGTCTGAGGTCATATCAGCAAACACTTGCCTGTCCTTTGACTCAAATCCTGAATAGTCATTTATAGCGTTAGGCACATATTGCAGTGGGGTGTGGGGCGCACTGTACGATAAGTACATAAAGAAAGGCTTGTCCCCTTTGAAATGAGTGATTTTATCAATCGCCTTTGCGGTCAATAACTCAGTAACAAAGCCTTCTTCACGAAGTGATGTATCATTATTTTGCCAATCCAGACCACCAAAATACACATGGGTGTAATAGTCAACAAAGCCCCCTAAAAAACCGTAAAAGTCATCAAAACCACGGTTATGCGGCATGGCGCTTCTCTTCGCCATGCCTAAGTGCCATTTGCCCACCATCCAGGTTTGATACCCTGCCTCCTGAAACCGCTCAGGCATAGTGGTCAGGTCTTCCGGTAACATGGCGTCGTTTTCCATCGGCCCGTCTATACCGAAATTAAGCGGGTTTTTGCCCGTCATCAGTGCCGCTCTTGTAGGGCTGCAAATGGGATAGGCATAACCGTGTTTAAGAGTGACACCCTGTGATGCTAAGTTGTCAATATTTGGGGTTTGTATCTGAGAACCTAAATACCCAACATCTCCATAGCCAAGATCATCGAGTAAGATGAACAATATATTCGGTGCACCGGTGGCTTGGTTATTTTCTTGCTTCGTAACCACAATTGATGAACCTGAGCCTTGGCAAGCCTGAAGTAAAAAGGCACAGCAAATGCCGATTAAATAATGTGTTTTTTTCATACTTATCATCCGAAATTTCGCCTAATTAATAAAAGCTGTAGCTTAAGTTAATGCCCGCCGTACGCGGTTGGCGAAGTCTAATACTGGTGTTGTATGACATGCCTGCAATTCGCCCATCAAAAAACCTAACTGCCCCTGCAGGCGAGTCTTCATCAAAGACGTTATTCACAAAGAGCTCCACTGACCACTCATCTGCACGCACGCCAGCGCGTAAGTTCACTAAAGAATAAGCAGGTAAATAGTCAGTATTGATTTGTTCTACATAGCGCTTAGAGCGGTATTGATAATCGGCGCGAGCATAGGCACTCAACCCGTTATCCAGTGGAACCGTGTAAGTGGCATTCAGTGCCGCGGTATATCGAGACAACATAGGTGGCGCATTGTCACCAATCGTTGCTGCGCAATTAAAAGGTGACGTTGACGTAGGAGCGACCCCGTAATCTAACGGTATAGGCGAGCAAGCATCCTCTTTGAACTCCAAACCGGTATACGCAAAACTAGTGCCTAAATCGAGGGCGTCAAAGGGTTGCCATTGGCCCTCAAACTCTAGTCCAAAGCCATCTAAGTCACCGGTATTTAAAAATAACCTTGAGAAGTAATCATCGCTTGCTGTACCTTCCAGAAACTCACCATCGGCAGGTGTCCAGTTTGCCGTTGCAGGCTGTACATATCCTTCCCAGTCCAAATAGTATGCTGCTAACGAATAACGTAAGTTATGCTCACGAATATTGCCTTTAATACCCAGTTCATAACTGAGTATTTCTTCTTCCTCGTAAGTCTGAAAAGCTTCTAAGTCATAATTTTCTTCATTCGCTGTTTGCACCAAAATCGGGTCTAGGGCATTGGCATTAAACCCCGCCGGGTTTGTACCTCTGGCGAGTTGCAGATAGACATTGTTTTCATCATTTAACTCATAACTAAGTGCAATACGAGGCTGAAAGGACTTGGTTTCACTGCTTGAGGTAATGTCATTTTCAACCCCCCTTGCTGCATTTGCTGGGTATTTTCCGTCGATTTCGTCGATTTGATAACGTCCTTCAAATGACGCAGTAAGCTTGTCTGATATATCATAACCAAGGCTAAAAAAGACTCCCCTGTTTCTGGCACCTTCAGAGAATAAATCCATCACGGCGCCCGTTGAACGGTTGGCATATACCGTATTCAAATAATCATATTCATATAAAGAAGCCCCAACCAACCAATCAAAGTTACCGTCACTTGGCGAAGCCAAGCGTACCTCAGCGTACTTTTCATCACTTTCAGGAGAAGATCCAACATGAATGGTGGTCACATCTGAATAGGCATCGCGGTCAAACCACGTTTCACCTTCTTCATCAGTCATTGCACCTAGCGCGGTAAGGGTCAAACCAGAATCAAACTCGACTTCAATCGAGCCCTGAAGACGGTCACGATCAATGCGAGTACCAGGGTCTAAAACGGGGTTAACCGGATGATCGAAGTTGAAATCAAAAACTAAAGGTACTGAGTCAACTTCTCCATCTATTACACAGGCATTGCTGCCGCCATTAACAACGCATAATCCGTCGCTATCAAGCGCATAGGGCTCTAGTTGATCTAAGTTTGCAAACAACACCGCTGGGTGATCATCATCAACCTCTTGGGTTAAATACATAAGCTCTGCTTTGATATTTTGAGTCGGGGTGTAAACGAACTTAACTGATGCGAGTGTGTCACTCGTACCGCCCAATTGATCCCCTGACGTTGTCACCCAATCACTTGGACCACCATAGTGCTTTGTCTCAGCCGTTGCCATCACAGCGAGTTTGTCGTCAATTAACCCACTGGACATAACTAAACTTAAGTTTCGCGTGTCATCCGTGCCAAGGGTGGCACGACCGTCAAACTCAAACTCCCCCAGCGTATCAGGATCCCGAGTAACATAGTTTATTGCGCCGCCAAAGGTAGAGCGCCCAAAGGCCGCACTTTGCGGTCCGCGCAGCACTTCAACATGCTCTAATCCCGCGAATGAGCTAATCCCCTGCGCACCAACGATTGGCATACCATCAACAAAGGTCGTTACTTTCGCACGAATAGACGAGTTTTCTGTTGATCCGACTCCCCGAATAGCCGGTTTGTTGGCAATTCGGCTGCCATCAGCATTGTTTTCAACACCGGGCATTAAAGCAAACAAGCTGGTGATATCGCTCACTCCTGCTTTTGCTAATGCATCTGAACTCATCGCACTTAAAGAAACCGGAACATCTTTAACTTCTTCGCCTCTTTTACGTGCAAAAACCAGTATTTTTTCAACATCAGCTTCAGTTGCTCCTTGCTCTGTCACTTGACTCGCTTCTTCTTGAGCATGTGCTGTTGCAAAAGGCAAACAAGGGCTTAATAGCAAGCCACAGATTGCAATATGAATAGGATGTTTTTTGAATTTATCATTATTTTCTAGGGTCATACATGCTCCTAAGTGCCGCATTGGCTACCGTATTTAACTTACATATAGATGTAATCAATTTGTTAAAATTAGGTTATGACCGCTTACACTTAGGGTCAATTAGGCTGTTTCAACTATTGCGACGACTTAAAAAGAATCCCTCCACCATTCATCCACGCATTTACACAAGCAATATGAAAGGTGTCTTACTATTCAAGACACCACCATTGAGTGCATTCTAGGACAAACCTACACTTATTAACGGTTTATTAACACTGTAATAATATAAGGCAGGTAACGTTAGATGAATAATCAAAATGTTGAACAGGTCAAGAATGTTGCCGTAATTGGTGCGGGCATAATGGGGGAAGGCATCGCTCAAGGGTTTGCTCAAGCCGGAATACACGTTAGCGTATTTGATAATAATCACGAGGCCTTAACTAGGTGCAAACAAAACATCGCTAATAATATTGATGCGTTTATTGACTACCAATTAGTTAATGAAAGCAAAGATACCATCACCGCAAGAATTGAGTATTACCTAGTCAGCAACTTGGCTCAAGATCTTGCTAACGTTGATTATGTGATTGAAGTGCTCCCTGAGATACTGCCTCTCAAACGAGAGCTTTTTCAGCAGATAGATAACCTGCCAGATAATATTATTTTTGCTACAAACACCAGCAGTATGACGGTGTCTTCCATAGGCCAAGAGATGAAAAGTGCTCACCGTCTTATCGGTTTACATTATTTTAATCCAGCCCATATCATCCCTGCAGTCGAAATTCATACTGGCAATGCAACCTCAACGAATACAATTGATCTCACCCAGGCACTTATGACCAAGATTGGTAAAAAACCGGTTTTGGTTCGTAAAGAAATACCTGGCTTTATTATTAATCGGTTAACGGGCGCCATGGAGCGTGAAATCGATTATTTGTTAGAGCAAGGCGTGGTTTCTCCAGAAGATTTAGATACGGCGGTCAAGGCCAGCTACGGTTTCAGACTAGCCTGCTTAGGCCCAATGGAAGCAGAAGACATGATAGGCCTTGATACCGCGGCGCGCGCCTCAGCTAATATTTTCCCTACGCTGAGTAATGCACTTGTCCCATCTGAACAACTCATTGAAAAAGTGAACAAGGGAGAAACAGGAATAAAATCTGGAACCGGCTGGTACCACTATCCTGACGACCAAAAAGCACAACAAGTAGCAAACAACAATCAGCGATTACTTCGTCAACTACAGCTTTTTCAACAGCAAAATTAACCTGATTTAGCCACATAAATGGAGAGATACCCGTGAAATTGATTACCTTTAGTGTACAAACACACTTAGGCACGCAGACCCGAATCGGTGCCTTGCTTGGTGATAAAGCATTAGATTTGAACTTTGCGTACGCTGCAATGTTGCATGATTCAGGCAAAACAGAACGCTATTACCCTTTAGCTGAAGCCCTTGTGCCATCCGACATGATCACGTTCCTACAAGGGGGCGAACAGAGCATGTCTGCTGCCAAACAAGCCATAGAATTTGTGCAACAGCGCCGCGCAAATAACCAAGCTTTACGAGGTCCCGACAAACAGATTTTACTCTATGCATTAAAAGATATTGAATTGCTCGCACCAGTAACAAACCCTGGCTCAATTCGCGACACCATCAGTTTTGAAACCCATGCTAAGAACTTCGAAAAACGTACTGGTAAACCGATCCCCGAACTGTGGTATCAGCAGCCCCTTTATTACAAGGGCAATACTCGTACTGTGGTAGGCCACAATACCGAAGTTCCCTGGCCAAACTACACAGAAAAGCTGGATTATGAACTGGAATTTGGCGTGTACATCGGCAAAACCGGCAGCAATATAAAAGCCGAAGATGCCCATGCGTATATCGCTGGCTATACCATTTTCAATGACATCAGCGCTCGGGATGTATTGCAAAAAGAAATCACCATGCTTCTTGGCCCCGCCAAAGGAAAAGACATGGACATGGGAAATGTAATGGGCCCCTGCTTAGTTACCCCTGACGAGCTCGATCCTAGCTCACTAGATATGCAGGCCAGAATAAATGGTGAAGTGTGGTCCACTGGCAATAGTTCGGACATGTATTGGAGCTTCGCGAAAATCATCGAATATATATCTCAATCAGAGACCCTCTACCCTGGCGACTTCATTGGCTCTGGTACTGTTGCGTTTGGCTGTGGTGACGAACTAGATCGCTGGGTACAACCAGGGGATGTAATTGAGTTAGAAGTACAAGGGATAGGCGTGCTAACAACTACCGTCGGACAACGTACTTGCAACACAAAGACAATTACATAAAGATAACAAAACATATACATTTCGTCTCAAATAATGAGACAGGTGCGTTGCTTAATTTCCTTGCTCAAATAGGATAACTAGACAGGTTTAGGAGTATTTATGAAAGAGTGTGACTCAACATCAACTGTCGACAAGGCCATTCGTGTATTACTCACTCTTGCCCAAGAGAACGAGGAAATTGGCACCACTTGTCTTGGTCGCAAGCTTAATATTCATAAAGCGACCGTTTCGCGCCTGCTTCTTAAACTTGCAGAGCATGAATTTGTGTACAAAAACAAAGAAACCGGAAAATATTGGCTTGGCCCTGCGATTTACCAATTGGCAATGACCATGGCTGACGTTAATTTCAATGATGTTCTGCATCTCGCCAGAACCCACATTGATGAGTTAAGAGATACCTTGCAAGAAACAGTTACCTTAGAAATCTGGCTCGGCAACTCTACCGTTCCCACATATTCAGCACTATCTCAACACCCTTTAAAAGTTGAACTTCCCCCTGGAGAAATATTGCCTTTGCATACCGCCGCCGGTGCGAAAGCGATTTTATCGTGCATCCATGCTGAACGGGTTGATATGTTATTAAAAGGTGAGCTGGCTCAGGTCACACCCAATACCATCACAGACAAAACCCTATTTCGTCAGCGTTTAGTTGAATATAACAAGCAAGGATACGCCACGGATGACGAAGAATTACACTTAGGCATTAGTGCCGTTGCCGTTCCTATTTTTAACAGTATTCGTCAACCCATTGCAGCTATTGTTGTGCTCATGCCCTCGTCGCGTTTTGGGCAAAAGCTGGAGCCATCGCTAATCAGTAAACTGAAGAAAAAGGCTGGGGTAATAGGCACAGAGATGATGAAACGAGGCATTAGATATTAACATGGTGCACGCTATCAATCATTTAAATGAGACCCACCAAATGGGTTTAGAAAGTTGGGTTTCTTCGGCAAATGGGCATGACACATTTCCGATTCAAAACTTACCCTATGGTGTTTTCAAACCAGCAGGTCATCAACAAGCACGCTGTGGTATTGCCATTGGTGATTATATTATCGATATGCACAAACTCAGCTCTGAAGGCCTCTTTACTGGACTTGCCGGGGAAGCTAGCAAAGCACTAACTGATGAAACGCTGAACCGTTTTATGGCGCTTAGCAACAACGCTGCTTCGGCTATCAGATTAGCCCTTTCTCAAGCGCTACGCATAGGCTCACAGCATAAAAATGCACTCACCCGCGCCTTGGTACCAATGACAGATGTAGCCATGCAAATGCCCTGTCACATAGGAGATTACACTGACTTTTATTCATCGATTCATCATGCAACGTCAGTAGGCAAACTATTTAGACCTGAGAATCCTCTACTTTCTAATTACAAATGGATCCCTATCGCCTATCACGGCCGAGCTTCATCTATTTATTTGTCTGGTACACAGGTTACAAGACCTAAAGGTCAAGTCAGCGTCGATAGCAACCAACCACCGTTATTAAAGCCAACGGAACGTCTCGATTACGAAGTCGAACTGGGCGTATTTATTGGCGAAAACGTATCCCCTTTTGATTCAGTCACTATGACACACGCAGAGCAACACGCATTTGGCGTTTGCATGTTAAACGACTGGTCAGCCCGAGATATTCAAGCGTGGGAATATCAGCCACTCGGGCCTTTTTTATCTAAGAACTTTATGAGCAGTATTTCCCCCTGGATCATTAGTTCTGAAGCGTTGCGCCCGTTTCGCACTGCTATGCAACGAGAAGCGCAAGACAAGCCAACCATGGACTACCTATTTTGTGAGCAAAACGAGCAACATGGCGCACTTGATATTCAAATGGAATGCTACCTCAGCACAGCGCAAATGCGCCAAAACAAGCAACCTGCCAAAAAGCTGAGCCAAACTAGCTTCAAGCACTCATTCTGGACAATCGCCCAAATGATTACCCATCACACAGTAAACGGATGCGGGTTAACCCCAGGCGACTTGTTGGGGTCCGGTACTCAGTCTGGGGCTAGCCCAGATGAAGCAGGTTCGTTATTAGAATTAACAGCAGGTGGTAAACAGCAAATTACGATTTCGGACGCCGAAAAGAGAACATTTTTACAGGACGGCGATGAAATCGAGTTACGTGGTTTTTGCCAAAACGAATCTGGCCTACGAATTGGCCTAGGTAGCGTCATAAATAGAATCATTCCTAACCATTCCCCGCAACAGCCTAAAGCAACCGACGAGCATTTTTCCCTATGAATATTTCTTTAATAATCTGCGTGTTGGCATACGAACTCATATTGATCCTCGGGGTAGGCTATTTAGTCTCACGTCGCATCAAGAAAAAAGCATTGAACAACGATGCCGAATTTACCCATGGCGGCCGCCAACTTGGAGTGAGTGTCATCGCCGCGACCTTAGCGCTCACGGTGTTAGGCACACCACATATTATGGGCATTTTTGAGATGGCCTGGAATATGGGTGCAACAGCGCTGTGGTTCTCTATTGCTCACGTAATTTTGCTGGTTATCGTATGTTTAAGCACAGGTTTATGGATGCGCCGAACTGGGGTTAATTCTGTTCCCCAGTTGCTAGAAGATTTATACAACCCAGCCATTCGCGTCATTGTGGGTTGCGTGATGGCAGGCTCAATTTTTGGCGTACTGACTTTAGAAACCCAAGGTTTGGCTATTTTGTTGTCAGCCATGACCGGTTGGAATGTTCATTACAGTGCTGTCGCTGGAGGCGCGCTGGGGATCTTATATGTTGTATTAGCGGGTATTAAAGAAGTCGGTTGGATCAACGTCGCCAATGCAGTGCTAATGTATATCAGTGTCATATTAGCCACCCTGTTTATCGCTTTACAGTTGCCCAATGGTGATTTTAGCTCTGTGACTGAATATTACGTGAGTAGTGGTAACGAACAGATGCTCTCAATATTCGGTCCGCCGGAATTAATGTGGACTTTTGCCTTTGGCTTAGTCGTGGCTTTGGTCTTCAGCCAGCCCGCTAATCAGCCTCTACTACAAGTATGTATGAGCGCTAAAAACGAGAAAACGATCATCAAAGCGCTGTGGATAGCAGCACCCGTGAACGGTATGTTTGGCGTGTTTATTTGCGTGATCGGCTTAACGGCTAAATCTATCCCTGAGTTTGAGGCATTAGGTGCAAAAACTGCAGCCACAACCATGTTGGTAGAGCTGTTGCCAGGCTGGCTTGTAACCTTATTGGTTGGCTCATTTATGGCAGCAATTCTATCCTCATTCGCCATGACAGCTCTCGCCCCTGCGACTATATTTAGTAATGATATATATCGTCGTTTTTACAACCCGGGGGCAAGTGAAAAAGAAATTAAAAAAGTGACACGAATAGTGATCATTATACTCGCTATTATCGCGGTCGCTGTTGGTTCATTTTTGCCACAAATACTGGCATCCGTTGGTTGGGTGTTAGCTTGGTTGATGCCCGTTCTGTGGCTTTTGGTCTCTGGATTGTTTTGGAAACGCTCGAACATAGGGGCTGGTATAACCTTGATAACGGTATGGGTAGTGAACACCTTGTGGTCATTTACCAATATGCCCCATTGGCTGGGCATGGAAGAACTACCAAACTCATATGTCATGCTAACCCTGACAGTACTCATTGGTACGCTTACGAACCTTCTGTGCCCAAGTCGTCCGAAATACTTTGGATCAGATGAGTACAAGGTAAAAGTGCTGGCAAATACAACCACTCAGTAAATAAGGACACTTATGTTTTGGCAGATATTCTTACAAACATTGAGCATGATAGGTTCGATCATGCTGATTGGCTATGTCATCTACAGGTGCTTGCACACCATGAAAGATAAATAGCCGTATGTTACATCACCTAAAGAGGAAAACTCATGCAAGATTTTGATATAACTCACTTCTGGATGCTAGGCGTCATGCTAATTATGTGCTTATTTTTTGGTGCTGCTGTACTCGGCCACATATATAAAAATCACCATTGACCCTTTCGAATATTTAATGATGTTTGGGTAAAAGGATAATTCTTTTTACTCGAACATCTTTTCTTTTTTAATGTAATACCAATCCGCATTAATAAGTGCCCCCCTCAGAATGCGTCCAGCGGTTTTTGATTAAGGCGTCGCTATGAAGTAATGGTTGTTCCCTTTCGAATAGTGAGAACGCAGAGCAAAAGCCGCTGGGGCATTCCTTGCAGGCGAGTTTTAAAAGGGCTTACACTGCGTTGCATGACTTCGAAAGAGAACAACTATTCATTCAGTCATGCGCCTTGTTTAAGCCCTTTTAAACTCTCGCTGAGTGATCACTTATTAACGTGGAATGGTATAATACCAACTAGCTTGTAAAAGAAAGTGCAAGATGATCAAGCAACGCTCGTATTCTTGCCGGTAAGTGCCGGTTTGAAGCGTACACAGCGTTTAATTCCAATATGCTTGCTTCGTAAGGTTCGAACAGTAACTGCAATGAGCCGTCTTTTACGTAAGGCTCAGTCACGTATTGTGGGCCCATGCCTATTCCTAGCCCTTGAGAAGCCATGTGGGTTACTGCTCTGGGAGAGTTAGAAGCAAAATCGCCGCTAACATTAACGGTGAACGCATTGCCACCTTCCCTGAACTTCCAGTTTTCAGGGTCGTTTTGAGAAGTTTGCAATAAACAATTGTGTGTCTCCAGCGCACGGGGATGGCTTGGTTTGCCATTGCGCTTTAAATAATCAGGAGAGGCAAAAAAAACAATACGCATATCCATCAATTTTTTTGCGATCAGCGTTGAATCTTTCAACGGTCCGAACCTCACAGCAACATCCACACCTTCATCGATGATAGCCACGTACTGATCAGACAGGTTCAACTCAACATTGATTTTCGGATGCAGGGCTAAAAATGGGGCTAGTGCATCGACTAATTTGGTACTGCCAAATGCGGTAGGTGCGGTTAAGCGAACCGTGCCAGACAGAGCAGACTGTCGATGCTGAATGACATCTTCTAGCTCTTCAAATTGTTCCAACAAAGGAACGCATCGCGCAAAATATGCCTGCCCAGTTTCGGTCAACGTAACGCTGCGCGTAGTACGGTGGAACAACAAAGCACCGTGCTTTTGCTCCAGCTGAGCAATGTATTTACTCGCCAGTTTAGTGCTTATGCCTAGTTGCTTGGCACCACCAGTGAAAGATTTTTGCTTAGCCACCGCAATAAACGTGCGCATGCCATCCAGTGTATCCATAAAAGCTCCGTGTAATGCCCTGCGTAATGCCTCGTGCAATGCCTCGGCTAATTTATGAACATTTTGTACATAGTTATTCCATAAATCAACATATTGTTCATAAGAAACTCAACGCCTAATATTTACCCATGTCACGACAGGTCAGTGACTAACATCAGAAGTCATTAGTTAACGATTAAATAAGGTAAATATCATGTCAAACGCCATTAAAATTCACGGTTTTCCATTATCCGGTCATGCCCACCGAGTAGAGTTATTTGCGAGTGTTGCAGGCATAGCCCATGAAGTTATTTATGTAGACTTACCCGCTGGGGAGCATAAACAAGCCCCATTTCTGGCTCTCAATCCATTGGGTGTAGTACCAGTAATTGAGGATTCAGACGTGGTTATTCACGATTCAATATCAATCTTGATTTACTTGGCACGTAAATACGCACCTTCATATATTCCGCAAGATCTTGCCAGCGAAGCTGAGATGCATCGTTTTCTTGCCATGTCTGCAGGAGAGATATCCTACGGTCCTGGTGCAGCAAGGTTAATTAATGTTTTCAACTCGCCGGTTGATCCTGTTTTCGCTAAAGAAACAGCAGCAAAAGCCCTGACAAAATTGGAACAGCAACTCGATGGCAATGACTTCTTAGTGGCTAATAAAGTGAGCTTGGCTGACTTTGCGATATACAGCTATGTCGCCCACGCTCCCGAGGGGGATGTATCTCTTGACCCATATCCAAATATACGTCGCTGGTTATCTAACGTAGAAGGGTTAAGCGGTTTCGTTCCTATGCAGGCTACAAAAGCTGGACTGGTAAAGTAAGTGTTTGTTTTAGCGGCTCTGCCTTTCAATGAATAGGTTTGAGCCCGACATTCTTTTGCATCACCAGTTTAATATTTTTGGCAAATACTTTTCCGGCGCACTGCGCTAATGGAGTCATTATGAACACACACATTACTTCAAGTGCTTTTCACGAAGGTGAACAGCAAATGCAAAGAAGTGCCGGAAGTTACGAAAAAATGCGTACTATTGGCCGCCGCGCGATCCGCGAATTTATGCCAGATCAGCATAGGCAGTTTTTCCAGCAACTGCCGTTTATGGTGCTGGGTAGTACAGCAGATAAGGGGCAACTTTGGGCGTCAATTTTGCCTGGAAAGCCGGGCTTCGTGCAGTCCCCTTCCCCGACCAAGCTCACAGTAAACAGCCCAATTTTATCAGGTGACCCATTAGCCACAGCAATCAAACTAGGCGCTCGCTTGGGTTTATTGGGGTTAGAAATGTCGACCCGGCGTAGAAACCGCGTCAACGCTTGTGTTACTAGCGCAGCGAACAACCAGTTTGCTTTAGAGGTTGAGCAATCTTTTGGGAATTGTCCGCAGTATATTCAAACTCGCGACCTTCATTTTATCCGTTCGCCAGAACTACCATATCAAGCACCGGCAGCTGAAACGTTCTTCGAATTAGGCGATAGCCTAAAGGCCTTTATCCGCCAAGCTGATACGTTTTTTGTTGCCAGTTCTGCGGGTCACGAACCTTCAAACGAAGTAAACCGTCAGGTATCTGCCCATAATGCTATGGGGGTTGATGTGTCACACCGTGGTGGCATGCCAGGTTTTATAAAGGTTGACGAAAACACCCTCACCATTCCTGATTATGCAGGGAATAACTTCTTCAATACGCTGGGTAATTTCCTGTTAAACCCCAAAGCGGGTTTACTGTTTGTTGATTTTACCAGCGGCGATGTTTTTATGTTAACCGGCACGGTTACATTGCTGGCGAGTGACTCACCTTTAATAGAAGGCTTTCAAGGTGCACAGCGCGGCTGGCAATTTACCCTAACCCAAGGGGTGACATTAAAAGCGGCACTTCCATTTCGCGCTCAATTCGACAGCTATTCTCCCAATTCTCAAGCAACGGGCACTTGGTCACAGACAGAAGCGGTGTTAAAAGCACAAGCTAAACGTAACCAGTGGCGCGCATTTACCGTCAGTAAAATCGAAGACGAGAGCAGTACAATCCGCTCATTTTATTTACAGCCAAAAGATGATGCTCCTGTACTGCCATTTTCCCCTGGGCAACATTTAACCCTACGTATTAAGCAGCAAAATACTGAAAACTGGCTTGTGCGCAATTACACTGTATCCAGTGCCCCAACGCAAAGTGGTTATCGTATTTCAGTAAAACGTGAAGAGTATGGTGTGATATCAAGTACCTTGCATTCTCGAATATCGATTGGCAGTGAAATACAGATTAAAGCACCAAGCGGCCATTTTTTTATCGATAACACACAACAGCGCCCAGCCATTTTAATAGGTGCGGGTGTGGGCATAACGCCAATGGTAGCCATGGCAAATGATGCAGTTAATGAAGGTATACGCACTCGCTATATCCGTCCAATGGCAGTTATTCAAGCGGCCAAAAATAGTGAGCAACGTGCTTTCTATGCAGAACTGAGCAACATTGCAAAGCGCAGCGCTGGGCGTATTCAGTATTATTCTGTATTAAGTGATATTCACTACGCTCAGACAGAGAGTTCTGCGGCGTCGAACGATTACACTTCCCAAGGGCGAATTAGCCAAAACTTGGTAATGGACGTACTTAATGCAATGGCAACAGAGCATAGCGACGATTTCCCATCGCTGTTCGACAAAGACTTTTATCTGTGTGGCCCTCAAGGTTTTATGCAAAGTATGTATGACTTACTGATCGGCATTGGGGTAAAAGATCAAGATATTCATGCCGAAGCGTTTGGGCCATCATCTTTACTTCGCCACTCAACAGATACCAGCAATCATGCGGCGCTAGAGGCTGAATCTGCTGTGATAAAGTTTGCTCACTCAGGTATTGAACAAAGCTGGTACAAGGGTGACAAGCCCCTGCTCGACGTAGCCGAAAGCAAAGGGCTTACGCCACCATACAGTTGCCGCAACGGCCAATGTGGCTCATGTGCGGTTAAACTAAAAAGTGGTGCTGTAACGTATCGCACCAAGCCAAGTGCGCATATTGACGCATCAGAAGTATTGTTATGCTGCGCGGTACCAGCGAAAGATTCCGACACTGTTATATTAGACTTGTAGCTCAATTAAACAGGCTAATATTCAAAGTCACTTATTGTTGAAACCTATACAAGTTATTCAACGTTACTTTACCCAAAGAGGATTTAAACATGAGTACACGCCCACCACTGCCCCCCTTTACCCGCGAAAGCGCCATCGAAAAAGTGCGCCTAGCAGAAGATGGCTGGAACAGCCGTAATCATGAAAAGGTATCACTTGCTTATACAGTGGATACCAAATGGCGTAATCGCAGTACTTTCGTGAATAACCGCGAAGAAGCCGCTGCATTTTTAAAAGGAAAATGGGAAAAAGAACTGGAATATCGCCTGATCAAAGAGTTATGGGCCTTCACTGAAAATCGTATTGCCGTGCGTTACGCGTATGAGTGGCACGACGACAGCGGCAACTGGTTTCGCTCCTACGGCAACGAAAACTGGGAATTCGATGAAAACGGCTTAATGCAAAACCGCTTCGCCTGCATCAATGACCTACCCATTAAAGAATCAGAACGAAAATTCCACTGGCCTCAAGGACGCCGCCCCGACGATCACCCAGGGTTATCGGAGTTAGGGTTGTAAGCGGTCTTTTTACGTAGCGCTGTGCAATGTGTAACCCGCGAAGAGATAAGACTTTACAGAAGCTTGGATTTCCCGCCCTCAGTTAACTCCGTTTGCTCGTTGCCATATAAAAACGGTGTCAAATATTGACACCGTCGTGCTAAATAATTGGGAATGTATAAACCAACGCGTTTTTGAAAACGGAAAAAATCTAAATCGTTTCAATAAAGTTACTACCTTGCTCACTCGTGCGACGCTAAAATAGTAAATTCGGAAAATAACGTTCCATCACGCTCGCCAACAAAATAACAATGATACTGAAAGGAGCAATATATTTTAGAAAAATGACCAGAATTTTAATCCACATTTTTTTTGAATAACCTAGCTCACGATCTAAAATCGAATTATCTAGTCGCCAGCCAACAAACATTACAACAAGTAGTGAAGACAAAGGTAGCAGTATGGGAGCAGTAACCCCGCTATCCAAAAAATCCATAAACCTCAAGCTGTTTAGGCTCACCAGCCCTAAGGCCAACATTAGCAAACCTACATAGATAGCCGCTTTTTCGCGACTTAATAAAAACTTCTCGGTAAAGTGAGATACTGCAGGCTCTAGCAGCGACACAGCAGTGGTAAGAGCCGCAAAGAAAGCCATACAGAAAAAAGCCGCACCGACTATATTGCCACCTGGAGTTGCGATAAGCGCTATCGGCAGAGTTTGAAAAAATAGCCCTGCTCCTGCCTCAAAGTTTAAGCCGTATTGAAATACGATAGGGAAAATGGCAAGTCCTGCGATAAGAGCTACAGCCGTATCAGCCAAGCCGATGATGACTGCTGATCGAGGTAAGCTGATTGAGTGAGGCAGATAACTACCGTATGTGATCATAATCGCCATCCCTAATCCTAATGAGAAAAAAGCTTGGCCAAGAGCCTTAACCGCTATTTTCGGCGTGATTTTGGAAAAGTCTGGGCTGAACATAAACTCTAACGCTTGGGAAGTTCCGCCTGACGCCCAAGCTGAGTACAAACTAAATACGCTTAATGCTACCAATAGCACAAAAAACGTGGGCATTAATATTTTCGACGCCATTTCTAAGCCTCTATTAATACCTCTAGCCACTAGCCATATAACGAGTCCACCGAAAATAAAAAATGGCAAAAGCAAATCAGTGGGACTAATAATGAGTTGATCAAATTGTGTGGCTATTTCAATGGCATTTTGCCCATCAAATGCCCCAGAGAGAAATCGAAAAATGTATACCAGCACCCATGCCGCGACGACACAATAAAAACTGACAATTAGGAACCCACTCAATGTACCTACCCAAGCACCAAATCGCCACGCTCTCTTGGAAGCTGTGCGTTTGGTTAAGTCATCAAAACTATTAATTGCACTTGTTGCTTTACCAGCACGCCCTATGATGAACTCACCCAATATTGTAGGAATACCGATAAGCAATACACAAAACAAATAAATTAAGATAAATGCGCCACCACCATTTTCACCCGCTTCTGCGGAGAAACGCCATAGATTTCCGAGACCTACAGAGCTACCTATTGCTGCTAGGGTAAAAGCGAGCTTTGACGACCATTGAGGTGTTTGTTTTTTATTATTTTGCACCATTTGCTAATTTTCCTTTATTTAACGATGAAAATCATAATACGCCTCACTTTCGATACACAATATTAATTATTTTGCATCATATTGATAAATTTTTGTTATCCTAACGTTTAATTTATTATCTAGGTCAATAAAAATCCGACATTATGTTTGGTTCGCCCCAGTCAGTTCGGAGTGTCATTGGAGAGGTACTATGAACTTGAATTTTAAGCAATTAGAGACTTTTATTTGGGTCGCTGATTTAGGCAGCTTTAGAGGTGCTGCTGAGCGCTTATTTACCACGCAACCGAATATATCTTCTCGTATTGCATCGTTAGAGAGCGCGTTGAACACCAAACTCATGGAACGGGACGCTGGCTCCGTTAGGCTGACTACTCGCGGCGTTCAACTACTCGGTCATGCGCGAAATGTACTCCGAACAATGGAAGATTTCATCGAAGCTGCTGATGAATCAGCTCTGTTTGATGACGTATTGCATTTAGGTGTTACTGAAATGGTTGGGCAAACCTGGTTACGTGACTTTCTTAGGTTATTTAAAAGTCGCTTTCCCAATGTTCAAATAGAGTTGACGATCGATCTTTCTGTCAATCTAGAGCGAGAATTAGAAAATCGAGTTTTTGATATAACTTTTCAAAGTGGGCCCTTTACACGACATTCAACGGGTAGCGTCAGCTTAGGAAGCTTTTCTACCATTTGGGTAGGCTCTCCAGAAATAAAACTGCATAAGCCGAAAAATATATCTGCAGAAGATCTGATCAAATACCCCATATTAACTCACTCGCGGAATACGCGCACATACCAAGAAATGACACGTCACTTTTCAGAGCTTCCAGGAGGTAAAGTAAGACTAATACCGTCTAGCAGCTTGTCTGTATGTAGGCAAATGACGCTTGATGGTTATGGTGTTTCCGCCCTACTCTTACCAATTGTCAAAAAAGATATAGAGAATGGGCTGCTACATAAATTAAATTATAAATGGACGCCCGAGCCGCTCGAGTTTTTTGCACGTTATGACTTAAATAAGTCATCAAAAATTGTCAAATTAGCTGCGTCACTTGCCAGTGAAATATCAAATGATTTTTCGGTCATGTACTCTCAATAGGTTTTGTTCTTGGCTCAACTAAGGGACTCACTGGCAATTCTGGATGTTCGTACTCTGTATGGCACCTTTTGCCCAGGTTAACAACTTAGCAACAAACTATGAAACGAAGTCTCTATTTACCAAAACAGGTTTTAATGTTTACTCATAAACATTGATGTTGCTGAGAGCCTAAACGTGTTTCAGTTAAGCTAAAAAGGAAAGTTAAATAGATTTAAAACAATGTTTGCCCACTAAATCCTCTCCACCGACAATAGATAACTAATTGTATTTCATATATTTAGTATCAAAAATACCGCATGATAAAAAAAATTTATCACTTCGATGAAATTTATAAATTAGTTTTTATCAATCATCCTAGATAGAGTGTTTTGGCATTCATAAAATACTTATAGGCTTTAGGACATGAAAACATCCACTACCCGTTTGGGAGTCGACATCGGCGGCACATTTACTGATGTTGTATTAGAAATCGATCAAAAACAATACTCCACTAAAGTACTTACTACATACGCTGCGCCTGAAAACGCTATCATCGATGGCATGCAACAAGTTTGTGATAAAGCTGGCATAAAGCCATCACAAATTGACCAAATTATTCATGGAACAACGTTAGCGACCAACGCATTAATCGAGCGAGATGGAGCAAAAACAGCCTTTATTACGACAGAAGGTTTCCGCGACGTGATCGAAATGAGAACAGAATCTCGTTTTGAACAATACGATTTGAATTTATCGTTACCACAGCCGCTTTTACCTCGCCAACAACGATATACGCTCAAAGAACGCTTAGGCGCTGACGGCGAAATATTCATCCCCTTAGAGCGAAGCGACGTTGTCGCTTTAGCCGGCCAAATAAAGCAAGCAGGCTATGAAAGCGTTGCCGTTGGCTTTTTGCATTCTTATATCAATGACGCTCACGAACAACTAGTCCGAGACGTATTTTCAGAGATTATCCCCAACGTTATGATGTCGCTATCTTCTGAAGTTTCTCCGCAAATGCGTGAATACGAACGTTTCAACACAGTCGTAGCAAATGCATACATTAAACCGTTGATGAAAAGCTACCTAAGTCGCTTGGAAGGACAATTACGCAGCGAAGGCATAGGCTGCTCTATCTTTCTGATGCATTCTGGGGGCGGCATTATCTCTATTGAAAGCGCAGCGGAATTTCCCGTTCGCCTTGTAGAATCAGGCCCTGCAGGTGGTGCTGTATTTGCAGCTACTATTGCCGCCAAATATGGTTTAAATAAAGTACTCTCATTTGATATGGGCGGAACCACTGCAAAAATTTGTTTAATTAACAATCAAACACCAAAAACGAGTCGTGTTTTTGAAGTTGCACGAACGTACCGATTCAAAAAAGGATCTGGCATGCCAATCTCCATCCCTGTCATTGACATGGTAGAAATTGGTGCTGGTGGGGGCTCATTAGCTCAGGTTGATTCTATGCGTCAAATTCGAGTAGGCCCTGAATCAGCAAGCTCAGAGCCAGGTCCAGCTTGCTATGGCAGAGGTGGTAAGCGCCCCGCAGTAACAGATGCCGATTTAGTTTTAGGCAAATTAGATCCCAACAATTTCGCAGGCGGTACGATTAAACTTTATCCTGATAGTTCAAAAGAAGCACTGCTTGATGCATTGGGAAATACACTGGACATGGACGCTGTCACCTCTGCATACGGACTTGTTGAAGTCGTTGATGAGAACATGGCAAATGCCGCACGTGTACATGCTGTTGAGAACGGTGAAGATCTAGCCGATTACACAATGATCGCTTTCGGCGGCGCAGCCCCCCTTCACGCGGGGCGACTGTGTGAAAAGTTGGGTGTTGATAGGCTACTCGTTCCAACAGGTGCTGGGGTTGGTTCCGCAATAGGTTTTCTGCGTGCACCATTTAGTTTTGAAGCGAATCGAACTGTTTATATGAAGCTATCGGAATTTGATCCGTCAGCAGTTAAAAACCTCTTGTCAGAGCTCGAATCGGAAGCAACTAAATTTGTTCGTACATGTGATGAAGCATCAGAAATTATCCCAGAGTTCAAAGTGTATATGCGCTACACCGGCCAAGGTTGGGAAATTCCCGTCGTGCTGACTAAGCATCAAGCAAGTGCCCCTGACAAAGAAACCTTCCAAAAATTGTTTGAAGAAGATTATGCAAGCCTATTCGGCCGAGTTGTCGATGGGATGGATATTGAAATAACAGTGTGGGCTGTTAACTCCACGACACCATCAGAAAAAGTCGCTGAGGTTGAACGCATAACATCAGGTAAGGCAGCCAAGATAGAATCAACACGATCAATGTTTGATTTAGCCTTAGGTGAATCAGTTCCTGCTTCTGTGGTACTGCGCAAGGAGATGAAGATAGGCGAGATGGTAGAAGGACCTTCTGCAATTACCGAGGATGAAACGACCATTATACTACCCACAAGTAGACGCGCAGTGAAACAACCCGATGGTTGTATAGATGTATTCACTAAACAATAAATATTGTTTTTTTTAGACTTAAGAACACGAGTTAATAGGTAATCACCATGTCGCAAAAAACTACTGCTGTATCCAACCAAGTTATGTGGAACAGAATGATATCTGTTGTAGAAGAACAAGCACAAGCACTTATTCGAACTGCGTTTTCCACCTCAGTGCGTGAAGCAGGCGATTTATCTGCCGGGGTATACGATACACAGGGACGTATGCTTGCCCAAGCTGTAACGGGTACGCCAGGTCACGTTAACGCAATGGCTGATGCTGTTGCTCACTTTATTCGCCGTATTGGTAGAGACAATATCTTTGAGGGTGATGTGTATATTACAAATGACCCTTGGGAAGGAACTGGACACTTGCACGACATAACGGTTGTCAGCCCTTCATTTCACCAAGGCCAGTTGGTCGGTTTTTTTGGCTGTACCGCCCACGTTGTAGATATAGGTGGACGCGGCTTTAGTGCTGATGCAGCCTCTATCTATGAAGAAGGTCTATATATCCCAATCATGAAATTCGCTGAACGCGATAAAGTAGATATGCCCTTTGTACATTTGGTTAGAGGCAATGTAAGAGAGCCAGATCAGTTAATAGGTGATATCTACGCACTTGCAACCTGTAATGAAATCGGACATCAGCGTTTAATAGAAATGATGAAAGAGTTTTCACTTTCAGATCTTAATGAAATTGCCGAGTTTATCTTAGAAAATTCTCGAATCGCAACTCTTGAACGCATTGCAGCATTGCCTCGTAACTCAGCAAAAGGTGAAATGACTATTGATGGTTATGATACGCCGATAGATCTAAAGGTCAGTCTTGAAATTCAAGAACATCAAGTGCTGTGTGATTTTACAGGTTCTACAGGGATTGATAAAAGAGGGATCAATGTACCACTCGTTTATACTCAAGCTTACGCTTGCTACGCTTTAAAGTGCGCTATTGCACCAGAAATCCCAAACAATGCAGCATCCCTCGCACCATTCGTCATTACAGCGCCCGTTAACAGCATTGTAAATGCTATTCACCCAGCGCCCGTTGCTTTACGTCATGTAATTGGTCATATGATCCCAGACACAGTTTACAACGCGTTGGACAAGCTACTACCCGAAACGGTGCCTGCTGAAGGAGCAGGAACACTGTGTAATTTCCAAGTATCTGTGCGCCCTAGGACGGATGCTCAGGCTCCACGCCATGCTGTGCGTGCAGAAGTACTAACCTTCAACTCAGGTGGTGCCGGAGCTAGGCCCACGCTAGACGGTATGAACGCGACCGCATTTCCATCAGGTGTTATGACGATGCCAGTAGAGGCTACTGAACAAGTTGGGCCGGTTATCATTTGGCGAAAAGAACTGCGACCTGATAGTGGTGGGGCTGGCAAATTCCGAGGCGGTTTGGGCCAATGTATGGAAATCAGTGCAACTAATGGTCATGAATGTGATTTCTCTGCGATGTTCGACCGCATAAAGTTTCCAGCTAGGGGACGTAACGGTGGTTGTGATGGCGCCCCCACAACCATTCGGCGTGATGACGGCGAACCGATGAAGGGCAAAGGCAAACAGTTTATCCCTCATGGAAGGAAAGTCATATTGGAGTTTCCTGGTGGCGCAGGTTACGGAGATCCTAAAGCTCGGGATGAAGAGGCAGTAAAGCGTGATTTTGCTCAAGGCTATATCTCAGAAGATGTCGCAAGAAAGGACTATGGCTTAAGTGATAGCTCAATTGAACAGGTGTTAAAAGCGATTAAGAATGGAGAAATGGTCTAATGAGTGCGAATACAGTAGCCCCGTTAAAAAGCAGCTATGACGTCGTAATCGTCGGTGGAGCTAAGTTTGGCTCCTCAGTCGCTTGGTTTCTTACTGACAACCCTGATTTTGATGGCTCAATTTTGGTTGTTGAAAAAGATCCTACTTACGAGTTTACATCCACCTCTCATACAAACAGTTGTATGAGGCAACAGTTTTCTCGTGAAATCAATGTGCGAATTTCTCAATTTGCAGCTGAGTTTGTAAATAATTTTCAAGAATTTTTTGGAAATGATCCTCGTGTTCCCGCTATCCCATTTGAAAGCTATGGGTATATGTTTCTTGCTGATAATGAGCAGTACGCGAATACCCTGCGAGAGAACCACAAAGTCCAAGTGAAGTGTGGTGCTGGCACCAAATTGATGACGCCGGAAGAAATTAAAAGAGACTATCCATTTTACAATCTTGATGATGTGATCCTAGGTAGCCACAATCTAATTAACGAAGGCTATTACGACGGTAACACCGTTTTTGATTGGTGGAAACGCTCTGCACGTGAAAGAGGTGTAGAGTACATCGCAAATGAAGTGGTATCGATGACAAAAAATACCATAGGTTCTCGCGTCGAAAGCATTACGCTCAAAAGCGGTGAAAAAATAGCCTGCGGTAAAGTAGTGAATGCCTCAGGCCCAAGAGCTGTGTTGACGTCTCGCATGGCTGGAATCGAAATCCCCGTTGAGCCACGCAAACGCTACACCTATATATTTGCAGCAGAGAAAAAACTTGATAGAGCATTGCCACTAACAATAGACCCTAGTGGTGTACACATGCGTCAAGAAGGTGAATATTATTTAGCAGGATGCCCGCCAGATGATGATCCGGCTGTTGATTATGATGATTTCATTGAAGACCACAGTTTATGGCAAGAAAAAGTGTGGCCCATATTAGCTACGCGGGTTCCCCAATTCGAAGCCATTAAGTTAATCAACTCTTGGGCAGGTCACTACGCATTCAACACCTTTGACCGAAATGCCATTTTGGGCCCACACCACCAAGTCGAAAACTTTATCTTTGTAAATGGTTTCTCTGGGCATGGATTTCAACAAGCTCCGGCAATGGGCAGAGGCACAGCAGAGCTTATTACTTACGGTAATTATCGCACACTAGATTTATCGCCTTTTAATTATGAACGGTTAGTGAAAGCTGAAAGATTCGTTGAAAAGGTAGTGATCTAATGAAATTAGCACGCAACCTATTTACCTCTGCGCTAGCCAATCACACCAAACAACTTGGTTTATGGGTCAGCTTGAGTAGCAGTTATGCCGCAGAGGTTGTAGCCACGTCAAATTATGATTGGGCTCTGTTGGATATGGAACATTCTCCAAATGACTTATTTTCCATCCTTGGCCAATTACAAGCCTTCTCGCAAAGTAGAACCACTGCCATTGTTAGGCCCCCTTGGAACGATCCTATTATTGTCAAAAGGCTGTTAGATTTGGGTGTCATGGGACTTTTATTTCCCATGATACAAACCGTAGAGGAAGCTAAAAAAGCGGTTGCTTCTACGGTATATCCTCCCAAAGGAATTCGCGGAGTTGCGGGATCAACCCGAGCGAATAAATTTGGCCGAGTCACTGATTACCTTGAACGCGTCGAACAAGAGACCGCAGTTATAGTGCAATTAGAGACAGTATTAGCTGTAGAGTCTGCCGACGCCATTGCAGATGTAGAAGGCATCACCGGTGTCTTTTTTGGACCTGCGGATATCGCTGCTGACCTAGGAATTGTCGGTCAGCCTTTAGACGACCGTATTTGGGCATTAATCATGCCTGCAGCTAAACGCTTAATAGCGAAAGGGATCCCAGTAGGCACACTTGTATTAGACCCTGAGTTTGCCGCGAAACTACTGAATGAAGGCTTCACGTTTGTTGCCTGTGGGGCAGATACCTCAATATTAGCCAAAGGAGCTGATAACTTATTTTCTCACGTAAAAGGAGCGTTAATATGAGTGCTTCGCTACTCCCGTTTGAATATGCTTCTTCTCGATTAAAGCCGGTGCAACCTTCAGCTTCAGCCGCTGTTAGTCAAAATGCCAAAGAGTTGAAACTAGCGGGTCATGATGTGATTGATTTAGGGTTAGGCGAACCTGATTTTGATACCCCTGCTCATATTGTTGAAGCCGCCTATCAAGCAGCGAAAAGTGGCCAAACTCGTTACCCTCCGACTGACGGTACGGCCACATTGAAAGCAGCCATTATTAAAAAACTCCGTCGCGACAATGCACTAGATTTCTCACCACAACAGATCATTGTTTCCAACGGTGCCAAACAAGTCATCTTCAATGCATTCATGGCAACACTTGAAGTTGGCCAAGAAGTCTTAATGTGTGCTCCCTACTTTGGGCAATATAAAGATATGGTCACTGTCTTAGGTGGTATACCGAAACCGCTACAGTGTCCTGCTGAAGATGGTTTCTTAATCAGTCCTAACGCATTAGAAGAAGCGATCACACCGAATACACGTTGGCTCATACTAAACCTGCCATCTAACCCAGCTGGCGCGGTTTATACATTAGAGCAACTTGCTGCATTAGGAGAAGTGCTCGAGCGACATCCAAATGTCATGGTGTTATCTGATGAGATATATGAACACATTATATTTGACGGTCGCACATTTATTTCTTTTGCTACTGCATGCCCCAATTTGCGTGACCGCATCTTGTTGGTCAACGGTGTATCCAAAGCTTACGCAATGACGGGTTGGAGAGTGGGATATGGAGCAGGCCACAAAACACTCATTGCAGCAATGACTAAAGTACAGTCTCAAATATCTTCAGGTGTCTGCTCCGTCGCTCAAGCCGCTGCTGAAGCTGCGTTAAGCGGTCCTCAAGACGAAGTTGTTCGCTTTAAAAATGCCTTTGAAAAGCGACGTGACCTGGTTGTATCCAAAGTAGCTAAAATTCGAGGTTTAACGTTAGACCCGCCAGGTGGGGCCTTTTACGCTTTCATTGGCTGCAAGGAGTACATCGGCTGTTTAGGCCCAGATGGGACAGTTATCAAGGATGACATTCAGTTTTGTCAATATCTACTAAATGAAGCCAAAGTAGCAGCTGTTCCAGGTAGCGCATATGGCTTATCTGGGTTCTTCAGATTGTCTACGGCCTGCTCTGAAACCGTGCTGTGTAAAGCCATGGATAGAATAAAGCAATGTGTTGACAAGTTAACGTACAAATAAACCATTTTTTTAAACTCAAATTGAAAAAAATAGAGTGTGATATGAAAAAGATAATTCTTACAGGTGCCGCTGGCCGCTTAGGTTCTTATTTGCGGGAGCCTCTTTCCAAATTAGCTGATGTGTTAGTTAGCACCGACTTAGCTGAAAATGTTGGTAATTTGTACGAAGGTGAAAGCTACGTGCGAGCTGACCTTACCAACTTTGATGAAATTAAAGCCTTGTTAAAAGGCGCTGATATGGTGGTTCATTTTGGTGCTTATGGCGATGAAGCCTCTTTTGAAACTATTTTAGGGCCGAATATTATTGGTGCATACAATATTTGGGAGGCCGCAGCACAAAACGGTGTTCGCCGCGTTGTATATGCAAGCTCTATCCATGCGGTAGGCATGCATTCAAAAATGGATTTTATTGGCACGGATGCCCCTCATCGACCAGATACTTTTTACGGTTTAGCAAAGTGCTTTTCAGAAGATCTTGCGAGCCTTTACTGGGACAAACGAGGTGTAGAGTCTGTATGCATGCGCATTTTATCTTGTGCACAGGTCACCAATGCCCGAGCACTTGGTACCTGGTTGTCTTATGACGATTTAATCCATCTGGTTGAACAATGTATCTCTACACCTACGACCAAATTCACTGTGGTTTACGGTGTATCAAACAATGATCGGGTACCAGTAGATAACGCAAAGGCCAGCTATCTTGGATATCGTCCGAAGGACAACGCAGAGCAATTTGCTAAGGAGATCTTAGCTGAAACCCCACCGTTAGATCACAGTGACCCCGAACATATGTGCGTAGGAGGACCATTTGCTTCTGTTGAGCTAGGAAATAGCGGTCTGGCAACGATGAACATCATTAACGATACCAAAAAAAGTTAGGAGAAAAGTAATGACAAAACCTACAGCCATAATTATCGGCGGCGGCAGTGGTATCGGCGCTGATTCAGCTAAAAAGTTAGCTGAATTAGGTTATAACATTTCTGTTATGTCCTCATCCGGAAAAGGTGAAGCCCTCGGTAAGTCCTTAGGCGGATTGGGTTTTACCGGTTCAAATATGTCCATTGATGATTTAACTACCTTTATCAATTTATCTATCGACCGTTTTAAACGCATCGATGTATTAGTAAATTGCACCGGTCACGGTCCTAAAGGACCCATCATGGAAATATCAGACGACGAATGGCATACGGGAATGGATTGCTATTTGACTAATGTTATTCGAGCGGTACGTTTGGTACTTCCCACCATGCAAGCTCAAAAATCAGGTTCAATCGTGAATATTTCAACTTTTGCGGCATTTGAACCCGACCCCGATTTTCCTACCTCTGCCGTTTTTCGCGCAAGTTTAGCGACGTTTACCAAGCTATTCAGCACTAAGTACGCTAGTGAAGGTATTCGAATGAATAATATTCTACCTGGCTTTGTTGATAGCTTACCTGAAACGCAAACTCGCGTTGACCGCATCCCTGCTGGGCGATACGCGAAAGTAAGAGAGTTGACAGAATGCGTTGCCTTTATGGCATCAAGTGCTTCTAGCTACGTGACAGGACAAAACCTACGCGTCGATGGCGGTTTAACCGCTTCAGTTTAGCCTCAGGCCAAACTATTCAACCTGCATAAATTCAAATATAAAAGAGTAAGTTATGACTAATATAGTAGGCCACTTTATAGATGGCAAAAGATGCGAAGACCATGCAAGACTGCAAAATATATACAATCCTGCGACATCAAAAGTCACCAAACAAGTAGCACTTGCTGGTAAAGAAACAGTAGAAGAAGCTATCTCAGCGGCTTGCGCGGCCTTCCCTGCTTGGCGGAATACTCCACCCGCTAAAAGAGCTAGAGTAATGTTCAAGTTTAAAGAGTTGCTTGAGTTAAATGCAGATAAAATTTGCCAGTTAATAGGTGATGAGCATGGAAAAATCGTCCATGACGCCCGCAGTGAACTGCAACGTGGTATCGAAAATGTCGAATACGCCTGTTATGCGCCGGAGCTACTCAAAGGCGAACACAGCAAAAATGTAGGCCCGTTCATAGACTCTTGGAGTGAATTTCAGCCATTAGGTGTTGTTGCAGGCATTACTCCGTTTAATTTTCCAGCGATGGTCCCACTTTGGATGTTTCCTCTAGCGATAGTATGTGGGAACTGCTTCATTTTAAAACCTTCAGAGCGCGACCCTAGCTCAACACTTTTTATTGCCGAACTGCTTAAAGAAGCGGGTTTACCTGACGGTGTTATGAATGTCGTTAACGGCGATAAAGTTGCTGTCGATACTTTGCTTCACAATGACAATATCAAAGCGGTAAGTTTTGTCGGTTCAACGCCTATTGCTGAATATATTTACACCACAGCAAATGCAAACGGCAAACGCTGTCAAGCATTAGGCGGGGCTAAAAATCACGCAATAATTATGCCTGATGCAGACATGGATAATGCAGTTAGCCAATTAGTAGGCGCTGCTTTTGGTTCTTGTGGCGAGCGCTGTATGGCTCTATCTGTTGCTGTCACTGTGGGCGACGATGCCGCAGATGCATTCATTCAAAAAATGCAAAACGAAATGAAAGACTTGAAAATTGGAGAAGCCAGTGAGCCGAGTAATGACTTCGGACCGTTGATCACTCAACAACATAAAGACAAGGTCGTTGGTTACATCGATAGCGCAGAAGAGCAAGGTGCCACAGTGGTGGTAGATGGGCGAGATATCACCGTTGCTGGCTATGATGAGGGTTTCTTTGTTGGCGGAACACTTATCGATCACGTAAAAGCGGGCATGACATGCTATGAAGAAGAAATATTCGGGCCTGTTCTATTGGTCGTTCGTGTGGAAAACATGCAGCAGGCAATGGATCTTATCGATGCTCACGAATACGGCAACGGTACTTGTATTTTTACTCGAGACGGAGAAGCAGCACGTTACTTTTCAGACAACATTCAAGTAGGAATGGTTGGTATAAACGTGCCTTTACCAGTACCGGTTTCTTACCATAGTTTCGGTGGTTGGAAGCGCTCTTTGTTTGGTGATTTACATGCCTATGGTCCTGATGGCGTTCGCTTTTATACCAAACGTAAAACAGTAACTCAAAGATGGCCGTCAACCGGTGTACGTGAAGGTACGCTGTTTTCAATGCCAACCTAATTTATTACCAATTTTACACAAGCTTAATTGGAGATAAGAATGAAAATACTCGTACCTGTAAAACGCGCTATTGATTACAACGTCAAAGTGCGTGTGAAAGCGGATAACACAGCAGTTGATTTAACAAACGCCAAAATGGCAATCAACCCGTTTTGCGAAATTGCGGTTGAAGAAGCCGTTCGCCTCAAAGAACTAGGTGTTGCTTCAGAGGTTGTTATTGTATCTGTTGGGTCGAAAGTCTGCCAAGAGCAGATAAAATCTGCGCTTTCACTTGGTGCCGACAGAGGCATTCAAATAGAAGCACCTGACAACTTAGACTCCTTGCAAATAGCAAAGGTTCTACAAAAAGTAGTTGAACAAGAATGTCCTCAAATAGTTCTTTTAGGTAAACAGTCTATTGATTCTGATAACAACCAGACAGGTCAAATGTTGTCGGCTTTAACAGGCATGCCTCAAGCAACATTTGCGTCCAAGATAGCCGTTACGTCAGACAAAGTACAAGTGACCAGAGAAATTGATGGGGGTCTACAAACACTTGAACTACTTCTACCTGCCATCATAACGACAGATCTACGATTGAATGAACCTCGTTACGCCACACTGCCAAACATTATGAAAGCAAAACGTAAACCAGTTGACGTCATTGATGCGAGTGATTACGTCCTAAATCTAACTTCAAATGTTACTACCATTAGGGTTACCTCCCCCATCGTTCGTAAGGCTGGTGTTAAAGTTGCCACCGCAGCTGAACTCATCCATAAACTTAAAAATGAAGCAAAGGTGATCCCATGAGTATTTTGCTTTACGCAGAACATAATAATTCAACCTTAAAGCCTGAAACTAATAAGCTAGTTAATGCAGTTGTAAAATTGGACCAGGAAATACACCTACTTGTTGCAGGGCACAATTGTGCCAATGTTGCTGAACAAGCAGCCAAGATTGACGGTGTGGCTAAGGTGCTATTGGCTGATAACCTGGTGTATGCCCATCAACTTGCAGAAAATATTGCTGACTTAGTTCTTGAACTAGCAAGTGGATACTCAATGATTGCAGCTCCGTCAACTACTACAGGCAAGAATTTTATGCCTAGAGTCGCTGTATTACTCGACGTTGCTCAACTATCTGATGTTATTGAAGTCATTGACGCACAAACATTCTCCCGTCCCATTTATGCTGGAAATGCCATCGCTACCGTGCAGTCTACTGATAACACGAAAGTGTTAACGGTAAGAACATCCGCGTTTGACAGTAACTCCAATAACAATAGTGCACCAATAGAGCACATTGCTATTGCAAAAAGTACCGGACAGACCAAGTTTATCTCTGAGTCACTTTCTCAGTCTGAACGCCCAGAACTAACAGCGTCTAAAATTGTTATTTCTGGTGGTCGAGGCATGAAAAATGGCGAAAATTTCGCTTTGCTTGACGGTATCGCAAATAAGTTAGATGCAGCTATCGGTGCTTCTAGGGCAGCAGTTGACGCAGGCTTTGTATCGAATGATATGCAAGTTGGTCAAACAGGAAAGATAGTCGCTCCGCAACTGTATATAGCAGTCGGAATTTCAGGTGCGATACAACATATTGCAGGAATGAAAGATTCTAAAGTCATTGTTGCTATAAACAATGATGAAGAAGCCCCAATCTTCCAAATAGCTGATTACGGCATCGTCGGCGATTTATTCGAAGTGATTCCCGCTCTAGAGGATGCACTTTAAAACCTTGAGTCTTGCGTAAGCAAGACTCAGCTACACCATCAACTAAATCCTTTTTATTAACATGGCTTTTAGCATTTTTGTGCTGCTTGTAGGAGTCGTATTTTTAAAGTCGTGCTTATTTTTCATAAGAATAAGCCAACACACAAACGGATTTTACAATCCAAAACTTAAGCAGAAGAAATATAGGTAAAAATATGAAATATAATAAAACCCTAATATCAACCGCTGTTTCCATGTTACTGAGTTGTACAATTAACGCCTCGGTTGTGTACGCACAAGATGTTGAAAATGACCAAAAGCCCCTACCACCTAGCGCACAAAGTGCAGTTGTTGAAGATCAAGAGACTGAGAAAATTTCGATCTTAGGCTCAAGACGTACGACTAATCGTTCGTTGCTAGATGTAGCAAGCCCAGTAGAGATTATTAGTGCCAAAGACCTCGTTAGACAAGGTGATACGAATGCCATCGACGCTATGACGTCGGTTATCCCTTCACTTAACGCAAATAGGGAGCCTATTTCTGATGCTGCAACGTTAGTACGCCCAATTAATCTGCGCTCTTTAGCATCTGATCACACGCTCGTACTCGTTAATGGTAAACGCCGCCATCGAGGTGCAGTCGTTGGAGAACTAGTTTCTGGTGTCAATCGCGGGGCACAAGGTGTAGATGTTGCGCCTTTATTCGGTGCATCACTAAAACAAATCGAAGTTTTGCGTGATGGTGCAGCAGCACAATATGGTGCAGACGCAATCGCAGGGGTAATAAATTTCACTCTTGAAGACGATCCGAATGCCAGATCAATTACCGCACAATACGGAGAGGCATATGAAGGAGACGGTGAAACAATAGAAGTTTCAGGTACTTTAGGATTTCACCTCGGAGATGATGGCTTCGGCGTTCTGTCTTTTCAAATAAAAGACGCTGAACCAACGAGCCGAGGTATACAAGACGGTGAAGGTACAAACAGCGGGGCAACCGCTTTAGCTGTAGCAGGCTTCCCCGTTGAAAATCCAGTTGTAGTATGGGGAGCCCCAGAAGTTAAAAACGATTATAAAGTAATCCTTAACGCAGGTATCTCTTTGTCAGATTCAACTGAGCTGTATACCTTTGGTAACTATGCGACTCGCGATGTGGATGGTAGCTTTTATTATCGAAATCCTTCAAATCGCTCAGGTGTTTTCACAAATAACGGCAATGTTTTATTTGCAGACTCTACTGGCGCAGGCTGTCCCATAGGAGTCCTGCCTACATCAAGCTTTGCTGATGCTCAAGCCTTTATAAATAGTGCTCCCGAAAATTGCTTCGCTTTTCAATCTCGGTTTCCTGGTGGCTTTACTCCTCGTTTTGGTGGAAATGTAAAAGACCATAGCTTAGCAGTGGGTTTACGCGGTGAAATTGGTCGAGATATGACCTTTGATGTTAGCGTCATGCAAGGCACTAATAATTTACAATATAAGATGTTTAATTCCGCCAATGCGTCATTAGGGGAGGCTTCTCCACTTGACTTCGATTTAGGTGCTCAGATAGAAAAAGAAACCGTCGTCAATGCAGACTTCTCCTCGGGTTATGACATGGGAATATTAGAATCTGATTTAAACTTCGCATTTGGCTTTCAATACCATGATGAATCATTTGAGATTACACCAGGTCAAGAAGAGTCTTACATCGCAGGACCATTTGCCGATCAGGGGTTCTCAGTAGGTTCAAATGGGTTTCAAGGTTTTAGTCCCAGTGTATCAGGTGAGTTTTCTCGAAACAGCATCAGTGCATACGTAGATTTAGAAGCCGACTTAACAGAGAGTTTATTGCTCAGTACAGCGATAAGATACGAGGACTTTAGTGATTTTGGCGATACGGTAAACGGTAAAATATCCGCTAGGTACCGTATCAACGACATCTTTGCAGTTCGCGGTGCAGTGAGTACTGGGTTCCGTGCACCAAGCGTTGGTCAGTCGAACTTGCAACGAGCAGCCACTAACTTTAACAATGGCGAACTTGAAGAACTACTCGTGGTATCGAGTACAAGTGCTTTCGCTGCTCAATTTGGTGGGGAACAACTTGAAGCAGAAGACGCACGGAACTTAAGTTTGGGTCTTACTGCTGATTTTGATGGGTTTGAATTTACTATCGACTTGTTTAATATTGAGATCGAAAATAGGATCGCTCAGGTGACTCGTCAGTTAGATCAAAACGATCGAGATACTTTAGTAGCAGCTGGCGTTACTGAAGCAGGGACGGTGAGTCAGGTGTCGTTTTTTGTCAATGATTTTGACACAGAAACACGCGGTGTTGATATTGTTGCAAGCTACCCTATAAGTTGGCCTTCTTCAACGACCAAAGTCACTTTAGCTATGAACTACACTGATACAGAAGTCACCAAACGAGGCCAAACAATTACAAACGCGCGCGCACGTGAAGTCGAAGAATCTTTGCCTGCCTACAGAACAACGTTAACTGTAGATCACGACTTTGAACCGTTTAATGCACTACTTAGAGTGAATTATTTCGATGATGCGTACGAATCATTATTCAATGATGCGACGTTACCCATAGTAACCGACGGTCTATTTATGGTTGATGCTGAGATCTCTTGGAGCCTCGATGAGAACTTCACTCTATCGATAGGTGCGAAAAATTTGTTAGATGAATATCCGGATGAATGGGAAACCCAAGGTTTTACAGGCAGAGACGGCGGGTTTTTAGGGGCAATATACCCACTTAATCATCCAGCGGGTTTAGGCGGTGGTCGTTACTACCTCCGCGTAAAAGCTGATTTTTAAGAACAAGTGCGAAATCAATACAAACTGACTAAGCCAAGTTACGTGTTAGAGTTAAAATAACCCTCCTAAAAATGTGGCTTTATTCCTAGACAGAATTAAGCCCCATTCAATCTAACAACCTACATTCTCGACAATTCATACAATTATTTAATACGTCTCCATTTAAATGTGATGCCTAGGAAGCTCTGTCCCTACTGTGACTTTTAAACTTAGTATGAGTAAGGCGCTCATGTGTGCGTTTGTTCATTTAAAACTCCCCCAGTGTTGGCTTGCTCCAACCACGGCTTATATTGATAGCGATATGCGCTTGCCCAAAGGACCGTCCAGCGCTTGAGCGCTTCGGCGAAAGTGGAAGCGTTTATGTTGCCTGAACACGTTATTATG
>OJFG01000068.1_pt1 | contig 67707 bp, 56 predicted proteins | sample 1594071 | NCBI WGS metagenome assembly OJFG01 (sample SAMN05416818, study PRJEB24817) | seawater metagenome | isolation source: Sea water | place: Canada:Atlantic | collected 2013-07 | reverse complement strand
ATTTACGACAAAGTCGCTCGGTAATTAGACCGACATAATCCCTTGGTAATCACACCACTACACGTCAGCCTTGGTTTTCATCAGCTGACTGTTCTCTTTCAATATCTGGGTCGGGAGATACCATTTCAGATTCTTTCTTGTGTTCAGGTACATCTACTTTGCCAGCAGCAATCACTTCTCCGTCTTGCCACAGTTTCCATTCCCCTCGCTCGTAAACATCCCAATGCTCATCATTGGTTAGGGGCTCTGTGGCAATAATACTCACTACGTCTTTGGGTGTGGTCTCTGCTGCAAAATCAATGGCTACTTCTACATCCTTTAAGCACGCTGGCCCAAACGGTGCTCTTCGGGTAATACTGGCTAATTTTGTACTGCAAAACGTAAACAACCAATCGCCATTACCCAACAAACAATTAAAGACACCTTGCTTGGCATAGGCTTGAGCTAATGAAACAAGAGACTCGACCAATTTCAGAGGTGATGTGTCTCGCGGTAAATGTTGTCGTACGTGGTTCATAATGTCGCAAAACATTGCTTCACTGTCGGTATCGCCCACGGGCTCATACATACCTTTTGCAGCAGAAAAGCTGGGTATTTGGCCGTTGTGCGCAAACACCCAATATTCACCCCAGAGCTCACGGGCAAAGGGATGAGTATTCGCCAACGTGATGTTGCCTACATTCGCTTGGCGAATATGGCAGATGGCGGTTTTACTTTTAATAGGTAACGTAGAAACAAAATCTGCAATGGGTGATGTAGCGCTAGGCTCTGGGTCGTGAAACATCCTTACGCCTTTACCTTCGTAAAACGCCACTCCCCACCCATCTTTATGCGGGCCAGTCTCACCACCACGGCGGGTTAGCCCGGTAAAGCTGAAACATAAATCTGTTGGCGTATTGGCACTCATGCCTAAAAGTTCACACACAGCGTTTATTACCTATTGCAGTTATTTAATTAAGTACGTTGAGAATACGCAAGCTATCGAGTTGAATCAATTCGACATTAGGTAGGTGTATCGCTTTTTGTTGCAGGTATAAGCGTTGTTTTAGACAACGTAACGGGGCTAAGAAATTTAATGGGGTCAGAGTCAGTTATTCTTATATTTAATAACATAAGACACTCTGCCCCCATTTATTTTATGCGGCTTTTGGTGAGTCTTCAGCCTGTAAGGCGCTGTTCTCAGGTTCGCTATCAACTTTGCGAGGTTCGTTACTTGCGTTGCGTGATTCGCCAATAGCATTGCTATCCCGTACGTTTTTCTGCACCGTGATAGCGGCAAAAAGGCTTAGGGTGAAGGCCATGCCGAAGAAACCTTTTTCACTCAATAAGAGTTCAGCATTTAATAGACCTATTACTAATAATACGATGGCTGATACGGTGGCCACGGCAGATGCTAAAAAGTACGCTTTGGTAGTCGGCACGCCTTCCATTTTATCGCGTACCGTTTTTTGCAAACTCACCACTGAAAATAAGCCAAACAACATGATTGTGAAATAGTACCCTTTTTCGTTCAGGGCCATAGGCGCGTTATATAAACCTATGAAATATGCGCCTACTCCTACAATGAGTGCTGCTAGTGACGCAATACGAAAAGCTTTAGTGGGTTTATTAAGATTTTGCATAGTAAAACTCCTAAATATTCTTTATTTGACCCGTGTGGGTAAACGTAACTGCCTTGTTCGTTAAATCGTACTTTTGCATGTAGCGGGCAAGGCTACCAAAGGTGGTGGTTTCTACCTTGCGGCCGTGGTCTGACAGCGTTACACCATCGCTAAACATACTTGCCATACCAAGTTTAGCCCTGCTCATATGTACTTTTTGCGGCGTAAAATGCGCTTTCGCATTTACCTTTAACTGCGCAATATCTGTTGTTGAGTACATTGCCGCGTTCAATACATCAAGGGTGTATTCAGTGCAGTTTTGACGTTCGCTATTAAACGGATTTGCCACCACCGAATACCGAGAGTTGTGAAGTAACTTAGCGTTGTCATCGCGGTATAGGTTTATCACAGCTTGCTGCACTTCTGCTGACGGAATAATAATTCCCGCTTCCAGCGCATGAGCACTCCAGAAAAAATCTACTGGATAGTCAGTAATTAAGTGACTTTTGCCCTGCTCTTCAGCGTCTTGATACAAATTATGTATGGCATAGCCTTTGGCCGTATTTCCATCGCTCAGCTGAATGCTCGAGTAAATAGCAATTGCGGTGTGGGTAAAATGAATGCCTTTTGGCATATCTTCAATAGGTCTGCCACGCCTTGCGATAACAAACGCCCGGGCGCCTTCACCTGCCGCATACTTTTCCACATCTTTTGAAAAAGTCGCAATCGCTTCTGGCGTAAAAGAGGGCTTACCATGCTGCTGACTTCCCGCGTGCACGTTTGGAATGCTAGACATTAAGAGTACAAAGACAAACCCGATTGAAGTTAACAAGATTTTCATACCTAACCTACCGCTTAGTATTAGTGGTAGTGGTAGTTACTTTAGTTTTAGTGGTAACCACTTGGTTTGGGGCGGGGTCGGCAGTAATAATTGTCTCGGTAATAACCAAAGGCTGGTTATGAGCCACAGAAGATTGGTGGCTTGCCCGATGAAGGCTTACTCGATGAAGGCTATGAGCACTTTCATCCACCACGCTTTCTGTCAAAGCGCTTCCCGCTACGACTACACTTCCAGTCAGTACCACAGGTACTGCTACTACCGCACTGGCTACTGATGCCGTGGTCGCTAAACCTTCAGATGCGGCTAGCGCACTGTGCTTACTGGCTTTACCACTATGGTTAATAGAATCATCTGCCAATGCACAGTGGGTAAGAAGCGCACTACTTAGTAATGCAGTTAACATCAATGTTGAACGTGTATTTTTCATATCACTTGCTCCTAGTGTGTTAAGACAAGGTTTGCCTGAACACGTTCTACACTAGAGACAAGAATAAATTTCGTAAACCAAAATGATTAATGTAGTATTAAATTACACCATAAGTATAAAATATTAATACCATGAGCCAAATTACTCTTGTTTATAACACATTAAAACAATGCTTACGCGAACAGCGATTCACTTATAAGCAGCTTGCAGAAACCCTTAACGTGAGCGAGGCAAGCGTGAAGCGTAATTTCTCCTTACAAGCGTTTAGCCTAGATAAATTAGAGCAGATTTGCGAATGCCTAAATTTGTCACTAAGCGACTTATTTAGTCTTTCACAAAAACAGCAAGAAAAGATTTCACAGCTATCTGAGCAACAAGAAATGGAGCTGCTCGCTAACCCCAAGTTACTCCTTGCCGCGGTGTGCGTAAGAGACGGCTGGCGCTTTGCAGAACTTATCGAATATTACGATATTGATGAAGTGGAAGGCATTAAGCTAATGACAACCCTCGATAGACTTAAGCTTATCGAGCTGTTGCCGAACAACCATTACAAACTGCTTATTGCTCAAGATTTTCGCTGGATCCCCGGCGGACCACTAGAGAAATTTATGGAACAAGAAGTGATGGTGAAGTTTATGGACCCGAAGAAGAACGAGCAGTGGATGTTTCGTTTTTACTTGCGAGGTCGCTATTCCCAATCGTCAATCTCTATTATTCAACGACGTTTAGAACAGCTTAGGCAAGAAGCGGCAAAACTAAGCAGCGAAGACAACGACTTGCCAATTGAAGAACGTCAGCATGTGGGGTTACTCATGGCAATGCGGCCTTGGGAGCCCTCGCTTTTTGAGAACATGAAACGAAAATAGACTGGCAAGGGTATATCAGGGGTCAGAGTAAGGAAGTAATTTGACGTTTAGTGTAAGTCTTAACACACCAAAATAATCGTTTATTACATTCAGACAGGCGCTGACAAACGATTGGAATGATCTAAGAGCCTTCTACGATGGCTTTATTAGGTATGTTACCATAGTAAAAAAACACGCTTGGCTACCACATGACAGAACAACCAAATAACCCCCTTCACGGTCTTACCCTCGAGAATATAGTAACCCAACTGCACGAGCGCTATGGGTGGGAAGGTCTGTATTACCGAATTCGAATTAATTGTTTTAACAACGATCCTTCTATTAAATCGTCGCTTAAATTTTTACGCAAAACTCAATGGGCGAGAGACAAGGTAGAGCAGCTTTACATACAGACATTTACAAAGTAGTACCGATTCTTCATAAAGAACGTGCTACTACGTGTTTCGTCTGTTTTATTTGATTTAAATTAATAACTAGCGTTCAATCAACGTCTTAATATTGTTTAGTTTTTAATGTACGTAGAAGTACAAATACTGCTATGTTTAGTAAAACGAAAAACACCGAAAGGAATAAACCATGATTAAGCAACTTATTGAATTTCGAACGTTGTTAAATTATGCGCTGCTCCTTACATTAAGCTTTTCACTGTCTTGCGCTGCAGCTACCAACACAGTCACCGTTGTCGACCAAGACAATAAGCCTGTCAGCAATGCTGTAGTCGCTTTTCTCCCCATACCCAACGAGCTAAAAACTTCCTTAAACGCAACTACCATCGCTGACCAAGAAACAGCAAAGCGAGCTGATACTGCCAATATCGATAGCGACAATGAAAACGTGGCCATTATGGACCAAGTAGATAAGCAGTTTTTACCTCGCGTTATTGCCATTCAAAAAGGCCAAAGGGTCAAATTTCCTAACAGTGACGATATACGTCATCACGTTTATAGCTTTTCTCCCACTAAACCATTTGAGATAAAGCTGTATAAAGGCTCAAATGTCGATCCTGTTTTATTTGACAAGGCAGGTATTGGCACACTTGGCTGTAATATACATGATGATATGGTGGGGCATATTTACGTGTCAGACGGAGAAATTACTAGCGTGTCTGACAGTAACGGCATAGCGAGCTTTGACCAGTCAGTGCCAGAATCTGTGATAGTGTGGCACGAAGACTTATCGATAGATGGCAGCCTAAAAGTGAAAGTAATCCTAGAAGAGAGCGACATTACCTCTGTTGCGAGCGTTACGTTAGTCCGCCGCGCTCCGCCACCTAAAAAGCGTACCTTCGGTTCTAGCCGTTTTGGCGGTTGAGGCAACCCTTGAAGTCTTACTCCCTCAATCAACACGTATTTAGGCTAGCTGCAGGGCTGGTTTTACTGTCTACTTTAGCGATACTGTTAAGCGTGTGGTCGTCGACCACTGAACATGCCAAACGCGAATTAGCAGAAAGTCTTGAGGTTGCTCGCTACGTGGTGGCTGAGGTTTTCAGTAACCGTGAAGAACAGCTATTTACTAATGCGAGAGTACTTACTGATGATTTTGGTTTTAAAAGCGCAGTAGCTTCACAAGATAACGCCACCATAACAAGCACTTTAGAAAACCACGGTAACCGAGTTGGCGCAGACATGATGGCATTGCTTTCGTTGTCGGGCAGTATTACCAGCAGCACCTCTGAAGGATTACAATCTGGCCAGCAATTTCCCCACCCTCAACTAGTGCAAAATGCGCTACAACAAGGTGGCGAGAATGCATTTATTGTAGTGAACAATGAGCTATATCAAGTGTTACTTTTACTTGTTGAAGCACCAAACCCCATCGCTATCGCAGCTATTGGCTTTAAAATCGATAAACCCGTTTTAGCTCGTTTAAAATCAATTACCTTGTCTGATGTTGCTATTGTGGCAGAAGAAAAAGACAGCATCGTTTTTAGGCAAAGTACGCTCAGCGACGCTCAAGAAAATTATAAGCGTGTAAACGGCGTAGACGAACTGTCTTGGTTATCGTTTATCCCTTCAAATCAAGCCCAGCTTATTACGCAATACATACCGTTGTTTAGCGATAGTGAGACCAATATTACACTAGAGCTTTCAGAAAGCGCCGAAACGCTATTAACCGAATTTGCCAAACTGCAAAAGCAAATTAGTATCATTGCCGCTCTGCTTCTTGCAATCTCGCTTATTATTGCTGCATTGTTTGCAAAACGGATATCACGGCCACTACGTCGATTATCCACAATCTCGCAAGAAATAGCCGCGGGTAAATATAATCAAAAAACGTTCGTCGCTTCCCATACAACGGAAATTGCGGCGCTTTCCGACTCTTTTCAGTCTATGCAAAGCAACATTCAAATGCGCGAGGAGCAAATTCAGTTTCAAGCAAGTCACGACTTGCTAACGGGCTTAGTTAACCGCTATCACATTGCCGATGACATCAATACAAAGCTGTATAACAAAGAATCTTTTGACGTAATCGGTATAAACATTCTTAGCTTTCGAAATGTGAACGATGTTTTTGGTTATAGCAATGGCGACTTATGCTTACACACCCTAGCTGGGCGCTTAGATAAGCTTGGTGGTATAGCTGCAAGACTAAATGGTGGTGAGTTTTTGTGGATACCCGAATCTAGGCTCAGCAATAATCAGTTGGGAGCTATTCAAGCTGAACTTGAAGCCCCTATTTACGCCGAAAGTGTTGTGATTACATTAAAGCTATCTTTCGGTGAACTACATTGCCCTGACGATGCCGATGACCCTTCCACACTACTAAAACGCCTAGCGATTACATTAGACCATGCGCGCCATGTGCCTGAGCACCGCGTTCGCTACAGCCCCAATTTCGACGCTGAATACACGCGGCGTATTAGTATTATTACAGAATTAAAGCAGGCTCTGCACCGAGATAGCCCTGAGCTGTCTTTGGTTTATCAGCCCAAGCTGAGCTTAGACACTGGCTCGATAAGCCATGCGGAAGCGCTCATGCGCTGGACCAGTAAAACTCTTGGCTTTGTGGGCCCAGATGAATTTATACTTGTTGCCGAACAAGCTGGCCTGATAGGAGCCGTTACCGATTGGGTGATAAAGCGCGCTATTAATGACACCAAGACGTTTGTTGATAACAACGTAGAGGTGTGCGTTGCCATTAACCTATCGGCCAAAGACATATTAAATAAATCACTTCTGCCACAAATAAAATCACGTATTGCAGAGGCAGGGCTATCCACTACGCAACTTGCTTTTGAAATAACAGAAAGTGACTTAGTTAGTGATGCACAGGGAGTGTACAGTGAACTTGGTTTGTATCGCGAAGCAGGGTTTACTCTGGCAATCGATGATTTTGGTACCGGTTATTCATCACTATCGTATTTAAAAAGCTTACCGGTTAATGAACTTAAAATAGATAAAAGCTTTGTACTGAATTTAGACAAAAACCAAAGTGACCAACAGATAGTCAAAACCATTATCGACTTAGCGCATAACTTTGACTTAAAAGTGATTGCTGAGGGCGTTGAAACCCTACCTAGCCTGTCGTTGCTTAATCAATGGGGGTGTAATTATGCCCAAGGTTACTTTATTTCTCGCCCGGTACCGGTAGAGCAGTTTATGCAATGGTACAAAGACAACAAAAAAACTGATTGGTTATCACAATGAAACACTGCACGGCGATGTTATGCGCCCTTTTATTGATTGTTTATAACAATGAAGCTCTCGCTGGCGACGGTAAATTACTTGGCACTGCAGGGCTTATTCAAGTTGAAGGCTCTGGTGGTGGCGGCATAGTTCCGTGGGCAACGTTGGCTGGCTATGATACGCAAGATCAAGTATCGGTTAATGCTGTGATGACACAAGTTGATCTTGATGACTACCGGCTCAATGTTATGGGCGTTTCCGCTTCTTTCTATGACCGTATCGAAATAAGTGCAGCCCACCAGCGCTTTGACTTGAAAGCGCTTGGAGGCGATATTAGGCAAAACATATTTGGCGTGAAATATCGCCTTTATGGTGATGCAGTTTACTCCCGCCTGCCCCAAGTCAGTGTAGGCCTTCAACACAAACGACTTGAAGACGGTGCCATAGCCGACTTAGTTGGCGCTGACTCATCATCAAACGGGACCGACTATTACATTGCAGCGACTAAAATTCATTTAGGTGCTGTAGCAGGTTTCAATGCGGTGTGGAATGTGACGGCGCGAGCTACTAAAGCCAACCAGCTTGGTTTACTGGGGTTTGGCGGTGCTGAAAACAACGATTATGAAGTTATGCTTGAAGCCTCAGCAGGCATATTGCTCTCGCGCAGCGTTGCCATTGGCGCAGAATATCGTCAGAAACCTGATAACTTAGGTTTAGGTGAAGATGATTGGGTAGACTACTTTGTTAGCTACATCCCCAACAAACACGTTGCGCTTACCCTTGCTTGGGCTGAACTTGGCAGTATGGCAGGTGCACAAGATCAAAACGGCCTGTATCTCTCAATAAATGGCCAATTATGGTGACATCATGTTGATAACGCGTATTTTCCCCCTCATCAGTTTTGTAGCAATTATTGGCTTAAGTGGCTGCTCTACCAACGTTGGTGGCCAGAACCCATCATCAAGCGTATACGCAGAGCTGGGCGGCAGTAAAAAGGTAGAGGAGATAGTGGAAAACTTTGTTGTTGAGATTGAGCGCGACCCCGTTATTCTCTCCTATTTCGATGGCGCAGATATTAATCGCTTTATCGATAAATTAAGTGAACAAATATGCCATCGCACCGGCGGCCCCTGCGAGTATTCAGGCGATACCATGGAGCAAGTGCACGGTGGTATGAATATTACTGAAGCCGACTTTAACCGCACCGTCGACTTGTTGATTAATGCAATGAACAAGGCAGACGTGCCCCACCCGCTGCAAAACAAAGTGCTAAGAGTGCTTGCTCCCACTCGCGACGAAATGCTTTATTTATAAGTTGTGAATTGTTTGAAGGAACTGCTTTTTACTAATGGCTCCCTTGCCTGCGTACTGGAACATCGGCAAGGGAAGTAACGAGAAGTATTCGTGCGTGTTGCCTTGATGTAGAACCACTGCACCTGCGGTAACACGCTGCGATTGCGAATATTTTTAGTCTCGCTGAGTGGTAATTATCTATGCGGACTGATATTAATGCTAGGCGTCGTTATAAAGCGTGCTGATCCATTTTTCTTCGTTAATGAAGTTCCAACTCCATTTAGCCCACTTCTCTTCAAGCCCCATAGCTTTTACCTCATCAAGGCTCTTACCCTCTTGCTTAAGGGCTTTTACATAATCAAATGTTTCACTGATCATGTTAAGGAACGTCGTATATTCCGCCTTAGTGCCTACACCACCGTGACCAGGAATAATCATGGTGCTATCGTCTATTTTTGTCAGTAAATGCTGCACAGACTCCATATACCCTACTACATTGCCGCCTGCACCTTGGTCTATATAGGGAAACATGCCATTGAAAAATAAGTCGCCTGTATGCATAACATTAGGTTGTTCGAACCATACAACACTGTCACCGTCGGTATGACCCACAGGAAGATGCATCACATGTACCGTCTCGTTGTTAAAATATATTTTGATACCGTCTTCGTAGGTTATGGTTGGCAAGGCGTCAGGCTCAACGTTCTCGTCTCCGGCTAGACGCACCCGCACGTTTTCGTGAGCAAATATGGTGGCACCTTTGTGGCTGTGGAAAAACGCATTCGAGCCTGTATGGTCACCGTGATAATGGGTGTTTATCACATACTTAGGTTTGTCGCTGCCAAGCTCGCCAAGTTGTGCGGCAATTTTTTCCGCAAGCGGAGCAAACTGATCATCAATAATAAGTACGCCATCGTCACCTGCAGAAACACCGATATTACCGCCCATTCCCGTTAGCATATGCACAGCACCTTTAATAGGTGTCGCTTTTACTTCCACGTTTGCAAATCTATCTTGTGCAAATGATACAGAAGTTGGTAACGCTACTGTCGATAGTGCAACTAGTGCCGCCGCTATTACCGACAGTGAATGTGTCGATGTTTTATTGATTGTTTTCATTCTTATTTCCTTGGGTGGGTAACCTATACTTGCAATGCTGTAATTCAAATACTCTGGCGTTTAACGCTATTAATTTGGCACAACCATTATATCGCTTACTAAAATGTAACAGCTTGATTGGCATTGCTTATTAGATGCTAACGATGTCGGACGATTAACCTTAACTAGCATTAACTAATGGCCGATATTAAGCATAAAATTGACTATGCATTCACTATGGCTAAATCGACGTATTAGATCATTTTTTCGCCGTCGGGAATATCGCCCATATAAGCAAAGCGCAAGACTTCCTTTCCGTCACGCTCTACTGTTTCTGTAAACATATCGAGAGGGCGAACCCACAGCGCACGTTCGCCGTAACAAGGCCTGTATACCACCAGTTTCGATTCATCTTCTGAGTGTGTGGCAATCTCATACACATCGTACATATTGCCTTTATAATGCTTGTAGCGGCCTGGAGTAATGAGCTGTTTCGTTTCCATTGTGAGTCCTTATTCTTAGCTAGCTTTATCATGTAATTGCGTTTGTTAGATGGCTTGGCTCTTTTTGCTTAGCTCTTTTTGCTTAGCTCTATTTGCTTAGCTTGGCTGGCTTGGCGTTAATCGTCAAAGGGCAAGATCAACTGCTGTGTTGATTGATGGGCAGCTAAGCCTATGTGTATCCCCACCAGGCGAATTCCCCGTCCGTTGGCCCGCTCGAACGCCTCTTCCATCAGCGTTGCAAAATAATGCTCTTCAAGCATGGCATGTCGATGCTCAACGGTAGTCAGCTGAAAATCATTAAATTTCAGCTTAACGCCCTGTGTTCTTAAACGCACAGGCTTCCCGGTTCTTTTCTTGTGATTTTCCATGCGATCGTGGAGCTTTTCGAGTAAATGGGGAAGGAATGCCTTGCACTGTTCAATCGTTTGAATATCGTCACTTAAGGTACGCTCTACACCAATTGATTTTCGCTCGCGAGACACCGACAATTCGCGCTCGTCGATGCCATGGGCCCTTTCCCACAATACGCTGCCAAACTTTCCAAGCTCTTTCTGTATTCGTTCAAACGGATACTGGCGCACATCGTTACAAATGTTGAGCCCCATGCGCGCCAATTTTTGCATTGTCACTTTACCCACTCCAGGTATCTTCTTGAGGGGCATATTGCGAACAAACTCATCAAGATTATCCGGCGTAATAACACAAATACCGTCGGGTTTGTTTTCATCACTCGCTACCTTTGCAACGAACTTACATGGGGCGACCCCTGCTGATGCGGTTAGACCTAATTCGCTTTCGATTCTTGCGCGGATCTCTTCAGCTATTAATGTGGCGCTGCCGCCGCAAAACTGACTGTTAGTCACATCAAGGTATGCTTCATCTAATGACAATGGCTCTACTAAGTCTGTGTAGTCAGAAAATATTTTACGAATTTTTTGAGACTCGCTGGCGTAAGCGTCCATGCGGCCTTTTACTAAGGTAAGATTTGGGCACAGCTTCATGGCATAAGCGGTAGCCATTGCACTACGCACGCCATATTTTCTTGCCGGATAGTTACACGTTGAAATTACGCCTCTGCGATCAGAACTCCCCCCTATCGCGATGGGAATATTCTTAAGCGCAGGATTATCCCGCATTTCCACTGCGGCATAAAAACAATCCATATCAACGTGGATGATTTTTCGCATTTAAACTCGCATTGCGGTACTAGGATGCTGATAAGTGTATGCTAATACCAAACTGTACATATAGACAGTATAGTAGCGACTAGCGAAGACTTAATCCAGTGAGACGTGCGCTTTAAAGATTAAATGATAAGGTTTCTAACAGCCGCTGGTTGTTAGACTAATGATAGGTTTTGAATCAGCTGAACGAGCAGCTGCATATCTCACTCTGCAATTTGCAGGGTCTGGAGCCTCATCTAATGTAAGGTTGATATTTCCCAACCTACCTGAACAATTGCCTCCACCCCAAGTTAATCCTTCGCTTACATCCATCGCCCTTTCAATACCGCTTGGGTGAGGGCACGGGAAGCCACAGCGTAGGGTAATAGTTTGTCCGGCAAGTTCTACAGTGGGGTCTAAGTTGCAATCGGTTTTATTTTCGAGCCTGGCCTTATAATTGACAAGATCCGACGCCGTTTTCATTGATCCCTCTGCAGCTTCAAGGGTGGCAATTCGACCATCACGTCCTAAGTCTACTAATCGAGGCACTGCAGTCACTGCGAGGATCCCTAAAACAACGATTACAACAATCAACTCGATAAGGGTAAACCCTTTTTCACCTAACTTCATAAATACTCTTCTTTAGTATCAACATATTCATAAGGTAATATTTATTAAGAGATAGTATATGAACTTAAAAGTAACTTGAAATAAAACCGATACAAAAAAGCCGCTAGTGATGACTAGCGGCTTTATTCATTTAGGAAAAGTTGTTAGGTCGCGTATTAACCTACAAAATTTGGTTTTGCTTCCATTCATTCAGCTTTTTCTGACGTCCTTCTTCTTTTTCCATGCGCGACTTTTTGCGATCGCAAGGCTCTGGGCAGTCACACGCTTTTTCTATACCGATTGCGCCTAACCCGCCACAACTTCCCGAAATAGTTTTTCGCTGCACTAGGTAACCAATGGCCATAGCAGCAACCATGGTCAAAAAGAAACCGAATGCGAGAATAAATGTAGACATACCTACCCCTTAATTATGTACTGTGACCAGTTTATCAAATTCTGGCGACGCATACTCCTCAAAACTATCGTCTGTGCGACGAATGAGGAATACAGCAAGATTTTCCTGCTCTGCCACTTCAATAGCCTGTTCCCACCCCATCACGTTAAATGCAGTGGCAAGGCCGTCTGCGGTCATTGATGACGGATGGATAACCGTTACCGACACTAGGTTGTGAGATATCGGGTATCCTGTGGTTGGGTCGATAAGATGAGAATAACGCATGCCATCTTCTTCGTAATAATTACGATAGTCACCCGATGTTGCCACAGCGTTTGTTCCAATCGACACCACTTTTTGAATTGCCCGTTCTGTAGTCACTGGTTTTTCAATGGCAATTAACCACTCGCTACCATCACCACGTAGTCCCTTAACACGCATCTCACCACCAATCTCAACTAAGTAGTTGTCGATGTTGTACTGCTCTAGTATTTCAGCCACTTCATCAACACCAAAGCCTTTAGCAATGGTAGATAGGTCTACGTACAGCATAGGATGCTGTTTCTTCAGTCCCGTCTGAGTAATACCTAATTTTTGATAACCTACGTAATCGCGAACACCGTCGATATCTTCGCGAGATGGTACTTTCTCAGGTCGCTTAGTGGGGCCAAACCCCCATAGGTTTACCAACGGGCCTACGGTAACATCTAATACACCGCCACTTAATTTGGCCAGCCGCAATGCCTCATTAACCACAAGCAAAGTATCATCAGACACCGCAAAATTATCGGTATAACGATACTGATTAAAGCGCGACAACTCAGACGTGGGGTCGTAAGTTGACATCATTTTGTTAACGTTAACTAAACGCGCATCAATCTCAGCCTGAAGACCTTCTATCGCCTTACCTTTATCAGCCAGGTACTTAACGTTATACGTTGTGCCCATAGTTTGTCCCTGCAGATGCACAACAGGACGACTTTTGTCACTGCAGCTTGCAAGCATTACCATGGCTATGGCTATTACAGCTAATAGAATTCGAACAAAAAATCGAATCACAATAGGTTCCTTACTCTATCCTTTACACAAACAAAAAAGGGGCTTACGCCCCTTTTATAAACTTATTTGCGTAGATTAACCACCGAAGTCATCTAGCATGATGTTCTCGTCTTCAACACCTAACTCTTTAAGCATGTTGATAACGGCAGCGTTCATCATAGGTGGTCCACACATATAGAACTCACAATCTTCTGGAGCAGGGTGATCTTTCAAATATCTTTCTAGCAATACTTGGTGAATAAACCCAGTTTCCCCTTCCCAGTTATCTTCAGGTTGTGGATCAGAAAGCGCTACATGCCACTGGAAGTTCTCGTTTTCTGCGGCTAGCTCGTCGAAATCTTCTGTGTAGAACATTTCTCGAAGTGAACGTGCACCGTACCAGAAACTCATCTTACGCGATGATTTTAGACGACGAAGCTGGTCGAAGATGTGTGAACGCATTGGGGCCATTCCAGCACCACCACCTACGAATACCATTTCGTTCTCAGTGTCCTTTGCGAAGAACTCACCAAATGGACCAGAGATAGTCGCTTTGTCACCTTCTTTAAGGCTCCAAATGTACGATGACATTTTACCAGCAGGTAGGCTTAAGTTATTAGGCGGCGGCGTAGCAATACGCACGTTAAGCATAATAATGCCTTCTTCCTCTGGGTAGTTAGCCATTGAGTATGCACGAATAGTCTCTTCGTCTACTTTAGACTCAATGTCAAAGAAGCCAAAGCGTTCCCAGTCACCGCGGTACTCATCAGGAATTTCAAACTCTTTATACTTAACATGGTGAGCAGGCGCTTCAATCTGAATGTAACCACCAGCACGGAACGGTACGCTTTCACCGTTAGGAATTTTAAGTTTCAGCTCTTTGATGAAGGTTGCCTTATTATCGTTAGAGATAACTTCACAATCCCATTTCTTAACACCAAACACCGACTCTTCAAGTTCGATTTCCATGTCTTGCTTAATCGCAACCTGACACGACAAACGGCAGCCTTCACGTGCTTCACCTTTCGTAATGTGATCAAGCTCGGTAGGTAAAATCTCACCACCACCTGAATGCACATCTACGCGACACTGACCACAAGAGCCACCGCCACCGCACGCTGAAGATACAAAGTAACCAGCATCTGCAAGCGCACCTAGCAACTTGCCGCCTGGCTCAGTTTTAATAGCTTTGTCCGGATCACCATTAATTGTAATAGTAACGTCACCACTTGGTACCAATTTAGACTTGGCAAACATGATGATGAATACTAGTGCCAATACAATGGCAATGAACATGCCGACGCCTAGATAAATTTCTACGTTATTCATTTAAATGCTCCCGAGCTCGATTAAAGCTGAATACCAGTGAATGACTGGAAGCCTAACGCCATAAGACCCGCAATCATGAATACCGATCCAAGACCGCGAATACCATCAGGCATATCTGCGTATTTCAGCTTTTCCCGTACAGCGGCCAATAACACAATAGCAATTGCCCAACCGATACCACTTCCTACGCCGTAAACTACACTTTCGGTCAAGTTATATTCACGTTGAACGGCAAATGCTACACCACCAAAAATTGCACAGTTAACTGTGATTAGTGGTAGGAAGATACCAAGTGCGTTGTATAGCGCTGGAAAGAACTTATCCAAACTCATTTCTAATATCTGTACCAACGCAGCAATAACGCCGATGAAGGTTAGAAAGTTAAGAAAACTTAAGTCAGCTTCTGGGAAGCCTGCCCATGCAAGCGCACCTGGAGCAAGGATATTAACGTAAATGATTTGGTTAACAGGTACTGATATACCAAGTACAACAATTACTGCTACACCAAGACCCATTGCAGTTTTAACTTTCTTAGATACCGCCAAGAAGGTACACATACCTAAGAAAAGTGATAACGCCATGTTCTCAACAAATATTGAGCGAACAAATAACGACAAATAATGTTCCACGACTTACTCCTTAGGCTCTACTTGCTCTGGACGGATAGTACGGATAAACCATATTAAGCCGCCGATTAAGAAGAATGAACTGAATGGCAGTATTAACAGCCCGTTACCCTGGTACCAACCACCGTTCTGAACAAGTGGAAGGATCTCAAATCCAAGAATAGTACCGAAGCCAAATAGCTCTTTAATGGTACCAATAACGACAAGTACAAAAGAGTACCCTAGGCCGTTACCTATCCCGTCAAGGAAGCTCATAAGAGGTGGACTCTTCATCGCATAGGCTTCTGCACGACCCATTACGATACAGTTAGTAATTATCAATCCGACGAACACCGACAGCTGTTTCGAAATTTCATACGAATACGCTTTCAATATTTGGTCAACAACAATTACCAATGAGGCAATGATTGTCATTTGAATAATAATTCGAACACTAGAAGGTATCTGGTTGCGAATAAGTGAGATAAACAAGTTTGAGAATGCCACAACGCTTGTTAGTGCTAATGACATTACCAACGCTGTTTCCAGCTTTGTGGTAATTGCCAGTGCTGAACATACCCCTAGTACCTGAAGGGCGATCGGGTTGTTGTCCAAGATTGGCCCAAAGAGGGCCTTTTTCATTTCTTTAGTATCTGCCATGAGACTTCCCTTATGAACGCCATGCTTGGTTCTTCAGGAATTGGCCGAAGCCTTGCTCGCCTACCCAGTAACGAATTGTGTTTTCAACACCGTTACTTGTTAGGGTCGCACCTGAAAGCGCATCAATTGTGTGAGGATTGCTTGGGTTAGCATTCTTTACTACACGAATGGCTACATCGCCGTTTTCGTAAATTTCTTTACCATCCCATTTGTCCTGCCACGCTGGATTTTGAACCTCACCGCCGAGTCCTGGCGTTTCTTTTTGCTGATAGTAGATAAGCTCACGAACAGTTTGTCCGTCTGCATCTAGCGCTAAGAAACCGTACATAAGATCCCATAGTCCACTGCCGTGCACTGGAAGAATGATGCGCGAAACATCACCTTGTGCGTCACGCACCAAGTAAACACTTGCTACGTCAGGGCGGCGTTGGAAACCAACATTGCTGTTTGTTACTTGCGTGCTGTATTCAGTTTGTTTAGCAGCCTTATACATATCGTAATCTGCAGTTGGCGCTTCAACGAACTGACCGCTATCCAGATTAACAAAGCGCGGTTCAACACGCTCGTCATAGGTGCTTTCGATAACACTGTTGCTCATGCCCATTTCATAAAGGCCTGCAGCGTTGAGGATATTACTCTTCTTATCAAGAGCAGCGTTCGTCTGCTGTAGCGAGCGCAGGCCAACGGCCGCGCCAGATACAACAATTGAACATACTAAACATACGGCAACAACAATGCCTACCGTTTTGCCTAAAGATTCTTTCTTAGCCGACACGTGCTACCCTCCGCTTGATATTGCTCTGCGCGACAAAATAGTCGAACAATGGTGCCCACAAGTTAGCAAATAGAATCGCTAGCATCACACCTTCAGGGAAGGCTGGGTTCAATACGCGTATTAATACCGTCATGAATCCGATGAAGAAGCCGTAAGCCCATTTACCTTGGTTTGTGAATGCAGCCGATACTGGGTCTGTTGCCATAAAGAACATACCGAAGGCAAGTCCACCGACTACAAAGTGCCAGTATGCAGGCATTGCAAACATTGCGTTGGTATCACTACCGATTACATTGAGCAATGTTGCAAAGAACGCTACGCCAAGACCAACACCAGCAACGATGCGCCAGCTTGCAATACGCATATACATGATGAATAAACCACCAAGAATAATCGCAAGGGTTGATACTTCACCAGCAGAACCTGAGATAGTACCCAAGAAGCTGTTCATCCAGTGATCCATGTTTGCGTAGTCAAGTTGACCAGAAGCCGCTTGGCTTAGTGACGTTGCACCCGAGTAACCGTCTGCCGCTACCCATACTTGGTCACCTGAGATTTGTGCAGGATACGCAAAGTATAAAAACGCACGACCAGACAATGCTGGGTTTAAGAAGTTACGGCCTGTTCCGCCAAATACTTCTTTCGCGATAACAACACCGAAAGTGATGCCTAGCGCCACTTGCCACAAAGGAATTGTTGCAGGTAACGTTAGAGCGAAAAGTACTGAGGTTACGAAGAAACCTTCGTTAACTTCATGCTTACGCACTGAAGCGAAAAGGACTTCCCAGAAACCACCTACAATGAAGGTAGTGGCATAAATAGGTAACCAGAAACACGCTCCGTAGAAGAACATGCCTAGTACGCCGGCATTTGATAAGTCTCCACCTAGGGCAGAGAACAAACCCGCTTGCCACGTGTCTGGCAGAGTACCCGCACCAGCAGCAATTGCGTCTTGCGCTTGGAAGCCAATGTTGTACATGCCGAAGAACATTGCTGGGAATGTTGCCATCCATACAAAAATCATAATGCGCTTAAGGTCGATGCTATCGCGCACGTGAGTGTTTGCTTTGTTTACTTTACCGGGCGTGTAAAAGATGGTCGCCGCAGCTTCGTAAAGCGCATACCACTTTTCATGCTTACCACCTGGCTCGAAGTTCGGTTCGATTTTTTCTAAATACGCTTTTAAACCCATGACTTAACCCTCTTTCTCTATCGTGGCCAAACAGTCGCGTAAAATAGGAGCATAGTTATATTTGCCAGGGCATACATATGTACACAACGCCAAATCTTCTTCGTCCAACTCTAAGCAACCCAATGTCTGAGCACCGTCAGTATCACCAGAAATCAGATCTCTAAGCAGAAGCGTAGGAATGATATCTAGGGGCATAACGCGTTCATAATTACCAATTGGAACCATAGAACGTTCTGAACCATTGGTAGTTGTTGTCATATCAAATTTCTTGCTACCACCTAAATGACCTAGGTAAGCACGTGTCACTGAGTGTTTGTCTGAGCCTGGAGTGATCCAACCAAAGAACTTTTTCTCGTGACCTTCTTTTAATGCTGATACTTGTGTGTGGAAACGACCTAAGAAGCCGTGAACACCCTGTGCTGTTGTACCGTTAAGTACAGAGCCAGACACAACGCGTACGTCACCGTCTACAAGTTCATTTTTTGTTAATTCTGCTAAATCAGCTCCCACCGTTGTGCGAACAAGGCGTGGATTTTTAGCTGCAGGACCGGCTATTGAAACTACACGTCTGCTGTCTAATTCACCTGTTGTCAGCAATGCGCCAATGGCTATCACGTCTTGGTAATTAACATGCCAAACGGTTTTGTTCATGCCAGCAGAATCCAAATAATGGATGTGCGTACCTGGAAGACCAGCTGGGTGTGGACCACCGAACTCTTCGACGTCTACCGCGGCATCACCGGTTGCTACCGATGTACCTGGCGCCTTACAGACGTAAGTCTTTCCACCGCTCAATTGCGTTAACGCCTTCAGACCATTTGCGAAGTCTTCTTGGCGCTCAGCAATAATCACAGCCGGATCAGCTGCAAGTGGATTAGTATCCATTGCTGTAACGAAAATTGAGTTTGGTACAGAATCTAACGCAGGCGATTTGCTAAATGGACGCGTACGAATCGCTGTCCACATGCCAGATTCCACTAGGATTGATTGAAGCTGCTCTCGTGAAGCACTTGAGATTTGTCCAGCAGATAGCGTATCAAATTTAACAGCTTCGCTGCCGTTTGCTTTGATAACTACAGACTGAAGCACTCGTTTTGCACCACGATTAACCTCTACCACCTCACCCGCAACTGGTGCAGTGAATCTAACGCCAGGGTTCTTTTTGTCTTCAAAAAGAACCTGACCTTTTTTCACTACATCGCCAGCTTGGACGTGCATGGTAGGGCGCATACCCACATATTCTTCTCCCAGAATGGCAACGCGCGTTGCAGCAGATGCGTCAGCAATCTCCTGCTTTGGCGCTCCCTCAATTGGGAGGTCTAGACCTTTCTTGATTTTTATCATATGTAATTGCACTACTCTAATATAAATACCCTTTTGCATAACCGCAGTTATCCTGCCTGTCAGCATGCAAAAGCGTACTAGTAACAGGTGCTAAACACCTTTTTTGTTTTGATTGGCGGAACTTACCGATAAAGTCGCGGTTTGCTTGCTACTTTGCCGCAACGGCTTATTCCTAACGCGGGCTTCTCGCCCTGTTCTTATTGGACAGCAGTATTTGAATTATTTGTTGCGATAACTCTAATATCAAATTCGTTGCTGCTGTATAGGCAAGGAATCGTAAAAAACTCCTCACTTAATATCGGGATTTTAGCATTAACCAATGCCTTTGTGCCACGCAAATCACAGATAAAGACAAAATTTTCGACAATTTAATGTAAACCTATGGTCTATATCGGCTAATTTTTACTTTTAACGCGTTAAACAGGCTTTAAAAAAGCCGCCTTTAGAGGCGGCTTTCAACATGTTTTAGAGTCGCTATTCAGCGCTTACCAACTTACCTGAGGATCCATATCCTGCTCGTAATCTACCGACTCAATATCAAACCCGAACAGCTTAAGAAATTCGTGATGATAGCCAGCGTAATCACTTAATTCATGGAAGTTCTCTTGCGTGACTTGGTCCCACAACACCTTAATTTTTGCCTGCGTTGCGTCGTTGGTTTCTTTTGCATCCATACGATAGCGATTGGCTTCATCAAGAGTGGGGTTATCGCCAAAGAGGCACTGAGTGAATAACCCGTGAATTTGCTCAATACAGCCCTCGTGGGTTCCCTCTTCTTTCATCACTTTGTAAATGAGTGAGATATAAAGTGGCATTACTGGGATTGCTGAGCTTGCTTGGGTAACAAGTGCTTTAAGCGAACTGACGTTAGCTTCAACAAAGAGATCGCTATTTTTACCAATTATGGCTGCTGCCGCACGGTCTAAATCTTCTTTCGCTTTACCGATTGTCGCTTGCCCGTAAATAGGCCAGGTTAATTCTTTACCAATATAGGTGTAGGCAGTTGTTTTACACCCTTCTGCCAACACATCGGCATCGCGAAGAAAGTCCATCCAGCGTTCCCAATCTTCTCCACCCATTACTTTGATGGTATTGAGAATTTCTTCATCATTAGCAGGCTCTAAAGATACATCGTGGACTTTATCTTTATCAGTATCGTAAGTCTTGGTGGTATAAGCCTGACCCACAGGCTTTAGAGTAGACTTGTAGGTTACGCCCGTTTCTGGGTCTGTTCTACGCGGTGAAGCGAGACTGTAGATAACAAGGTCTACTTTTCCAATGTTTTGCTTAATCTTTTCGATAGTTTCTGCTTTTATCTCGTCAGAAAATGCATCGCCGTTTACAGTGTCTGCGTATAAACCTTTGGCGTTAGCTTCTTTGTGAAACGCGGCGGTGTTATACCAGCCAGCGGTACCTGTTTTTCTCTCCGTTGGGGCTTTTTCAAAACATACACCCAAGGTTTTAGCGCCATATCCAAAGGCTGAAGTAATTCGAGATGCAAGGCCATAGCCTGTTGAGCTGCCAATAACGAGTACGTTTTTTGGTCCATCACCTAGGTCGCCCTGACCTTGTACATATGCGATCTGTTCTTTAACTGATGCTGTACAACCCGCTGGGTGTGCGTTTGTACATATGAAGCCTCTCACTTTAGGCTTGATAATCATAATAATTTTCCTTATTTAAGCGTGGCGCTATTGTAATGCCGTCATTGCGTTTAACAACTCGGAGCAGATCGAAAATTGTTTATACCATCACACAGCATAACGCAAAGGAAGAGGAATTGAATATGGCCTTGCTAAAAGCCCAATTTACTGAGGATGTTTTTACAGAAGGTGCTTTATTACAACAGGTGATTTTTGAGTAGAGATTGGGGCGCAGTAAAATACTGCGCCCCAATAGGCTGATTAACCTAGAATGTCGAGTAGCTCAACATCAAAAATCAGTGTGCTGTAAGGTGCAATTGCTGCGCCAGCACCTTGTTCACCATAGGCAAGATCGTGCGGCACATATAAACGCCATTTTGCGCCAACTTTCATGCTTTGAAGAGCTTCAGTCCAACCTTTGATAACGCCACCAACTGGGAATTCTGCAGGCTGACCACGTTCGTAAGAGCTATCGAACGTTGTACCGTCAGTTAGGGTACCGTGGTAATGAACACGAACCGTACTTTCAGCTACAGGTGAATCGCCTTCACCTTCAGCGATCACCTCAAACTGAAGACCAGACTCTGTTACGTTAACTTCTTCACGCTTGGCGTTATCTTCCAGGAATTTAGTTCCTGCTTCGATCACAGCTTTGCTTGCTTCTTCTTTAGCAGCTTGCATACGGTTGTGGATTTCACCAAACGCATCGCGAAGCGTGTCGTTATCAACTTGAGGTGCAGAAGCCGCAAACGCATCTTTTAAACCAGCTACAACCGCATCAATCGCTAGGCCGTCGAACGGGTTAGATTGTAGTTGCTGGCCCATTTGGTAACCAATGCCGTAACTTGCTTGGGTTTCTACTGTATTGAAAGTATCAGTCACAATAACTCCTGAAATTAAATTACAAATGCAGTACGAATTTTAAACAACTCGCACACTGCGAGAATTTTTCTGCATTTTCCGGTGCGAGAGTGTATCACACCACAATTTATCTTGCTTTCAGCATTGTTAATTAGGCTATTAAAGTATCAAAAGGTTGTAAATTATAACCGAAAGAGGTTAGACAAGTTGCAAAGGACACAGTATGGTTATGACCATATATTTAGGAGGATAGCATGCAAACTCATCACGATGCTGAACTAAAAGATACCGTTCGATATCTTGGAAAGACACTTGGCGAAACGATTAAAAATCAGTTGGGTCAAGACTGGCTTGATCGTATTGAAAAAATACGAATTGACGGCAGAGCCTCGTATCAGGGCGACGGAGAATGTAGCGAAGAACTGAAAGAAACTTTCAAAACCATGTCTGACGATGATTTACTCACCGTTGGTCGTGCATTCGCGCAGTTTTTGAATTTAGGCAATATTGCTGAGCAAGAGTACAACGCAGCGATGAATGTTGATGCGTCGATGGATGCATTATTTGAGCACCTTGATAAAGCCGAACTTACCACTGAGAAAGTGCAAGAAGCTGTAGGCAAGCTCAATATCGACCTTGTTTTAACTGCCCACCCTACTGAAGTTACTCGTCGAACGCTAATACACAAGCATAAAGAATTAGCCGACTGCTTGCAGGCCGTTCACCAAGAATCACTCAACGACGTGGATCGCGGCAAAGTTGAAACTCGTATCGCCGATTTAATTGCACAGGCATGGCATACCGAAGAAATTCGTTCGGTACGCCCTACACCTGTAGACGAAGCGCGCTGGGGCTTCTCGGTTATCGAGAATTCACTATGGGAAGCGGTACCAGACTTCCTTCGCGAGTTAAGCGATCGTCTTACTAAAGATTACAATGTTGCGTTGCCACTTGACGCTTCGCCGGTTCAGTTCAGTTCTTGGATGGGCGGCGATCGCGACGGCAACCCATTCGTTACCTCAAAGGTAACTGAGCAAGTATTGTTATTGGCAAGAAAGCGAGCTGCCAAATTATTTGCTATCGATTTAGATCGCCTGCAGGTTGAGCTTTCAATGTACGACTGCAATGACGATATTCGCGCTAAAGTTGGCGATGCTAATGAACCGTACCGCGCCCTGTTGCGTCCATTGGTAAACCGCTTCATTAAAACTCGCGACGGCATTGACGACTATCTTGCAGGGAAAAACCCTGATTCATCGGATTGGATTGAAAGCGACGACGAGCTTATTGATGCACTTATGCTGTGTCATCAGTCATTGATTGACTGTGGAATGCAGGTCGTTGCCAATGGCTTATTGCTAGACACCATTCGCCGTGCTCGCGTATTTGGTATTCATCTGCTGCGCCTTGATGTACGTCAAGATTCAGAGCGTCACTCAGATGTATTCAGTGAACTAACGCGTTATCTTGGCCTTGGTGATTACGCACAGTGGAGCGAAGCAGATAAGCAAGCGTTTCTACTGCGCGAGCTTGGCTCGAAGCGTCCGTTGTTCCCCGCTAAGTGGGATGCATCAGATGATGTAAAAGAAGTACTCGATACCTGTAAAGTGGTGGCTAAACACAGCAAACACGGTTTTGGTATTTATATTATTTCAATGGCGAGTGAGCCCTCTGACGTACTTGCCGTGCAGCTTTTGTTACAAGAAAGTGGCGTAAGCTGGCCAATGCCTGTTGCGCCATTGTTTGAAACATTAGATGACTTAAATAACTCGCCTGATGTAATGCGCAAGCTGCTGTCAATTGACTGGTATCGCGGATACGTGAAAGGCCGTCAGTTTGTAATGATAGGTTATTCTGATTCAGCAAAAGACGCAGGGGCACTCGCCGCTGGTTGGGCACAGTATCAGTCTCAAGAAGCGCTTGTTGCCATTGCTGAAGAGTTTGATGTGTCGCTGACGCTGTTCCACGGTCGTGGTGGTACTATCGGTCGTGGTGGACTACCTGCTCACGCCGCTATTTATTCGCAACCTCCAGGGTCTCTTGAAGGCGGCTTCCGTGTCACTGAACAAGGTGAAACCATTCGCTATAAGTTTGGTATGCCAACTCTGGCTAAACGTAGCTTAGGTATTTATGCCAGCGCTATTATTGAAGCCATGTTGTTCCCGCCTCCGGCACCAAAAGAAGAATGGCGCGAGCTTATCACTACTATGGCAGGCCAAGGCCGCGACAACTATCGCGCCACTGTACGCCACGATGAAGAATTTGTTCCCTACTTCCGCGTTGCAACGCCAGAACAAGAGCTTGGCAAGTTGCCGCTAGGTAGCCGCCCTGCGAAGCGTAAACCACAAGGTGGTATTGAAAGCCTACGCGCTATCCCATGGATATTTGCATGGGCACAAACGCGCTTAGTACTGCCTAGCTGGCTTGGCGTTATGCGTGCAATCGATAGCGTGAAAACACCAGAAAACGAGAAAGTCGTCAACGAAATGTTCAGCGAATGGCCATTTTACCGTTCACGCCTATCAATGTTAGATATGGTGTTCCACAAAGCCGACCCTCGCATCAGTGAAGCGTATGATGAACGCCTAGTGCCAAAAGAGCTTAAGCACTTTGGTGAAGCACTGCGTAGCGAGTTAAAAGAGAGTATTTCTTCCCTACTTGCGATAACTGGCGAAGAGGACATTATGGCAAATGATCCTCAAGGCAAAGAGTCGATGGAAATTCGCGCAGCGTATTTGCAGCCTCTTCACTATCTGCAAATTGAATTGCTTGACCGCATCCGCAAAGCAGGCGATGAGTCGCAAAGTACCAGCTTAGAACGCGCTATGATGGTGACGATTGCAGGTATTGCTATTGGTATGCGTAATACTGGTTAATAGAAATAACGTTAATTTGATGAGCGGTCAGTTAAACCACTGACTACCTAAACATCATTATTCAAAAAGCCCGTACTGAATTAACAGTACGGGCTTTTTTATTTGAATTATTGGTAAAAATCGTTACTTTATTCCTATAAGCAGTCCGAGACTGGCAGCCTTAAAAGCCGTCTCCTCTTTTTTAAAGGATTAAAAATGCGCACTATTCTACTAACACTATTTATTGCATCGTTGTCACTAAGCAATATCGGCAACGCTAAAACTATGAAAATGTCACCAGGGTTATGGGAAGGCATTGCTGATGATGAATTAACCTTCAGACTGCTTGAAATAACTGACAGTGATGAACACTACTTCTATGAAATAGTCATCCCGGGTGGTTTGAAAAAAGTTCGACGTACAGCCTTCACCAATAACGATATAAAGTGCATAGAAAACCGGTGCACAATCGACACGATTATTGAAGACAACGTAACGCGAACTCTCACCCTATCTCCTTATTTAGGGATCGGTTTTTCGGTTTTAGAATCTAGCTATAAAGGGGATGACAGTTATTTATCTCGAACCTATCGGCTTGTAAAACAAGAAGCAAAATCCACTCCTCGTAAATTTGTTGAGAATCGTAAGCATCTCATTGTGGACGCTGAGAAGAGTTTAGTAGAGCACCCCTACGGCACATGGGTTGGAGTGATGCAGTATTTAGATGAACCAGAGCTGGCATTACTCCAATTAAACGAGCATAAACAGGGAACATTAAGTGTATATAGCAAAGGCACTAATACATTTCAGGAAACTCAAACTCATTTTTCACCAGACAACGTCAGTATAAACGGTAAAGTGATCGAGATTGAAGCCTCACACACTACCTTTGCCTCAAACATTCTTTTATTTGTTAAAGCAGAAGGCATGATACACGGCTATACCTATGCCTTACATAAAGGTTATCCAGCTGGCACGGGGGAAATAAAACTATACCGAATCAAAAACCAATAAGGCAGCGAAGCCTACATGGATGTAACAAACAGACTGGATACGTAAGGTCGTACTTATGTTTTCTTTTAAAATATCTCTGGTAAACAATTAAGTGTGGTGTTTTTAAATTGGCGGGGCTTTGATAAGTAGGCTTCTACTCTTTCAAGAGCCCGCGCAAGGATCCGGTGGCGAAGCCTACAAGATGAAACAAAAAGGCTGGATACGTAAGGGCGTAACAGACTGCATGTACTTTTTTTAAAACGCAGTGAATCGATGCTATGCGGGGAATGCTTAAACTGGTGGGCTTGTAATGAGCAGGCTCTCCACCGCATGGATGCGGTGGCGAAGCCTACAAGGATGTATTCACGGCGGGCCTGCGTTTACAAGCCTGCCAGTGATTTCACCCCTAGCCGTTTACGAAGTCTACGCCTAGCTTGATATCGCCACGTAGGCCTTCAAGCATGTCGTTTTTCGCTTTTTCTTCAAATGCGCTTAGCTCACCGTATGGCAAGATTTCTTCAACACCGTTTGCACTAAGGCGAACTGGGTGTGCAAAGAATGCTGCGTCATCGCTGTCATCAGTTTGAACGTAAGTGTATTCAACCACGTTCTCGCCTTGCATTGCTGCTACAAGAGACAGGCAGAAACGCGCTGCTGCTTGACCCATAGAAAGGGTTGCAGAACCGCCGCCAGCTTTTGCTTCAACAACTTCAGTACCCGCATTTTGGATACGAGTCGTTAGGCTAGCCACTTCTTCGTCAGTAAACTCAACACCTTCAACTTGTGAAAGAAGAGGTAGAATAGTTGTACCAGAGTGACCACCAATTACTGGTACATGCACAGAAGCAACATCTACACCTTTAAGCTCAGCAACGAACGTTTCAGCACGAATAACGTCAAGCGTAGTTACACCGAAAAGTTTGTTTTTGTTGTAAACGCCTTTTGCTTTAAGCGTTTCAGCTGCGATAGCAACTGTAGTATTAACTGGGTTGGTGATGATTCCAACACACGCATCTGGACAGTTATCAGCAACACCTTCAATAAGGTTTTTAACGATTCCAGCGTTGATGTTGAATAGATCAGAACGATCCATACCCGGCTTACGCGGCATACCAGCTGGAATAAGAACAACGTCTGATCCAGTTAGTGCACCAGCTAGGTCATCTTTACCGTGACCGGTTACTTTAACCGCAGTGGGGATGTGGCTTAAATCAACTGCAACACCAGGAACAACTGGCGCAACATCATAAAGCGCTAAATCTGAACCTGCTGGCAATTGTGTTTTTAACAACAACGACAGCGCTTGACCGATACCACCTGCAGCACCTAACACGGCTACTTTCATACCATTTCTCCTATGGGATTACTCACGTATTTAAACGGAACGTCACACTAATGCAACGCGGGGGAAAACTCAATCACCGGATCGTCTTATTGACGTCATAAGCAGCGATATTTTGTCAATATTCATTATCATGGATGATTATGCAAACAAATTGCCTAAAGTCCACCTGTGGGGCACAATATGCGAATAAAAACCAGATTCTCACGTTTTTGTCACGCCCTACCGACGAAAACGATAAACGACATGAAAAAAGAGCGCTGAATGGCTAATACAAAACAAGAACAACTGATTAAAGCTTTCAAAGAGATACTAAAAGCAGAGAGCTACGGTTCACAAGGTGAAATTGTAGACGCCTTAAAGGCCCAAGATTTTGACAACATCAGTCAATCGAAGATATCAAGAATGCTCAGTAAATTTGGCGCAGTACGTACCCGTAACGCCCGTGGGGACATGGTGTACTGTCTTCCCCCTGAATTGGGTATGCCTACCGCTAAAAGCCCCTTAAAACAGCTTGTGCTTGATGTAGTACACAACAATGTCATGGTTATCATTAGAACTAGCCCTGGCGCCGCACAGCTCATTGCTCGCCTGCTCGACTCATTGAGTAAGAAAGATGGCGTACTAGGTACCATTGCCGGTGACGATACTATCTTTATCGCCCCTGCGGATGTTCAGAAAATTGAAGAATTGCGAATTCGTGTGGAAGAGTTATTCGACAATGTTTAATAAAGACAGTGTTTAACATGGACAGTCTCTAACTGAAACAATCTTACTAAGTAGCGCCAAGCAATAAACGTCACAGCCTATAAAAAAGCCGCCGATGGATATTCACTATGAAGTGAGGCCATTGGCGGCTTTTTGCGTTTTAGTTCACGTTATCATGTTATTCGCACCATCGATGTAGTGCACCTAAGCACTCTATGACAGCAACTTAATTAAGGCATCTGCGGCAGGTCGTGATGACGGTGGATTCTGACCCGTTACCAGTAACCCGTCGGTACATACCTTCACAGCAAAGTCGTCTGCACCTTCAAATTTACCGCCTTTATTTCGCAGCTCGTCTTCCACTAAGTAAGGCACCACATCAGTTAACTGCATTGCAGCTTCTTCACTGTTTGTGAAACCTGTTACTGCCTTACCTGCAACAAGAAAGCTACCGTCAGGCATCTTCACGTCTTTAAGTACAATTGGCGCATGGCACACCGCACCAACAGGCTTATTCGCAGCAATAGTATCTTCAATTAATTTAATTGAATGAGCGTTGTCCGACAAATCCCATAACGGGCCATGTCCGCCTGGGTAAAATACCGCATCGAATTCTTCTGCTCTTACATCTTCTAACGGAATTGTAGACGCGATTGCACTTCGGGCAATATCGTCTTTTGTGTAGCGAATAGCATCGTCGGTCATCGCGTCGTCGGAGAGGCTATTGGGGTCGATAGGTACCTGACCACCCATAGGCGATGCAAGTGTAATAGAGTAGCCCTGGTCTTTGAATGCATAGTAGGGAGAGGCAAACTCTTCTAACCACATACCGGTTTTGTTACCCGTATCGCCCATGATTTCGTGTGATGTCATTACCATAAGAATAGACTTTGACATTTGACCTCCTTGCGTTGGTTTCCAGAAAATAGAGTCTTCTTCTTTCGTCCAAGGTGAATGATTAGATCAAAAAAAATGCCACTGCCCATAAAGGGGAGTGGCATTTTACACTACAAAGACTTTATATCATTTGATTAGAAGTCGTATTTAATACCGAACTGTAGCTGCCATACAGACTGAGAAAGAATCTCAAGGTTCTGAATGCGGTCTTCGCCGTTAAGGTCGAAGTACTCATATTGGCCATCTACGATGTTAGCCGATACAACTGCGCGCTCATATTCGTAACGAGTACGCTCAATGCGGCCCCAATCGTCATTTAACAAGTTACCGAAGTTCTCAATATCAAAGAATACCGTAAGTTTGTGCTCTGGGTAGAACGCAGGTAGTTCTTGTTGAATACGAACATCGATGATTGTTGACCAGCGAGAGTTGTCACCGTTACGAGCGGCAATGCCACCTTTATACTGTGCTAACTCAGAGCTATTGATGTAATCAAAGAAGGCTTGTTGTGCAGCTGGATCACCTTCGAAAGATGATGAAGCGAACAACGGATCATCCATACCAGATGGAACGTATAGTAAGTGACCTGCATCATCGTTACGGCTTTCACGAGCACAACGACCGCCACCAACATCTAGCACACACGCGTTGTTTTCGTCGAACGTGTAGCTGTAAGGTTGACCAGAACGACGCTCAGCAAATACAGATACCTTGGTTTGGTAGCCATCAATAAACTCTTGGCTCCAATTAAAGCGCATTTTCCATAAATGTTCAGTTTGGAAACTAGAAGTTCCTGCACGAGGCTGTTGACGATCGTAGGCAGCAAAGTCTGAATAGTTAGACGTTGCGGTAGACGATGTACCGTAACCGATGTCTTCTACGTCAGCATACGTGTAGCTGGTGAAGAAATCGAAAGAACCGTACGCAGTTTCCCATGCATTTGTTGCTGACAATGCGTAAAGCATTGAGTCGCCTTCATCCACAGATCCTGTTGCGATTGCTTCTGGTCCTTCACTACAGTCGTAAACTCCACGACCATCTGGTGCAGTACCAACTGGCTCTTCACAACGTTGGTCGTACCAATAAGTCGCGTTTTCTAGCTTGTTATAAAGAACGTCAGCAGAGAATACCCAACCTTCAAGCATTTCCATTTCTGGCTCGTGGGCAACACCTAAGCTCACTTTCCACGTTGTTGGTATGTCAAAGTCTGAGCGAAGCGCATTTACGGTTCCGTCAGGGTCAGTATTCGCAAGCTGGTCTAGGATATTCTGAGGAATATACTGACCTGTTACTGGGTCTGGTGTAGTCGGTACTTGGTAAGTTTGACCAGAACCGAAATCTTCGTAGTTATCAGAGATAACACCGTCGTTAGAGTAACTGTTTGATACCCAAACACTTGGTGCACCACCAGAGAAGCGACCGATACCACCACGAACTGTCGTGTAATCAGATGCATACCACTGGAATGAAACACGTGGTAGAAGTAGGTCTAAGCCATCGATGTCATTTGCATTTGAGTAACCATAGCGGTCAACAAAGTTTTGGTTTTCGCGAATAGAACCTTCTGACTCGTACCAGTCATAACGAAGACCAGCGTCGATAGTAAGTTCTGACGTAGCGGCCCATGAATCCTGGATATATAACGAGTTATAGTTATAACCCCAGATGGCGCGCAAATCGTCTTCGTTATTACTTACCGCATTATCGTATAAAAGTGCTGACGCTTGAGCGTTGCGTAAGTCATCGATACTGTCGAATAAGTAAGAACCTTCAGAGTTTTGAGCAAATAAGTTGTCTACATCAACTTCTTCACGTTCAAAACCAGCCTTAATAATGTGATCGCCAGTGGTATAAATTGCCACCGCTTTCATTTGTAGGAAGTCTTGGTCTAACGAGTTTCCGTGACGGAAGCGGTCTGGACCAATGGTAAGGTAGTTTTCATCACCATCAACTTCGCGAAGGAAAACAGCAAAGTTAGGGAACTCAGAACCGTTTAACGAATCCTGACCTGTTGCTTGTGTTGTACTTGCAATTTTGAACTGAGTAGAGAAGTTCGTTGTCCAGTCTGAGAATACGTGAGCAATGAAGCTTTCTACTTCTTCTGAGCGGTCGTACCACGTCGACGATGCACCTAGTACTTCATCGTTAGTCAGGAAGTTGTTACCGTTTTGCTCATTGATTGAGTTACCTTCAGTTCTCATATAAGTGAACTTGGCACGGTGGTCTTTTGCGATGTTCCAATCGATATTTGCTAGTACTTTTTCGTCTTGTACAGCGTCTTTTTGGAAGTTACCAACATCGAAGCCCCATACGTCTGATACAACCTGAGATACTTCAGCTAGGTCATCAAGAGTAATGTTTGCGCGTTCGTTTACCGCACCAGAGCCTAGCGGGCCGTTGTTAAGCGGAGCAACCGCTTCGAACTTGTCGTAGGCAACAAAGAAGAAAAGCTTATCTTTAATAAGCGGACCGCCAAGCGTAGCAACAAAGGTTTCTTCTTCGAAATCGAAGTTGAAGTCTTCGTCACCATTGTTCTCGCCGATCATGCCGTCATCAGTGTAGTAATAACCTACTGAGCCATGGAATTCGTTTGTACCTGACTTAGTTACCGCGTTGATAGTACCGCCAGTAAAGCCATTGTATTCAACGTCAAACGGCGCTGTTTGAATCGATAGAGACTCAATTGCATCGTAAGAAATAGGAGAGCGCTGTGTAGGATAACCGTTAGCGTTAAGACCAAATCGGTCATTTAACGCAACACCATCTACAGTAAGTGAGTTAAAGCGGTTGTTTGCACCAGCAATACTTAACTCTTTTGAACCACCGCTTTGAACGTTTACAGACGCGAATGGGTCAAGTTGTGCAGCATCAGTAATGTCACGGTCGATTGAAGCAACTTCGCTAAGTGCTTTAAGGCCTAAACTCGTGCTTAGCCCTTCGTTGCTGTAACCAGCAGCAGCACGAGTACCTGTAACAGTAATGACTTCGGCTGCGTTTGATGATTGAACGGTAACTGGAAGCGCCAACGCCTGGTCTAATGATAGATAAACATCCTCTACCTTCGTTGGCACGAAACCATCACCAGAAATAGTAACTGTGTAGGGACCACCAACACGAAGACCACGTGAAGAGAAAGTACCGTTTTCGTTGGTTGTTGCTGTCGAAATAGTACCTGTTGGTTCGTGCTTGATAGTTACGGTGGCGCCGGCAAGATTTGCCCCTGCTTCGCTAACAACATTGCCTCGGATTGCAGACGTTGTTGTTTGAGCCATAACTGTACCAGCTAGGCCAGCAGAAACAGCAACTGCGATTGCAACGCGGCTGAGTTTTGCTTTGAAGTTCATGTGTGTGTTTCCCTTTTGTTTAGAATTTTTTTCTAATTAGATGTTACTGACAACTTTTGCTCGCCCTGCTTGTGAGCAAGATTTGGCTAAATTGTCTTCGAGCTTCGTGTCATTTTTATTACAAAATTGCATATTTGTTTACGCAAAGTTCATATATCGTGAACAGCTACGCCGATTTAAGCTGACCAAGTGGTCAAATTAAATTACCTATTGTTATTATTGTTTCCAACTCGCAATTTACATCGCTATTCTTGCCACACCCGCGACTAATAAACAGCGTTTAACAAAAATCAGATTAACCCAGACAAAATTCATTAAAATCAGCATAATAGACCATTCAAATAAATTTACCTATTGCAATAAATAATCTTAGCTGTTGAAATGTCACTTTCAATTATTAACTTTATTGGTCGTTTTTTGACAACTCTTCGAATTGTTTCTTCATTAAAATGGTGGTTGCTACTATTCGCAGCGGTTTGCTGCGTCTCAGTCAATTATTTTTCAAATTTACGGAACTTTTCTGACATACCACCACAAACAGGTCAATATTTAACCTGCAATGGCGATTTTTCAGCCAATGCCGACCGATTTTCAGTATATGTTACAGACAGCAGAATTGCACAGCTTGCTAGCGAAAAAATCTGTAACAATAGTGTCATAAAACGGCAATATGGAGAGGTAAAGGTGATAATTGGTCAGAGCGACTATGACACCTTTCGTTATATCAACCACGGCGTGGTTGATTTAGCATTAGTTAAGAGAAACGTAGTAGACGCCTTTGCAGCCAACGATATCTACGGCTTAACGCCTATTGCATCTCACCCAGATTACGGGGCATTTTTTATCTCGTTACGAGAAAAGCCTAAACTAGAAAAAGAATATTTATTGGGTAAGCGAATTGGTTTGCTCGACTACCCAAGCAGCCGCTCGGGGCACATAGTACCTAAAACAGTATTAAAGCGGCTTGGGCTAAGTGACACTAATGTGAACATTGTGTATTACAGCTCACATAAAGAATTACGGCGAGCGCTACTCGCTGGTGAGGTAGATATTATTTCTTCTTATTGGGCAAAAGACGACGAAGAAATTCTGTCAAAAAATTATACCGCACCGTTATTGCAGCAGGTAAGCGGAATGCGTTGGTATTTAAAGATGCAAACTCAAAACACCGATCTGTTTTGCGCAATGCAGTCTGTTATTCATGATATCGCTATGGCACATCCTCGTCCCTACTATAAGAATATTGTTCTTGAGGAAGGCTGCCGATGAACATATCGAATAAACTAATTTTCAAATCCAAGCGACGAATTGTTATTAATGGATTGATACTGCTTTTGTTACTGCAATGCATAGCTGTTGCTGGACAGTTTGTTTCTTATCAAAGCACGCTTCATAGCGCCATTGATAAGGTTGAACGAAGAATTAGTTTAGACAGCGCTTTTTTAGATGTGGGTAATCAAACCCTGCAAACGCCAGTAAATAGCTACGCAATATGGCAATACACTACAATGTTGAATGCGGAACTATCTACCCAAAGCTACCCTGTTTTAGTGAAGTCGATTCAAGATGTGGAATTTAAAAGCGAGAAAATCACAAAAGCTAGCTTTCCTAAAAGCTATACAACGGTATTAAGAAATGCCGAGCAGCGCATAGATATAGAGATAGTAAGCAAACCTATATCTAGCGCACTTGGTTTTAGTTGGACCGCTTTGATAGCGTCACTTCTTATAACACCGATATTTGCGATTAACACCAGAACCACTGCAAAGCAAAGGGCACAACGAGCAGAGGCATTACTGCCCCCTACCCCAAAACTTATTATCAACTTGCAAGATAAAACCATATCAAACGGCGTCACAGATAATGCAGTGACGTTGCAAAACAAACCACTGTGCTTCTACACCGCGTTAGTGAAGTTCTGTATCGAGAATCCTGGAGTGCCATTACCGCCGCACAAAGACGTACCCAATGAGTTGGTCGCACTGGCGAACAAAAGTTTTGGTCGCCTGATTGAGTTAGGTCATACCAAACGAAAAAGGCCAGACTTTAACGCCAATTTAGATAAAACCCTCAGCGAGATTCGAGCGTCACTTGATGAAGTATTTGCCGACTTTAATGCTGAAAAAGAAACCTACTATCCGCCAAGAGCACAAGGTGAAGGGTCTCGCTCAAAACAACATTCTTATGCTTTACCCAAGATTGCGTTAGCTGACATAGAAATAATTGGTAACTAGGGATTTAGTCTAGACAGTTTGCTTTAAATTTGAACAACAACCCGCTGTATGTGAATGATATTGACCAATTGGATAACTTCTTCATGTTTTGATGAAGGGCCTGCAATACCTTGAAATATCGGTGAACTTCAAGAAAAGACCTAGCAAAGACCAGACCAAAGACTAACGAAACATGAATATAACATTGATTCGTGAGGGCTAAGCGCGTATCTTTGCACCAACAAAACCAGCTTTAAAGTACTATGCAATCGCCATTAATTATTGCCATTTCTGGAGCGTCAGGCTCTGGGAAGTCTCTTTTTACGAAAAATTTATTTAACGGATTCAGCGCACAAGGCCGTCCTGTACAGGTTTTGCGCGAGGATCATTACTACCGTGCGCAAGATCATTTGCCCATGGAGCAGCGCGAGCAAAATAACTACGACCATCCAAACGCATTTGAGCACGAGTTGCTTAAAGCGCATTTGCAGGCGTTGAGAGAGGGCCAGCCAATTGACTATCCTCACTATTGCTATAAAACACATACTCGTTTGCCTGAAACTGAGCGCTTAAATCCAGCACCAGTTATCATTCTTGAAGGTATTATGTTGCTTGCTCGTACGGATCTCCTTCCTTTATACGATGTGAAAATCTTCATCGACACGCCATTGGATATTTGCTTGATGCGCAGAATGATGCGCGACCTAAAAGAACGCGGGCGCTCTATAGAGTCTGTGGCCAAGCAATACGAAGAGACAGTAAAACCAATGTACCACCAGTTTATTGAGCCAAGCCGCTTTACTGCCGACGTAGTAGTAACGCAGGGTGGAAAAAATCAAATTGCATTAGATGTGATCAAATCACACATTCAGCAAGCGCTTCTTTAAGGGAATAACATTATGGTAGGTTTACTGGGCGTTGCGCTCCTAATAGGTATTGCATTAGCGATGTCGTCGGCGAGGCGCAGCATTAACTGGCGCACTGTTGGTGGTGCATTCGCCATTCAAGCCAGCGTTGGTGCGTTTGTCCTGTATTCCGAACCCGGCAAGGAGTTCCTCCTCAAAGCAACAGAATTTGTTGGCAACATTATTGGTTACAGCCAAGACGGAATAAGCTTTTTATTTGGCCCCCTCAGCAACAATTCTCTTGGCTTTATATTTGCGGTTAATGTACTTCCCGTTATTGTTTTCTTCTCCGCACTTATTGCGGTGCTTTATCACCTTAAGGTGATGGGCGTTGTTATAAAAATTATTGGTGGTCTTCTGCAAAAGCTATTAGGCACCAGTCAACCTGAGTCGATGTCTTCAGCGGCAAATATCTTTGTCGGTCAAACTGAAGCGCCTCTGGTAGTTCGCCCCTTTATCCCACACATGACGCGTTCTGAGCTATTTGCCATTATGGTAGGTGGTTTGGCATCAATCGCGGGCTCTGTGATGGCCGGATATGCAGGTATGGGCGTAGAACTTAAATACTTACTGGCCGCGAGCTTTATGGCGGCACCTGGTGGATTGTTAATGGCGAAGATTATCTTGCCTGAAACGACTAAGCCTAACGAAGATTTACACGACGTAGATGCAGACAGCGCAGGCTACGCCAACGTATTTGATGCTGCTGCTAGTGGTGCAGCGTCAGGCATGCAGCTTGCGTTAAACGTAGGTGCAATGCTACTCGCTTTCATAGCACTCATTGCCATGTTCAACGGCCTCATTGGCTGGACCGCGGGGCTATTTGGCTATGAAAACGTGACTTTTGAAGGGATCCTGGGGTTTGTTCTTCAGCCACTAGCATGGGCAATCGGCGTACCATGGGAAGAAGCACAACTTGCTGGTAGCTTTATTGGACAAAAGATGGTGGTTAACGAGTTTGTCGCTTACCTCAGCTTTTTAGATAACCAAGATCAGCTGTCTCAAGCCTCTCAGGCCATTATCACCTTTGCATTATGTGGTTTTGCAAACTTCTCTTCTATTGCTATTTTGATGGGCGGAATTGGTGCTATGGCACCAACACGCAGAAAAGAAATTGCGCGACTGGGATTAAAGGCGGTTATTGCTGCAACCTTATCTAACTTAATGAGTGCTGCATTGGCTGGCATTTTCCTTTCTCTCGGTTAAAATTTTTTTAGACAGACTATTTGGTCAAGTTTTTACTAGACTAAACGGTCAGGTTTATGTAAATTACGCACATTCTTCGCAGGCGTTGATCTGAATCAACGCCTGCGTCTTTTTTCTGTAGCCCGTCTACCTTTATAATGCCGCAATCAAAATATACGGGATAACGTTATGCAATTAGTTGCTGTTGATTACCAAGCTGAAAACGCACAAGAAGAATTTGTTAAATCACTTCGGGAAACTGGATTTGGTGTTCTTAAGAACCACCCTATTCAGCAGTCTTTGGTTCAAGGTATTTATGACAATTGGCAGGGTTTCTTCAATAGTGAACAGAAGAACGATTACCTTTATAACAAAGGTAAGCAAGACGGATTTTTCCCTCAGAGTGTTTCTGAGGTCGCTAAGGGTTTCACGAAAAAAGACATAAAAGAGTATTATCACTACTACCCCTGGGGCCAGTGTCCAGAGGAGCTTCGCCCTCAGGTATCTCAATACTACAAAGAAGCCAACACGCTTGCTTCAGAGTTATTGAGTTGGATTGAGTCTCACTCGCCTAGTGAAGTAAGTGATAAGTACAGTCAGCCGTTAGGGGATATGATTAAAGATTCGGATCAAACCCTATTGCGTATTCTTCACTACCCGCCTCTAAGCGGTGATGAAGAGGTAGACGCAATTCGCGCTGCTGCTCATGAAGATATTAACTTAATTACTATTTTACCAGCTGCAAATGAGCCGGGCCTTCAGGTTCAAGCGAAAGACGGCAGCTGGCTAGATGTTCCTTGTGATTTTGGTAGTTTGATTGTGAATATTGGTGACATGCTGCAAGAAGCATCTGGCCACTACTTCCCATCAACAACCCACAGGGTAGTGAATCCTGATGGCGCAGACATGACAAAGGCTCGAATTTCACTACCTTTGTTTTTGCACCCTCGACCAGATGTTGTTCTTTCAGAACGTCATACCGCAGGCTCATACCTGCAAGAGCGCCTTCGTGAGCTGGGCGTGATTTAAGTTAAGTTCCTTTTGTAGTGTTACCTTTCTGCCACGGCTTGTCCGTGGCTTTTTTCTATCTGTTTGTTATCTCCACTCAGTTTCATCTCTATTCAGCGTCGAGCCAGTACAGCAAGCTTTGATGAATAGCGCTCAGCGCTGTAGTCATCTGGTGCGTAAGTTTCAGCGCTTTTTAGGTAACGTACGGCATTGTTAGTATCGCCCAATTCGAAATAGGTCTTAGCCATACCAAATAACACTTCGTGATTCTTTCTGTCTAGTCGTACAGCACGTTGATAGTGACTCAGCGCTTTCTCAAACTTACCATCCTCAAATGATTGCTCGCCAAGGATAAAATGATAAAAAGGGTTAGTCTTTCTTTTTGTTTCTATTTTGCTAAACAGTTCAGCCGCTTCCTCCCTCCTGTTTTGATATCGATACAAAATAGCGAGGTTCTCCCATACGGTTAAGTTTTCAGGATCAAGAGATAACGCGTGTTCGTAAGTCCGTTGAGCTTGTTCAAAATCTCCCTGCATACGATAAAGCACGCCTAAATTTGTCCAGGTTTGCTGTAATGTTGGCGCAACTTTGGCTGCGGCTCTGAAATAGCTGTATGCACGGGTATAGCTATTTGCCACAAATGCATCTGCCCCCTTGTTGTTATAAAACATGGCTAATACACTTTTTTGCGATACGGGAATGCGGGGAAAGTGACTTCGAATAACCTGTGGATCAAAGTCCACGTCGGCATAGGTTGTTCCTATGGTAATTGCCATTGAGGTTTCTGGCGCACTTACTCTTAAATTGATATGCCCATTGAGCAAACTAAAGCCATCTCTGCGGGTCCAGTATTCGGGAATGTCTACCTCGTAAAATGTAGTATCTAATCCAAGGTGTTGGGCTAAGGCGAAGGTCATTATTGACAACGATAGGCAATTAGCCGCTCGGTTATTAAAAGTGGTATTTGCCACCGTATTCGCGTTATTGCGGTACACCATGCCATTGTCTGAGTAGTCTAAAATGGCGTTTACAAAGCCACTAACATTCTTTGCATTTAATGCGTTGTCGTAGGCAGAACGCTCTGCAAAGCGTTTTGCTTCTTCACCGAGATAAAATACATCTTCCTCTGACTCAACGTGAAAAAGTGTGTAACTGGGGAATAACTCATCTTTTAATAAGGGCTTGATATCTGCAGTTGCACGATCATCTTGCTGTGTACTTTGGCAAGCAGCTAAACACACCGTTATTATTAATAGTGTTAATAATGATTGGGTAGGCATGGCATATACTCCTCATACGCTTTTCACAGGCACTTCATGAAGCCGCTCAATAAAAGCGCGCTTCGAGCCCCGATGAAGCGTCATTCGCTACTATAAGTATAGACTGCCCTGATAGACTTGCTTTTCTCTGTATTTAATTTGAGTTATCCCCCCTTCAATGTGCTTTGCCTCTTTTTATATTTACTGCGCCGGACAAAATAAATAAAACCGTCTTTCAACGCCTCGCGCCCTTCCACAGACGCATTTCGACACTAAGAGCTCTCGTGTTACATAAAGTTAATCATCACTTTTTGAGAAACCACCGTAATCATAAGCGAAATCAAATTTGTTAAAAGATAGTAAATTTATATAACCCGTTGGATAAACTCAAAAGGAAATATTATGCGTAAGTTTTTAAGTGCTTTAGTTATTTTAGTAGTGAGCTCATCTGCATTCGCTGGACACCATAAAATGGGTGACCACAAAGATATCGTTGACACAGCGGCGAGCAACCCAATGTTTTCAACCTTGGTGGCTGCGGTAAAAGCAGGTGGTTTAGTAGACACATTAAAAGGTGACGGACCGTTTACCGTGTTTGCACCTACTAATGATGCCTTTGCAGCGCTTCCTGCTGGTACATTGGAAATGTTGTTGAAGCCAGAGAATAAAGACACCTTGGTGCAAATTCTTACTTACCACGTTGTTGCAGGTAAAGTAGCTGCGAAAGACGTAGTATCACTTTCATCTGCGACCACAGTAGAGGGTAGCGACGTAATGGTAGATGCCGGCATGGGTAAAGTAAAAATTAACAACGCGAACGTTGTGAAAGCTGACGTAATGGCTGAAAACGGCGTGATTCACGTCATTGATGCAGTATTACTACCTGCTGATGTCGCAGCAGCGTTATAGTCTCGAAAACTAGAAAACATACTAAAACCACCGTGCCGCGCGGTGGTTTTTTTTGTTCGGTCACTGAAATTATAAATCAGTTTTGCCGACATATTAGATTTCTGTAATTTAAACTTATGTTGAATAACTTTTTTTCTGGCGTAGGTGTAGAGTTAAAAGAAATACTGCCTCAGAGTAGTACCCTAACGAGGAATTGCTGTGTACATCGAACAAGTTGACAACAGAGCACTCTCTGATTGTAACGTTCTTATTGTAGATGACGATGCTAGTAGCAGACTCATACTAGAAACCTTACTGACAGATATGGTTTCGTGCGTTTCAGTTGACTCTGGCAAAGCGGCCATCGAGCACTGCCGATTTAAAAAGCCTGACCTAATTTTGATGGACGTGTCCATGCCGGAATTAGACGGTCACGCCACCACGGCATTATTGCGTAAAAAACCTCAGTGTGAATCCGTACCCATTATTTTTGTTACTTCGTCTTCAACGGAAGAAGAAGAATCTAAATGTTGGAACTCTGGGTGTGTGGATTTCGTCGTAAAGCCAGTTAACGCCTGCACACTGCTAAATCGCGTAAAGTCTCACCTTAAAAATAAAATGCGCAATGACTTGCTCGAAAAGCTCATTTATATCGATAAACTCACTGGCGCATACAACCGCCATTACCTCGATGATTATCTTCCCAGACTTGTTCGCGATGGACTTCGCAATGTGACGCCACTGTCCCTTGTCATATTAGATATCGACCACTTTAAACTTTTCAACGACATGTACGGTCATTTAGACGGCGACAGCTGTCTGTGGAAAGTCAGTCAATGTATCAGTGACACATTAAAACGGCCTATGGATAAGTTGGTTCGTATCGGCGGGGAAGAGTTTTTAGTGATTTTGCCGAATACGGATACAAGAGGAGCCGCTGCAGTCACAAAGAGGCTGCTAGAAACCGTATATGAATTGAACATCAAACATGATGCCTCTGAATTTGACAGGGTCACGTTAAGCGCAGGACTCTCGACTAAAAAAGCGGACGATGAGAAAACCATAGACTACGTCATGTTAGAGGCTGATAAAAATCTTTACCTTGCTAAAACCGATGGTCGAAATCGTGTGAGAGTAGAAGGGCTTGATGAAGCCGAATATGACGCCCCGCTACGAGAAACCAAAAGACGAGTACTTGTGTAGGCTTAGCATTTCGTTAGCTCGCTTTTTACCTGTTCTGCGCTTTTTATCTTTTCTGTTTTTCTCCCAATCGATATTTCCCTACCGCCTTAGTGTGCAGCAGTTGCGATAACGGACTGGTTTGGTCTAACCCAAATTGCTCAAATTGAGCGAATAACAGCTGAATTGTGGCAAGTGCGTCATCGAGGGCATTGTGTTCAGGACAGCTCGGAAGGTCTAATCGCTGTCGACACACGGTAAGAGTTGCACTATTGGTAGGAAGCACTTGGTGCTGTTTGTTCAACTGATAAACCGCAAGCTTAAGCGTATCAATGTAGATAACATCGATAACAGGTAAAGACAGTTCTATAAACGCTTTGTTAAGCGCCGCTAAATCAAGACTCGCATTGTGAAATACCAGCACTGACGATTGAAGCAGTGGCATCAACTTATCTAAGCTAACGGCTAACGGCTTCCCTTGGGCCAAAATATCATGGGTTAGCCCGTGAATAACCGGACTTTGGCCTAACGCAGCCGATGTTTTTATCACAAAGTACTCGCAAGAGCCCAGCGACAACTGCCCGCCCTTACCTGCCACCCACCCTATAGATGTAATATCAGTGACTTTGGCATCAAGGGAGGTCAACTCAACATCAATTGCCAGTAAATCCGTGTTATTGATATACCTACCGCTAAGTTGCTTTGTTAGCGACGAGCCTGCATTTAATGCAAGCTGCCTTTTAAGCCATTGCAATATCATCTATCGTTTTACCCTACCCGTTAATTTACCTTATGTTTTAAATCACCTTACGGCTTTCTTACCCCAGCGTTGCCTACCTTTGTGCCATTTATTCTAGTGGGCAGTGACACGGGATGCGCTAACCAACCCCGCCAGAAAACTTCATTACCATGGCTTCGTTAGCCCGTTCTATGGCTTTAAAGCCCGCTTTAAGTTGGTGCTTTTGAATCGACGACAACATGCTCACCGACACGAGGTTATCGGTTACTTTATTTTCTAGCTGATGACGCCAGCGCAGCCTATTTAAAAATACCCAAATATCTTTTAAGTTAGCTGCATCTTTAGAAGAAAGCTCTGACTTGTCCGACAAACTCTCAAGACGAGCAACGGTATTGGGCAACGTAATACCATCAGCTAACGCATAAATTCGCGCAATGTTGTTAATCAGTGCGACGGCACGGGTTTTTAAGTCGATGGTGTCTTTTTGTTTACGTCCTTTTTCATAGCTAAATTTTTGAAACATAGATAGGGGGACAGACACATCATTGCTATTGCGCGCCAAGGCGGCTAAGAACATCTTCTGCTGTAATAATGGTGCTCGCCTTTTCTGCAGCTGTTTGAACAGGCTTGCATCGCCCGCAGCGCAGCGTACATCCAAAAAAATATTAAAGTGCATAATGGCCTTACTTGTGGGTGCTGCGACCCATCGCTCGGCTTCTTTTACCGCTTCATCAACTGACAATCGCAATTCAGGATTGCTGGCCATAATGTTGCCATCACACAGCTTGATGCCGCATTTTGCTAATCCTTTGCACACGTAATCTGTCATATCAGCAAAATAGGCGGCCTGCTTTTCGTTAGGGGTAGACGCTAACAATAACCCGCTGTCTTGGTCAGAGCCCGTGGTTTGATCTTCCCTTGCCTGCGAGCCATACACTAGCCAAGCAAACATCATAGGGGCTTTACCGTTATCTTGCTGGAAAAACCCAATAAGCTTTCGCGTCATTACGTCGGTTGCCTGAGACAAAATTTTACCCGCAATATCGTAATCCCCGGCTCGCTTGGCGTGCGCGGCAAAATAGTGTGGCAATTGCCAAGACAGCCTTGTGAGCTCATACAGGTTATTTGCTTTTGTGAGTTCTCCTATAATAAAAAGAACGTTGCCTCTTTGGTGCCTTATAATATCGCTGGCCGTTACCATGCCTATGGGCGACTGAGATAGATAGTCGATAACCGGCAAATGATGAATATTTTTTTCTGTCATCAATGCCATAGCATCAAACAAAGTCCTGCTGTTGCTAATTTGGGTGGGGTTCACTGTCATTATTTGCTTAACCGGAAGGGCGGTATCAAGAGCGTGAGCGACTACGCGAGAGCGCAAATCTCTATCTGTCACTATGCCAATGAGCTTGTCGTTATCGGTTACTAGTAAGGAAGATACTTTTTCTTGAGTCATTAACATGGCAGCATCAGCGATTGACATGTGGCTGTGTGCGGCAACAGGCGCTTTATCGATAACATCGGTTAGCGACTTATATAGCCACATTGAATTAGAGTCTGCTATGGCGTGATTTTGCAGCGCATTATTGCGCAAGCCCGTAAAAAAGCTATTAACTTCTACAAGCTCAAGTAACGCACATACGTCTTCAGCGGCAAAACTATAAACGAGTCCAGGGCTGTCTACATGTACAGACAGTGGATAGGTACGCTTATCTAAAATTGCAGCATAATTAAAATAATCTCCCTCGCTTAAATGCCTAGCAGCGCCTTCCCCATCTTCCACGGAAAACTGACCGCTTTGAATAAGATAAAGTCGGGGCTCGCCCGTTTTAAAATGCTCGGTGTTATCTGTCGTCACATAGAGTAAATCAGCATGTCGAATAAGATCATTGCGTTGAGTCTCGTTTAACATATCAAACGGTGCTGATGTAGAAAGAAAGTCCTCAACCTGCTTTGCTATTGCTGTCATTTGTTCATCCTTATTCTCTTACTCTTGGCCTTGCGGTTGCGCTGTGCCTTTCTTTAGATTTGGTCTTTAGATCTGGTCTTTAGATCTGATCTTTACCTCTAAATTTTTTCATCAGGCTCTTACCTCGGCTTTTATCTCCGGGGCTGTTGATACTTCTGCCGCCGTTTCTGCCTATGTCCCTTTCTTTAATGAATTGATTAATTCATTAAAGAAAGAAACACCTGCACAAAAGAAAAAACCAACCCACTAAACACTGTTAGAAGGTTGGTTTTCCATTGTACTAATGCATCTTCTTACGAATGTTTTTCATTCATTAGTGTGCAGAGGCCTCGCCCGCTCCCTTAGGATAGCGAATACTTTCAACCAACTCTTGGATTTCCTCTGGTGCTTCGTCTGTCACTTTGAAGACAATGAATGCCACTACAAAGTTAACTATCATACCCAGTGTACCAATACCTTCAGGTGAGATACCAAACAACCAGTTGTCGGGTATGTTCGCCTCAGGACTCACAAACTTGAAGTAGATAATGTACGTCGCAGTGAAGGCAATACCAGATAACATTCCCGCAACTGCACCTTTGTCATTCATACGCTTGCTAAAGATACCCATAATAATCGCAGGGAAGAAACTGGACGCTGCTAAGCCGAAGGCAAAAGCGACCACCTGCGCAACGAACCCGGGCGGATTAATACCAAAGTAACCGGCAATGACAATGGCGACACCTGCGGCCAATCGTGCATAAAATAGCTCTGCCTTATCCGTAATATTCGGCGCGAAGTTTCGTTTCAGTAAATCATGAGATACCGATGTGGAGATTACGAGCAACAAGCCAGCCGAGGTAGAAAGCGCAGCGGCAACACCACCAGCGGCCACCAAGGCAATAACCCAAGCCGGTAAATTCGCAATTTCAGGGTTCGCCAATACCATGATGTCACGGTCCACTGTCATTTCGTTGCGTTCATCGCCAGAATAGAACATGACGCCATCGCCATTCTTATCGTTAAATTCGATAAGTCCGGTTTGCTCCCAGTTCTTAATCCACGATGGTGCTTCTTCGTAACTTGTACCTGTAAGCTCAGGGCCGTTAATGGTTTCAATCATGTTAACGCGAGCGAAAGCAGCTAGAGACGGTGCAGTGGTGTAAACAATGGCGATAAACGCTAGTGCATAACCCGCTGATTTACGTGCATCGTGTACTTTAGGAACCGTGAAGAAGCGAACAATAACGTGTGGTAAACCGGCCGTACCTACCATCAGTGCAAAGGTAATGAAGAACACATCAATCGTACTTTTCGTGCCTGTGGTGTATTCATGGAACCCGAGGTCTGTGGATAAATTATCGAGCTTTTGCAGCAGATGCATGCCCGACCCATCGGCCAGCGTGGCACCAAATCCGGTTTGAGGAAGAATATGACCGGTTACCATTATAGAAATAAATACCGCAGGAACCACATAGGCAAATACCATCACACAAAACTGTGCAACTTGCGTGTAAGTAATGCCTTTCATACCACCGAGTACGGTATAGAAAAAGACAATAACCATACCAAGCACTACACCGGTAACAATATCAACTTCTAAGAATCGACTGAATACAACGCCGACCCCTCGCATCTGCCCGGCCACATAGGTAAAACAGACAAAAATGGCACAAAATACCGCAACGGTTCGCGCTGTTTGTGAGTAGTAGCGGTCTCCAATAAAATCGGGTACAGTGAATTTTCCGAATTTGCGAAGATAAGGTGCTAAGCAAAGCGCGAGCAGAACGTAACCGCCGGTCCATCCCATAAGATAAACGGCACCGTCGTATCCCATAAAAGAGATAAGACCTGCCATGGAAATAAACGATGCAGCTGACATCCAATCGGCGGCAGTTGCCATGCCGTTGAGTACAGGTGGAACACCGCCGCCGGCGACGTAAAAATCGTTTGTCGATCCGGCTCTGGCCCAAATCGCAATGGCAATGTACAGCGCGAAAGTAGCGCCTACAATGATAAAGGTGAGTGTTTGAACATCCATCGTATTATTCCTCTTCTACGCCGTAACGTTTGTCCATTGCGCTCATTTTCGCCATATAGACAAAAATAAGAGCAACAAAAACTAAAATGGAACCTTGTTGTGCAAACCAGAAGCCCAGTTTGAAACCAAAAAATTGGATGTTGTTTAATGCATCGGCAAATAAAATGCCGGCACCAAAAGATACAGCGAACCAAACGACTAAAAGTTTAAAAAGGAGAGCTAGGTTCTCCTTCCAATATGCTTTTTGGTCATCATTATTTCTAAAAGACATTGTTCCGTCCCCACGTCAGGTTAATCGGTTGTTGTTTTTTTACATTTTCCTAACGCTTAACTTTTTTTACATTGTCGCTACTGATTTCACGTTGCGAGCAACATTAACCAAAAGCAGCGAAGCCAAGCCTATAGGAGGTTGGATATCACTTTAGACCTGCATGAAATATTTAAAAATGAGACCATGGTCGTAGGTAGACGAAGGTCTCAATAGGTATAATACGCATCGAGCTGTAAATTTTTAGTTAATGGAAAGGCTATGGTTTTTGGTTGGGTTACATTAGCAGTACTGTATCTGTTTTTACTTTTTTCTCTGGCAAGCTGGGGCGAAAAGAACTCGCCAACGGCGCGGGCGCTTACCTCACACCCAGCGATCTACTCTCTTGCATTGGCTATTTACTGCACCGCGTGGACGTTCTTCGGCATGGTGGGACAGGCAAGTAGAGATACCTGGATTTATCTGCCTATTATGCTCGGCCCCATTTTGGTGTATGTGGTGGGTTATAAGTTTATTTATAAGCTGACTTTGGTCAGTAAAAAGCAGCACATCACGACGATTTCTGACTTTATTGCTTCTCGTTACGGTAAGCGACAAACAGTAGCCTTGGTAGTCACACTTATCGCGTTACTTGCCACCATTCCCTATATCGCGCTGCAACTAAAAGCGGTTGGCAATACGTTTCAGCTACTGACCCAGCAACCTAAAAACGACATTATTATTATTGCGGCAACGGCTTTTATTGCAGTTTTCGCCATCTATTTTGGTACCCGGCAAACGGATGTCACTGAATATAGAAGAGGGTTGATGCTAGCTATCGCCTTCGAGTCGTCGGTGAAATTGCTCGCACTGGTTTTAGTGGCGTTTGTTGGCTATAGCGCCTGGAAAACCACACAGAGCGGGCCCTTTTTTGAAAGCTTTTTAAACGAGGCGGCCTTGTCTACCTTTAGCTCATTTACGTTTATTGCTCAAACCATAATGGCAGCCGCCGCCATTGTGTGTTTGCCGCGACAGTTTCACGTAGCAATTATCGATAATTTAAGCTTGTCTCATTTGCGTACCGCCCGCTGGTTGTTTCCGCTTTATCTCATTATTATTTCAGCGGTTATTCCGGTTATCGCCATTGCCGGTAAAGCCATATTTGCAGGTACCAGTGTTGAGCCCGATTCGTACGTGTTATCACTGGCCATGTTTTCAGAGTCAGCCTTACTACAAGTCATCGTTTTTGTTGGCGGTTTGTCTGCTGCCACCGCGATGATTATTGTGGCAACGCTTACGCTCAGCACTATGCTAACAAACGACGTTATACTGCCGCGCATATTGGCACTGACCGAAGACACAGGCAAAAAACGGGATATTTCACGCCGCATTAGGCTAATACGGCGTGTGGTTATCGCCTTTATTTTGCTAATGGCCTTTTTATACCACCAGCAAATGACCAGTAGCCGCTCCCTGCACTCTATCGGTCTTATTGCTTTTTCATTGGTTATTCAGCTACTACCGGCCATTGTAGGCGGCTTGTATTGGAAGCGAGCCCATGCTCACGGTGTGTATGCCGGATTAATGATTGGCTTGGTTATTTGGGTATTGTGGCTAGTGCTGCCCATTGTGAGCGACCAAGTATCAAGGCTTGAACAAAACGAACTGATTAGCCAAGGAGCAATGATAAGTTTAGCCGCCAATGCGTTTATGTACGTGCTTTTTTCTTGGTTTGCGCCTCAACGACTTATCGATCGCATTCAGGCAGAAGCCTTCGTGTCGCCCACTATGCCTTCCAGCAACACCATAAAAACCCAAGTAGCAAACGTGAGAGTGTCAGACTTAACCACGCTACTGTCCACATTTATGGGTTCAGGCAGATGCGTACAGCTTGTTGATGAATACCAGATCCTTAATCACTGTCAGCTGAATGAGCAAGATACCCCAGATGAGTCGTTCTTATCATTCTGTGAACGAGCTTTAGGTGGGGTAATTGGTGCATCAAGCGCAAAAGTGCTTCTTGATAGCGCCTTGCGTGGCAAAAAAATGGACTTCACTGAGATCATCAACTTCTTCGATGACACCACCCAAGCCATGCAGTTTAATATGACCGCTCTACTTACCTCCCTTGAAAATATGGACCAAGGGATAAGTGTTGTCGACAAACACCTTCATTTAGTCGCGTGGAATAAGCGCTATTCAAACCTGTACCCCTACCCTGACGACTTACTTGCTGTTGGCGTGCCCATTGAACGTCTTATTCGCTATAACGCGGCTCAGGGTGAGTTTGGCACTTACAATGTTGAAGCCGAAGTAGAAAAGCGCTTGGAGCACTTGCGCTCGGGCATGCCCCATCGATTCACCCGTCAGCGAAAAGATGGCCGAGTGATAGAAATGGTGGGTAACCCACTACCTGGTGGTGGCTTTGTAACCAGCTTCAATGATATTACCGGCCACGTAGAAATTCAGCAGGCCCTTGAAGAGTCTAATATTGACCTTGAAGCCAGAATTAAAAAGCGTACTGAAGAGGTACATTCCATTAATGCCGAGCTTCGCCTTGAAATTGAAAAGCGCGCCGGCGCCGAAAAAGAGTTAATTCGAGCAAGAAAGGCGGCGGAAGATGCCAACGCAAGTAAGACGCGATTTTTAGCCCTTGCTAGCCATGATGTTTTACAGCCACTCAATGCGGCCAAGCTATACGTAAGCGCATTGGAAGAACAAGACTTGTCAGAGCAAACACATACGATCATTCAAAAGCTCAGTCACAGTGTATCCTCAAGCGAGGCGCTTATTGGTACATTGCTAGATATTGCGCGCCTTGATCAAGGCGAGATGAAGCCTGATTTCGAGTCGGTTGACGTAAGCAACCTGCTTTCACCTCTTGTGGATGAGATGTCTATGCGAGCGAAAGAGAAAGGGCTGGAGCTTAAAGCAATCATTCGCCCATGTTGGGTGCGGGCTGATAAAACTTATCTATACCGGATTTTACAAAATTTACTGTCTAACGCGGTGAAGTATACCGAAAAAGGCAGAGTGTTATTTGTTGTTAAACCTGTGGGCAATTCCGTGACGTTTAATATCATGGATACCGGCATTGGTATTTCTAGCGACAAATTGGACACGATATTTGGCGACTTTTTCCGTGCTAATGAAAGCAAAGAGCACGGTCTTGGATTAGGGCTTGGTGTCGTAAGGCGACTTAGCTTACAGCTTAACAGCGAAATTAAAGTCACTTCTCGCCTAGGCAAAGGTAGTAGCTTTCAATTCACACTGGAAAAAGTAGCGGAAAAACGTTCCTCTGCCCAAGTCGCGAAGCCAAGAAACACCACATTTAGTGGTATGAAAGTGCTATGTGTAGACGATCAGCGGGAAAACTTAGATGCGTTGAGTACCTTACTTGAAAAATGGGGCGTTAGCGTAACCCTTGCCAACAATTGGGACGATGCACTATCTCTTGCAGTATCGGTGAAGCCACAAATTCTCTTAATGGATTATCAGCTAAGTTTTGAGGAAGAGAAAAACGGCTTGGCGCTTATCGAACTTATTCGAACAACGCTGAATGTGGTTGTACCCGCGGCACTGATTACAGCGACCCCTGATGAAAACTTGGTGGTTCAATGCAAGGAGCAGGGAGTCAACTTTTTACCTAAACCGCTAAAACCAGCAAAGCTGCGGGCCTTACTGCAAAGCATGACCCGCTATATTCGAGAAGCCAAAAATGTAGAGCGCGATTAGAAGCGTTGAGAGAATCTGCTATCGCTCTTCATTTGCTTGGTTTGAATCGTCTACTTGCTTAGGAGTAAGCGTGTCGGTCTTGGCCACCACCTTTCCTATGCTATTCCACTTTACCTTAGGGTTTAGCATAACAGGGCGAGTAAGAATAAGGTTGTTTGGGTACATAATGGTTTCGCGCTCTGTTGTCACCAATCGAGTACTAAATGGACCAATATCAGCTATAAAGCCTTCAACAAAATTATCGCCATCGATAATGCGTAGGTAGTTGCCTCTGCGATAAGACACATTGGTAAGCAAAATAAAGTAGGCGGTAATATTACTGATTAGCGACCAACTCGCGAATAAAGCTACACCGGTTACCGTAATAATGGACGTGGAAAGTACAAGTAGCCCTGAAAAGTCGATACCCCAAGCAAGTAATAGTAAACACAAAGAAACAGTAGCCACCAGCACACGCGCAGCAAATAGCCCTTTTAATGCGCTATGAGATTTTAACTTTGACTTGGCAATATCACTTTCAATTTTTGGCAGCAGCTTTCTAGACATCACCAGATAAAACAGCAAAACCAAACTGCTAAACACGATATTCGATTGGTACTCAGTTGACCACCGTAACACCCCATTTAACAGTTCCATCATTAACCCGTCGTTTTCCACAAAAACCCTCATATCAGTGTCAATATTCGTTACTAAGTTTATGGCAAATATACCGCCATTTTCGACATGCTATCGTTATTGGACTACTCTTTCATAAAATAAAAACAATCGCCACCATAAGAAAATTTCGTAAGACTCCTGTTACAGACTCAATTAGTATGCGCGCCTAAATAGCTTGCGCATTTACGTATCACATGTAACGGTGTGGTTAATTCGTGAGCAAACTCACTTTATCGTTATCAAGGTTGATATATCAATGCGTATTGCAATACTCTCGAGAAACCCAAAACTTTACTCTACTTCACGCCTTGTTGAGGCAGGCAAAGCAAAAGGCCATGAAGTGGATGTTATTGATACTATGCATTGCTATATGGATATCACCAGTGCCCGCCCTTCGGTAAGATACAAGGGAAGAAAGCTTCCCTATTACGATGCGGTAATTCCGCGAATAGGCGCGTCGGTTAGTTTTTACGGCACATCGGTAGTTCGTCAGTTTGAAATGATGGGCACATACAGTGTTAATGAATCTGTCGCTATTAGCCGCTCCAGAGACAAGCTTCGCTCTTTGCAACTGCTCTCTCGTAAAGGCATTGGTATGCCAAGAACAGGCTTTGCTCATCACCCAGACAAAATAGACGACGTGATAAAAACCGTTGGTGGCGCTCCTGTGGTGATAAAATTACTGGAAGGCACCCAAGGCATTGGCGTGGTGCTGGCAGATACACACAATGCGGCTGAATCTATTATCGAAGCCTTTATGGGGTTAAACGCCAGCATACTGGTGCAAGAATTCATTAAAGAGGCGGGTGGCAGTGACATTCGCTGCTTGGTAGTGGGCGGCAAAGTGGTAGCAGCGATGAAGCGTCAAGCGGCCGAAGGTGAGTTTCGTTCTAACTTACATCGCGGCGGTCAAGCAAGCTTAGTACGATTAAGCCCTGCAGAGCGCAAAACCGCCATAGATGCCGCTAAAACCATGGGGCTGAACTGTTGTGGAGTGGACATTTTGCGCTCTAACAATGGCCCCGTTGTCATGGAAGTTAACTCATCGCCAGGCTTAGAAGGTATAGAGAAAGCGACCAACAAAGACGTCGCGGCGATGATCATCTCATTTATTGAGAAAAGCGCTGAACCACATAAAACAAAGACACGTGGTAAGGGCTAGCTAGCGCCAGCTGTCATAATAACTTTAGGCTGAAACGCCATTTGTGAAGGAAAACCTGAGTGGTAAATGATGTTTTGACGATTGGGGGACACGATATAGCCCCAGGAGAAACCAAAAAAATAGACCTTGAAATGCCACCGCTCTATACAGCGACGAATATGAGCATTCCCGTTTATGTAAAACGAGGCAAACGCCCCGGTCCAATTATGTTTGTTAGTGCAGCGATTCACGGTGACGAACTTAACGGTATAGAAATTGTAGGCCGCTTAATTCGTTCAAAAGCCATTGAAAAACTGCGCGGCACCCTTATCGCAGTGCCGATGGTCAATGTATACGGTGTACTGAATCAATCCCGCTATTTACCCGACAGACGAGATTTAAATCGCAGCTTTCCAGGCAGTAAAAAGGGCTCTTTAGCAGGCAGATTGGCGAACCTGTTTTTTAACGAGGTGGTGAGTAAGTGCGACGTAGGAATAGACCTACACACTGGCGCTATTCACCGAAGCAATCTTCCGCAAATTCGTGCAAATTTAGACGATACGGACGTGCTGGAAATGGCGAAAGCCTTTGGCGTTCCGGTGTTGCTGAATGCTGAAATTCGCGAAGGTTCATTACGCGAGGCGGCTAGTACCAGTGGCGTAAAGATTTTACTGTATGAAGCCGGACAAGCACTTCGCTATGATGAGTTTTCTATAAGAGCCGGTGTAAAAGGTATTATCAATACCATGCGGCACTTAGGCATGCTGAACAAGAGCAGAAGTAAAGGCCACAGCATCAATCGTTTTATCGCGCAGCAAAGCGGCTGGGTAAGAGCGTCAGAAAGCGGATTTGTTACCCATTTGGCACAGCTTGGTGACCATGTTGAAAAAGGTGATAAATTAGCGGCCATTGCCGACCCATTTGGTAACTTTGTCGGCAGTATTATTAGTCCGGCTGAAGGCATTGTTATTGGAAAGCAAAATATACCGCTTACCCAAGAGGGTGAAGCCATATACCACATTGCCTATTTCTCTAAGCCAAACGAGGTAGCAGAGCATGTTGAGCTTTACCAAGACAACTTACTGCCTAGCGAAGAACCTCTTGTTGAGTAAAAAATAATGAACAATAAAAAGCTTATTGGTGTTGTAGAATTATGCGACCTTCCCCAGCTAGCCATTACAGAACTGAATGTGCGGGTAGACACTGGGGCAGCGACGTCGTCTTTACATGTGGATAATATTGAAGAGCTTACCAAAGGCGATGAGCTATGGATTAGCTTCGACATTCACCCTGATATTTACAATGTAGATACGGTAGTACGGCGAGAAGCGAGAGTTTTTGGCAAAAAAAAGGTGAAAAGCTCTACCGCTACGCGAGAAAAGCGCTATGTTATATTAACGGATATTGTTATGGACGGTTTTCAATGGAATATACAGCTTACACTGACAGATCGCTCGGAAATGACATATTCTATGTTACTAGGTCGAGAGGGAATGGCTGGACACTTTATTGTAGACCCTGAATACGACTTCCTTCTCACTGGAAAAGACTAAAGCGCACTCCCCTTTTTACTAGCAGTTACTGTATAGCAAAGGCCAGCGCGCTGTTATTAAAGGAAAGATCGCAATGGACATGTGGCGGCAAGGTAGGGCTTTGCTTTTTTCATCTTTACAAACGCGTATAGTCTTTGCGCTGCTTGCCTGTGCCCTTTTTACCTTCATACCTCACGCATACGCCAATCAAGATAGCAACTCTGCAAGCGCTGCCCACACTAAAATACGACTACCCAATGTGCACCCGGGTAGAGATGCAGTTTACGCCCACGCAAAACAGTTACTCACCGAAGCGCTCCTTGTAACGCAAGCAGACTACGGCACTTTCGAATTCGTAGTGAGTAGCCAAGAAAGTCCTCAGCGCCGACAGCTGAGAAGTTTAGAACACGATCTTTTAGATATTACGTGGAGTGTTACCTCGTCAGACAGAGAAGCCTATTTTTTGCCTATCCGTATTCCTATTATGGCTGGACTCTTCGGCAAGCGCGTGCTGTTAATTAATGCTGAAGACACCCGCTTCTCAAAAGATATGGATATTACAGACCTTAAAGAGTTCAGGGCGGTGCTTGGCTATGACTGGCCCGATACCACTATTTTCAGAAAGGCGGGTATTCCAGTACTTGAAACCACCTATCGCGCGTCGTTTAAAATGGTGTCTGAAGGGTTTGCTGATATGTTTCCTCGAAGCGTGATGGAAGTGTTAGAGGAAATGGAGCACAAAGACTTGAGTAAAGGGCTTGTTGTTGAGGACAATATTGTTATTTCATACCCTAGCCCGATTTTTTTCTTTGTGGGTAGTAATAACCAGCAGCTTGCAACACGAATAACCGAAGGCTTATTACAGCTGTTAAAAAACCATCGATTCCAACAATTGTTAAAAGAGCATAAGGGCTTTCAACAAAGCCTTGCACTTGTAAAGGGGCGAACCGTTATAAGCATCGACAATCCGCTTTTAAGTAAGGAGAGTCAAAAGGCGATTGAAAACTTTCTCCCGCTTTTTGCACCCGCTGAACTGTTGTTAAATGGCTCAACCACAGATGGCACTGTTGTAGATGGCACTGTTGTAGACGGGACTGCGGCAGACAGCGCTATTGTCGAGGACTCGGTTTTGGACAACTCGACGGCAGAGAGCTCAGTTGAGGACAGCTCGACTTTAGAGAGCTCGGTGATAGAAGACCGGAGTTAAAAGGCCTTAGCGTGATGAACCACCATATCGCACCTATATCAACGTGAGGGTGGCTCTAATTCTAGCTGTGAAGCAATGAGTACCGCTTGCGTGCGATTGTTAATTCCCAGCTTTTTGAATAGGGCTGTAACGTGGGCTTTCACCGTCGCTTCAGCAATATCTAAGTTGTAGCCAATCTGTTTATTTAACAAACCATCTCGCATGTAACACAGCACTTTATACTGAGAGGGTGTCAGTGAAGCCACCTTATCTGCAAGCTCTGAAAATGCCTCGTCCACTTCATCGACGCTTTCACTAAGCCCTTCAGGCAGCCAGATATCACCATCGAGAATGGCTTCAACAGCATTACCAATGTCTTGTGCACTGGCAGTTTTAGGTATAAAGCCAGAGGCACCAACACCAATAATTTTAGATATTAACGCAGTATCTTCAGTGCCAGATACCACAGCAACGGGAATATCTGGATACAGTTTGCGAATATGAAGAAGCCCGAACAGATCGTTACTGCCGGGCATATGTAAATCAAGTAAAAGCAGGTCGACATCCTCTTTGTTGAGCATATCAACCGTAGACATTAAGTCTCCTGCCTCCTTGAGTGTTAAGGACGGCAGCGACAAGGATAGAGCGCCTCTTAATGCATCGCGATACAGCGGATGATCATCTGCGATTAACAGCGTTATCATTGTCGTTTTCCTTGATTATTTATTGAGTCGTTCCTCTATGAGTGTATCAACAACGGATGGATCCGCCAACGTCGATGTATCACCCAGTTGCTCATGCTCGTTTGCCGCTATTTTGCGCAATATACGACGCATAATTTTACCAGAACGTGTTTTCGGCAGCCCCGTTGACCACTGAATAATATCGGGTGTGGCTATGGGGCTCAGTTCTTGGCGTACCCAGCCTTTCAGCTCTTTGGTAAGGGCATCATTAACCTCTACGCCTTCAATAGGACTCACGTAAACGTAGATCCCTTGGCCTTTAATATCGTGAGGATATCCAACAACCGCAGCCTCGGCCACTTTGCTGTGCGCTACCAATGCGCTCTCGATTTCTGCAGTACCTAAGCGGTGGCCTGAAACGTTGAGTACGTCGTCTACACGGCCTGTGATCCAATAGCAGCCATCTTCATCGCGACGCGCGCCATCACCGGTAAAGTACACACCTTCATACGCACTAAAATAGGTATTAATAAAACGTTGATGGTCGCCATAAACAGTGCGAGCCTGACTCGGCCAACTGTCTTTAATGACGAGGTTACCTTCGGCGGCACCTTCAAGTTCTTTGCCATCAGCATCAAATAGCGCTGGCGCTACGCCGAAGAAAGGGCGAGTTGCCGAACCAGGCTTAAGCTCTGTCGCACCCGGTAACGGCAAAATCATATGCCCACCGGTTTCCGTTTGCCACCAGGTATCGATAATTGGGCAACGGCCTTTACCAATCACGCGGTGATACCATTCCCATGCCTCTGGGTTAATCGGTTCACCAACTGTGCCCAACAAACGCAGCGATGATAGGTCGCAGCCCTCTGCGGGTGTGTCTCCATGGGCCATTAGCGCACGGATTGCCGTTGGTGCGGTATACAGGCTGTTTACTTTATATTTTTCAACCACCTGCGCAATGCGCTTAACATCTGGATATGTAGGTACACCTTCAAAAAACACCTGTGACGCGGCATTAACCATAGGCCCGTAAACCATGTAACTGTGCCCCGTTACCCAGCCTACATCAGCAGTACACCAATAAATGTCATCATCTCGGTAATCAAAGGCGTATTTAAACGTCATGGCTGAATACAATAAATAACCGCCAGTGGTATGCACAACGCCTTTCGGTGTGCCAGTAGAGCCAGATGTATACAAAATAAATAGTGGGTCTTCGGCGTTCATGACCTCTGGTTCGCACTGCGCAGAGCAATTACCAATTGCATCTTGCCACCAAACGTCGTGCTCACTGTTCCAATCGACATCGCCACCAGTAAGCTTATGCACAACGACATGCGTGATAGAAGGACAAGCATCGTTCGCCAACGCCTTATCAACGTTTGCTTTAAGAGGGATGCTGCGCCCTGCTCTGCGCCCTTCATCAGCGGTAATAACCACTTTAGCCTCACTGTCGTTAATGCGATCAGCAATGGCATTTGGCGAGAAACCACCAAAAATAACGGAATGCACTGCGCCTATGCGGGCACATGCTAACATCGCGTAAGCGGCTTCTGGCACCATGGGCATGTAAATCGCCACGCGGTCGCCTTTTTCAACGCCCATTTCTTTAAGCGCATTCGCTAACTTACATACCTCATAATGTACCTGTTGGTAGGTAATATCTAAGCTGTCTTGTGGAGAATCACCTTCCCAGTGAAAGGCTACTTTAGTGGCGTTTTTCTCTAAATGTCTGTCGATGCAGTTGTAGCTCGCGTTTAACGCGCCATCTTCGAACCACTTTATCGATACGTCGTTTTTATTGAAAACCGTATTTTTAATTTTTGTTGGCGCTTCATACCACTCCAATAGTGCAGCATGCTCCGCCCAGAATGACTCAGGGTCGTCTATCGACTTCTTGTACATTTCGTCGTATTGAGACGCAGTAAGATGTGTAGATTGAAGGATATTTTCTGGTACGGGATAAGTCTTGCTGGCAGTCATAGATTGCCTCCGATTTAATAATGTTAAATTCTCGATTGATTGAGGAATACTCTAGTCATAAATCAATAAAGCAAAATGAGACATTGGTCTTAATGACTTTTTTCATCGAAAAATTATTGCTCAACGTTCATGTGTAGACGCTTGTTTGTTCTTTTAGTTCTGTGAAGTTTTTTAAGATAATCACTAAAAAGATGCTACTACAACGTTTTACACCCGTTATTTCTGAACCGAAATAACGGGTGTAGGTATTTATCAATTGGTCTTTGCCGTTAGAACTTAAAGACAACCCCAGCGCGACCAACATTTGCCGAGAAGTCTTCAAAATCGCTTCCGTATTCGGTATTAAAGTTAGTCAATTGAACAAACGCAGTAAAGCTATCCGTTATCTTATGGCCGTAGTTGATATAAGCGGTGGTGTTTTCATTTAAATCAGTAAGTGATAAACGAGCACGGTCACCTGAGTCTACAGAGGCACTGGCATAACCCACCTTAATCGTAGAGTCAGCATTGAGTTTCCACGTCACATACGTAAAAAAGCCGCTTTCGCTAAAACTCTCTCGTACTTCGCCTGCAGCGTTTAAACCTGAAGACGGAGCAACACCCAACGCATTTTGGTTGTTTAACGCTTCACCAGTATAATATTCTGCATTTACGCTAACTGCCCCAAAATTCAATGTGGTATACATTTTCAATAAGTTAGCGTCTTGGTTTTCACCCGAGGCAAAACCAGCTTCGTCTTCATAATTTAGTTCAGCAAAATGGCCTGCGGCACCAATTTTATGACCAGAGAAGCTATAGTTAACGTCTACCGCAAAGCCTGGCATGCTGCCAAGCTCATTCGCGTTAATACCACCCGCGGTAGCATTTCTTCCCTTACCTGTTAAAGCACCAGTTACCGTTAGCCCATCGTTTTTATATGTAGCCCCCACTTCCACGGCTAAGAATCCAGAATTACCGGCACGATAGGCATTACCAACCCAGTTGTAACTACCGCTTGATTTGATACCTGAGGCAGTGCTCCACTTTTGACCACCAAAGAACGTCCAGTTCTCGTTCATGTCATAATACAAGGTCGCTAAGCGTAATCGTGGCTCTTGAGCCTGAATGGCCGTTTGGTTAGTAAAACCATCTTCACCATCAATAAAATCAAATTCCAGTACCGTTCTTACTTTTTCATGGCTCATGTTTAGTGAAAAGCGAGACTGTGAAGCTTGAAACGATGTGGCATCAGAACTAAGAAACGTCGTTTGTTGCTCTGTGGCTGGCGCACCGCCGAATATATCGGTTCTTAATGCATGCGTTGGGGCTACTTGGCTATAAGCACTGCCAAAACTGGCAACGCCTTGATCAGACGCTACCATTTCGGGTTTGATCATACCTTTAAAACTGAATTCAAAAGCAAGCGCAGGTGAAGATATCAAAACAAGTGCGCACGATGCAGCTACACGATTAAGCATGTGGTTCTCCAAAATTTTTTTAGTGTTTAACTTTAATTCTTTTCTTAGTGCCCCTGCGAACGCGTGTAAGCGCAGGGAGTATGTAATTTAGTGTGTTCATGCAGCGGATTAACTTCCGATTAACATAAAGCCAACAAATCAATTGTGAGTTAAAAATAAGCAAAATACTCTATAAATCATAGTTGTTGCGACCAAAGTCTTATGATTTCTTGTATGGCAAAACAGCGTTTAGTTAACGTACAAATAAGCTAAAGCACTGTTTAATTTAGAAACTTCAAACACCGCATAACGGGTTTAACTCTTAAACAAATTAAGACTTTTCCACGCGTTAATGGCTAAGGCTATAAGCATAGGTAAAAAAGAGAAAATCACCGGCCTTATTGCTGATTTTTTGAGATGATAGGGAGCAGTGAGAGTTAAAAAATAGGACAAGCGATTTATCAAAAAGCAGTAGTTCAACGTAGAAAAGCGTGGGGAGTGCGCGTCAATACGTTAGAAAAATGGGTTAGCGCGCCTTGATTCAAGGCGCGCTAACCGAAGTTAAGCGGGTAGATTTAAAATCCCATGGGATAGGCTTTAAACACGTTATTTATATCATTAAATGTGTTATCGCTTAGCGTAATATCAAACGCTGCGATATTTTCAGAAAGCTGCTTGAGCGTAGTTGCACCGATAATAGTAGATGTAACACCCGGTACTTGCTGACACCATGCTAAAGCAAGTTGCGACGGCGTAATACCTGCGTTTTCTGCAATATTGACGTACTGCTCGGTGGCTGATTGCGCTGCAGGTTGGTCTCTGAATAACCCCATTCGCTGTGCCAATGTCCAACGCGACCCCTCAGGCCGTGCACCATTGTGGTATTTTCCACTGAGCATTCCCGTGGCTAGCGGCGACCAAGGCAGATAAGCAATGTTTTCACACTGGCACATCTCGATAAGATAAGGCCAATCTTTTGCGTGTAACAGGCTAAATTCATTTTGAATCGACACAGGTAAAGGCACATTTTCTTCTGCGCACAAACGCAAAAACGCATGAATTCCCCACGGTGTATCATCAGATAGTCCCCAATGGCGAATTTTGCCCGCATCAAGGGCCGCTTTTATGCCTTTGAGAATATTGCGCATGCCGCTGATTTCTTTGTCGCGGTCGATAGTTGTTGGGTCTGTACTGTCAGGCCAATGTTTGCCAAAGTGCGGGGTTACCCTATTTGGCCAGTGAAGCTGATACACATCAATATAGTCGGTATGTAAACGCGCAAGTGATTCATCAAGGGCAGTAGTAAGCGAAGAAGCCGTTATTGGCCCACCCTCTCGGATATACTTTAAACCTGCACCTGCTACCTTGGTCATCACCACAATATTATTACGGGCGTCTTGATTACGAGCAATCCAGTTGCCAATAATTCGCTCTGTGTCGCCGTAGGTATCTGCGTTAGGAGGTACAGGATACATTTCAGCGGTATCAATAAAATTCACCCCCGCATCAAGGGCCATCGCCATCTGCGCATCGGCATCTTGCTGCGTATTTTGGATACCCCAGGTCATGGTTCCTAAACATATATCGGAAACTTTTAAGCTACTTGAGCCCAAAATATTAAATTTCATTCTACTTTTACCTCTAAAATGTTCTTTTGAACTATGCCTTTGAGTCGTCAGGCACTCATACTTTGTGAATCGCTCTTTTTCACTGGTTGTTTTGCTAGCCTACTACTCGCGATTAGAATCGATTAGAATGACTGTCTTAGTAGAGATTATGATGCCAGAGATTACGATGCCTGTCTCATTATCGTGCATTATCGCAAAGCCAATATGATGCTCTATGCCTAGCGCTCAATAACTGCCTAGCGCTCAATGACTGTCACCTTAATTAGTATTCGTTGACTGTCACGTTAATGGCTCGCATTAAGAATAATTACAGTGCCTGTCTTGATAATAATGTTCGGATTCGACCTCATTATTCAAACATCTAGAAAGCGAATTCAGTAAGCTGACTTTTATTCTGTAAACCCACTTGGCATGAAATCTATTTTGAATGATTGCTTTGAGCGGCTAGAAAACAGTGCAACGTTAGCAAAAGCTCGCTGAGATGTCGCTAAGCTCTGGATAAAAGCCAAGTGCAGTAGAGTTGATTATTACGACCTTTAAACAGGTATTTATGTCTGATTCGAAAGTGAATGAACATCTAGGACATATTGGCTATTACAGCTTAAAAATTACTTGCTTTCTTTTGAAGCAACAAAGAATGTTGCTAAGTCATAATTTCCCTTAGAAATAGCTATATCTGCCACTGAATTACTCGACTTGCCTTTGTGATGAGGATTAGCGCCCATTAGTGCTGTATTTCCCCTGTTATCCTCTTGGCAGGGATTGGCATCGCTTTGAGTAATTAAAAACTCAACGGTATCTGAATAACCGTGGTAAGCCACTAAAATCAGCGCTGTGAAGCCCTTTTCATCAGTGATAATTGCATTAATGCCTCCATCAAAAAACGCATTTAATATTTAATTATTGCCGTTAGGTGCAGCATCAAAATAGCGACTTTTTAAATCGTTGATCTGAGTATTAGCTAATGATGATAGTGAAACGATGCAGAGACAAAGTGTTAGACCGTTCAGTATAAAACTTTACCGCAAAGCCTCGAGGGTCACGCAAGGTTTCAGGAGAAAGGTGACCATGCACTACTGATGAAAAGCGCACAAACACTTCAGTTTTTTTACCTTCACCTTGGAAAGGCGCTGCCATTGTGTCTTCAGATAAGTCTTCGTAGTTTTCATAGTAGCCATGAAAACCCACACCACGGGCATGAACCACACGCTCTGGAATGCGCTCACGATCAAACGCGGCTAGCTTTTCAATAAGGTGAGAGTCTTGCAGTAACACTGGGCCCCAAGGACCTGCAGTTTGTGAATTTTGGTTATCGCCTACTGGTGCGCCATTTTGACGAGTAAGGGTATCTGCACTCACGCCAAGTGTAAGCATGCTAGCGGTAACGCCGCCTAAGATAAATTTAGATAAGGTAGATTTTAATGCAGTACTCACAGCTGAACTCCTACGTGAATGTTGATGCGGGATTGGGTATTTTTAACTTCAACGCAAACTTGGTCGCCGTAATAGTTATCAGCGTAGTTGCATCGTGTTTGAACAGGTTGGTTAGTAGTGGAGGAAACACGATGGCCGTTCGCCGTTGATAGTTTTTTGAGTAATGTGTTCATTTGATTCTCCTTGTTAAGTTAGGAGCATTATTATCAATTTAAAAAAGCTATTAAAACGACTAAAACTGATTCATAAGATTAATTTAATAGATTATAAAGGTGCTTTCTAATCGAGAAAAATTATGAACGGGGCATTAATTTGGGAGTACTAAGCAGAATAGGAGACAGCAAGGACAATAGAGGATAACGAGAAAGTAAAAAGCAAGTTAGACCTGAATTATGCAAGGGCTGGGTAAGGATTATATGGGTACTGATGAAAGTTAAGTAATTGATAAGTTAGAGCGCAGATTTATGTACGAACGTGAGCGTTAGTGCGGCTGTTAGCACAGAGCCTGGACACAAAAGCGCCGCTCCCATAACAAATTATAAAAGCGGCGTAGATATTAGGGAGGTAGGTGAATACAAGTGACGGTTGACCACAGTAAGCGCAGTCTTTCCTATTAAACATTCACTGCTATTTGTTGACTGTTATCCGTTAACGTCTCACCGCTAACAGCTAAGCCAGGGGCCAGTGATAGCCAATGTTTTAGTAGGCGAGTAAACATTAACAAAGAGTGTGCTACCGTCAGGAGAAAAACAGGCTCCGGCAAGTTCGGTTTGTGCATGTAATTTGGCAAAGTTATACACCTCACCCTCAGGGGTTATCCCACGAAGATGGTTATCAACTATATCGGTGTATTGGTCTTCGCATACTAGTAAATGCCCGTTTGGACACACCGTTAGATTATCGCCAAAGTTGTATAAGTTTTTATCTTCACTTTGTAAGAACAGTTGAAGTTTATCGGCACTGCCATCAAGTGATGGCACCACACGCATTACTTGCCCTAACTGTTTTTCTCCGCCGTTGGTGCAGCAAAAATATAATTCTTCATCACCCCAGTGCATACCTTCCCCACGAGCAAACAACGCAGCGCCTTTCTCATAGGCTTGTATACGAAGATCATCCTCTGGACTTTCTGGATTATCTAAATCTACCCACTCAATATCAAACCACTGTCCAGTTTCCATAGACGGATTATTCCAATTTCGTGAATCGAACTGGGGCCTATCGACCACTTTAAGGGCTTGCAACTTGCCGCCATCTGCCAATTTAGCAGGTGTATTCGGTACAAACCTATATAGCACACTATCGCCTCGGTCTTCAGTGAGATACACCATTCCAGTGCGAGGGTCTATGCTTGCGGCTTCATGATTAAATCGCCCCATGGCTTTTAAAGGCTCGGGTTGCGTCATCGCTATGGCAGAGGCAGGAACCTCAAAAATATAGCCATGGTCTTTGCTTACCACGCCGTTTGGTTTATCTACTGACTCTTCGCAGGTAAGCCATGTTCCCCATGGGGTAATACCGCCTGAGCAGTTGCGCACAGTGCCGCTTAAACTGATAAATTCCCGCTCAACCTTGTGAGTGGAAAGGTTATAGACGAGGGTGCTTGTGCCCCCAGGCAGCGCAACACCTTCAAACCCACTTCCCTTGCTATATGAGTCGTAAGCTAACGCTGGCGAATGCTGTTGAATAGACTGAGGCTGGTTTTCAATATGTGTAGGGTGTAGCTCGTGATTGCGAATTAGCGCGACACGTTGCTCATCAAGGCCAAAACAGCCCATACCGTCGGCTCTATCGGGCACGTTCAGGCCATCGGACATGGCATCACCAAATTGAGATATTACTCGGTAAGAAAAGCCTTCTGGCAAATCTAGTAGTGAGTTTTTATCTTTTACAAGGTTACCGTATCCCCTTGAAATGGGCATTGCAGAGGCTACTGCCTTACTCAGTTGGCTTTTACCAAATGCACTTGACGCAAGACCGCCAAAAGCCAGTGAACCCAACATAAACTGTCGCCGTGAAATCATACTAAATGCCCCAAAGGTGCTCGTGATAAAAAGGTAGAAAGGTAGCACTCAACAAGCAAGACCTAAGTGCACAGGTGTACATAAATCATCGCCATCTATTGTTATAGTATAACAATAGATGGCAAAAACAATCATTACTGATATCGTATATTTTTACTTTAGGTTAGTACTGGTTTTGGTGCTCAGATTAGTATTGTGCCAGTGCTCTACAGGCATAGGCTTTGAAAAATAATAACCCTGAAAGCGATTGCACCCTTTGCTGATTAAGTATTCAACCTGCTCTGGAGTTTCTACCCCTTCAGCAATAGATGTCACATTAAGGGCTCTTGCCATATCAATGATTGCATCAACTATGGGCGAGCCATTGTGATTGCTGTGTGTGCTGACATCATCTATGAATATTTTGTCTATCTTTAGCTCACTAATTGGAAGCTCTTTTAGATAGGCCAGACTGGAATAGCCAGTTCCGAAGTCATCGATAGAAAAGCGGAAGCCGCATTTTGCTAGCTGATCCATCGTATGTTTAACCGTATCGATATCTACCACTAAAGCCGTTTCAGTAAGCTCTAACATAACCATTTGGGTAGGAATGCCATAATAATTGACTCTTGCTAGCAAAGAAGAGGCAAAGTCTGGCTGTACAATTTGTTTGGCACTTATATTAATGGCAACACACAAGTCAAAACCTCGCGCGATAAACTGCTTTAGGGTTTTAAGTGTTTCATCGATAACCCAATTCCCAATGTCGCAGATAATATGACTTTCTTCCGCAATAGGTATGAAGTCGCCAGGGCTCACTGTACCCAGCTCACTAGAATGCCAGCGAACTAAGGCCTCAAACGACGTGGTACCCCCTTGATGACTCACTTGGGGTTGCAACGATAGAGATAGCTCTTGTTTCTCTAAGGCTTGGCGTAAATGCGATTTGATGGCGAGGTAGCGATCGAACTCTTGCATGCCATCATCAGAAATATGGCAAAGTCCGAATGGGGCAGATTTCTTAGCTCGCTTAACCGCGTTTTCTAGCACATTAACCACGCGCTCATAGTTTTGCTTATTGGCTTCAAATACCGCACTACCCAAGGATGCACTTAGCGACCAGTTGCCATCTTCAGTATCTATGTCGTAGTGTCGAGGATTAATAAGTGCGTTCTCGATTAAGCTGGTATCAAAACGGTAAATGTCAGCTTTTTTATAGCTCTTTTTAGACATGATAATAAAGCTGTCGCCGGCAAATTTATAAATATGATATTCATGCCCTATGATAAACAACAGCTTTTCAGCAATGGCTTGAAGCGCATTATTTGCATTAGAATAGCCGAGACGGGTATTAATTTGCGCCATATTGTCCATATCAAGCAATAAAATATGCATATATTCTTCATGCACGGCGGCCCGTAAGATTAAGTCTTTGCACTCCTTTTGAAACCACTGGCTGTTGCGTAAATGGGTGACACTGTCAGTGTAGGCTAGGTTATAGATGGTATCCTGGGCGGCAATACGCTCACTAATATCGCGCACTACGCCGATATATATTTTTTCCCCTAAATCCGTACTTTCAGACAGCGATAGCTCCATTTGAAATACCGAACCGTCCTTGCGCTTTGCCGGAAGCTGCCGACCAGTTCCGATAATTTGAGCGTTTCCGGTACGCTCGTAATTAGCCATATACCTAGCGTGATTTGATGCATACGGATCGGGCATTAATATCTCAACCGACTTCCCAATAAGCTCGCCCTCGTCATAACCAAAGATTTTAAGCGTAATGTCGTTGCAATGAAGAATTATGCCTTTTGAATCTATGCTTACTACTGCATCGTTTATACTGTCGAGGATATTCTGTAATCGGCTTGCCCGCTCTTCGCTTAGTAAAACAGTACTTTTGTAATTTGTGATGTCTTCGAAGGCACCGAAATAACGACGAATATTTCCTTCATCGTCTAACTCGTGTTTGCCAGAAGTACGGACCCATTTTTTATCGTTATTTGCCGATATAATTTGCACTTCAATATCGTATGGCGTGTTGTGCTCTAACAACTCGTGAAACGCCGATTGAACGGCGGCTTTAGACTCTGGCTTATAAAATGTTAACGCTTGCTCAACATCGATGGGGACTTTCATGGTTAAATCGTGTATTGCGTAGGTTTCTTTAGACCAAAAAAGCTTCTTATCCTGTGGGTAGTATTCCCATGCCCCTGTTTTTGAGAGACTGCTAACCTCATCGAGTAGAGATAAGTTATTAATAGTGCGAGTTTCTAAGTAATATTTTTGTAGGCGCGTAGCAATTAGCTTGGCATTTGCGTGAAATCCAGCTTTATAAAGCTCGATGCTGGGTTGAGGCGAATTAAAAATAGCGACCAAAATTCCCACATTGCGTCCGAGCTCATTGAAAAGCCCAGCGCCAAGATAAGCCTCAGCACCTATTTGTGAAAGAGAGCCGTCATCTGGAAATTGAGAGCACACCGCACTTGGGTAAGCACATACGCCGGTTTGTAAAACCTGCTCACAAGGTGAGCCCTGCAAGGGATACTCGAACAGCTCGCTGGCTTCAGACTGCTGTTGAGTGCCAATGAGCACTGAAACACGGTCGTCGTCTCGAACACCTAGCAGTAAATAATCCGCTTTCAACGACGCGTTGTATTCAACAAGCTCATCAAAAAATTCTTGCCTGTATTTGCGAACAAGACTGCGAAACTCAGCCTCTTCGTAAACCATATTATGCGAAAACATAGCCGCCTATTATTCAACACAAACCAATTAACCGCATTTATGTTGGTAGAGTTGATGAATGCAAAGACATAGAAGAACGCTAAAACGATGCCTTAGCCTTTAGTAGTATGATAGTAGAGTCTGTATCACAGTCAATTGATTAATAATGACTACTCAATAATGACAGGCATAAAAAATACCAATACAAACAATAACTAAGTGAGTTCTAAACTATTAAACAGGCAGTTTTAGCTTACTACTTATTGAGACAGGCACCTTACCTCCCACAGTTACTTATGGAGACAGGCATCATAAGTCACTTATCGAGACAGGCATTTTTCAAACACTCAGATAAACAAAACTGTACCTCAATACACTTTCTTTAGCCTAGATAGCTATACACACTAGTCATTGAGTAATCCAGAGTGGGAAAACTTGATGCCAAAGGCCAGAAAATCACAAATTAGTCTATCAGACACGCCCTATTATCACTGCGTATCTAGGTGTGTTCGTCGAGCGTTTTTATGCGGCTCTGAGCAAGGAAAAAGCTTCGAACATCGCCGTCAATGGGTTGAAGATCGTATTCATGTTCTGAGTGAGGTATTTACCATTGATGTGTGTGCTTATGCGGTAATGAGCAATCACACCCACCTTGTGCTGCATATTTGCAGGGAAAAGGCGCAGGCGCTCACTACAGATGAAGTAATTCAACGGTGGCACATTCTGTACAAGGGAACCTTATTAACACAGAAATATGCTTTACAAGAGACAAGAAAAGACCTTAGTAATGCTCAAGTAGAGTCCGTGGAAAGCACTGCGGAGATTTGGCGAACACGCTTACACGATATTAGTTGGTTTATGAGAGCCCTGAATGAATATATCGCCAGAGCCGCAAATAAAGAGGATGAGTGCACCGGACACTTTTGGGAGGGACGGTTTAAGTCACAAGCACTATTAGATGACGGCGCTCTCGCAGCCTGTATGGCATACGTTGACTTAAATCCAGTTCGCGCGAAGTTAGCCGTTTCACCTGAGACCTCTACGCATACCAGTATCCAGTATCGCATTCGTGCTGCCAAAGCAGGCAAGATACCGAAACGCCTTATGCCGCTAAAAGGCAGCTCTCAGCAGAGTATTGAAAATAGTCTACCTTTCAGCCTCGTCGACTATCTTCATTTGGTCGATGCCACTAGCCGTTCCATCTCCCCTAATAAGCGAGGCAAGATACCCAACAAAGTACCTAACATTCTAGACCGGCTTAATATTGGCAATGAAAAGTGGTTGATATTAACCACACAATTTGAAGTTTGTTTTAAACGAGCGGCTGGCCAGGTGATTAAACTTGAACAATATGCTCATAACCTAAAGCAGCTGAGAGTTCATGGGAAGCACCATGCTATGCGCTTATTTGGATAGATTAATATCTCACCGAACAACACAAGTGTAAAACGGTTAAACTTTAATAGAGTCTTGACTGCGGGGATAGAGTTCGCTTCACTACTCTAAATCATACTGTTTCAACCTAGCTCCATCACCTGTTTGACCAATAAAACAAATCCCTATCGCAATTAAATTTATAAATAGCACTCGAGCTTTGGCGCTTTTTGATTGTGCTTCATGCCTGTCATAACAGTACTTACTATGCCTGTCTTAATAGTGGCTTTCTTTATGCCTGTCATAATAGTACTTACGATGCCTGTCTTAATAGTGGCTGGTCGTAATAGTGGCTGGTATGTTGCGACTGTCTAATTAGTAGCTTTGGCTTGCCATGTGTACTTATTATGCGTGTCTTGATGATAATTGATAATAGCTACCTGCAATTACGGGAATGGCTAGATTAGAGTGCCTGTCTCTTTAGTAAATCCCTGTCTCTTTAGTAAATCGTAGGCATAAAAAAAGCGCACCTAAGTGCGCTTTTTTGTGCAGTGTTTGCAGAGTCT
>OJFG01000064.1_pt1 | contig 67962 bp, 56 predicted proteins | sample 1594071 | NCBI WGS metagenome assembly OJFG01 (sample SAMN05416818, study PRJEB24817) | seawater metagenome | isolation source: Sea water | place: Canada:Atlantic | collected 2013-07 | reverse complement strand
GGATTCGAACCCCTGTTACCGCCGTGAAAGGGCGGTGTCCTAGGCCTCTAGACGAAGGGGACAATAAATCTTTTCAAACGTAAACGTTTGAATCAGTTACACCGTTAATTCACTAAATAAACAACGATGTAATGAAATATTGTCGCAACTGATTACACTCAATCCGAGCTCTCAGTTAGCCTATTAAGTTACAAGATATTATCTCTATCATGCTAGACACGATGTGTAACTTGGTGGAGCCAGGCGGGATCGAACCGCCGACCTCCTGCATGCCATGCAGGCGCTCTCCCAGCTGAGCTATGGCCCCGTCGTGTCGTAGTCAATTCATTATGACTGTTCCGTGACAGCGGGGCGCATTCTAGGCATCCCCCCCTGCCATGTCAACGGTTTTTTTATGAATTTTCTCTGTTTGCTATAAAAGTAAGCGCTTTGTCGATTCTCTCACCAACTTTCTCTTTTGAGAGCAGATTTAATGTCACGTCTAGCGAAGGAGAATTACCACTGCCTGTGGAAGCTACACGTAGCGGCATGCCTACCTTTCCCATACCAACTTCAAGTTCTTCTGCCGTGGCATTTATCGCAGTTTGAATACTCGCTGGCGTCCACTCTCCAAGTGCTAATAGCTTATCTTTCACCAGCTCTAATGGTCCTCTTGCCACTGGGCGAAGATGCTTTTTCGCGGCGTTGGCGTCAAATTCATCATAATCCTGATAAAAGTACGTCGAGATCTCCGCCAGCTCTTTGAGCGTCTTCACGCGGTCGGCTTGTATTGCAATAACCGATTCAAGAGAAGGACCCGCGGTTACATCCACATTCAACTGGTCAAAATGCCATTTTGCGTGAGCGGCAACGTCACTTGCTGGCATAGACTTAATGTAGTGCTGATTCAACCAAATAAGTTTCTCTGTGTTAAATGCAGAAGCAGACTGCCCTATTCCATCTAGGCTAAAGTGCTCAATCATTTCATCAAGAGTAAATACTTCTTGGTCGCCGTGTGACCATCCTAACCTAACAAGGTAGTTCAACACCGCCTGTGGTAAAAAGCCATCATCGCGATACTGCATTACGCTCACTGCGCCATGACGCTTTGACAATTTCTTACCATCATCGCCAAGTATCATAGATACGTGAGCGTATTCAGGGATAGGTGCGCCCAGGGCGTGAAGAATATTAATCTGACGCGGAGTATTATTGATATGGTCTTCGCCGCGTACAACGTGAGTAATACCCATATCCCAATCATCTACAACAACACAGAAGTTATAAGTAGGCGTTCCATCAGTACGCTGAATGACAAGATCGTCAAGTTCACCATTACTGATTTCTATTGTGCCGCGCACATGGTCTTTTATCTCAACAGACCCATCTAGCGGATTTTTAAACCGGATAACGAACGGCTGCCCTTCAGGGTGGTCTGTTCTGTCGCGCCATGTTCCAGGATAGCGAGGTTTTTCACCTTTTTCTTTTTGTGCTTCGCGAATAGCATCAAGTTCTTCTGAACTCATGAAGCATTTGTACGCTTTACCTTCGTCTAGTAACTTTTGGATAAGCTCTTTGTATCGATCAAAACGCTCTGTTTGATAAACCGGGCCTGTGTCCCAGGTTAAGCCAAGCCATTGCATGCCGTCTAAAATTGCTTGTTTAGCTTCTTCAGTAGAACGTTCAATATCTGTATCTTCTATGCGAAGTACAAACTCACCGCCTTTGCTTTTCGCATAAAGCCAAGAATACAGCGCTGTGCGTGCGCCCCCAACATGAAGATACCCCGTTGGGCTAGGTGCAAATCGTGTTACAACCGACATGAATACTCTCTATAGTTAATTTAGAACTTATTTGACCTTATTCTACCAGCGTAAGTGTTACGACAAAAGCCGCTTCATTCACTCTGCAATATTTAATACTCATGTAACATTCAACATACCGCTAAAACAATCATGGAAAGTATATGGGTGTACCGGACAGACACTCGAGGAGTTAAGCGGGAGTTAAGCGGACAGACACTCGTATTTGTAAAGCGAGCAAAATGGACAGACACTCACCTCAGTAGAGAATGTCATTTTATAGTTGTTTGCGTTGTCTCTCTATTTGAGGCTGATAGAAGGCTCAGGAAAAAATACGCGACAAAAAAACGGTGCGTTTTTCATCAATTTATATAAAAAGACAGCAAAATGTTTAATTTTCGCGCATACAGTAATTTTCTTTAATTTTATTGTTGACACTATCACGAGCAACTCTATAATACCGCCCCACTTGCCCAGGCAAGTAAACAAACAAGACGGACGCTTAGCTCAGTTGGGAGAGCATCGCCCTTACAAGGCGAGGGTCACTGGTTCAAGCCCAGTAGCGTCCACCACCTTCTTTTTTACTCCAAAATTTTCATAAAACTCGATGGCTCAATAACTTCATTACGAGCCACAGCAGCGTCCACCAACTTCTCTTTTATCCTAAAATCTTCATAAGACTCGATGGTTCAATAACTTCATTACGAGCCACAGCAGCGTCCACCACTTTCTTTTTTACTCCAAAATTTTCATAAGACTCGATGGTTCAATAACTTCATTACGAGCCACAGCAGCATCCACCATTTCCTTTTTTATTTTAAAATTTCATAAGACTAGACAGTTCAACAACTTCAAAACGATTTACAGCGATACTTCTCCAACCTTTAAATAAAATCACAAAGCAATCAAGCCTCCTCAATGGGTTACAGTTCAAAATGGGTGTGCTACATTTAATGTACAATGTTTGCAAATAAAGGCGCTTATTAGCATGGCTGTAAAACAAGATGAAGAACTACATTGTAAAAGCATACCTACCAAAGTAAGAGCCGCGCTGTTTGCAGGCCTTGGAATTTGCTTTTTAAGCGGTTGTTCAAGTGCTCAGCATCAGGCGAAAGTTGAGGAGTTAAATACTGATTATTGCACTGAAGAAGTACAAAACAACTGTAGGTATATCGCAGCAGGTTTTTTAACGCCCGTGCAACCAAATGACGCTTTTGAAGAGCAGCTCAAGCCTATACACGAGCGGCAAGAAGTCATTGAACAAGAATTTGAAGTATTAAGGCGTAAGTGATTGATGGCTCAGCACAAGTGGGCTTAGGCTAATTACGTGCCTCACTTGTACTGAAGATACCGGGCAATGTAGCGAGTGGGCTCCTTCAAGCAAACACAAAGACGTCTCTTACAGCTTACTAAAATGAAGGTTAAAAACTGTATCGCTTTACCCTTGATCCAACTACAAACATTGTGTCATCTCCACGGCATGACGTGCGCCTATTCACGGCTTCTTCCGTGCAATTGCCCTCACCATTTTTGAGACAATATTCAAATCGAGTTCTCATCAACAATGGCTCAGTAATTACGCCTTCGTCAAGGTTAGACCAGCCCCACTTAGGAATAACGTTCATCGCTTCCTGAGCAAAATGCTTCGCTGTCGCATCGATAATGGTCATTTTTTCTATTTCAAGGGATGGTGTGATCACATAATCAATTGTTGCACACCCCATTTCACCCGCTTTAGCCGCAGCAACCGGATAAAGCGGCGTAATCCTGTTAACAACATCTGACTTTTCTTCGCTTGCGACTTGCTTTGCACTGTTTTTAGTCGCTTTCTGAGGTGGGCCCAGCGTACTTTGACAGGCCGTCAAAGCCAAAACAACACAACCTACTGTTAAATAACGCATAATAACTTCCTTATTCTTTTGTCAATATCTTTGCTTATCGTTGCTTTTAAACTACTCACTGTTTCATCTAAAATTACAAAAGTAGCACCTAAGAATTTAATATAACATTAGTCAATCAACTTATTAAAGCAGTGAACTGGACAAGCTCTTTTTAGCTAAAACTGTTAGCAGACCATCATTTGATGACAAGCAACTGGGTTACTTCAAGACACTATCATCAATGCTAGAAGTGTACAGATACCATTCTCAGCTACCTATGTATGCTTATAGTGAGTTGTTTTCAAAACGCATGGGTTAAAGTACTCTGTTAAAAAGCTATCTTTCTGAAAGATATCTTATTTAAAGCTTCCTGTTTGAAAATAAAGTGCACAAAGGTCAATTTTCGAGCATCTATGCCGATAAAAAGCTATAGTGAGAATAATAGGGAAATCATTGTCGTTGCCCACTGTATTTTATCGCTTATTGTAAAACGCTTTTTAATGGGTGTTTTTAAACTTAACTATGCGGCAGGAATATGAAATATAACTTAGCCAAAGACACTAAATTACTTATTGCTGAAGATCAGGTGTTGGCCAAAAGTCATCTACACTATGCCCTTGAGCAACTTGGGTTTAGTAATATGGACTATGTAGACCGTCCTTCCACCGCAATTGCGTCGTTGCAAGAGCGTGAATACGATGCAATTATTTGCTCTTACAACCTACGTTCTGATCAAGGTGGGTATTACCTCCTCGAGCAATTACAATCTCAAAACGCATTATCATTAACTAATGCTTTTATCTTTACAAGTGCAGATACCTCCGCAGAAGTCGTTCACGCCATTATCGAACTGCAGCCTGATGAGTTCATAGCGAAACCTTTTTCGGTCAATGAGTTGGATAGACGACTTTCTCGGGTTCTCTCCAGGAAAGCAGCATTAAAGAACGTGTATCGCTTTATGGACAAAGCCGACCACGAGAAAGCCCTCTATGAGGTAGAGCAGTTTCTACTTCAGCCAGAACACGCTGAACATTTCCCGCTGGCAATGAAGATTAAGGGCGACTTATTAATTCTCAACGAGCGATTTAGTGATGCATTAGCGTTTTACGACGCAATTATAAACGTTCAAGACTTTAGCTGGGCGAAGTTAGGTATTGCCAACTGCCTTTTAGCACTTAAAGAATTTGATGACGCCGAAAGAGAAATTTTACAACTGGCAATGCGTCCCGACTCTGAACTAGCGGCTTACGATTTACTCGCGAAATTAAAAATTCAGTTCGATGCCTTTGATGACGCCTTAGAATGCACCAACCTCGCTTGCCATATTTCGCCAAGAAAAGTGTCTCGCCACCAGCAGGCCATCAATTTAGCCCGTATAACGCACAACTATGAAAACCAATTTTCTAGTGCCAAACAGCTTGTGCGCTATGCCCGTGACTCTATACATGACACACCAGACATTTATCTTAACGCCGCCAGGGCCGGTGTCGACTTTGCGATGACTTCTGCACCTGAAGATATGAATAGAATTGTAAAGCAGTCTACAAGCTATTTGCAGCAGCTAAAACATGCACACCCTAATGCCTCACTTAAAGACGAGTTATATGTTTTAGATGCACGGTTACATTATTTAAAAGATGATGTGGCCAAAGCACAATCGCTCTTATCAGACTTTCATATCGACCAAGCACAGCATCATTCTACAGAAGCTCTTTTAGATAGAGCAAAAGCACTTCATGAAGTGGGGCTTAAAGACGATTCACTGAAGATATTTGAAGCCCTCGCCCATCGTTTGAAAAAACATGAAGGAAGCGATGACTTGATGAGTCGCTACATTGCACAAGAGCAGGAAGAGAAAGCGGCTATTTCGTTAAGTCCTAAAGCACTGAATAACTCTGCTGTGGCTGAGTATAAAAGAGGTAACCTTGAGCAGTCTTACTCAACATTTTCTCAAGCATTCAGAGTCATGCCTAAAAACCCTTCTATTGCCTTGAACTACTTGCAAGCCATTGTACGTGCAAGAAAGTCTCGTGAGGCATTACCGGCTGACACGCGACAGGCCATCAAGTCTTGTCGGGAAACCTTGGAATCTGCGCAGCTTTCTAAAGAACAATTATCCCGCTACGAAACCGTTAAAAGCATCTTAACGAATAACGGAAAGTAATTAGCAGTATCGCTTACTATCTTCACGTAGCCTTGTGTACAGAATTCAAAGCTTAAATGAATATTAGCTCCGTAAAAAGGTAGCTCGGTAGCAAAGTAGCAGAGTAGCAGAGTAGCAGAGTAGCAGAGTAGCAGAGTAGCAGAGTAGCAGAGTAGAATAACGACTCGACAGTCTCAAGTCTGTGCAAGACACCATCGAGCATTTAGTTAGGTTTTTTTAGCCATTTTCTCAACGTAGAAATGACAACGGTATGCTCGATAGGTTTTGTCAGAAAGTCATCCATTCCGGCTTGTAGGCACATTTCTTTGTCGCTTTTCATCGCATTTGCAGTCATTGCAATGATAGGGACCTCCCGGTATTGCCTGCCTCCAACGCCTCTTCTTATCTGTCGAGTCGCTTCAAACCCGTCCATTTCCGGCATTTGACAGTCCATGACGATAAGGGAATACACGCTATCTTCGCCACACTGTTGTAAAAGCTCAAGGGCCTCTTTACCATTACTGGCCACGTCTACCTGAAAACCTTCGCTTTCCATCACGCTCGTAGCAACCATCTGATTTATCGTATTGTCTTCAACCAATAAAACCCGAGTACTACTCAAGGAAGACTGCGACGGCTCTTGCTTATTTTCAAACGTATTAATGTCAAAAGTATCGGTTTCAAAAGCGTCTGTTTTAAAAGTGCTCTTTTCAACACCGTCTGCTTCAACAGCAAGCGTGCCCCTCTCTGAGGTTTGGGTGCTTTCGCATTTAGGGTTATGAGAGTCATCAATTGATGAGCTATCTTCTAACACGCTCTTAAAGTCATTGGTCGATAAAGGCTTGGGGAAGCTAGCAAAAACGCCTAACGCATGATTTTGTTCAGCGCTACTAATATCTTTTAGCGAGGTCATTGTTACAACGCGAATATCACGAAAACGCTCATCATCTCGCAGTGTAGTGCAGAACGTATCAAAAGGCATATCAGGTATGTCTTTATCAATAAATATTGTAGTAATTGGCTTTACACTATTAACAGTATTTTCGCATTGTTCAAGAGCACTTCTAGCTGAATTGGCCACTGATGTAGTGATACCCCATACCGTGAATTGTCTTTCAAGGGCTTTTCTATTGGCCCTGTTATCGTCTACAACAAGGCAGTGAAGATTAGTGCTGGTTTTACGTGCCGATATAGGCTGAGCGTCGTTTACTTTATTTACTTCACAAGTCACTACAAAGCAACTCCCCTCACCTAGCTCACTGGTTACCGTAATTTCACCACCTAATAATTCACACAACTTTTTAGTGATAGTTAACCCAAGTCCAGTACCACCATAACGACGTGTGGTAGACGCATCAACCTGGGTAAATGCATCAAAAAGACTTGCTAACTTGCGTTTCTCTATGCCAATACCCGTATCGCTTATTGCACAGCGCATGACTAACTTCCCTTCCTCTTTTGCAGGAAGAAGCTCTGCCACAATGCTTAACTCACCTTGCTCCGTAAACTTAACCGCATTACTCAGTAAGTTAGTGAAAATTTGTTTTATACGGTTTGGGTCTGAATTAACTTTTGAGATGGTCACTTGGGCCAGATCGACAACAACTTCTAGCCCTTTTTCTTGCGCTGTGTGAGCTATTGAATAAGCAAGTTCTTCAATTAAGCCGCGTAAATCAAAGTCCACCGATTCGATTTCAAGCTTGTCAGCTTCAATCTTAGAAAAGTCTAAAATATCGTTAATCAGCACCAACAAAGACTTAGCACTTGAATTCGCAATATTCACCCGGTGTGCCTGCTGCGTATTTAAACCGCTGTTTTTAAGTAGCCCCAGCATGCCTATTACACCGTTAATTGGCGTTCTGATTTCATGGCTCATATTGGCAAGGAATTCAGATTTAAGCTTCGTTGCCTCTTCTGCTTCTTTTAATGCCGCTTTAAGTTGGTGTGCTTGCCCCTCCAGCGAAGCAGTTTTCTCAGAAACCTGTTGCTCTAACGCCTGCACAAAACGCTTCTGCTTAATAATTTCGCTTTGGTGCAACCTAGTACGTAAATAAATAACTAACAACACTAAGCCCACTAATAGCAAGCAATAAAACGCATAGGCCCACCATGTTTTCCATGGCACTTTCTCTACATGTAAATTAACCGCGAGCTGTTCCTCACTCCACTGACCGTTTGGCTTTAAGGCTTTTACTCTAAGCGTATAGTCGCCCCCATTTAAATTTGTAAATGACACATTGTTGTAGCTGCCAATATCTATCCATTGTTCATCGTAACCTTCAAGCTTATAAGCAAAATGAGGTTTTGTTTGTGATGAATAATCGAGCAGTGCAAATTCAAAAGAGAAAAAATAATCTTCGTATGACAGATAAACGTCAGTGAGATAGGAAAGCGGGGTATTCGTATCTGCCTTCTCACCCATAATATTAAACCCGGTTAAGACAATGGCCGCATCGAGTAACTGCTGCTGTTCTTCTTCATCAGAAAAATACTCGATACCCCGTTGACTGCTTGTAAACAAGGTTCCTTGAGCAGAATTGACTAAACTGTTGGCGTAATAATTTTTCCCTGTAGGGGTTGTGCTGCGAGTATAGTTACTGGCGCTTTGCTCAGTGGGATCGTATAAAAAGATGCCCTTATTAGTGGTAAGCCAAAGTTTGCCATCTTCCCCGTTTGCCATGGCGCGAATGAGGGTTGCAGGCAACCCTTCTTGCTCACTAAACTGTTTAAAGCTTTGCGTGTCAGGTAGGTAACGATTTAATCCTTTTTGGGTTGCAACCCATATATCGCCATTGGCGCTTTGATGAATATCTTCCACAATACTGCCAAGCAAAGTTTCGTCTTGCTTGGCCGTGCTGAATCCGTCGAAATGCTTGCCGCCTTTCTGCCATCGACTTACACCTTTGCCAGTTCCCACCCACATGTTGCCATTGCGCTCTTTGAAGATAGTGTGGATTTCAGGGTGAGGAAGACCGTCTCGTTGAGTTAAGTGCTTAAATGTTTTATTTCGAACGTTATAAACGTAAACACCGTTTTTATAAGTACCTATCCATAAGTTTCCCTCATCGTCTACCTCAAGCGCTCTAAACTCGCGAAAGTGTCGATATTCGCTATCTTCTTTTGGATATTCAATTCGCTGTATCTCACCAGTCTTTCTATTGAATTTTGCTAAGTAGTCATCTTGGGCAACCCAAAGCATGTCGGCACCTACGAGGCCTTTAATAGGGTCTGCGTCAGGTGCATCTAAAGGGGCTGTGACTGGGAGAATGATGGGGCGCTCGAGCACGCCGCTTTGCGCGTAGTCATCAAAGCCAGCGAACACTGACTCTGACACCTGCTCGAGCTGCTGCTCGCTCACCTGCCATTTAAAAATTTCTGCATTCGCATTTACTATGAGCACATCGCCATTTTCATCAAGCTCAATACCGTTTGGCGCAACCAACGACTCGCTGTTGATCAGTTTCACATTTCGACGGGGCGACAGCTTAAAAATGCCGTGCACTTCGCTCGTTACCCATTTTGTGTGACTTTTATCTTCAAAGATTATTCTCAGGCCGTTGTCATAGCCAAAATCCATTTTTTCTACCGTATTTTTGCTACCCGTATGGCGATACAACCCATTGGTTGAAACAAACCACACATCGCCCTGATGATCTTCAATCATCGAGTTTACCTGCCCCAAGGATCTCCCATCTTTTGTAAGCTGCGCAGTAAAGCGACCTGTTTGAGGTGAAAACAGAAAAGGGCCTTCCTGGGTAGCAACATAAAATTGTCCAGAACTTGTCATTAGCAAACTTCGGATTTCATTTGCTCCTGTGGCAGTTTTATTGTCTACATCGGGGAAATAATGTGTGGCAGTAAGCGTGGTTTTATTGAGTAAATTCAAGCCATAGCTTGTTGCTATCCAAAGGGATTCTTCATCGCTATCGATGATGTCCCAAATACGATTATGCGATAAGCCGGTGCTCTCTCCCTCTTCCTCTCCATCTTCTTTTTTTAGAATCCGCTGAAACGCATTATCACCAAGATATTTATTAAGCCCTCTGTTATAAGTTCCTAGCCAGATAGTGCCGGTGCTGTCATGAAACAGAGACTGAATGCGATTTGAAGAAAGCGACGTTACATTGTTAGGGTCATTGCTAAATCGTTGAAATTTTCCTGTTGCTGGGTCGTATTTATTTGCACCTCCTCCCCACGTACCTACCCAGATATTGCCATCCTTATCGAGCATAAGGTTACCGGCATCATTGTGTGATAGGCCTTGTGCTTCCCCTAGGTTTGACTCAAACAGTCTGACTTTATTTCCGTCATAGCGCATTACGCCATTTTCGGCTGTGCCAAACCACAAAAAGCCCTGCTGGTCTTGAATGATTGAGTAAATTTCGGAGGATACGAAACCGTCATTGGCCGTGAGTTGATCAACGGTGTATTCATTGATTAGCTCATCCGAGCCTGATGAGTGCCCCTTAGACACACAAAGAAAAAACACCAATATTGCTGTAAAAGCCCGCAAAAAAAAAGCTTGATGGGTCGTCATTTTTCGCAAATGTACGCTCTCTTAATCTGGCATGCAGCTGGGTTTCTAAGGCTAAAAAGATACTCTATTTTGCTCCCAGTTTCCATGCTACCAAAGGTGAATTTCCTTTCGTACACACAATGCAAATGACATGAGCCGTTGTAACAAGCAGCAATAGGGCGTATTGATCTTTACTAGGTGGTATATACCAATACCAATTCTTGAAAGACGCTGTCTTTATACTCAAGCTCGTGGCTGTAGGACATTCCTAGCTTTTTCATGATATTAATAGAGGCAGTGTTGTCTGGATTGGCGATTGCAGAAAACTTATCGATACCGAGGTCATATAAATTTTCCTTTATGGCATTTGCCGCTTCTGTGGCGTATCCCTTACCCCAGCTACTTCGTTTAAAACGCCAGCCTAATTCTATATTGTCGCTTTCAGGCGCGTTAGTGAAGAAACCGAAAGGCCTTACTAAAATCCAGCCGATGCTTTCCTTGTTATCTTGCCTTTCTACGCGCCACAATCCCCAACCAAAAGCAGGGTTAGAATACGCTTGAAATCGAGGAACAAAGATATTTTGAATGTCATCTTTAGAAGATTTTTTACCACCGTTGATAAACTTCATAACCAGTTCATCTTGGTCTAATTCCCACAGAAAATCAGCATCTGCTTCGGTTATGTAGTGGTAGGAAAGACGTGCACTATCCCTGATTTGCATATACATCCTTTTCTCTTATTATTTTTTTGAATATATCTTATTTTTGTCATTATCCAAATAAATTTTTATGCACAATGAGGATTGTTTTCTTTTTAACCGCGCTAGGTTGATCCATCTCAATTATCCCCCACCTTTCGAGCAAAAACTCACTAAATAAATCTATCCACCCAACATAGCTAAGTGTTTAGTGGCACCGGTTTTCCCTTCATGCAAATAATGAGTTGCATGTTTTGTTCCTAAAGCATGTTTCAGAAATGTCACTACCTCCTGCACATCTCCTTTAGCCAGTAGGTCGCGCATATCAATACCGTTTTCACTGAATAAACAAAGGTGAAGTTTACCGGGAGCAGATACACGCAGTCTGTTACACGTTTTACAAAAATCCTTGCTGTAAGGCATGATGAGCCCTATTTTGCCCGCGTAGTCGGGGTGATAAAACTCTTGTGCAGGGCCCGCGTCTTTTCTCGGAACAATTGGCTGCCAGCCCATATTTTCAAGGGTTGTTTTTAAAGGTGAGCCACTTTGGTGCTGTTTGCTGAAAAATTGAGAAAGATCCCCTGTTTCCATTAGCTCAATAAAGCGAAGAGTAACTGGCATATCTTTAAGCCATGATAAGAAACGCTGTAGCCGACTGTCTGAAAAATCATTCAATAATACTGAATTTACTTTTACCTCTAGTTTGGCGCTGACCGCGGCATCTAACCCTCTCAATACCGACTTCAATTTGTCTTGCCCAGTAATAGCAGCAAACTGCCTGGGGTCGAGGCTGTCTATGCTTACGTTAACCTGATCAAGGCCCGCTTGTTTCCACTGAGATGCGTATTTTTCCATACGCGCGCCATGGGTTGTCATCGCGACTCTTTCTATGCCTGGCGTATTGGCGGTGAGTTGAAGAATATCAATAAAGTCACGCCTTAAGGTGGGCTCTCCGCCAGTGAGGCGTACCTTTGAAGTGCCCAAGCTAGCGAAAGCTTGCAATAAAGTGTCAATTTCAGATAGTGACATAAACTGATCGCTCGAAGGGCCATCATAGCCATCGGGCAAGCAATACTGACAACGGAAGTTACATGCTTCGGTTACCGATAAACGTAAATAATGAAACTGTCTTCCGAAACTATCTTCTAGCAAACTAACTCCTACTGCTTTTATTGCATCTTTACCAACAACCTATTCTGGTAAGATACAACGATGAAAAAACTTACACCTACGTGTATTGCTATATCTTATTCGCCAATTGGCTTCTTATATACTCTACACTGCCGTTACTTTACACTACCAACAGCGTATATAAATAGTGAAGCGCTTTTCTTTACATTAAATGAGACCGACATAATCTTAGAATCATTTCATCTCGTACTGTTAAGCTACGTATTATTAAGTCACTAAAGCGCCTTTGTAACATGTGTTTTGATGTTATTGGCTTACATAGAAGCAAATTTGGACGTTACTGCAGTATAAAATGAGAAAAAATCGCTTACCTATTAATGATGATGAGCCCGTAAAATGGCAAGTGTTGTCCCAGCTCGTTCCCTATCTTTTTGAATTTAAACAACGCGTCGGACTGGCTATTCTATGCTTAGTGGCTGCAAAGCTTGCCAGCATCGGGCTTCCTTACGTATTGAAGTACACTGTAGACAGTCTCAATGGCGATCTTGCCACCCTTGCCATGGCCGTTCCCATCAGCTTAATTGTGGCCTATGGGGTACTTAGGCTGCTCAATGTACTGCTGGGGGAAGTGCGCGATACCTTATTTGGTAGAGTCACTGAACGCGCGATGAGACGCGTGGGCCTCAAGGTATTTAAACACCTTCATAATTTAGATTTGGGTTTTCATTTAAATCGCAGAACAGGTGGCCTGTCTCGGGATATAGAGAGAGGTACTAACGGCATTAGTTTCTTAATGCGTTTTATGGTGTTCAACATAGTGCCAACGCTGTTAGAAATAAGCCTTGTCGTAGGCCTTCTTCTGTTTCAATTCGGTATCTCTTTTGCTCTGATTATCGTTATGAGTGTAGTGATTTACGTGGGCTTTTCCATGAAAGCTACCGATTGGCGAACCCAGTTTGTGAAACAAATGAACGAAGCCGATTCCACCACAAATTCGCGGGCGGTAGATAGTCTACTGAACTTTGAAACCGTGAAATACTTTAATAATGAGCGTTTCGAAGCCAATCGCTACGATGAAGATTTAGCAGCGTGGGAAGTAGCCCGTCGACGAAATAGACTATCCCTTTTTACCCTTAATGCTGGGCAAGCGAGTATTATCGCCGTTGCCATGACCGCAATGATGGCCAATGCGGCGCTAGGCGTATTAAACGAGGAAATGACCATTGGTGATTTTGTCCTGATTAACGCGTTCACCATGCAAATTTTTATGCCCCTTAACTTCCTTGGCTTTGTGTATAGAGAGATTCGGGGCAGCCTTGCCAATATTGACAAGCTATTTAATTTACTCGCGCAAGTACCTAAAATTAAAGATACTGAGAATGCAGAGACATTAAAGACAACAAACCCTACCGTCAGCTTCAAAGACGTGCATTTTTCTTACGGCGAAAAACGCAAAATACTCAGCGGCATCACCTTTACTGTGCCTGCCGGTAAAAAGATTGCAGTGGTTGGTGCAAGTGGTGCCGGTAAGTCGACTATTATGAAATTACTGTTTCGCTTTTATGAGCCAAATGAAGGCAAAATATTCATAGACGGCAAAGACATTAAGCAGCTCTCACAGGATAGTCTTCGAGCTCACATTGGCATAGTGCCCCAAGACACTGTGCTTTTTAATACTTCGTTAAAAGAGAATATTCGTTACGGCAACCCCAAAGCCACTGATGACGAAATTAGCCAGGTTATTAAACTTGCCCACCTTGAAGCCTTTATCGAGAAGTTGCCAGAGGGACTCGAGACAACCGTTGGCGAGAGAGGTTTAAAGCTCTCTGGTGGCGAGAAACAGCGCGTGGCCATTGCTAGAGCCCTGCTGAAAGGTGCGTCTATTATGATTTTCGATGAAGCGACAAGTTCATTAGACAGTGCCTCTGAAAAGGCTATTCTCTCAGCTTTGCGCGATGCCGCTAAAGGCCATACTAGCCTTGTTATTGCCCATCGATTATCCACTATTGTTGACGCCGATGAGATATTAGTGGTTAACGAGGGAGCCATTGTGGAGCAAGGCACACACGATGACCTGCTCGCAAAAGACGGCGAATATGCCTCATTGTGGCAAACGCAACAGCGTAACAAACTAGAGCCTTAACAACTGGATTTGAAATTAACAAATGGACCCGGAAAGCATAAAAGAAGCAATAAACCAAACTATGCCATTCGGTAAATACGCGGGAAGACGATTGTTTCATCTTCCCGAAACGTACCTGGTTTGGTTTCACAAGCAAGGGTTTCCTAGCGGTAAATTGGGACAGCAACTTGCACTGATGTATGAAATTAAATTGAATGGCCTAGAATCTGTTGTCGAGCCTCTTCTTTATGATGATTAAGGCATTTAGACACAGCGTTTATATAAGGCTTACATCCAAAGAGCCGATATTAAGTATTATAAATAAACAAGCCCTACGAACAAACAAGCCCTTTGAATAAACAAGTACTATGAATAAACAAGCACTATGTCCGTAAGACCCCGTAAGCAAAGGCGAGGTGAAGTTAACGCCCGCATTTTAAAAATACATGAGGCCATGGCAACAAAGGTACTCAATAAACCTGACTTGCTTGATAGCGTGCGCGAAACCTTAGAGCAGCGCTACAACAATAGGCTCATGCGTTACGGCAGCTATATGCTGTGGAGCAGTATTTTAGAAACCGTCAATGACCCTGAGCTATTTAAGTCTTTACTGCTTGCTGATGACGAGCGTACGGCGAACCTAAGAAGAGAAACCATATTTACAGGCGTGTTAAGCGAGGAAGAACGCCAGCATGTGCTGACAAGCGAATAGCATGGCGCTTATACCAGCCAGCATAGATAGTAACCCACTCAGCGAGACTTAAAATATTCGTAATCGCGGCGTGTTACCGCAGGTGCGATGGCTCTCTATCAAGATGACACAACAAAGAATACGGACATTTTAAACTCGGCCTTCGGGAGGGTCTGGCAAGCGATACAAGAAAGTAAAACTCATAAAAAAGCGCTCGCATTACATTTGAATGTAAATATGAGCGCCTTTTTTGATTTGCGGCATAGCTTTTATGACAAGCTGAAACTTTATAAACTTTGGCTTTATAAACCTTGATTTACACGTCGAGACTTAAGCGTTGCGCAAATGATCAGCCACTAAAAACGCCATTTCTAATACCTGATCCGCATTTAAGCGAGGGTCGCATTGGGTTTTATACGCCTGGGCTAAGTCTTCGTCACTTATCTCGTAAGCGCCGCCCGTGCATTCTGTTACATGCTGCCCCGTCATTTCTAAATGAATACCACCAGCATGAGTGCCTTCCGCTTCATGGGCTTGGAAAAACTGCTTAATTTCGCGCAATATGGCGTCAAAATTACGAGTCTTGTAGCCAGAAGACGCAGAGAACGTATTGCCGTGCATAGGGTCTGAACTCCATACAACATGACGACCTTCATTTTTCACTCTGCGCAGTAAACGCGGGAGGTTATCGGCAAGGTTGTCAGCACCCATTCGCGTTATCAGTGTTAAACGACCCGGATCGTTTAGCGGGTTTAATGTATCGATGAGACGAATGAGTTCGTCTTCTTCCATACTTGGCCCTACTTTTACCCCAATAGGATTGTGAATGCCGCGGAAAAATTCAATGTGCGCATGGTCAAGCTGACGCGTTCTTTCACCTATCCATACCATGTGCGCCGAGCAATCGTAAGGCTTTCCAGTTAGCGTGTCAGTGCGAGTTAGCGCTTGCTCGTAATTCAATAGCAGGGCTTCGTGAGACGTAAACAGCGATGTCTCGTGCAGCGTAGAACTCGAATTAGCATTAATACCAATAACATCCATAAATTCCAACGAATCTTGGATGCGCGTGGCCATATCAGAATAACGTTCTTTTAGCGGACTATTTTCCACAAACGCCATATTCCAGCGATTCACTTCGTGAAGATCTGCTAGCCCACCTTGCGCGAAGGCGCGTAATAAATTCAACGTAGAAGAACTGCGATGATATGCCTCTAGCAAACGGTTGGGGTCTGGACGACGCGCCGCCTCAGTAAACTCAAAATTGTTGATAATGTCACCGCGATAGCTTGGCAGTGTAACGCCATTTCGCGTTTCAAAATTTGAAGAGCGAGGCTTGGCGTACTGGCCAGCCATGCGAGCAACTTTGGTTACTGGGCAACGTCCCGCAAATGTGAGCACTATCGCCATTTGCAAAAGCACTTTAAACGTATCGCGAATTTTAGGTGCGTTGAATTCGTCAAACGACTCCGCGCAATCCCCGCCCTGCAATAAAAACCCTTTTCCTAGGCTCACTTCGCCAAGCTGACGACGAAGCTCTCTGGCCTCAGCAGCGAACACTAATGGAGGATAAGTACTAAGGGTCTGTTCAACATTGCTTAATAAGGCACTGTCTTCATATTCTGGCTGCTGCAGAATAGGTTTCTGCCTCCAGCTATCTACTTTCCATTCACTCACCGGTACTCTCCTGAAAATACGTCAACGTAAAACCCTGTATAAAGGGGCATGTTTACGGACGCTAAAAAAATAATCTTTGTATATTTTAACATACTTATGGGAGGGTGATAGGCGCGCAAACTTGAATTTCTAGAAAGTTTTTCTTCTTGCTTATTAGAAAATGACACTCAAATACGCGCTCTAAATTATGTTGGGTCGCCACTGAATGCGGCGCACCGCTAGCCACAATACGCCCCTTATTCATAAGCCACAGTGAAGTACTGTAGTTAGCACTTAAAGCAATATCATGGGAACTCATAATAATGGTGTTGCCTTTAGCGCATAGAGCTTGGATAAGTGTAGCAACGGCGTATTGATGTCGAATGTCTAGCCCTTGCAGGGGTTCATCAAGAATGGCAATGCCTTCGCCGATTTCCAGCTGAGGCCAAATTTGCAGCAGTGCCCGACAAATCTCTACTCGCTGTCGCTCTCCTCCAGAAAGGTGCGTAAGGGGCTTGTAGAGAAATGACTTTACTTCAAGCGCACGTTCCAGCATAACCGGAACAAGAAGGTTATCGCGATGACTGTGAGCATAAAACGATAAATACTCACCCACACGTAAGGCAAAGTTCGACTCCAACTGTTGCGATAGCATGGTTCTCAGTGACGCTAACTCGGCAAGTGACCAGGTGCTTAGTGATTTATCGCACAGCACAACTTCCCCTTGCTCTGGAGCAATAAGACCGGCAATAACGGCCATCAACGAACTTTTTCCCGCACCGTTTGGGCCAAGAAGGTGTATGCACTCCCCTTTTACAGCATGCAGGGAATCTACTTGTAAGCGGTTGGAGAGACTAATATTGGTTAAATGCAGCACCGTACTCATCGAAGCTGACCTTTTAGCAACGCCCAGATAAGCAGCGGCCCGCCAAGCGTAGCGGTGATCATCGACACTGGCAGGGTAATAGCTCTTGTAAGCTCTGAGCACAGTGCAACAAGTAGCAGCAGGGTTGCCCCAGCTAGAGCGCATAGTGGCAGAAGCAATTTGTTATTGTGTCCAATCAGTAAACGAAGAATGTGCGGAATCAACAAGCCTACAAAGGCAATAGAGCCTGCCATCGACACGGCAGCCCCAACGGCTATCGCACAGGCAACTAAACTCCGCTCTGTGAGCTGATGCACATCTACACCACTGCTTGTCGCCGCTACATCACCGGCATAAAGCTTGTTGTAGCTGCTTGCACTAGCGAACTGGTACCACAGCGCTGCAATAATGAGTGGGCCACCCACCAGCAGTATTGGCCAGCTGGTTTGGTATAAGCTTCCCATTAACCAGAAGGTCAGGTTTCTAAGTGAATTCGCATCGCTGAATAAATAGAGCCAGGCGATAATTGCTCCGCTCAAGGTGGAAATCGCGATACCTGATAAGATAACCGCAGTAGACGACCCGAGAAGCTTTCTGGCGAGTTTGTAAATAGTGAAGGTGGTTGCCAGCGCCCCGATAAAACACCCTAATGGTAATAAATAGTGGAGGTATGCTTGAGCCCAGTGTGGCGTAATGAGCAGCAGCAAAGCTGCCACAAGGCTAGCGCCACTTGTAATACCGACAATACCTGGATCGGCCAGTGGATTTCTTAGCACGACCTGCAAGGTCGCTCCACTCACTGATAACGCAGCTCCCACCAGGGTGGCAGTCAGCACCAGAGGCAGCTGCAGTTGATATAAAATATGCAGCTTAAGCGCGTTCGGTGAATCTGAAAACGCCACGACAGCGAGTACACTCACCAGCGCAACAACAAATAATGATGCAACTGCAGTAACCGTTGCTTTAGGATTTATCAACGTGTGCTGGCCTAATTATTACACCGCGCTACTGGAGGCGTTTTTTATATGTGTGATTAAGCCATCAGAGGCCGACTCAATGAGGTCGAGCACTAACTCAAATCCTCGTTTGCCCCCGTAATACGGGTCGGGCACTTCTTTTTCATCTTCATCGCAAAAGTCGAGAAACAGACTGACTTTTTCGTGATATTGAGCAGGACACATGCCGTGTAAGTTACCCAGGTTGCTCTCGTCCATCGCCAATATATAATCAAATTTTTCAAAGTCACTTTCGTGAACTCGACGACACTTCAGCCCTTTAAAACTGTAACCTCGCTCTACACCCGCCGCCTGAGAGCGCTTATCTGGCGGGTTGCCGATATGATAGCCATGGGTGCCTGCAGAATCGATGAAGAGATCTAATCCCGCTTCTACCGCTTTATGTTTAAAAACTGCTTCTGCTGTAGGAGAACGACAAATATTCCCTAAACAGACAAATAAAACCGATGTGGATTGCTTCATTTACGTTCCTTTAACCTACGTAAGACTATCGATACGAACACCACAGCGACATAAAGTTCGCCGCACTAAACTTTAACGGCAATTTAGCGTACTCTTGCAGTAATTGACCTTACGTTAGCCAGCGTAAATTTATATCTATGATTTTGTGGAGTTTGTATGACCGCACATGCACTAATGCTTAGTAGTTCTCGTCAAGGTGACGAGGCATACCTTGAACATGCAAGGCCTCATATTCTTGCACACTTAGGAGATATTCGCGACCTCCTATTCGTTCCATACGCTGCCGTCACCGGCACCTACGATGAATACGTTAATAAAGTCGCCGAGGCTCTGCCAGAGTGCAATGTCACTGGATTACACACTGTAGAAGACCCAGTATCTGCCATTAATCATGCCAAAGAAAACGGCCAAAGCATTGTGGTTGGTGGAGGAAATACCTTTCATCTACTCTCAACCTTGTATGCCGGTGCGCTAGTGGTCCCCATCAAGCATGCCATCGCAGATGCAACTCCCTATATTGGCTGGAGTGCAGGCTCTAACATTTGCGGTCAATCAATTAGAACCACCAACGACATGCCTATTATTGAGCCGCCCAGTTTTGAAGCTTTAAATGTGGTTCCCTTTCAGTTAAATCCGCACTATACCGACTATCAGCCAGAGGGCCATAACGGTGAAACCCGTGACCAACGGCTTTTCGAATTTACAGCACTGAACCCCAGCACCCCCGTAGTAGCAATACGCGAAGGAACTGCGCTTACGCTGACTGACAGTAAGCTCGAGCTAGCGGGGGATAAGGAAGGTTATGTATTTTTGGGAAATGAAAAATCGCCCATTGCTCCTGGTGCAGATTTAACAGAGTTGCTCAATCGCGAGGGCTAACCTGTCGTCGCTTGGCTGTTGGCCGAAGGGGATTTCGGCTAACAACGGCTCTGGCAGCATTGCTTTTAGCGACGCTAAATTATCGCCATAGCGGGTCATATTGCCAGTAATGTCGTTGGCTACCCAGCCGGCAATGTTAAGCCCGTCACCTCTAATTGCTTCAGCAGTAAGTAAGGCGTGATTTAAACACCCCAAGCGCATGCCAACCACTAAAATGACATCCATACCAATGGATGCCACCACATCAGACAAGAACCGGGTGGGCTTGGTTTCACCACCCACATTCAGCGGTAAACGCCAGCCACCGGCCCCCTCCATTAATAACAAATCTGGCTTGTAGGCTTGCAGGCTTCCCAGCCCCTTTATTATTTTTTTATCGCTTAGTAACACGTCCGCCTCAACGGCCGCAATATGCGGAGCGATGGGCGGTGTAAGCGCAATGGGGTTTATTTCGCTAATAGGTAAATCAATGCTGTTAGATTTCTGGATAGAGGCGGCATCTTCGTTTACCCATTCACCATCAATAAGATCGCACCCAGCGCTTATTGGCTTATAACCAATCGCCTTGTGCCCTAATTGCGACGCTGCTTCAAGAAGCTTGCATGTAACGTAGGTTTTGCCGACTTCGGTGTCTGTGCCGGTGATGAAGTATTGTTTCATGCATTTTTTTCCAATCTAAAATGACATACGCGATAGGTAAGCGGAAGACGCCCTACTTCGCCATGAATATTGTGATACGCCATACTCAATTTTTTAATATCCTGACGACTAAGCACTTTTTGTTGCTTGCCTGTCTCTCCTGCCCCTACGCCTTTCACCGAGCGCAATAAAGACATAATGTCGCTGTGGCTATCCACATAGTCTCGAGTAATAACTCGCTTTACGGCTAGCCCTGCACCGCGAAATGCACGATTCCAAGCATCGGCAGTGGGTAATGGAGTCATTGCCGTAGGAAGCTGAGCTAGTTTGCGCGCGTGCGTTAGCTCTTCAAAGGAACCCGATACCATAATGGCCAATTCTGCGATGGCATCATGGTTGAGTACCCGATGCACCTCTTCAGCGACACTATTTAGGCAGTTGGCCCACTGCAATGCCATAGATGAAAAGGCAACATCAATGCTGTTACTTGCTATAGGTAGCGCTTGAGCACTGCCCAATTTAAAAGTGAGATGGGGGTAGTTAGTACCCGCTAACGACAGCATCCCTTGTGCAATATCAACACCAACGGCATGTAAACCACGTGCGTTGAGAGATTGGGTGTGTACACCCGTCCCGCATCCAATATCAAGGGCATTGCCAACAAGTTGGGCAGGTAAGTTGTGTAACCCATGCTGCGCGATGGTGTGTTGAATAGCCGCGAGCTTATCGTAACGTGGGGCTGCCTTGGAAAAGCGCTCTGCGACTGCTTTCTCACTTATGCCTGTGCTCTGTAGTGGGGTTGGCCTATCCAGGCCTTTCTCCTGAACCATTGCGCCTGCCTCCTGAACCAATGCGTTCGCTGCTTGAGCGCAAAATTCATTCACGATATGGCCCCATTCGCCAAAGCGAGCGCGTCGACTAACATATCGATATCTTGTTCGGTATGGGTGGCGGTAAGAGTAATACGCAGTCTATCTTCATTTTTCGGCACCGTGGGTTGACGAATAGCGCTAACCCACATCCCTCGCTCTTTTAACGCATCACTAAGCGCTACAGCTCGCTTAGGGCAACCCACAATAATAGCCTGAATTGCGCTTTTAGAGCCAACCAAAGAGAGGTCGCCAACGGTCGCTGCGTTATGGGCAACGCAGTCTTCTCCAAACTCTTGGGCAAACCGCACTCTGAAATATTCAATATTTGCCCTAAGCTGGTCTCGGCGAGAGGTGTCAGTGCCAATATGAGTGAGCGAATACAAGGTGGCAACTGCTTGCGCAGGCGGCATGGCCGTTGAATAAACATAGTGTTTTGAGAAATTTACTAAATAATCAATCAGTGTTTGACTACCCGCAATAAATGCTCCACCTGTTCCAATGGCTTTGCCAAAGGTTCCCATTACAATAGGCGCTTGGCTTTGACTTAACTGTAGTTCCTCAACAGTACCAAACCCGTTGTCTCCATAAACACCCATGCCATGGGCGTCATCGAGCATAAACCAAGCTCGGTGTTGCTCAGCTAATGCAGCTATCTCTTTTACAGGCGCTTGGTCGCCATCCATACTAAACACACCCTCGCTGGCGATCAGCGCATCAGTGTGTAACGACCCACGGGCAGACAGCAAAGATGCTAAGTGCTCAACGTTATTGTGTCGAAACCGGCGAAGCGAGACATTCTTTTTAAGTGACATAGCCCCTTCAAGAAAGGAAGCATGCATGAGTTTATCGGCAAAAATAGCCGACGATTGCGCTGCCGACGCGCTTGGGGAACCTTGACCAAAAAGCGCCGTACACACGGCTTGGTTCGCGGCAAAGCCTGAGCTAAATAACAATGCCGCCTCACGATTTAGCCCGTCGGCAAGGGTGGCCTCTAGCGCGAGGTGAGCCTGTGTATGACCCGTAACAAGCGGTGATGCACCGCTACCGCCACCAAATTGGGCAAGCCCTTCTACCCAGCTTTGCAGCACCCCTTCATGCTGGCGCATACCAAGATAATCGTTGCTGGAAAAGTTGAGATAGTGGTCACCGTTAATACATATAACGTTGTCTTTTTCGTACTGCTGACACACGCGTTGACGCAGCAAGCCCACCTGGGCCCGCTGAGTGAGTGCATCTTCTAACCAAGAAAAGGACATCAGGCCTCTGCTGTATTCGATTCGTTTTTCAAAGAGGCTTTAGCAGCTTTTGGCTTACTAGCATCGTAAAAAAGTGCGTCAGCATCGCCCTCAGCTTGCTGTGCAATTTCTTCTTCTAGTACTTGCTGATGGGCTTCGTCAGAAAAGTCGCGGGTTCTTTCCGTGTTAATGCCCAGCTTTTTAAACAGCATAACGTCTTCGTGAGTATCCGGGTTAGACGTAGTCAACAGCTTACAACCATAAAATATAGAGTTAGCCCCTGCCATAAAGCACATGGCTTGCATCTGTTCGTTCATAGACTCTCGACCTGCAGACAAGCGAACGTGAGACTTAGGCATCATAATTCGCGTCACAGCGATAGTGCGAATAAACTCGAAGTAGTCTAAATCTTCAACGCTGTCTAACGGTGTCCCTTTTACTTTAACTAACATATTAATAGGAACACTTTGTGGCTGCTCAGGCAGGTTTGCTAGCTGCACAAGCATACTTGCTCTGTCTGCTGCTGTTTCTCCCATACCAACAATACCGCCAGAACATACGTTCATGCCTGCTTCTCTGACATTTTCTAGGGTATTTAGGCGGTCTTCATATGTGCGTGTAGTAATAATATCGCCGTAATACTCTGGCGAGGTATCAAGGTTGTGATTGTAATAATCTAACCCTGCTTGTTTGAGTGCAACCGCTTGGTCTCGGGTAAGCATGCCAAGGGTCATGCAGGTTTCAAGGCCCAGCTTTTTCACCTCTTCAATCATGCTTACAATGTACGGCATATCGCGGTCGCGAGGGTTACGCCATGCGGCCCCCATGCAAAAGCGTGTAGAGCCAACTTGCTTTGCTTCTTTAGCGCGCTCAATCACTTTTTCGATTTCTAAAAGACGTTCTTTTTCAAGCCCAGTGTCGTAGCGCGCGCTTTGCGGACAATATTTACAATCCTCCGGGCAGGCACCGGTTTTAATCGACAATAGCGTGCTCACTTGAACTTCATTGGGATTAAAATGCTGCCTATGCACGACCTGTGCTTGAAAGAGTAAATCGTTAAATGGCATTTCAAACAAAGCGGTTACTTCGTCTTTCGACCAATCGTTACGAATTGTTGTCGTTTGCGCATTTTGCGCTGAAGCCAGTGTCATGGACTGTCCTTTACTAATTAAGAGTGCTGGCTTAGTCTATGCGTCATTACAAAGTTGTCAACTCTGACCATTCCAAAATATTTACTAACGGTTAAATTTTGAACAATATTGAATTTGATAAACAGCATATTTGGCACCCGTATACATCTGCCGTTAATCCACTACCATGCTACGAAGTCACTGGGGCTAATGGCGCTGAACTGACGCTCTCTACTGGTGAGGTCCTTGTCGACGGTATGTCTAGCTGGTGGGCGGCAATACATGGCTACAATCATCCTATGTTAAATAAAGCCGCTCACGATCAGGTAGATGCTTTTTCCCATGTCATGTTTGGTGGCATTACCCACCAGCCAGCAGTGGATGTATGTAGAACCCTGCTACAAATGGTTCCTGCAGGGCTAGAACGAGTTTTTCTTGCTGATTCAGGTTCTGTGTCTGTTGAGGTGGCAATTAAAATGGCCATTCAGTATTGGGCATGCCAAGGGCGACCCGAGAAATCGCGAATTGTTGCACCTCGCAATGGCTACCACGGTGATACGTTTGCAGCAATGAGTGTGTGCGATCCGGTTAACGGCATGCATAGCTTGTTTGAAAGCGTGTTGAGCAAGCAATTTTTCGCTCCCGCCCCTCAGACTCGTTACGGTCAAACCTTCAGCGAAGACGACATCCTTGTTTTAGAAGAATTGTTTGAAAAAAATCACCACCAAATGGCGGCGCTAATATTAGAGCCTATTGTTCAGGGAGCAGGCGGTATGCGCATGTACCATCCTGAATATTTAAAACGCTGTCGTCAGTTGTGCGATACCTATGATGTGCTGCTTATTTGTGATGAGATTGCAACTGGTTTTGGACGCACAGGGAAGCTGTTCGCCTGTGAGCACGCGGGTATAACGCCAGACATTATGTGCTTAGGCAAAGCCTTAACCGGTGGCTATTTAACCATGGCTGCAACGATATGCACTGAAGATGTGGCATTGGGAGTTTGCCAAGGTTCGCCGGGTGTGTTCATGCACGGACCCACCTACATGGGCAATCCGCTTGCCTGTGCTGTGGCTAATGCAAGCCTATCTATTATAAATGAAAACCATTGGCAGCAGCAGATACCGGCTATTGAGAAACAATTACAGAGCGAATTAGCAAAATGTGCAGACTTACCAAGTGTAGCGGATGTACGCGTGCTGGGCGCTATTGGCGTAGTTGAAGCTGTGCAGCCCGTTAACGTGGCAAAAATACAGCGTCATTTTGTGAAACACGGTGTATGGATAAGACCCTTCGGTAAATTGGTATACATTATGCCTCCATACATAATAAGTTCAGAGCAGCTAAGTAGATTGACTCACGCTATTTATGACTATTTTAAATAGCGACACCTTTTAAGGCAAAGTGTTACTAAGGTGAAGAGCTATTAATGCGAAGACTACATAGATTTGGTGTCATCAGGGTGTGGGGGTTCATACACCACGCACTTCGATGATGGCATGCGCCAAGTATTACGCATTGCGAGAAAGTAGCACAGCTGCTGCGGTAATGGGAGTCTTTAGCGTTAATGCATGCTTTGTTGAGTACATATTTGCTGGTATGGATGCCAAGCAAATCGCTGTCACATTTGTATTAAATTTGAGGTTAACTAATGATCACGCGCGTTTTAGATAAAGTTGTTTTTGCTGTTTTATTTATTATTACGCTACAAGTGCCCATTCTTGCCGATCATTACAGGCAGTACCTTAATGGCTATTACGATGCTATACGAGATGAAGTCACCCTGTCTTCTGAGTTAGCAAAGCAGCATGGCTTTTCATCTGTTGAAGCCATGTTAGACAGCCTCCAACAGAATGACGAAGCCTTAGTAAGAGATAACGCCTCGCAAAAAGCACAGCGCTTTTCAATGATTGACTCTTTAGAGCAAGGAATGCGTACCCTTGAGTATGGTCACTACTTTGAAAAATTGACCTACATGGCCAACCCAGAACAGTTTTCAACGTTAAAAAAAGTAGTCGATAACTTTCGCCCTTCCATTCCCCTCACGCCGGCTTCGGTCATTTTTAGTTTAGTAACCGCTATCTTGCTCAACCTGCTTATTTGGACCCCTCATTTTTGCTATTGCCAAGCCAAAAAGTTAAAGAGCTCTTCAAAACCCTTCTCTTACAAGTAGTCTACTTGTGTTTATCATTCATTGACGATGTTGCTTTGCCTCTAACGCGCATTTACACGTTGTAACTGCAAATTGGCATTGATGATGCAACACCTTAGATAGTAATAACGTATTTGTTAATACAGATTATTAGATGAAGGTTAACGAATGAGTACGTATATCAGCACCAACCGTGCTCCTGGTACATATGCTTTTGAAGAACTTATTCTTCATTAAAAAGCGCAATACCTCATTCGTGTTTGATAGCTTAAGGAGAAACAATTATGCCAACTGACGCACAAGTATTGATCGGAAAAGTGTTGCAAATTAAAGACAAGTTGTACGCTAAACGCCACTCTATTCCCACCGATTTGCAGAAAGAGTGGAACGCACTTGACAGAAAAACCGCATGTTTTGAAAGCGACGCTTTATTTCACACAGCGGTGAAAGGTAAGCAAATGAACAAGAAGATAAACTATTCAGGTTCAGTGGAAGAACTGTCTCAGCTTGTTTCACGTCTTAAAACGTTAAACAAAAAGGTCAATATTACTCACGTTCATCACTAATCAATGTTTACAGCTGGCAAATTTTGGTGCATACATGCACACACTGTGGTCCTTACTGTTTTTAAACATTGAGCCCCGATTAAGCGCAAGGCCACAGGAATGCTTAATTTAAAGCGCTTAGATTGAAGAACCCTTGTACTTTAGAAACGTTCTGGCTTGGTCATATTGCAATGCAGGTTCAGTTTCTACACAATGCTAGCGTGTCAGAAGAGAATGTTGTAGTGAACCAGTTTTGAAACCTTTAATGTGCCGCCTTAAAAGCCGATTGTCATGGTCTTTACTGTTTCTGTCGCTAGTCAGTTTATTAGCAAGTGCATTACCCGCATTTGCAAACAATACCGTGAGCATTACGGTATTTGAAAATCATAAGCGGTATGTAGAAGCGTCTGAATCCTACGGTATTTCCTGGAAGCTTTTTGAGCTAGCAACGCAACATGCGAAATATCAGCTTGAGCTTCAGCCATCTTCGTGGCGAGCGTCTATGAAGCGAATCAAAGACGGCAAAGTGGACATGGTTTTTGGTGCATTAAAGACTGCTGAGCGAGAAAAATGGGCTTCTTTTTCGCTACCCCTTATCGCTGAAGGTTCGGCGATATTCACCCAGCCTAGTAATCCTGTTACCCATTTTGACGACATTGATTTAGAAAACAGTGCCATAGGTGTGTCTGCAAATTCCCTTCAAGAAACACTGGCTAAAGAGTTAGGTTTTAAAAATATCTATTCTACGGTTCATCGCCCGCAGCTTTATGACATGTTGAAAGGAAACAGATTAGATTACTTATTCTTTGGCACTAGCATAATTAATTACTACTGTGTCAATTACAACAAGGCCGCAACGCCTAAGTGCATGAAACAAGTCAGTGAAGAGTTCCACCCCAGCGGTGTTCATACCTTAGCGTTAAGCAACAATAGCGCGGCAGTAGATAAGCTCAACCACATTAATCAAGCACTTGTCTCCCTTCGCCATTCAAAAGAATTAAAAGCCGTGTTCGAGCAGTACGCCAATTCAGATAGCTTGTATGAGGTCTGGCTTAAAAGCGTCGACTCTTGGCTTGCGGAAAAAAACTAACGGTACTTTTCAATTTATATTAGGGTTCGATTTGTATTTACGTTCGACTTGTATTCAAACATCAGCGCTTGCGCATTGCGTTAGCAGTGCCGAATAAAGATATTACAGCGAATAGTGTAAATACTTCTTAATGTAATTCTGTGCACGGTGGCACAGATATTATATTTCACGCGTTCTTATCCGAACCACTTTGCTTTTAAACTCTAGAAAATAGCGGTAAATGCTTTCCAAGCCTTATCTTGCCTGCCCTTAAAAAAGAATTGAGAATACAAAACAAGTATATTTCGCCATCCTCATATATTTACTCAACACTTTGTACCCATGGCGCATAGCTTGCACAGGTCTTTGTCATTATCACAGCCACTACAAAGCAAATTAGATAAGTATATGGACATCACGTTTCTGACTAAAGTTATTGCTCGCATTGGATATTCAGCAAAATGCATTGTGTACTGTGTTCTCGGCATTCTTACACTGCTTGTTGCGTTCACCGCCACAAGAGCTGAAGAAGTGACGAAAAAATCAGTCTTTCAAGAGATCTTGTATACCCCGTTTGGCTCGGTCTCTCTCACCGCTGTTACTGTAGGTTTTGCCTGCTATGTAGCGTGGCGTCTAGCTCAAGGTGTTACTAATCCTGGCAACCTTGATATGACAAAGCCAAAAGATGTCCTCATGCGCCTATTCTATTTCTTTTCTGCCATCGCCTACGGCTCAGCAACTTATGTATCAATAAAAGTGCTAATGTCACTACAAGACGATTCTAAACAGCAACAGCAGCAAGTTGGAGAGAGTATTCTTCAAACAACATGGGGAGCGATACCTGTTGGCGCAATCAGTTTGGCAGTTATCCTTTTTTCTCTCATTCAGTTTAAACATGTAGTAAAAACGGATTTTATGGATAAATTTATAAGCTCTATGCCTGCCTTACAAAGTAAAATAGTAGTGTGGTGCGGCCGCTTGGGCTTTGCCTGTCGGGGCGTTGTGTATTTGATGGTTGGTGTCTTCTTTATGAATGCATCTATCGCGCAAAAATCCGAAAAAGCAGGTGGTCTTCCTGAAGCCGTATCCACATTATTGGTTCAACCCTTTGGACCATGGATGGTAAGTGCCCTGGGCGTTGGTTTAATGGGGTTCGGTTTTTTTTGTGGTTTCGAGGGCCGATATCGAAAAACAGATAGCTAATAATTGAGACTTAACGACTGAAGGATCAACCCATTCTTCACATTATAAGGACAGCACAATGAAGGAAAATCCACTTTTAAATAGGCATGACGAATACAAGGTAAAAACAAGAGATGTTCGAGTTGTAAGGCTTCTTATTGTTTTAGTCGCGCTTGCTACACTCTACACCTTGTATTTCGCTCAGTCGCTGATCATTCCAGTGGTTTTTTCAATGTTGGTTGCACTGCTGTTGAGCCCTCTTGTAACCAGACTCAAACGGCTGTTCATACCGCGGGCCGTTTCCTCTATAGTTCTTCTAGCGATGTTGGTTACGCCATTAACTTTTTTGGCATTCGAACTTTCGGAGCCGGCTGAGCGATGGATGAAATCTTTACCTCTATTGGCCGAGCAGATCGCTGAAGAACTCTCGATGATAAGTTCCGTGATGCACGGCGATACAACCTTGCAGGAAAGCCAAGCGAGTAATACCGCATACCCGTGGTTTGAAAAAGAGCCAACGCAAAAAACCGACGATTCGGCTGTAGAAGAGCAATTTAAACAAGGTAGCAGGCAAATGATCTTTGAAATGTTGCTGGCTGCTCCGCTTTTTCTCGCACAGGTAATAGGCGCCGTGGTACTAACCCTCTTTCTTCTTATTTTTGGACCACCACTGTCGAAAGTTGTCATCAATGATTTTCCAATAATCAAAAATAGAGAGCGAGCTAAACTGTTGATTAGAAGTATTCAACAGGCTCTGTCTCACTATATTTTAACCATCAGTATTATTAATTGTGCACTAGGTGTTCTAACAGCAGTCGGCCTTTCGTACTTTAATATTCGCGATGCTATTTTGTGGGGCGCCATCGTCGGTCTATTAAACTTTGTCCCTTATATGGGCTCTATAATTAGTGTTGGTATACTGTTGCTTGTTGGTACGCTGCAGTTTGGAATAACAAGTACAGCGCTGCTTCCTGTTGGGATATTCCTTACTTTGAATACCATTGAATCTCAAATAGTAACCCCAACGGTTTTAGGCAAAAGTATGCAGATTAACCCGCTGGTTATCATAGTGTGGCTTTTTGTCAGTGGCTGGATCTGGGGCATGTTGGGTGTACTGTTGGCGGTGCCGATATTTGTATGTATCAAACTGACACTCCAACAAATGGAAGTCTTTCCTCACTGGTTAAAATTCATTGAAGCTCACGACTAACAAAAATAGGTGAATAGAAACCCTCCTACAGAAAAACGCAACATTACTGCTCCTCCTCTGAGGAGCTTGTTGTGACTGATTCATAGGAAACGATATCGTCGACTTGCATTTTCGTTGCGTCAAAAAATGCATTCTTCAATACTGAAACCACCGCTTGGAAAGTAGAAATATCAGTACTATCCAGCGTACCTTCAATAGGTATTCGCGCAGCGACTAATTGAGACTCATCATTTTCAAGTATTGCACTTAGCAAATCGGCACCGCCCTCAAAAATAATGGTAAATAATCCGTCATCGTCTTTTTCTGCATCTTCCCGCCAAGAAAAAATACTTAAATCGTAAACACCGGCTTTAGCATAACCGTTAACTTCATTACTTTTTGCCGCTAACTCCATAGCGCCATCAATGCCACCGGCCTCAATATCAAATGGCGTGTATACATTAAATACCGTTTGTATCTGCTTGACCGAAAAGCGTTGTACTTCCATATTAAAATCAAAGTTAGCCTGTTCGCTAAAAGGGTCTAACTTTCCAACTAAAGTGAGGGTTGCCTCTCCCATCAAATCCCCTTTCACGTCAACGCTGGTCACTAACGTTTTCGTCAAATTCTGTGCGTTGGTAATGTTTTTTATATCTGCATTGATGTTTGCAATATAGGTAGGTATTTCACCCTTCTTTGTTTGATTAACTAGCGATATTTTACCTTCGATAATTTTTAACGTATCGATAGAAAACACCACTAAATTATTGGCAAGTCCAATCCACGTTCGTTCATCTTTAACTTGTTGGTTTTGCTCCGGTGTCGTGGTGTCTTTGTCATAAACAACTACCTTTGGTTGGCTAAACACCATATTAGTCACTAAATTGCCGTTTAATACCGCCGACCATGCTAGCGAGAAATCGAGTGTTTTCACAGACAGTAGCGGCTTAGGCGATGACTGCTCGTCAACGGCATAAATCTCAATATCGTCAACTGCGTAGGCGCCGCGATACAATTGTAAATCTACGTCGCCGACCTGCCCCGTTATGCCCTTCGTCTGATTAATTTGTTGATTGATATAATATTGAACTGCGTATGGCGCGCCTACGCGTGCTAATATAAGAAGTAAAACAGTTACCACAATAACCGTGAACCATGTTCTTTTGTGCATATCAGCACTAAACCTATCGCTTCTAGAAAGAGACATCCCGCAATCCTTTTTATCTTTAGTTGTGTTCATTTATGTGAATGCTAGCGAAGCGCCATGTAGATATTAGCTCAGCGCAGTGTAAAAACCACACAAGCAATGCTGGCATTAGCGACGTTGAAAACCCTCATTATGACTAACAATCTATACATAAGCGCTTTAATTAGGCCCGCAACTGCACCTATGAGCTACATCCATGCTCTCCCCCCACGAGCTTCCCCCACGAGCTACACCCATGAGGCTCGGGCAACTCTCCTAGTCTCTTCGTATTAAGAGATGGCGCGACGTAAGTAAAACGCAATTTCACTGTGTTTTTGTTGCAGTGTTTTCGCTTTAGTACCTATCAAAAGCTTCTTTCAAAAATTGAGCCAAAATTGGCATCGCACAATTTTTAAAGCAAGTCCATACAGCACAAGTATAAACACGAGTGCGAAGGCCTTTTTGAAAACTCAGAAACAGGGCATAAACGTTACATTAGGTTAAAAACTCAATAGGGTAATGTGCGCTGTACGTTTCGAATGATCGTATAAAGCCAGTCATCATAGCCTAGGGCGAATATCTTTTTCACTGCCTTTGCGTTTTCTGTATTACAAAAAAGAGTAGCATTTGCGATACTAGGTAAAAGAAAGAACCTGTTTACAGAACAGTGTTAATAGACCGCACATAATAGATGCAGATTTAAGGAGAAAGTATGTTTTTAGCCTGCTTGGCTATTGCTATTGGTTTACCGGTACTACTGTGGAGCGCAGGAAAGTTTGTGGGTGGCGCTGCCTCGGTGGCAAATCACTTCGGCGTATCACCGCTATTGATAGGTATGCTGATCATCGGTTTTGGTACGTCTGCCCCGGAAATCATTGTCTCCATATTCGCTGCACTCCAAGGAAACTCAGGTATCGCGTTGGGGAATGCCTATGGGTCTAATATTGCTAACATCTTACTTATATTGGGGCTAACCGCTGTTATTAGCCCTATTGCAGTGAAATCAGAAATAATCAAAAAAGAACTGCCTGTGTTACTTGGCATCACTTTTTTTGCTGCTTGGCAGGTACTCGACCAACAGGTTTCTAAAGACGATGCGTTTTCACTATTAGGATTATTCGTCTTGCTTATTTCGTGGAGCATTTACCACGGGATGAAAGGCGACAAAGACGCACTCGCCGACGAATACAACGACGAGATCAATGCCTCCGAGGGCACAGTGAAAACCCATGTAATCTGGCTTGTTGCCGGTTTACTGCTGCTTGTTGCAAGCTCACGCATGTTGGTATGGGGTGCAGTGGAAGTTGCTACGTTTTTTGGTGTCAGCGACACTATTATCGGGCTTACGGTTATTGCTATTGGTACGTCATTGCCAGAGCTCGCCTCTTCGCTTATTGCCGTTAAAAAGGGAGAGCACGACCTAGCCATTGGCAATGTGATTGGCTCTAATATGTTTAACACCCTTGCTGTGGTAGGCATTGCCGGCACCATTCAGCCCATGGCCGTGAGTTCAGATTTTATTTATCGAGACATTGTCGTCATGCTTGCATCCACGGTGGCCTTATTTATCTTTTGTATCGGTATTAAGCGCCAAGGACGACTTAACCGCGTTGAAGGGGGAGCTTTCGTGCTAGCCTATATGGCGTACACCTATTGGCTCATACAAGTGGCTTTCATTTAAACTTTCCACCAACAAAAAAGCTAACTCACTGTTGTGGCCAACGTGATTAAACTGGTGGCCACAATTATTGTGAGAATGATTAAGTTAATACCAAAGCTGTCGTTTTTTCGGCGGCTTCTTCTTGCCCGCATCACGGTGCTGATTAAACTCAACACTAAACATATGCGAAGCAACACAACCATGGCATCCACGTATGACATGGTCCACGTGTTATCGCCCTCTACGCCCCAGTATTGCTGCACCCCGGTAATGAATTCTGGGCGAGCATAGTGAAACAGAATCAATACCACAACCAGGCCCGCCCAAGCTGCAATATTAAGCCCAAGCATGATCTTGTAAAACAAAGTATCTCCATGAGGGGTTTTCCGTCTATCTTCGCTATGGTGTAACGGCTTTGTGCTCATATTGTCCTTTTCATCGCCTTTCATTGATAAAGAAACATTTTTATTTCCCATTTGTCACTCTGTTCTCTGGCATCCAGCTTATGGTTGAGTATACTAGCGTGCTATTGGATTGTGGCAGACTTCTCATTTAAAGCACCTTCGCCATTGTATTGGCAGCCGTGCGTCTAGAAAGCCACGTTTAAATTTGTGTTATTTTATCGGCAAAAAAATCCAAAACATTGACCAAAAACCATTTTTTCGTGCATTTTGCACACTGCGTTTATGTGACTAATGATAGTACATAGCAGCCAAGAAACAGTAAGACGGAGAAACTAACATGACGCACGCGCCCGTTGTTGACGTACTTAAAGGTAAGTACGCCGTTGGCGAATCGGTAACCGTTAAAGGTTGGGTGAGAACACGCCGAGATTCTAAAGCCGGTTTATCATTTATCGCGCTACACGATGGTAGCTGCTTCGATCCGGTTCAAGTAATTGCGCTAAACTCTCTGTCAAATTACGCCGACATCCAGCGCCTAACGGCTGGCTGTTCGCTGTCGGTTACCGGCACAGTAAAAGAGTCACAAGGTCAAGGCCAATCCCTTGAGATTGATGCTACAGAAGTCGACGTTATTGGATTAGTAGAAAACCCTGATACGTATCCGATGGCCGCTAAACGACACAGCATCGAATACCTTCGCGAATACGCACACTTGCGCCCTCGTACTAACGTTATTGGTGCGGTAACTCGCGTACGCAACTGTTTATCACAAGCTATCCACCGCTTCTTCCACGAGAAGGGCTATTATTGGATTTCAACGCCTATTTTAACGGCAAGCGATACCGAAGGCGCGGGTGAAATGTTCCGTGTTTCAACCTTAGACATGATGAACCTTCCTCATGACGACAAGGGCAATGTTGATTATTCTGAGGACTTTTTCGGCAAAGAAACCTACCTAACAGTAAGTGGACAGCTTAACGTTGAAACTTATTGTACGGCAATGTCTAAGGTATATACCTTCGGCCCAACCTTCCGTGCTGAAAACTCAAATACGTCACGTCACCTTGCTGAATTTTGGATGATTGAGCCTGAAGTGGCTTTCGCCGACCTAAGCGATGTGGCACAACTTGCAGAAGACATGCTCAAATATGTATGTAAGGCCGTGCTAGAAGAACTTCCCGACGATATGGCGTTCTTCGCCCAGCGAATAAAGAAAGATGCAATAGAGCGTCTTGAAAGCCTAGTGAATTCTGAATTTGTGCGCATGGACTACACTGATGCTATCGAAATCTTACAAAACTGTGGCAAAACCTTTGAATTCCCAGTTGAGTGGGGCATTGACCTCTCATCAGAGCACGAACGCTACCTAGCAGAAGAGCATGTTGGCGCGCCTATTATCATGCAAAACTATCCAAAAGATATTAAAGCCTTCTACATGCGCATTAATGACGACGGCAAAACCGTTGCTGCAATGGATGTATTGGCTCCAGGAATTGGTGAAATTATTGGTGGTTCTCAACGTGAAGAGCGTCTTGATGTTTTTGACGCCCGCCTTGAAGAAATGGAACTATCAAAAGAAGACTACGCGTGGTATCGCGACCTTCGCCGCTATGGCACCGTTCCTCACTCAGGCTTCGGTTTAGGATTCGAACGTTTAGTTGCTTACGTAACTGGAATGCAAAATGTACGTGATGTGATCCCCTTCCCTCGCACACCCGGCAATGCAAGCTTCTAAACAAGAGTTGCTTAATATTTATCGTTAAAGCCCGCTTTTGCGGGCTTTTTTGTTTACGCCAATTCAATTTCTATTTACCTATACTGCTGTATAGGGTAAATGCGAAAGATACGTTATGCTTTAGCAATCTCTTAACAAAAATAAATTAAAAAACAATGTTAAATAGAGCTGCCAAACCTTTAGTAAAACTGGTTGAGCGTTACCTGCACGACCCGTTTATTTTTGTTCTTATTCTGACTATTTGCGTCTTTTTAGCCGCTGTAATCATTGAGCAACAACCTGTTGTTACTGTTGTTGAACAATGGGGAAATGGCCTGTGGGGACTACTCACATTTTCTATGCAGATGTTGCTGGTACTTGCCACTGGATTTATGCTGGCTTCTACTGCGTTCATGCGAATGCTGTTAGAAAAGCTGGCTCACCTTGGCAACACGCCGGGAAAAGCAATTCTATTGGTGACCCTTGTTTCACTCTCGGCAAGCTGGATAAACTGGGGTTTCGGATTAGTTGTGGGGGCACTGTTTGCCAAAGCCTTAGCACGAAAAACTCCCGTGGATTATCGACTTCTTGTGGCCAGTGCCTATTCAGGATTTTTGGTTTGGCATGGCGGCCTTGCGGGTTCAGTACCCCTTACTATTGCCACACCGGGTCACTTTAGTGAAAACCAAATCGGTGTAATTAGCACAAGCGATACCCTTTTCAGTGGGTTTAATATTGCGCTGCTTTGCATTCTTTTTATTGTTGTTCCGCTGGTAAATTGGCTTATGCTGCCATCACATCAAGACAGCGTTATTGTCAGCCCAGACAAACTCATCGATAGCATAGAACAAGAACAAGGCATAGAAAAAGAAAATGGCCAAGAACAAGTAAAAAGCAATGAAAGGCCCGCTGATACGTTAGAAAACAGTAAAATTCTGGGCATTCTCATTGGCGTTTTGGGGATAGCGTACCTTGTTAATTATTTTATAAAAGACGGCGGTTTAAACCTCAACATTGTGAATACTATTTTCTTGTTTTTGGCTATTGCTCTACACGGTACACCCAAACGTTTGCTGCAAAGTCTGCAGCAGGCAGTGAAAGGCGGCAGTGGAATTATTATTCAGTTTCCTTTTTACGCCGGCATTATGGCCGTCATGGTACAGTCTGGATTGGCTGAAAGTATGTCTCAGTGGTTAATTAGCTTTGCTTCTGCCCAGTCGCTTCCGGTGCTTACATTTATTAGCGCAGGTATAGTGAACATTTTTGTCCCCTCTGGCGGCGGTCAGTGGGCAGTGCAAGCGCCAGTGGTGCTTCCTGCAGCAGCCGAATTAGGGGCAGATATTTCTCGCATTGCGATGGCCGTTGCTTGGGGTGATGCGTGGACAAATTTAATCCAGCCATTTTGGGCATTACCAGTGCTAGCGATAGCGGGTTTAAAAGCCAAAGACATTATGGGTTTCTGCTTAGTCCAGCTTATCATCACGGGTGTAATAATCGCCTTAGCGCTGCGTTTTTTTTAGTGGGCAAGTAGTTAACGTGTGTACTTACCCAATGAAGATAGTCTATTTATGTATACACTACGCTATTTTGTAGACACTAAATATCAATGCTTTATATTGTTGATATAACACATAACGGATGTCGTTAGCGACTAGTATGGAAAACCCAGAGCAATTAACAATAGTGTGCGACCAATGCCACACTAGTGTGAGTATCCCCACGCTCGCCCATCGTCAACGAGCGACATGCCCTCGATGTGCCCATACGCTGATTTTTTTCAAAAACAATGCCACTGAAAAATTGCACGCTTATGCCCTTAGTGCGTTATTGTTTTTGTTACTTTCACTGCCATTTAACTTTCTTACCTTTAAAGCCAGCGGGCAAAAGCACAGCATCGATTTGCCAAGCGGTATCACTGTGCTCATTGAAAACGACTACTTTTCGTTGGCGATTATCACAGGGCTAGCCACCGTTTTATTGCCTGGATTGGTGCTTATTGGCTTAGCCTGGCTTTCTCTTGCACAGCTTAAGCAACAGCGGCCATTTTACCTATTCCGTTTGTTCTCTTTCGTAAAAGCACTGCTTCCTTGGAGCATGGCAGAAATCTTTTTAATCGGTACTCTTGTTAGCCTAATTAAAATAAACGAACTAGCCGATGTAACGATAGGGCTATCTTTTTTTGCTTTTGTTGGCTTTAGTGCATTCACTACGCTGGCTATTATGCAATTTGACCCGACACGTTATGAAATGTGGCTAAAACAAGGTAAGCCACCAACGCCAAAGCCATTAACCGTGGCCCAAGCAGACGCCAGTATTCAGCGCACGTGGGCATTGCTTATCACATCGTGCATTTTGTATATCCCTGCCAATTTACTGCCAATTATGTATACTGAAATCTTTGGGCAAGAAACGCCTAACACGATTATTGGTGGAGTAATTTCCTTATGGGAGTCGGGGTCTTACCCCGTGGCTATTATCATTTTAATCGCCAGCGTCGTTGTGCCGGTGGCTAAAATTTTAATATTAGCCTGGCTGAATTATTCAGTTCAGCGACAGCGAACCAACTCGCAACAGTTGCGCACACGATACTATCGACTTACCGAGGGCATTGGGCGGTGGTCGATGATTGACGTTTTTGTGGTAGCAGTACTGGTTTCTCTTATACAAATGGGAAACACGCTATCCATTTATCCTGGCCAAGCGGCTCTCGCATTTTGTGCGGTAGTGTTTATTACAATGATAGCTGCAATGACATTTGACTCACGGCTAATATGGCAGCAGTGGAAGCAATTACCATGACCACAAACGATCCAAATAGTAACGAGGCGACGGTAAAACCAACATCATCTATATCTAGAATATGGTTAATTCCTATTATAGTGGCGCTAATTGGTGGATGGATGGTGTACTACCAATGGACAAATCAAGGTCCGCTTATCACTATCGAGCTGCACTCTGCAACAGGGATAGAGGTCAATAAAACTCCTATTAAAGTGCGAGATCTGGACATTGGTCAGGTTAAGAAAATATCACTAAAGCCAGACCTAGACGGGGTGTTAGTCACCGCTAGAATAGACGCCAGCGCTTCTCACCTACTCAATGAAAATGCAAAGTTTTGGGTGGTAGCACCCCGCATCAGCTTTTCCGAGGTCTCGGGCTTAAACACGTTAATTTCCGGAAGCTACATTGCCATGTCTGCCGATGACAATGGCAAAGAGCAACTGCACTTTAACGCCCTATCTCGACCGCCAGTCACCCCGCCTGGCACGCCCGGGCTTCACGTGATGCTGCGAAGCGATGATGAGTTTGCTTATAAACCGGGCGACCCTATTATTTACAAGGGTTTTAAAGTTGGCGAGTTTGAAGATGCAACCTTTAACATTGAAGAACGTGTGGTCTATTACGACGCATTTATCGAAGCGCCTTACCATAAGTTAATTACCGTAAATACCCGCTTTTGGGATGTGAGTGGCGTGAAGCTTCAGCTTGAATCTAGTGGCGTTAGCGTTGAAACCGGCAGTCTGGAAACCCTCCTTGCTAACGGTATAACATTTGGTATTCCCGATGGTGTGCCAAAAGGTGAGCTTGTAGTTGAAAATGCATTTTTCACCATTTACGAAGACAACACGGCCGCTTCAGACGCGCGCTACAAAGTTGCCGCTGAATACCTGTTGTTAATTGATGAAAGTGTCAGAGGCCTCACTGTTGGAGCTCCAGTTGAATATCGCGGCATTGAAATTGGCAATGTAACGGGGATTAACTCGCTGTCCGCGATAGAAGGCAATATATTAGAACAAGACTACCCTATTCCAGTGCTCATCAACATTTACCCAGGCAAAGCTCGACAGCCCGATACCGAAGAGGGGCTGAGTGCCATTAAGCAGACTTTGCGTAACTGGCTAGAGCGAGACTTACGGGCCACGTTGAGAATGGGGAACGTGCTTACCGGAGGTCTATATGTAGACTTACAGCATGTGCCTGATGCAGCGGGTAGTGGCAAAGTTTCGATAGTGAATGGTTACGAAGTTATTCCAACGGTAAGCAATGAATTTACCCAGCTTACGCAAAAAGCAGATGCCATTCTCGATAAGATAAATCAACTGCCGCTCAAAGAAATGGTGGCAAACGTACAGTTAGCGGTAGAGGACATGAAGCTGGCAGCAGAGTCGGTGGAAACCGCAAGCATCGACTTCGACCTTCTTATTGAAGACATTAACGCTAAGGCGCTAAATGGCAATTTAAACCAAGTACTGGTAAGTTTGGACAGTCTACTTAAGAACTATAGTGATGGCGGCTTCAATCAGTCGGAAATAAAAGAGACGGTAGATACGCTGCAAGATACGTTGAGAAACATTCAACCCTTGCTGCTGAAGTTGAATCAGTCACCGAATAGCCTCATCTTTTCAAAAGACGCTGGCGAAGATATTCAGCCTAAAGCACAAGAGAAATAACGATAAAATTAGTTTACAGTGCGTTGAAATATTAGGCTAAATTATCCTTTATTAGTTTAATAGTGTGTTATCTGAACGGAAAATGTATCGCATCGCAAAAAACAGCCTTCAATAGCGGCGAGTTGCGATAAGAATTTGCGGAAATTAACGCTTATAAGTTCAGATGCAACGCACACTTGAAGTTTTCGCTTACTCGTCTTTTTGAGAAGCGAAATTGGCGTATTTTGATAGTTAGGGAAAGCGCGTGAAGGGACAAAATAAAATAAAAATGACGACTGGGCTTCTTTCGAAAACCCGACACAATACTTTTGCATTAGTTATTGTTTCGCTATTCTTTGCATTATCTGGCTGCACAAGCACTCAAACGTCTCTCTCTTATTACTTGCTTCATTCTGCAGTTTCATCCACGCAGTCGGAAGGTTCTTTCAAGTCATCAGCAGATTCACTAGAAAAGAGCACCCCACTGCTGATAACGAGTATTACCCTACCCGACTATCTCAAGCATCGAGGGCTGGTGTATCAAGTAAGTGATACAAACCTGCATATTTCTACGACTCACCTTTGGGCAGAACCCTTTGAAGAAGGGCTACGCAAGACGCTACGAGATCAGCTTACCAACGACAATCTAGTAGTACTCACAAATAGAGACTATCAGGGCGAGAGTGCAGTTGAACTTAGCATTCACATTTCCGACTTCGTTAGCACTTTCAATGGCAACGTAGTATTGAAAGGTCATTTTATCGTGTCTACCCAGCAACCAGAAAAAGGTCGCTATCCATTTTTTATTGAAACAACGCTAGAAGAAGATGGGTTTTCTGCCAGTGTTATCGCCATGCGAAGAGCCTTGGCCGTGTTGTCCACTGAAATTGCAGAAAGTGCTAGAGCTAAATAAGCACAATGATTAGTATTTTTAAAAAATATGTGACGAGCGGCGTCAAGCATCACTATAAAGATGAGACTAACCGCAGGATCATGGTAGTGAATCTATTTTCCGCGGTTGGTGTGTCCATCACCTTCTTTTTAGGAATTAGGGCCCTACTTGCGCAAGAGCTCCCTCTCGCCATCATTCTGCTAACAGCGAGTGTTGTTTTTGCTCTTTCCCAACGCATTCAAATTCAATTTGGAACGCGGCGCTCACGCACAGTGTCTATTACCCTGTTGATATCGTGCTTAATGATTTTGGTATTTCTTTTACTCGTTACCGGCGGAAAAGATAACACCGGGCCTTTATGGATTTACTTGGTCCCGCCGGTGACCATGTTTTTCGCGGGGGTTGTACGAGGTCTTCTTGCGCTACTTTTATTTACCATCGCCTGCACCCTGTTATTCTTTGTTTTCGATGAGTCTTTGCTTATTGCGTCTTACTCCTACGCGTTTAAATCTCGCTTACTCTACTCGTTTTTAACGGTGACATTTCTCTCTGCTTTTTACGAATACAGCAGACAGAAAAGTTACGATATTGCGTTAGATTTGTCAGAACAGTTTGAGCAACAGGCTAATCATGACCACTTAACCAAGCTCGTTAACAGGCGCGGTGCGCAAACCGCATTAGAACGTGAATATGCGCGAATTCAGCGAAGCAGCAACACATTCTCAATAGCCATTGCCGATATAGACAGATTTAAAAGCATCAATGATACATACGGTCACGAAGCCGGCGACGAAGTCCTTCGCAAAATTTCTCGAACGTTTAGTGCTCGACTAAGAAAACAAGATATTCTTGCTCGATGGGGCGGCGAAGAGTTTATGTTTATCTTCCCAGAAACATCCGCTAGCGAAGCTGCGAACGTATTAGAAGCGCTACGCGAGGTCTTAAGCTTTTCGCCTATCGCCATATCGGATCATGATATGCACATTACCAGTAGTTTTGGAGTTTGCGAGATAACCTCCCAAATACCTTTAGCCGATGGAATACGACATGCTGATATGTCCCTTTACCGCGCAAAGGAGTCTGGCCGCAACAAGGTCGTGGTTTACTCCGACAGTTAAAATAACTGTTTACATTTTTCGATAGTCGATGACATTGTCATAACCCCCCTTCTCCACTAGCGTCTGCGTTTTTAGCTGTCTCAGTGCTTTCTTTGTAAGGTCATGTTTAGTTACAAATATAATAAAAAATGTATCGGTATAAGCGCTAGACTATAGGCAGACTCGGCAACCACATAGACTAAACAATGAAATTGATGAAAATTGTATTACCCATAGGCATTCTTATCCTCGGGTACGCAGGTATGAAAGGTATTGAATTATCAGCTGCCGACAATACGGCCGCCGAAAAAATTGATACGCGACCTACCGTCACCATCGATTCTTTGCTTCCTGAAGACGTAAGAATTCAGCTTACGTCATACGGAGAGGTTGCCCCCTTAGAAACCACCAACCTTTCAGCACAAGTATCCGGCGAAGTTCAGACATGGAATCCGAAACTTGTCAGCGGCGGTTTAGTGCGCCGGGGAGAAACATTATTTACCATCGAGCCCGACGCCTATGAGGCTGCGCTACTTCTTGCACAAGCTAACGTGGCCAGTGCAGAGGCTCAACTGATCCAAGAAAAAGCGCAGGCGGATGTTGCCGCAAGAGAAGCGAAGACCATGCCCAACTCTAAGGTATCCGACTTATACCTTCGAAAACCACAGGTGATGAGCGCAGAAGCCGGGTTAAAATCAGCTCAAGCTCAACTAAAACTTGCCAAGCGTGACTTAGAGAATTGCAAAGTAAAGGCGCCCTACGATGCCCTTATTGTGTCACGCAATATTAGTACTGGCGATTATGTTACCCAAGGCTCGCCCGTGGCGGTATTAAACAATATTGAGTTTGCAGAAGTGACATTTCCCGTTGCAGGCTTTGATACCAAATTCCTTGACGCCAACTCACTTGGCAGAGAAGTCGTCATATCGGACAACAATGCAGAAGGTATATCGCTCAAAGGGGTTATTCACCGTGATACAGGCGTAGTAGATAATAACACTCGGATGTCTTATTTCGTTGCTCGCATTAACGACCCTTACGCCATTAACTCTAACGGCCCAACGATAAAGTTTGGTTCCTACGCGTCGGTAACGTTTGAGGGCAAAGTACTAAAAGATGTATTTCGCATTCCTCAAGAGCTGGTTACCAATAGAAAGTTATGGACCTTAGATGCAGATAATAACCTGCATTCAAATAAGGTTAACGTGGTTCGTGAAGACAGTGGGGACTTTTTGATCAAGGGCGACTTTGACCCAAAAAGAGTGGTAATGAATTTACCCGAGTATCCGCAAAACGGCATGGCTGTGAAAGTTATTGAAAACCTTTCCGACTCAGTGACAGCGAAAGCGAACTAATTTAGGAACCGCCATGGAAACTCATAACGACACTCAGCACGGCCTTATCGCTTGGTTTGCGCGAAACTCAGTTGCCGCAAACTTATTAATGGTTTTTATCATTATTATGGGCATTGCCAGTTTTTTAACCATACAACGTCAAATGTTTCCCAACATTGAAATTAACTACATCACCATTAATGCAAATTATCCTGGCGCCTCCCCTCAAGAAATAGAAGAGAGTATCTTTATAAAGATTGAGGAAGCCATTAAAGACATCACAGAAATTAAACGCACGGTTTCTCGGGCGTTTAGAGGTAGCGGCACTGTCAGTCTTGAGATTGAAACAAAAGCAGAGCTCACGGACGTCCTTGATAAGGTAAAACTGCGGGTAGACGGCATTGCTACCTTTCCAGCTGGTATGGAGCCGGTCAATGTTTCGCAGGTAGAGTTTCAACAAGACGTTATTGAAATGCCTTTAGTCGGTAATCTTCCCCTTGCAGATTTAAAGAAAATTGCGAATGAAATAGAAGATGAGCTATTGCAGCTAGGCAATGTGTCTCTTGTGCAAATGTCAGCACCTGATGACGAAATTGCCATAGAAATAAAGCCAGATACGCTTAGAAAATATAGCCTGTCAATTTCTGATATCACTCGTGCAATCAATAGCTATTCAGCAAACATGTCAGCGGGACAAATTCGCACTAATGCAGGCCTCGTATCGGTACGTGTTGAAAACCAGTTTTACAGCGGTGAAGAATTTGCTGCGATTCCAGTGAAAATAGGCGCGGGTGGTGCTCGCGTGACCCTTGGTGATGTAGCCTATATTAATGACTGCTTCGTAGAGGGCGAAAGATACTTTAAATACAACGGCATGAATGCTATCTCAATGGCGGTCAAGGCCACAAAAACACAAGATACCATTCCCGTTGCAGAAACCGTCAAAGCATACATCGAACAAAAAAATCAGTCATTTACCGAAGATGTACAAATTGAAGTGTTAGTAGATTTAACCTACTACCTTAATGCACGACTGGACATGATGCTATCAAACCTAATTCAAGGTTCGGTGCTCGTTGCCTTTATGCTCACCTTATTTTTGCGGTTTCGATTGGCGCTATGGGTAATGGTTGGCCTCCCCGTTTGCTTTTTAGGTGCGGTAATGCTGATGCCGTTGTTTGGCATTAGTATCAACATACTCTCTTTATTCGCGTTTATTATGGTGCTTGGGATAGTAGTAGATGACGCCATTGTTATCGGTGAGAGCGCCTATACCGAAATTGAAAATCAGGGCGGCGGTGTAGATAATGTTATTCGCGGGGCCAAGCGTGTAGCAACACCGGCTACATTCGGTGTACTTACCACTATCGCTGTTTTTGCCCCCTTTACGTTAAGCAGCGGGCCCGAGGGTGCATTTTTCTATAATATCGCTGTCGTGGTTATCTTGTGTTTAGCATTTAGCCTTGTTGAATCGAAACTGATATTGCCAGCTCACTTAGCACACACGAACTTTTCCCCTATTAAACCAGACAGCTGGCGCGCGAAATTTAATAAGCGCTTTCAAAGTATTATAAACGGCCCATACAAACGTACCGTTGAAGCGGCGATCAATGCGCGCTGGGTAGTGTTTATGATGTTTGTTGCTCTTCTTATGATCAGTTGGGGGCTAATAAGCGCCAATTATGTACGTATGGTACCTAACCCTAAAGTCCCCCATGATTTTCCTAGTGTCAGAATAGAAATGAACGAAAATGTCTCTGACCTTGCCACAATTAATGCGTTAAAGGTTGTCGAAAACACCATTCTTAGTGTTGAAGAAGAGCTAATAGAAGAATTTGGCACCGGCATGGTTCGCGACAGACTGGCTTTTAATAACTCCCGCAATGAAGGGCGAATTCTTACTCCATTAGTGAATGAAGATGAACGACCAATCGATACCTTTGAGCTGGCTAGACGCTGGCGAGAGGCTATACCTGAAATTAGCGGCATGAAGTCATTCACGGTTATCGACGATGTTAACGGCGGTGGTGGTGATGACGGCGAATTCGGTTATCTTCTCTTTGGCCCCGATATTGATACGTTGAACGCCGCAGGCTTGAAGTTTATTGAAATGCTTCAGCAGCAGGATGGGCTTTTTGATGTCAGTTCTACTATCGACCCGCCCAGTAAAGAAGTGCAGATGTCATTGTTGCCGGTGGCTTATGATTTAGGGCTTACCCTGTCAAACATTGCATCCCAAGTTGGCGCTGGATTCTACGGTGGTGAAGCACAACGAGTAATACGCAACGGTGAAGAGGTGCGCGTTATGGTTCGCTATCCTGAGCTTACTCGCGAACGATTTGCCGAATTAAAATACTCTCTCATTACCACTCCCACTGGCGAAGAAGTCATGCTTGGCGATGTTGTCGTACTTGAGGAAAAACCAGGTATTAGTTATATCCGCCGAGAAGGTGGATACAGAAGCGTATACGTATGGGGCAATATTGACGAGGAAACCGTTGAGCCAAATGAAGTGGTAGAAGAGATTAAAGAAACCTTATTACCTCAGCTTAAAAAGGAGTTTCCTTCGGTGATGACCGAGCTTGGCGGTGACATTGAAGAACAACAGGCTCAACAAAATGAACAGGTCTTATTTTTCATAGCCGCGATGGTGATGGTGTATATACTTCTTGCTGTGCCGTTAAAAAGCTACGGACAGCCGCTCATTATCATGTCGGTTATTCCGTTTAGTCTTACAGGGGCTATCTGGGGGCATTTTATTTTAGGGTTAGACCTTTCTATGATGTCTACCTTTGGTTTAATCGCCGCCGCCGGTGTTGTTATTAACGACTCCCTGGTAATGACCGACTTTGTTAATCAGCGACGCAGCCAGGGTTACAGTGTAAAGCACGCTGTGGTTGAAGCAGGTACAGCGCGCTTTAGGGCTATTACATTAACCTCAATAACCACCTTTGTTGGCGTTTTACCCATCATGTTTGAGACTAGTCTACAGGCGGCCTTCGTAGTGCCAATGGCAGCCGCGCTTGGGTTTGCAGTTCTTTATGCCACCCTAGTTACGCTAATTTTAGTGCCATGCCTCTATTTAATATTACTTGATTTGAGGCTGCCCTTTTCATGGATAAAGAGAAAAGTGTTTGGAAGCAAAGGCCTTAATTCAAATGTAGATATAAGCTCCAGCGAACCTGCTGTTGATAGTAATGGTAGTGATTAGCCTTTGGCCCTCGTTTAAATAGCGCACAGAGCGCTGCAAAAACCTTTAACATAGATAAAACGCCCTGAGCAAATGTCAGCCTTATTTTTAAGGCCGACGTTTTTTATAGAGTAAATAAGGAATTTCCATGAGTAATGCGCTAAGTATTCGCCAAGCCACGCCACAAGATATCCATCAAATTCGCCAGTTTATTCTAGAGCTTGCGATCTATGAAAAAGCTGAGCACGAAGTTGAAGCCTCAGAAGCTGACTTACACAACACCCTATTTGGTGATAAGGCCACGGCTCACTGCGTTATTTGTGAAAATAATGATGCACCAATTGGTTTCGCCGTGTACTTTTTTAACTATTCAACGTGGCAGGGCAAAAACGGGCTCTATTTAGAAGACCTATATGTCTCTCCTCAATCTCGCGGGCTAGGTGCAGGTAAGGCACTACTTCAGCATCTTGCTAATATTGCAGTAACATCAAATTGTGGTCGCTTCGAATGGAGTGTCCTCGACTGGAACAAACCCGCTATCGATTTCTATGAATCACTGGGTGCGAAAGCGAAAAGTGAATGGTTAGGCTATAGAATGGATGGCGATACTCTCGTAAACTTCGCAAAAACTGGGCAATAAAGATCTATAGAATTAACTGGCTACTGCGGTTGTTGATAGTGATGACATACGCACTCAGTTAACACAGATATTGTCAGCGTTTATTGCGAATTGAGCATTTTGAGCGGTGTTTTAATAGTGGTACATTGATAAATATGCATTTGCATTAGCGCGCGTACAGAACTAAGTATAACGCAAAGGCGCTACATCGAGCCGCTACATTGCAAAGCTAGGTTGAGTATCTACCTAACACTAAGGCGACAATATTTTTGGTAATTCGCCATTTGTCGTCTTCATTCAACGGGTCTTCTATTTTGAACAGCTGCGGCCAAAAACACTGCCCTTTAATTAAGCTGTCGATTTCATTGACCACTTGTTCTAGGTCGTCAAACGCCAATCGACCATCGGCTTTTCCCGCTTTAAGCCAACGATGTAACGACGACTCTTGCGCTTTAAGTTGTGCAACTTCGTCTTTCAGCTTTTCTGGCTCGTAAAAGAAATGGCCAATGGCAACTCGTGCTAATTCTAAATGCCCTTCGCTACACATAAATGTAACTTCTTGAAAAACAATCTCTTCCAACTGGCCGTTAAGAGGTAAATCACACTGATACTCAACCCCAATATTCACCAAAGCGCTCTTCCATTGCTCTTTGATTAAATGCATCACCAATTCTTCTTTTTTTGAAAAATGGTTGTATACCGTACGCTTGGAAACCTGCGCTAGCTCGGCCAGTTTATCCATACTAGTGCCGTTAACCCCAAATTCTTGAAATGCTTGAGTCGCGGCTTGAATAATCGCTTCGCGTTTTTTATCGCTTCGCTTACGTGTAACGTCAGTCATTTAATATAGTCTTAATGAATATTGCCTCTCATTTTACACTGAACAGTTTACTTTTCAATGTGACCGAACTAAAATGCACTCATCAGTTTACTTTATGAAGAAATCTTTGTTGTCGTATTCTGTTTCTTCTAGTCCCATTTACTTACTTGATATGGATTACAAAACACTATGTCCATGATGCGAATCTCTCGTACCGTTTTTGTCACCGCCTTCACCTTTTTCACACTTGCTGCGTGCACGTCTGAAAAAAGTGAAACATCAGAACCTGACTCACCACGCTATGTGAAGCTTGCCGATGTGAGTAATATTCCAAATTTTGATGAGTTTACGTTTCCGGCTGTGGTATCTGCCGTAAAAACGGTAGATTTAAGTTTTGAAGTGTCAGGACGCCTAATTCAAACCGACCTTGTCACCGGCAACGATATTGAAAAAGGCAAACTGCTAGCGACCATAGACAGAAAGCCCTTTGAACGTCGCATGGAAGAATCCAAAACACGTTTAGAGCAATCTGAGCGTGAGCTTAACCGCATAGAAAAAATGTTTTCGCAAAAACTAGTGGCTCAAAGCACTTTAGATTCAGCAAAAACATCGTATGAGCTTGCAATGCTAGACCTAAGAAATGCAGAGCAAGACTTAAGCTACACACAGCTGTACGCACCCTTTGATGCCAAGCTGTCTCAGCGACTGGTAGAGAATAATAGTTTTGTTGCAGCAGGTACGCCCATTGCCCGTTTACAAGACGTGTCAAAAATATACTTTAACATTAACGTGCCAGAGCGTTTGCTTACCGCAAATTTAGGCCGTGGTATTAAGCAAGCTAGCGCCACTCTCGCCACGAACAGAAGCCAATGGTATCCAGTTAGCTATGTTGAGCACTCTACTCAACCCGATCCGGTGTCGCAGACTTATGAAGTGGTTTTTGCCATGGAGCCTCGCGATGAATTACCGCTAACACCAGGCGCTCGCGCCATTGTTAAGGTAAGCCTGCAGGGCTCAATGTACCCAGAGGGCCTGGTAGTTCCGGTTAAGTCCTTGGTTGGCGATGAACACAATGGGTTTGCAGTGTGGATTTTTGATAACACCACCAGCCGCGTTAACAAGCAAACGGTGAACGTAAAGCATATTGAGAACGAGCTTGCTATCATCGAAGGCGATATCAGTCTGGGTCAGCGAGTTGTGTCTGCTGGTGCAACGAAAATGACCGCTGACATGAAAGTACTTCCCTACAAAGGAGAGAAGTAATTCATGGATATAGCACGCTTTTCAATTGATAAGCCGGTTAATGTCTGGCTAATGGTGGTGATACTGCTTTTGGGCGGCATTTTGGCAATGACCAAAATAGGACGCCTAGAAGACCCTGCATTTACCATTAAACAGGTAAAAGTGTATACCGCTTACCCTGGTGCAAGTGCACAAAAAGTAGAAAGAGAAGTCACCGAGCGATTAGAAATCGCTATTCAGCAAATGCCTCAGTTGAAGAAAGTAAACTCGGTGTCTTCGCCTGGACTATCTGAAATAACCGTTGAAGTTAAAAGTACTTACGACAGTGATGTGCTGCCGCAAATATGGGATGAGCTAAGAAAGCGCATTCGGGATACAGCAAGCTCCCTTCCTACTGGCACTCAAGACCCCGTTGTCTATGATGACTTTGGCGATGTGTACGGTTTGTATTACGCCCTAAGTGCACCTGACTTCGACACGCGAGAGCTTCGCGAGTTTGCACGTATAATTCGCCGCGACCTTCTTACCACAGACGGAGTGGCCAAAGTAAATGTTACTGGTGTACAAAACGAACAGATTGTTGCCTACATAGACCCCTATCAGCTTGCGGGTTTAGGTATTTCCTTCCCAGATTTAGCGTCACTGTTTCAAGACAATCTGCGCCCGTTTAACGGCGGCCGGGTAAAAGTAGATGAAAAAAATGTACGCATTATCGTCGAGCGTGCTCCCGATAAATTAGAAGAAATATCTAACTTATCTGTGGTTATCCCGGGCACTAATCGCTCCTTGCGCGTAGCAGACATTGCAACGCTTAAACTTGAACCTGCCGATATTCAGTCGGTATTGGTGCGTTACAATGGCGCCGAGGCATTAACGTTAAGCGTGTCAGCACTTGCAGACGTCAACATTGTAGATGTGGGCGAGCGTGTTAATGCCAAAGTCGACGAGCTATTAAAGCAACTACCAGTAGGAATTACCCTCACGCCTATTTACGACCAAGCGTCGGTGGTTGACGAATCGGTAGATGGCTTTATCACCAACCTTGTTATGTCGGTTGCCGTTGTAACCCTGACCTTGTGCCTGTTCATGGGCTGGCGCTCAGGCGTTGTGGTTGGCACCGTATTACTTGTTACCGTGTTAGGTACTATCCTTATTATGTGGCTAATGGGTATTCAGCTTCAGCGTATATCGTTAGGCGCAATGGTTATTGCCATGGGTATGTTAGTTGATAACGCCATTGTGGTAGCAGAAGGCATGATGCTTAGAATGGCCACGGGCACAACAGCAAAAAGTGCAGCAAGCTTTATTGTAAAGCGTACTCAATGGCCATTATTAGGGGCAACAATAATAGGTATAGCCGCATTCTCGGGCATTGGTTTATCAAATGATGCCACCGGCGAATTCCTTTATTCACTGTTTGCCGTAGTACTCGTGTCGCTTATGATCAGTTGGGTGCTAGCCGTAACGCTAGTACCCGTGCTAGGCGCTTATTTTTATAGAAAAGGCATGTCGCAAGGTGAAAACGACAAGCCATCTGCCATGCTGAGTGCCTTTAAGGGCGCACTATTAAAAGCGCTTAAATTTCGCTGGATAACCATAGCAGCCCTTGTCGTTATTACCGTTGTGGCTTACGGAAGCTTCGGCATGGTAAAGCAAGGCTTTTTCCCACCGTCGAATGCGCCGTTGTTTTTTGTTCATTATTGGGGGCCACAAGACCGCGACATTCGCGCTACTGAAGAAATAGCTCAACTAGCTGAAAAACGCATTCTTGGTATGGAAAACGTGACGGCGGTGACTACTTTTATAGGCCAAGGTGCAGATCGCTTTACTTTGACCTATGCCCCTAAAAGCGCTAACGAAAACTATGCGTTTTTCATGGTGCGGTCAGAAACACTCGATGCTATCCCCTCTATTCAAGCTAAACTTGCTGATAAGCTCAGCGACTTAGATTTTGATGCAAACTTTTACATGGAGCGCATGCAGTTTGGCCCTGGGTCGGGCGCAAAATTAGAGGCTCGCTTTTCAGGGCCTGATGCAGAAGTGTTAAGAGAATTGGCAGAGCAAGCAAAGGCGCTGTTCTTTGACGATGAGCAAATTATTGATGTACGCCATAACTGGCGTGAGAAAGGTTTTGCCATTAATACCCAGTACGACAATTACAACGCTGGTATTGCAGGCGTCTCTCATTCTGACTTTAGCCAAACGGTGCAATATGCAAGTAGTGGTGTACAGCTTGGAACGGTGCAAGACGGCGACTATGCCTACAGTATTATAGCCAAAATGGGTAAGGCAGAAGACACTGAACTTCAGTCTATTCGCGAGTCACAGGTGTGGTCGTCACAGCAACGCCAATATGTGCCATTTACACAGGTATCAAAAGGTCTCGAACTGATTACCGAAGAAATGCGAATTCATCGACGAGATCGCCTGCGCACCATCACGGTTGAAGGTGAACCAGGCCCCAATGAAACCGCTGCAAAAGCATTTGAGAGAATACGTCCTGTGGTTGAATCTATTGAATTGCCGCCAGGCTACCATCTTGAATGGGGTGGTGAATTTGAAAGTTCTGGAGATGCTCAAAAAGCGTTGGGCGCGGGGCTACCTGCAGGCTTTTTAGTGATGTTTATCATATCAGTGCTTCTGTTTGGTCATGCTAGACAGCCGCTTATTATATGGCTAGTAGTGCCAATGGCCGTCGTAGGCGTGGTTTCTGGCTTGCTAGCAACCGACATGCCCTTTGGATTTATGTCATTGCTTGGCTTTTTAAGCTTGTTTGGCATGCTAATTAAAAATGCCATTGTATTGATTGAAGAGATTGACCTTCAAATTGAGGAAGGGCTGGCCATTAGAAAAGCCATTGTAGAAGCTACGTTAAGCCGTGTTAGACCCGTCGCATTAGCTGCTGTAACCACTATTTTAGGTATGGCGCCGCTGTTGTTCGATCCATTCTTTGCGGATATGGCGGTGACCATTATGGGCGGACTGTCTTTTGCTACCGTGTTAACGCTCATCGCTGTACCTGTGCTTTACAGCCTGTTGTTTAAAGTGAGCTACCGTAAATCTTAAGGTTAAGTAGCGGCTAAGAACGAAAGCGATATACAGAAAAAAGCGGCCAAAGTCCCAGTTAGCGGACTGCCCGCTTTTTTGTTTTTTGGTTGTTTAAAAATGTACTTTCCTCACCCTATCGCAGCGTTACCGCTTCGATTCAACACGCTGCTGCATAAAGCGCATCACATCGCGCCAAGACACCATACCTAACGGCTGAGACTTTTCATCGACAATGGGAATACAGGATATTTTGTTGCTATTGAATAGCTCAATAGCGGTGAAAATTGATGATTCTGGAGACAGAGTAATAACCTCGCGGGTCATTATCTGATGCGCCCTTTTGTCCAGCGTTGCCCTATCGGCCATTCGCTCACTAATAGTATCAACAAATGGGCTAACGGCCTTCAATAAGTCTCTGTCCGAAATAATACCCTGTAGCTTGTTGTCATGAACAACCACCAAGTGATGAAAGCCCGTTGCGGCAAACAGTTCGCGCAAAGACTGTAAACTGTCATCCATATAAACGCTCACCACGCGTTTAGACATTATATTTGCAACACTCATACTAAAGGTCTCGTTTTGCTATTGAGTTAAATTGAAGCTGTAAGATTCGAGGATAAAAAGTGCACCAAATAAAAGCAAGGACAACTGCCGTTGACGCAAAGCCCAACACAATCATCATTTATAAAATAATAAAGTAATAAATCGAAAGGATTATGTATAAAAACCCGCTAGCAAGAGCCCGCAATACCCCTTAGACTGCGAACATAAAAATAAAAACGACAGGTAAACCGCAGTGTGCGTAAAGCATACTACAACAAAGGCTTTCGTACGTAACTTTACGCTACAGAAAGGCTCATACTTATCATTTTAGCAACAAGGGTTCTCAATTCAATGGCACAACAAAAAGTAGGTTTAGTGGGCTGGCGCGGTATGGTTGGCTCAGTATTAATGCAGCGCATGCAAGAAGAAAACGATTTTGCGCATATTGAGCCCACCTTTTTTACCACCTCACAAAAGGGCACACCTGCCCCAGTTTTTGGTAGCAATTCCGCAAGTGATGGCACTCACAATGGAAATGGTGTCTTAGAAGATGCCTTCGATATTGATGCACTTTGTCAGCAAGATATCATTATTACGTGTCAAGGCGGTGATTACACTAAAGCCGTTTACGAAGACTTGCGCGCAACCGGATGGAATGGCTATTGGATAGATGCAGCGTCTGCACTTCGAATGAATGACGATGCTATTATCGTACTCGACCCGGTTAATATCAGTGAAATTACATCTGGCATAGACGCTGGCGTTCGCACGTTTGTGGGCGGCAACTGCACCGTCTCATTGATGTTATTAGCACTTGGTGGTCTGTTTGAAAAAGATTTAGTTGAATGGGCATCGCCGATGACCTATCAAGCTGCATCGGGTTCTGGCGCTAAACACATGCGAGAGCTTATCTCGCAAATGGGCGCTATTTCTGACAATGTAAAAGCTAGCATTGAAGACCCAGCGACCGCCATTCTTGATATCGACCAGCAAGTGGCAGAGTTTATTCGCAGTGACGATTACCCCAGTGAACAGTTCGGCGTACCGCTAGCGGGCAGCCTTATTCCTTACATTGACTCTCAGTTACCGTCTGGGCAAAGTCGCGAAGAATGGAAAGCGCAAGCTGAGGCAAATAAAATATTAGGCATTAGCAACGCTGCGCAAAAGGAAATACCTATCGACGGTATTTGCGTGCGTGTTGGTGCAATGCGTTGTCACAGTCAAGCCATTACCATTAAGCTTAAAAAAGACCTTCCTGTAGAGGAAATAGAAACAATTTTGGCATCACACAACGAGTGGGTAAAAGTGGTTCCTAATGATAGAGACGCTACTATGCAGGAGCTTACTCCCGCCAAAGTAACGGGGACATTAACCATACCTGTTGGTCGAGTTCGCAAACTTGCAATGGGGCCAGAATATATTTCCGCTTTCACCGTAGGCGATCAGCTTTTATGGGGTGCCGCAGAACCACTTCGCAGAATGCTGCGCATAGTATTGGCTGCATCTGAAAATCAGCTTTAAAAAACGGGCTGTGGCTTTCCTAAATGCGCGAAAAATTGATGTCGTAACTTGATGTCAAAAGATGCGCAATAACATTTTTGCATTTGTAATAAAAAGCTCCGTTTCTGCAAAGAAACGGAGCTTTTATGTGAGAATAGCTCGTCCTATTCAGGGCATCAGCTCGCTGGCCGACAAGTGCGGCGACCCCGCTCCGTTTTTTTCAGCTCGCTTAACCAATGACACGATATGGCTATTCACCGGAGTGTGGATATTGAGTATTGCGCCTTTACGCACAACTTCCCCGTTTAGAAAATCGATTTCAGTTGGCCTGTTAAGCTCTAGATCTTCATACATGGAAGAGCGTGCTTGAGGGTCTATTTTTAGCGTGGAGGCGGCAACCAACTTAAAGAGGCCGTTTGGGAGTAACAAAATATACGGCATAAGAGAGGGTATAACCTTACCCAATCGCGCTGGCGTAATCCCTTTAGCTTTAAGCACAGCCAACGCCTCTTTTTGTACTGCTGCGACTACTTTTCGATAATCTCTATTACCTAGCTGTTGCTGAAGTGGAATACCAGAGAGTGCATTAACCGCATTATTAAGGTTAATAATTAACTTACCATACTGGACGCTAGTCAAATCATTATAAACATCAACGGGCAGTGTTGCATTGTGTAGCTGCGTGAGGAGTGCCTGGCAAACATTATCTTTATTTTCTATTGCTAAGCTGCCTTGAGTGCCACAATGAAAATGCCCTTCACCTTGATAAAAAATATTAAACGGAACCATCCCCTTCAATACTGTTTGTTGCAGTGAGGCTTGAAGCAACTCTCCATTGCCAACGCCGTTTTGAAAACTCACCACTACCGCATTTGGGGAGGCATATTGCTTTATCAATGCCGCTGCACTCTCTGTGTCTAAGCTTTTAACGCACAGTAATATGAAGTCGGCTGCAGCAAGTACATCGTTATCTGTAGTGAAATGAATTTCACTGCCACTCACCGTGCTATTTCGATGTTCCCAATCGGTTAATCGCAACCCGTGCTGCGCAATATCGTGTTGTAAGCGGGCTCTTCCCACCAGACTTACATTGGCCCCAGCGGCAATTAGACACCCACCAATGTAGCACCCCACGCTGCCTGCGCCGAGTATGACTATTTTTGTAGTTTTATTATTTGTCATTAGTTTCAAATCCAGTAGAGCATTAATTGGTTGGCGCTACGTAATCGACATTTTTTGTTAGCCTGCTACGACCTACTAATAAGACGAGCTAATACGACGAGCTATTAACTTCAATCATCTAAAACATCTTATTTATCGGCCTAACCATGGATGCAGTCGCATATCCCACCCTTATTGTTCTGCAATATAAATCAGCAGTATGCCAACACATTAGATAGTTAGGTTGCTCTTAATCCATCAAAAAGTAAACACGCCAGTTGCCTGTTTATATGTTTGCTCTCCTTTGCAACCGACGAATGAATGAGCGCATTTTTTTGAGCGTAAAGTAAAAGAAAGCGAAACAAACAAAGTCGAAAAAAATGTACTTATACTTTGAAAGAGAAGAGGCATTTAACGCTAAGTCTGCCTCACCAATAAAAGACATAGGGTTAATAGAAAACGGAAGGTTTAAATAACTAAGAACACTGTATTGAAGAAATTTACTGCATAGTGTTATGCCAAGAAGAAGAACGACTCCATCGAAAATTTTGTGAGCGAAAGATATGTTTTTCATAGCGCAGCCCTAAAATGTATAAATCTGTGCCAGAAATAGCGACAAATGAAACACGTTATTGTGATGCGTATAAGCTCAGTGCAAATGGCTGTTGATAAACTACTGTACCCCAGCCCTAAATTAGCACCGTTAGAAAGTATCCCTAATTATTACCGTTAAATGATGCTTTTATTGCAGAAGATATTTACCCATTGCACCTTCAGATATCTACTCACGTATGGAGTACCGCGAGTTGTATTTTGCACTACAGATGTGTCTTTCAATACATTTGTAGTAGCATGTCGCTCTAGTCAAATGGTTTTAAAGAGGCGCCAATGTCAGATGATCAACAAAATAAAACTCAACAACCCATTCAAACAGTAAGCGACCTTGCAAAACACCTTGATTACTCGTTTCTCAACAGCCTTGTTATGGACCCAGATGCCAGAGTCGATGGCAGTGAGCACAATCCAAGACAAGTTTTCTCAGGCCATTACGTACCGGTAACGCCTACCCCAATAGCTAACCCGAAGTATGTCGCTCATAGCCACACCTTCTTTAAGGAATTGGGGTTTGATAATAGCCTGGCTTACACGCCTGAATTTATGCGCTTATTTTCTGGTGATATGTCTTCCCTCCCCTCTGATATAAAACCACATGGGTGGGCTACTGGCTATGCACTGTCAATCTACGGCACTGAATATATTCAGCAATGTCCATTTTCAACGGGCAATGGGTATGGAGATGGGCGAGCCCTTTCTATATTGGAGACCGTGACTAACAAAAAGCGCTATGAAATGCAGTTAAAGGGCGCAGGAAGAACACCTTACTGTCGAGGCGCAGACGGCAGAGCGGTATTGCGCTCCAGTGTGAGAGAGTTTTTAGTACAAGAGCATATGCACGCACTAGGCATTCCTACGTCTCGTTCCCTCAGCTTATTTATGTCTCAGTCGGAAACGGTGGACAGACCCTGGTATTTGGAGGGGTCGAACTCCCAAGACCCCGAAGTGATGGTGCCAAATCTCGTGGCCATATCAACCCGCGTTGCCCCCTCATTTATAAGAGTAGGTCAATTGGAGCTTTTCGGAAGAAGGGCGAGAAGCAATCAACACCCTTTGGCTTTGCAGGAGCTTAAACTGCTGGTTGAGCACTTAATTGAGCGTGAGTATAAGAATGATATTGATACTAACCAGCCATTTGAAGCTCAGCTAGTCGCCCTTGCTACTGCGTTTCGAGACAGACTCACATCGCTCGTGGCGCACTGGGTTCGAGTAGGCTATTGCCAAGGTAATTTCAACAGCGACAATTGCGCGGCGGGAGGTTATACACTGGATTACGGACCATTTGGGTTTTGTGAACTGTTCGACCCAGCTTACCAACCATGGACGGGTGGAGGTCGCCACTTCTCATTCCTTAATCAGCCCGTAGCAGCAGAAAAGAACTTCGGCATGTTTTGTCGTGCAATTGAGCCATTGCTTACCGACACGCCACATGAACTAGAGGCACTGCGCAATATAAACGAAAACTTCGCCTCGGTTATGCAGCAAAAAATGAACACCATGTGGGCAGCAAAACTGGGGCTTGCTGCTTATGATAATGAACTACTGCTTCAACTTTTACACTTAATGATGCGCACGGGTGCAGACTTTAACCACTTTTTCAGAGAACTATCTCACCTTCCTAGTGATGTTGAAGCGCTGACGACGAGTTTTTACGCACCACTAAAAGAGGATATGGTTGCTCAGTGGAATAAGTGGATTCAAAATTGGCGAGCACAGCTAGAAAAATCAGGTGAAAAGTCATCTGAAGAGACAGGGAAAGAGTCAGATAATGTTGACGAATGCGCGAGAAGAATGAAGCTTACTAACCCTAAATTTACGTGGCGTGAATGGTTCGTGGTGCCAGCGTATAAAGACGCAGAAGGGGGTAAGTTCGAACGCATTCACGCTTTGCAAGACATGCTTACCAAGCCATACGATGAACGGTCAGAACATGAGCAAAGCCAGTATTACCGGTTGCGCCCAAGAGAATTTTTTGGCGCGGGTGGCATTTCTCACTATAGTTGTTCTTCTTAACACCGCGCAGTACATATAGCACCCAAAGCGAATACAAGTTACCTCAAAATGCTGCTTATATCTAAATTAAGGCGCTGTCATCTCAGACAGCGCAATCAGTTTCATCGTTATTTTGCTTCGACAAAACGCTCTTCTAAGTAACCAATAATTGCTTTAGAGTCATACATCCATTCAACGCCCTTTTCGTTTTCGATGCGAAGGCATGGCGTTTGAATTTTTCCGCCGCCCTGTAACAACTCTTCTCTATAGGGCGAACCCTCTGATACGTTTCGCTTTTGAATGGGTACATTGTATTTATACATTGCTCTTCGCGTTTTGATACAGAAAGGACAACCAAAGAATTGGTACAACGCTAATTTCTGACTTTCTTCAGCCACTTGCACTTGCTTTTCTGACGAACGCTTTAGTTTTGTGCCGCGGGTAATAACATCGAAAAACGCGATGATGGCACCGAGTAAGTTGCGAATAAGGTTTATAAAGAGTTTCATTTTACAGCTCTACTAACGAATGATGAAAAGACGGCGTGATTGTACTACTTAGTGTCACCTGTTGATAATTAAGATCGGGAAATTTATTGATGTGCGCAATGCTAGCGTTCGTATTCTTAAAAAAGTTTTTAATTCTTCTATATCCATACGCTGAGCGTGATACATAGAAAAACGAGACGCCCTTACCTCATTCATAGCCCTTTGATGAGCAAACAGCATATGCAGAGGAAAACTTGTGCTAATGTGTAACATTAGGGCGTGATATTTATACAAAAAGAGAAATGATGAAAAAGCTGTATTTATTACTTTGTTCTTTAGCGCTTGTAGGCTGCTCTATTACCCCGCCTGAGCTGGGTATAAGCGGTGAATCGCTTAAAGACTGCCCTGCTACTCCTAACTGCATTAGCAGCATAAACAATGGCTCTGGGGATATGGCACCAATTCTATTCAACGGTTCAAAGGCCGACGCAAAGGAAAAATTGCTTAGTATAATACGTTCACTACCTCGAACTACCGTAGTTGAAAAACGAGATAATTACTTGAGAGTAGAGTTCAGGTCACAATTATTTGGCTTTGTTGATGATGTTGAGTTTTTACTATCTCAAACACAAAGTAATAAAACGAAAATTGACTTTAGGTCGGCATCACGGCTCGGGTTGTCCGACCTAGGTGTAAATAAAGCGCGAATGAAAAAAGTTACTGCGTTGTTTGCCAAGTAATACCTTTTCCGGTTTTTAGGATAAGGTAATTCAACTAGACTAATGGCTGACAGCTTTCACACCAATATATCCGGCGCCCATTCCGCTGCCCTTTAATTATTGGTGTAACACATTCTCTACAAGGAAGTTCCTCGCGATTGAACACCATAAACCGAACGCTTTCATAGCTTCCCTTGGTTTTTGCAAGCGCAGTGGCAATACTCGTTGGCACTGTATGCCCTCGTGTTTTATACGCTCGCTTACCTACCGCTATCGTTTGTTTGGCAAGGGCCTCTATTTGCTCTGAGTTTAACTGCTTAGGTTTGAAGTCAGGATGCACGCCTGCGGCAAACAGTATTTCACTTCGCAAATAGTTACCAATACCCGCTACAAAATGCTGGTCGAGATACAGCGCGCTTAAACTGCGATTACAGAAACGCGCTGAAAGAAGTCGTTTACTGAGGGTTTGCCACTTTAAATTCTTCTGCAGTATGTCTGGACCAATCTTTGTCAAAAATGGATGGACGAGAAGCTCTTCTCGCTGATAAATACCAATATCGGACGCACTGTAAAGCAATGCGCTCTTTTCCTTTGTGTGAAGCGCTAGTCTGAGGGAGCGCTTAGTAGCCGGTAGCTCGCCTCTTTTTGCGGTCATCCAAACGCCATAAAGTTGATTATGAGAGTACACCGAAAGCTGATTATCGAAATGAATAAGCATGGCCTTTCCTCTCGTCTCAACTTGCTCAACCCGTCGGCCTTTAAGCTTGGCAGCGCCTTGAGTTAGGTGAGGCAAACCAACTTCTATATCTTCTATCTGCTGACCTTCAATAACCTTAGCAATTTTATCCGCAGCAAGACGAATTTCAGGACCCTCTGGCATTTCACTAAACCCTTATGCGGATAACAATAAAACTAATAATACTAGGAATTTACGTTTGAAATCTGTGAAGGGATTTTAATTTTTTTGGTAGTTTATAAACCAAAGTTATTCAGACACAAAAAAGCCCCGTTCTTTTCAAAGAAACGGGGCTTTTTTGTTTATTTGGCGGAGAGAGAGGGATTCGAACCCTCGTAAATGCGAGACCAAAAATAAAACCATATAAAACATAAGCTTGAGTGTAAAGCATTGGTCATTTTTGTACCAGCATATTGTACCTATTATTTTGAACAATTTTACTCGTAGCAACTTAAGTGTATAAATATTTACCATAGGAAAAAATTAGTGAATAATTAATCTGCTGAACAATATAAAGGATAGAGGGAATTACCATCAGATTATTAGGCGTATCTTTAGAGCTCAAAAAACAATCGATAAAGAATTGGCTCCATAAGGGTTTCAGTTGGACTGACATCACTACTTTATTAACTAATAATTACAGCCTGCTTTTAATTTTCTGTACGTACACATATGCCATGGTGCTTGGGCCCCTTGTGGTCAAATTCGACTGGGTATATCTTCAAGAGGTTTGGTCTAGGTGGCAGAGTTTGAATGTGGGTGTATTGGCGTTAATCTCTAGTGTGCTGGTATTTAAAGCCACAAAGCACCACTCTGAACAAGAAAGACAGCGTCGATTCAAAGCCGCAAGAGCGATGCTACCTGATGCTCTTTCTGAACTAACAACTTACCTAAAGCACGCAGCAAAGTCATTAGACCAATTATGGGATGACTTCGAATATTCTGCAGTTTCTAGTGATAGCGAATTCGAGATTATCTACCCTAAATTACCCGTAAAGGCGCGTGAGACTATTAAAGAATGTATTAGTCAAGCCAATGACGATGTAGGTGATTATCTCGCTAGGATATTAGCTAACCTTCAAGTATTCGATACACGATTATCTGAAATGTGCGAAGAGTGCAAAGGGAAAGCACGTAAATCTCCACATGGTCAGGAAGTAAAAGTAGCAATGATACTGGCAGCTAAATCTCACGCCTTAGTTAGCAATATTTTCGAGTTTTCGAGGGGAATAACGAAATTTAGTGCCATTGAGTTAGAGTTACATCATTACATGTCATCTTATGCATTGCTTGAATTAGAAGTAGGTACTGGCTTGGATAAATACTCAGACTTAACCGCAATGACAGTAAAGAGTATTGGGTCTAAAGAGGGAGTATTTAGTCTATAAGTTATTGCACGGTAACAAAGGATTTATAATCCTCTCTATACGGAAGCCAGCTCGAGCTTTTTATCTTGAATACACTATTACAAGCTTAAGTTGCTCACTACCTCCACTAATTTACAAGGACTTAAATATGCGTAATTTTTTATCATATATCATAGCTCTAACAGTCTTCTTTATTGCTTCTAGTTCTGTTGGAGAGCTTCTCAGTAGCTATGATGATAAAGGGTACGTAGATGTTAAAGGTATCTTCATAGCAATAACTGTAGGGATGCTAGCAGCTTACTATACTGGTAAGTGGTTCAGCGATAAGTTTGTTCCCCATCATATTTATATTACTTTTCCTATATGCGCGATATTAGTCCTAGGTTACTACTTACATCAAAAATTTGGCTATAGTTCCCTTCTAAGCAAGCCATGGTTTCAAATCTATATTTTGGGAATACTCTCTGCTGTTTTAACATCTGTCGTCTCTTTCATTTGGAAGAAGCTAACAGAACACATTTCTGGCGAAGCTGCTATAAAAAAACAAATTAGAAGACTATTTCAGACCTCTAAAAGTAATATCTACACAAGACATGGAGTTCCTTTCGTTTTGACACTCCATAGTTTATTCGTATTGACCTCTTGGATATGCGTTATCTTGAATATAATCGATATCTTAGGGGCAACCTATGCACTTTCTAAAATACTACTTCGTAGTGAATCAGAGCAATTTAAACGTATTAAAATGCCTTTAATAAACAATCAAAGTTTATCGAATGAAAAAGCTTGGGCTCTTCTATCAGCATACGCAATTACAATGGGAGCCAGTGTCGATAAAGATGATCTCATAGCAGACCTTGAGAATGTCTCAAGAGTACATGTAAACTTTGATTTTGATAGAGCACTCAATGAACTTCAATTCATGTCCGTAATAAGCTCAAATATCGTTGAATCAACAAGAGCTCACTTTGAACCTACTTAAATCATGATGAATAAGTCTAATAATTGATTTAACTACTTTTTGCTCTCTATCCTTTGAAGGCATCTGTATTCATTAGGTATACCCATACGAGCATAGTCAAAACCGCCCTCAAATGTACCTCTATGACTTGATTTTTATTTATGGGTACTTTACCCTCTGCCACCTCTTAGAATCAAACAGGTACAGGAAGTGGCTGATTTAGCTTACATCAGGGTCTCTACTACGGACCAAAACACAGACCGTCAGTTGTCAGACTCTGGGCTCTCTTTCAAGAAGCAGTTCATTGACCGCTGTAGTGGTGGTACTACTAACCGCCCAGCAATAGAAGACCTTAAGGAATATGCCAGAGAGGGAGATACTATTCATGTTCATAGTATTGATAGACTCGCTAGGAACCTTGTAGACCTCAAGACACTCGTAACCCAATGGAACTCAGAGGGAATCAACGTAAAGTTTCATAGAGAGGCATTGTGCTTCAATGCTGGTGGGTCTGATGCAATGTCTGACTTAATGCTAAGCATGTTAGGAGCTGTTGCCCAGTTTGAGCTATCAATGATTCAAGAGAGACGTCAGGAAGGCATAGAGAAAGCCAAGCAAGCTGGTAAGTATCGTGGGCGTCCAGTTAATCAATCCAACCACCGGCGCATACACACACTGCGCTCAGAGGGCGTATCGCTTCGTAAGATTGCCTCTGAGGTAGGTGTGTCATTATCAACAGTGCAAAGGGCTTTAGCAGTCTCTGAGAAAGATTAAGTAATTATCAATGAGTAGAAAAGTAACACCAAGAAAGTGTAGTGAATGTGGTAAACGTAGAATGCCAGCCAAACGGTCAAACGGGCGGTTAAGTACTAAGTGTAAAGATTGCTATGGAGGTCAGTTCTGGCAATCTGAATTTGGTCGCTGGTTTGCAGAGGCAGCTAAGAGGCAGTCACCAGTTAGTATGCCTATCGATGAGAATGATATTAAGGGGATTCATGCCCTTTGGAAAGAGCGTAAGAAGGGCTTAGGTTTTAAAAAAGTAAGGGGTCAACTAAAGCCAATCTATGATTACCATATTAGCCACAGGGACCCAGCAAAAGGGGATGGGTTTCAAGGTCGTTTTACCACTGCAAACCTTATGGTTGCCACAGCTAAAGCCAACAAAATGGCTTACAACAAAGAATCAATAGATCATGGTTTCAGGGTTTACACCAATAAAAGGCCCTTTGAAACAGCAGCAAAGGTAAGAGAGTGGTCTAGTGGACAATATGACTTAACAGGACTTGTTGGAGAGTTAGAACTCAAGAAATACGTTTCTAAGAAAAACAGTATTGTAGATATTAACTCAGATTTCTTACCTCAAGGAAAGCCACCACAGACAATGCTGGAGCATCAACTGAATAGGTTCAAAGGAGGCAGCACGGAGCCTTGGAGACACACAGTAAGCAACGCTAACGAATCGTTTTCATCAGCTCTTGTCTATGGAATTGGTCTTGGTAGTGGTGAACTAGATGAGTCTTATGAGGGGCCTCAAGAGCAATCAGTTGATGACTTCTAGCTTAATTCAAAGACCCGCACAGTTACCACGAAAAACACATCAATGACCTTTGCAAATCCCTTTGGTGGCGCGGCTTGAAGAGATATGCGCGACGCCTCAGTGAGCACGCCTCGACGAGACAGTAGTACTTTTCTACTCAGTAGCGAGGTGCTGTTTTTAAATGAGCATCATATTGCATGTTTAAGCTCTCACAATAACAGGTTCATCTAGTTATTATTTCAAAGTGCCCTCTGAGCTTATCAGGGGGTGCATAACTATGTCATAAGGAGTAGTAATGACACAACCAACAGACAACACACTACGCGTTTATTTCCATAGTTCTTGGGTCTCACAGACCAAGAGAGGTGGATGGGCTTTCTTAATGACCCGTAGAGACAACGAGAACAACCTACAACGATCAGGACTTAAAGGGAGCGCATCAGCTACCACACAACAAACAATGGAGCTTACAGCAGTTGTTGAGGCTTTCAGACGCATTAATGAAAGGCAGTTAGCAGACAGGCCAATTACAGTCTACACCTCAAGCAATTACATCAACCAAGGTATCAACACATGGTTAGCGGGATGGAAGACTAACAATTGGAAGGGAGCCAACAAGAAAACCGTTAAGAATGCTAAGCTATGGCAGGAGCTTGATAAGTGGAATGAGGAATTTAAGCCTATATGGGAACTCATCACCAATGAAGGAGACCACCCAGTAGACACAGACGTCAAAGCAATGGCAGTAACAGCAGGTAAAGGAGCATAAACAAATAAATGCACAAGACAACGCGGGTGGACTTTTAACAAGCACAGAGAAGGGATTGAATGTAGTGGCTACCCTTATTGGTCTATTGACCGTTAGAGGCTCTGAGGGCGTCTGCAAGTGTTCTGATTGGGGCCATGAGGCTCATTGCCCTGAGGTGGACTTATGGACGCGCTGTGGTGCTTGTTTCAGTAATCTGGTTACAGATGATGACGTTACGAGCCTTGATGATATTGACCCTATCTAAAACGCTATGCTAGATGATGTGAGTACACTTTAATGATTCTCAGGTGTACCCATCATCACAAAAAAAAACTAAGTCGCATCCACCCGTTAATTCAATTAAAAACCCAAAAAGTTTACGACTAAATTTTAACCACAAATTCCACCAAACTTATCACACGTTTTTTTTAAGAATCACGGAACGCCGCAATCGTATTGAAAGGGAAATGCTGGCGTATAGCCCCCCTGTCTTCATATTGCGGTCAATAGATTTTCCTAATATTTAATCTAGGGAGCTTATCAATGGCATCCTTTTTAGTCTTAAGCGTTACTGACCCGTAGCTCTCACCCTCAGACTTCGCTGCATGTCCTGATAATGAATTGCTTACGCTGTCTTGAACACCAAGTGCTCTCATCTCAGTTTTGAATGTATGCCTGAAAGCATGCGAAGGCTGTTTTGTTTCGACTCCTTTAGCTCTAACTCGATTCCCCCACCAACGACTCATAGCAATTGATACCTTATCATATGAGCCTTTAGGAACCTTGGGGAACAGTCGTCCCTTTATCCCAGCTATATAGTCTAAAAAGCCTAATTCAATAAGGTGTTCAGGTACTGGAATATGCCTTAGAGAAGAATTTGTCTTCACACTCTGACCAACGCCTCTTCGAATGTTGAGGTAATAAATCCCCTCTTCGTTACGTCCAATATCAGAACTGTCCAATTGCGCTATCTCACCAAGACGTAGCCCAGTATATCTGCAAAAAAGAGGAACCCAATAGCAAGCTAATCCATACTTATGATTAAACGAGGGATTAGTAAAAACTTCATCAGAGAATACTGTAGCGATATCTTCAGGTGTGTATCCTCTATCCGTCGAATCTACTTCTTTTTGCTTCTCTGTATTCTTAACAGTGACACCAAATGTTGGATTATTCATAACTAAACCCAACTCGACAGCATAGGTAAACACTGGAGATATTTGTTTGATAGCATTCTTTACTGTTAGGGGGGATAAGAGCTTTAATTCATTTGCAGCAGCGAACTCAATTTGTTCTGAAATAGTCATTTTTTTAACAGCCCTAGATTTGTTTTTAGGAAGTTGTAACAACGTATTACGAAATTTAACTATGTCGCTCTTGGTTATATCAGCAATATCCATATCCCCAAATATTGATACAAAACGAGCCACCTTCGATTTGGTTTCATCCAATGTTTTTAACCTAGATTGATTACCTTTATTTTGTAGGATGTCTGACGCTCTCCACTGCTCGTAAACATTGGATAGGTTCGTTTCTGAGTCATTAACAGTGTTACTTAAGTCATTTTGATTAGTGGCCCTAGACAATGCCTCATGAGCTAAGTTCATATCTCTGGGTTCATCAGACCAGTTTCTTTTATGACGACTTAAGCATAGTTTCTGTAGGTCAACGATGTGGCTGTAAAACGCCTTAGCAAGGTTAATATAAGAGTCACTTGAACGGGGTATCGATATCCCATCCCGCTTTAATTGAGGATCGATAAACTCTGATAGTTCTTCAGCAAATTCTGCTAACTCTAATCTAGAAGCTCGAAATACTTCTGAACCCTTTAATGTCAATGTGTCAGTTAGGCCAAACCAATGGGGGTATATACTTGCATCTCTAGGCTTATCATCTGCTGAGTCCCAAACGAGATGTTCATTTTCACTATTATGAAATACGAGGAAATCGTCATAACTATCCGTTTTCTGAACCTCATCACGTGTAAGGACATACCAACGGTTAGCAATTATCTGACAGTCTCGCAGGGATAGTTCTTGGGTAGCTTCACCTTTGAGCGTTAACTCTGCATGGTCCAATTGCTCATCAATATCAGCCAATAATGGGATTATTCGCTTCTTTGCTTCACGTAAATCTTTAGTACGTAATGACTGCTTAAATTCACGCTTCCCAATGATGGGCACTAGGTGCTTGGGGACACCTTTTCTAAGATAGTATGTACCTGATTTTGGATGCTTAAACGGAGAACTCATTATACTCATTTGTACCAACCTTTTGTACCAGTTGGTCCGCAAGGTCGATTCTCTAAACCCTAGAAACAACAAGGCCCTGCGTAATGCAAGGCCTCGATGCTATTTGGCGGAGAGAGAGGGATTCGAACCCTCGTTAGGTTTAACCCTAAACACACTTTCCAGGCGTGCGCCTTCAGCCACTCAGCCACCTCTCCAAATTTTTTATCAAGGATGTTTCAACAATGAAACTCCTTGAGCGCGCGTATAGTAGGTAAACCCGCCGCTATTATCAAGAACTTGCTTAAAATAAGTATGCAAGTGCTTATAAAACAGACTATTTACTACAGGCCGCCCTTTGCTTTCAACTCAGCTGAAAATTGTAGCATGCGATCAAGTGGAATAAGCGCGTCAGTGCGAAGTGAATCATCGACAAAAATTTCGTGTCCATCACTACCCTCGGTTAACGACGCCTTAATCGCCTCTAAACCGTTCATTGCCATCCATGGGCAGTGAGCACAACTTTTGCACGTAGCGCCGTTACCGCCCGTTGGAGCCTCTATAAACGTCTTATTTGGCTCTAGTTGCTGCATCTTGTAGAAAATACCTTTGTCGGTAGCAACAATAAAGGTGTCATTTTCCATTTCTTGCGATGCTTTAATTAGCTGACTTGTAGAACCAACTGCATCCGCCATGTCTACAACACTGGCTGGCGACTCTGGGTGTACTAACACTGCGGCGTCGGGATAAAGGGCTTTCATGTCGCCAAGTTTTTGTGAAGAAAACTCATCGTGAACAATACACTCACCCTGCCACATTAGCATGTCGGCACCGGTTTGCTTGGCAATGTATGCGCCTAGGTGTCTGTCTGGGCCCCAAATTATTTTTTTGCCCTGACTGTCGAGATGCTCTACGATTTCCAAAGCAATACTCGATGTCACTACCCAGTCGGCACGCGCCTTTACTGCAGCAGAGGTGTTGGCATACACAACAACTGTGTGATCAGGATGCTGGTCGCAAAACTCACTGAATTCTTTTGCTGGACAACCAATATCCAATGAACACGTTGCCTCTAGGGTTGGCATGCGCACTGTTTTTTCAGGGCTGAGTATTTTAGCCGTTTCGCCCATAAAGCGAACGCCAGCTACAATCAGAGTTTGTTCTTCTGCGTCACGCCCAAATCTCGCCATTTCTAACGAGTCGGCAACACAACCACCAGTTTCTTCAGCTAATGCCTGAATTTCGTGGTCGGTGTAGTAATGGGCTACAAGCACCGCGTTACGTGCCTTAAGTAAGGCTTTTATTTCTGCCTTTAACTCGGCTTTACGTGCTTCTGATAGTGGCTGTGGTTTTGCTGGGAACGGGTAATCCACCTGCTCCACACGAAATGCTACTGACATTTACCTACATCTCAATTGCGACAAGGGTCGCGATTATACCCAAGTGTCATAAAAATTACACACTACATGATCAATAATAGCGCAATAAAAGGCCCTAAAATTCTAAACTGCCGGCTATTAACGTCTGTTACTCATTGCGGTAGCCTCGATTGTTCAAAATGGATACTACAGTATCTGCAAAATTGCATATAAGACTGCTCATAATAATCGATACTAGGTTCGGAAATTGTGAGATCAAAGAGTCAGTAATAAAGAATGTTTGAAGCGCCCACGCCAGAAGCGATTAGGACAGCAGTTGATATTGTATTAGTTCGCTACAGCTTAGCTAGGATTGTGTGGCAATGTGCTTAAAAAAATGATTCTCTTGGATAAGGATATCTGAGATTTGAATTCTTAAGTGGGGGTTTTTAATTAGTCTAGAAAAAGGATGGTGGGTCGTGCTGGATTCGAACCAGCGACCAATTGATTAAAAGTCAACTGC
>OJFG01000061.1_pt1 | contig 69885 bp, 55 predicted proteins | sample 1594071 | NCBI WGS metagenome assembly OJFG01 (sample SAMN05416818, study PRJEB24817) | seawater metagenome | isolation source: Sea water | place: Canada:Atlantic | collected 2013-07 | reverse complement strand
ACTGCCGGACTTCGCAGAGGAACTCAACTACGGAGTCGATCTATCAACCATCTGATAATGGTATCAGGTTGGTGGGGTAAAGGTGCCCCATCAACCATTAAATCCGTATACCCTTTAAATGTTCTACCAACTTTTATGATCGTTAGCTTCTTTTGACAGCTTTAACACTTCAGTTTTTGCTAGCCTATCTTGAAGTGACTGCTTTTCTTTCACATCAAATAAAACCAGTAACGTACCTAGCCCGAAAAGCGAACCAACCAAGCGCGTTATCAGTCGGGTCATTGTTACCGGTTCTTCTACCGTGCTGAATATGCGTAAACGCCATGCTCGCATACCCAAAGTTTGGCCACCTCGTTTCCAAAACCACAAGAAAAAACCCGCTACCCAAAGCCCTACCCAGCTTTGAATTAATAGCTTATACCCCGTAGAAGCTTGAATGAGGTCTGCTGGCTCAGCAAAGCCCTGCATATCGAGCCCGCCATTTTTAAGCATGACGATTAGCGTCACTATCACCACCATTGCTGCACACATACCTACCGCAACCGCGACGAGTACGTCATATACCATGGCAGCAAGGCGTCTAAAAAAACCTGCCCTCTCACCAAAGTCATTGGCAGGCTGGGCCGTATTCGGCTCAGTGCTTGCACTTTTCTCACTTTTATTTCGAACTCGTTGTTGAGCTCTCGTTTTGTTTTTCGCCACGGTATTCTCTTTTCACTACTTCGGTACTGTCGTTATCACGGTGTAGTGTGACACAAGCTTGAGTTTGCATAAACACGCACACCGCTCAATTACGTGCTTTTCATATTTATTAGCTTTTAGAGCTACTTATTTTTATTGAAAAACAGGCTAACCATAAAATCACTTCGAATTTTTGAATTAAAAATGACTAAGAAATAAATAAAAGTGCACCGAATAAAAGAGACAAGTACAGGAACTCAGGCCCGACAAACAACACGTTGTTGGCAAGTATCAGGAAGTAATGACAAATGGGCAAAGCATGCTATTGTCATTCAAAGGGCGTGTTTATCTTTGAATGACAATAATCTGTTTTTTGCATCTTTCTGCGCATCTAGATGTACGCGACGATCGTTATATATTAAAAACGTGTAAGTCTTATTGTGACAAACACGGCTAACAACAATAAATAAACGTGCGGCAGCGAGCCTAGCTCACATAGCTGTACTCAAGGAGCCAAAATGGAACACGAAATCCTGTTTCCGCTGTTATGTAAAACTGCTGAAGGTAATAAAACCGCCTTTGCCGAGCTTTATAAAACAACCAGTTCACAACTTTACGCAGTAGCACTTAAAATGCTTAAGCGGCCAGAACTTGCGGATGAAGCAACGCAAGATGCCTACATAAAAATTTGGCACAATGCAGGAAGCTATCAGCGAACTAAAGGTACGGTATTAACGTGGATGGTGAGTATTGTGCGCTATCGAGCACTCGATTTGATGCGCTACCATAATGTTCGCAATGAAGTTGAGCTAACTGAAGATGCTACCGCTATTCCAGACACTCCACAGGCTTTTAAGTTAGGCGGCGAGCAGGAGAAACTCGCCGCTTGCCTAGATGAACTCGACGGACCACAACGGCAAGCTATTCACCTTGCTTACATTAATGGCTTATCTCATCAGGAAGTGGTGAATTATTTATCGTCGCCGCTAGGCACAATAAAAAGCTGGATTCGAAGAGGATTACAAAGCCTTCAAAGGTGCTTATCACTATGAATTATTTAAAAGAAGAAACGCTTAACGCGCTTGCGGCGGAATATGTGGTAGGGACACTACGAGGAAAGGCCCGCGTTCGCTATCAAAAATTGATGATGCAGTATCAAGCGGTGAGCGACGCCACTGCGCAATGGGAACAGTATTTAGCGGGTTTCAACGATGCGGTTACCCCCGTTCAACCGCCTGAACGGGTTTGGGATGTGATTCAACAGCGTTTGGGACATTCAGATTCTAAAGATACATCAGCGCAAATTGTTGATTTTGAGCGTGCAAAACGCAATCGCTGGAGAGGTTTGTCTGCACTATCTACCGCAGCTGCATTAGTCCTTGCTGTGTTGCTTGTGGTTATGCAGCCTTCTCCTGTTGAAGAAGTGTCGCATATTGCTGTGGTGAATAACGTGGATAACACCCCATTGTGGGTGATTGAGGTATCACCGAGCACGTTGGACGTAAAAGTGACCGATGCCTTCACTGCACTTGCTAATAAAGATTACGAACTATGGATGGTTCCTGCGAATGGTGAAGCGCCGATATCACTTGGACTTATGCCTGAACTGGGCAGTGATAGTAGAAACACGCCGGACATTTTACTTGATAGCAGCATAGCAGCCCTTGCGATTAGTTTAGAAGAGCCAGGCGGCTCTAAAACTGGTTCGCCAACCGAAGTACTTTATATCGCGCCAATTTTGTCGGTATAGAATATTTTTCAACTGCTCTAAAGGCCGCATTTTTACTCATAAAAATGCGGCCTTTTTCTTTTTATTTACCTTTTTTAAACATTTATTTTAATTTTTTTTGTTTTTTTGCATCTAGTAGCGCATCTCACTCGTTTAACTCTATGAACTCATCAAACAGAGAGATACATAATGACAATCTTCAAACGTAAAACACTATCGGTTGCAATTGCTCTCACTTGCGCTGCAGTTACAGCAGGTGCCATTGCATCAAGTCATAGAGAAGCGCCAAACATTACCCGCGCTCCAGCGGTAGACAGTACAGATTTTTACGCTTTTAACAGTTACGAAGAAGGCCGTGACGGCTACGTAACCTTTATTGCCAACTACATTCCATTACAAGATGCGTATGGCGGACCAAATTACTTCGCAATGGATCCTAACGCGCACTACGCCATACACATCGATAGTGATGGCGACGCAGTGGAAGACGTAAGCTTTGTATTTAATTTCACTAACATGCTTGCTGCTGATAACGAAGGCATTGCCCTTCCGATTGGTCCAGAAGGCGACCAAAAAATGGTGAAAGTACCGCTTAAAAACATCGGTGGTATTAGCGCTGATGATTCAAGCGCGGCAAACTTCTCTGAAATGTACTCGCTAACGATGGTTTCTGGCGACATGCAGAGCGGCGAGCGCACTACATTAACGCCTTCTATGGGCGATATGTTTAAGAAGCCGCTTGATTATATCGGTAATAAAACCTTCACCAGTGAAGCTGAATATGCCCGTTATGCAGAAAGCTTCATCTATTCGTTTGCTATTCCTGGCTGTGACGATATGGCTCGCGTATTTGTAGGTCAGCGTAAAGACCCATTTGTAGTTAACCTTGGTAAAACATTCGACTTGGTAAACTATGTACCTGTTGAAGGAGATAGTGCGCCGGGTGCTGGCGATGGAGAAGGTTTCCCAGGCGGTATTACACAAAGCGAAAACAATGATGACTTACTAGATAAAAACGTAACGTCACTGTCTGTTGAAGTACCTGCAGCGTGCGTAACCGGTGATGGCAACGGTGTAATCGGCAGCTGGACTACAGCAAGCTTGCCACAAGCAACAATCCTAAACCCAGATGCGACCTTCGCAAAACCATCAGTAACTGGTGGTGCAATGACACAGGTATCTCGTTTAGGCAGCCCGCTAGTGAATGAGTTAGTTATCGGTATTGGTGATAAAGATACGTTCTCAAGTGCGCACCCAAGCGATGACGGTCAGTTCGCTGATTACGTTACTCACCCGTCGCTGCCAGAACTACTCAACATCTTGTTTAAAGACGCGGTTAACACCACGCTAGGAACGGATATTGAGACGCTAGCGCCAACAAACTTCCCGAGAACCGACTTGGTAACAGCCTTCCTTACTGGCTTCCCTGGTGTTAACCAGCAAGCAACAGTAACACCTTCTGAAATGCTTCGTTTAAACACGGGTATTCCAGCCACGCCAGCAGAGTCACAATCGGCATTTGGTGTAGCAGGCGATGATTTGGCAGGCTTCCCGAACGGTCGTCGTCCAGGTGATGATGTTGTGGATATTGCGCTTCGCGTAGTGATGGGTCGTCTGTGCCACCCAATTCCAGTAGCAGGTGAAGATACAGACCTAGAACTTTGTGCACCTGAAGATGCAAGCGTAGGTACAGTGCCATTTACTGACGGTGCACCTGTGGATGCAAGCATGATTGATTCATCATTCCCATATCTAAGAACGCCTATTGCTGGCTCTGAGTAAGGAGCACAACTATGAATAAACCTATTGAGAAAAAATCGAATAGAAGCATTCATCGAATTTGGATCGCTACATCTTTAGCACTAGCCCTATCAGGTTGTTTTGATAGTGATGATGATGACAACGCGCCCGAAATCAATGAAGCACCTGTTGCAGTAGATGACATGCTTACAACGCAGGCAGACATTGCATTTGAAGGGATGCTTAGCGCGTCGGACCCTGAAAACGATCCGCTTTCGTTTGCATTGGAAGAAGATGGTTCGTTAGGTTCAGCTGCTGTCAATGCTGACGGTAGTTTCACCTACACGCCTAACGCTCAGGTAACAGGCTCAGACAGCTTTACCTTTAGTGTTAGCGATAGCTTTAATCAGAAGGTGACTGGAACGGTCACTGTGACCATTGAAGCTCAGCAACTATCAGTGACAAGCTATACCAGAGCGGCGTTTAATCAAGCGCCAACTGATGAGCCTCTTCCAGTCAATGGACGGGAGTTTACTCAGGATGCTGATGATGCAGCGTTTGACGACTTATTAATCGATTAAATAGTCTTTTATCAATTAGATTAAACAATAATCTAATTGATAGCACGTAACAAAAAGACTGATTAATAAATCGTTGTAAAAGAGCATAACCGCAAGGCCAAGGATGGCCTTTTTTTTTAGGGAAATTTCATGTTCAATCCTCTACCTTCATGTGTCACTTTCTGTTGTTTTTTAATTACTGCAAGCGCTTCATTACTGCTTTCAATGCCAACAATAGTGAATGCAGAACCTGTAATTAACAACGCTACACAAGAAGTATCTAAAGACACCATCATTGCCACTTGGCAACCTACTACCACAACACTTTCTACTATTTCTGATGCAGAGAAACTTTTGACCGCAAGTCGTTTCTTATCAGCATCGGGAAATGAGCGCCAGCAAGTTACCCAGTTCGTAAATAGACTTCGTTCATCACAGACAAAGCTTAGTTACGAGCAGCGACAGCGTCTGGTAATTCTCGAAGCCAGGTTGATGCAAGGCGTACATAAATTCGATGACGCTCTTCAACATCTTAATACCATTGATACCGCGTACTCTGGGGCGGCGCAGTTACTACTGGCTGATATCAACATTCAGCGAGGTCAAGGCGACAAGGCTAAACAACACTGCGAACAGCTAATGGGCAAAACCAGCTTTCTTCTTGCTTTTGGTTGTGTGTTAAATGCCGATTTCTCCATAGCGCCTTCAGAAGATGTATATAACAAGCTGCAAAAGTTTGAGCGTTACTCTTCCCTCACAAATGCTGAATCTACCAATGTCGCTGAATACATATGGTACAGGGAAACTCTTGCAAGCATGGCGCTAGCACTTGAGAAGCCAAACCTTGCCATTCAGCAGCTATCAGAATTTACTTTATCAACGCTGCCAGTAAGTGCTTTGATAACATGGGCCGATGCCCACTATGCCACTGGGCACTATGACACGATAACGACAGTGTTGGCCCAAGAAATCAGTGACATATCCCGCTTAGACGATGCACTTTTACTAAGATGGGTAAAAGCACAAAAGGCTCTAAACTTAGGTGACACAAAAGAGATGCGCCTGTTAAGCAAGCGCATGCAAATAAGGGCATGGCGAGAGGACACATCACACGCTGCCCAAGTGGCAAGCTATTACCTCGATGTAGATTATCAGCCAAAGCTTGCGCTAAAGTTTGCTCGTCTTAACTGGGAATATGCCCAAACCAAACACGATGAACATTTATTGAAACGAGCGGAAAATGCCCTGAGCGCGATGGACGCAGAAGCTGCTCAAGCCACACATGGCTCTCAGGCTTCTCAGATCTTTCAGGTCTCTCAGACATCTCAAATCACTGAGAGCTAGGGCGTTTTTTTACAGTTAAGCTAACGGAGTTAAAGCTAGGTTATGCAACGAGTAGTATTATTTTTCTTCATTTTTTTTAGCACACAATGCGTGTCTCATGAGTTGAGCAGTGGCTATCTTACACTGAACCAGCAGGAAGCTGGCGTGTTTCAGGGTGAGTTATTACTCAAGCCTGAAGACATCGGCCAAGCCGCCAATTTGGACACCAATAATGACGGCAAGCTATTGTGGAGTGAACTGTTAGCCAATCAACAACAGGCTGCCGCTTATATTGCCAACGCGCTACAGATAAAACAGGGAAGCGGCAAGTGCCCTGTTTCTGCTGCAACTCCTACCATGCGCTCTATCTCCGCCGAATCTCTTATCGTTTATCCTTTGTCAGTTAATTGCCAAGCGCGCAATACTGAAGAAAGCAGTGAAGACAGCAGTCAAGATAGCAGAGAAATCAGCATTAGCTACGAGGGTATTTTTGACATATCGCCAACCCATAAGCTTCTTACTACGGTAAATGTGCAAGATGAAACCCTGACATCGGTAATTGCCGAAGACAAACGCATACTTACCCTGTCGCCTAAAGCACTGTCTACCGCGTCGCAATTTTTTGAAATGGTTTACCAAGGCATTTGGCATATTTTTATTGGCCTGGATCATATTCTTTTTCTCGTGGCGACCTTGCTTACTGTGAACCTAGCTCGACATCAACGCACGTGGAAAAAAGAGGACAAGAAGCGCGATATTGTTAAAAGCACGGTAATTTTAGTGAGTGCCTTCACCCTAGCCCACTCTATAACGCTTACCGCTACCGCCCTTGATATCATAACGTTAGACAGCAGGTGGGTAGAGCTGGGCATTGCAATTTCCGTTATGCTAACGGCACTGAACAATATATTCCCAGTGGTATTTAGGCTCGGCTTTTTAACCTTTGGTTTTGGTCTTCTTCACGGCATGGGCTTCGCCAGCGTGTTTGCAGAATTAAACGCACAATCAAACAGTCTAGTAATGAGCGTGGCCGCATTTAATATTGGCGTTGAAGTTGGGCAACTCGCCATCGTATCCCTACTGCTGCCCCTCCTGGTGTTAGTGCGAAACTGGCACGTGTATGCCAAAACCATCATGCCTATCGCCTCATCAGTCATCGCGATTATTGCATTAAACTGGACGTTACAGCGCTGGTAGCGTTAAAAGAAAACGCCCTCGTTTGATATTTATTTCAAACGGGGGCGTTTCATTCTTTTTAGCCTTGTGCAACTTAGAGGCTTTTACAAACTCTCTAAATCATACACGCCTTGCTTAGAAAGCTTTTCATTTAACGGCGCAATTCGCTCGTTAAATAAGGTTTGCAGCTTCAACTTATATTGCTGCCATTTTGTTTCAAGGTCGTCTAACCGCTTAAGCGCGCCGGCTTGCGCTGGCGCCCCCGTTCTATCAAAGTTATCCATTAAAAAGCGTACTTGTCTGTCAAGCATATTTGGCCAATTAATGTCGTCTTCGAAGGTTTGATGTTTGGGCTGAATAACTAACGATTCCCATTCATCTATTTCACTCACAATGCTTTTGATGGATGTTGACACATCGTTCGCTAGCATGACGTTAGACGTTGCCACATGCTTAAGCCGGTCACGGACATCACGCGCTTTTTGAAGGTGGGCGAATAATTCATTGAGCACATCTTCACTCGCCTGAATACTCTGCTCTACTTTTTGTAATTCCGCAGGCTGAGTATTCTCCCTTGGGTCGGGCAACACATTAAAGGGGCGGGTTTGCGACACATCGCCAACCGTGATGGTTGCTTTGTATTCCCCTGGCATTACTCTCGCGCCATTCCAACCACCGAATAACGTTACGTTATCAATACAATTAAGGGGCTGACGACGTAAGTCCCACTCAAAAGTGTTAAAGCCAGCATCGGTAGATGGATGTGTAAATTTCAGCGGGCTACGAATATCTTCATTACCTTTAGCGCATTTTTCAAACGCACTCGCTGAAGAAAATAACGTGCGCACCAGTTGGTTATTGGCATCAAATATATCGATACGAAGGGTTTCATCTTCATCTAGTGCCTCATTTAAGAAGTAGCGAAATGTAGCCCCTCTCGCAGGGTTTTCTGCTTCTAATTGACCACTGATATTGCCTCCAGCTAAAAGGCGTACCCCATCAACAGGGCTAAACTGGAACAGCACTTCATCAACCAATGTATTGTTAGCCTCGCGAAGTGGCGCTATGTCGTCCAATATCCAAAAGCCCCGCCCTTGAGTAGCAACCACCAAGTCATCGCCTTTTACCTTAAGATCGGTTATTGCCACCGGCGGTAAGTTGAGCGACAGCTTTTGCCAATTTTTACCATCATCAAAGCTTATAAATATTCCGCTTTCTGTGCCGGCAAACAGCATACCTTCTTGCTGACTATCTTCACGAACCACTCTCACAAAAGCGTCTTCGGGTAAGCCTTTGTCTATGCGCGTCCAGCGTTTACCATAATTTGTCGTTTTATAAATATATGGGCTGTAGTCGTTAAGCTTGTAACCAGTCACTGCTACGTAGGCTTTTCCTTCAGCGTGAGGGCTTAGTTCTATGGCATTTACCAGCGCTTCTTTTTTATGGGGCGTAATATCTGTCCAGTTTTTGCCTTCATCTTTAGTGAGATGCAGCTTACCATCATCGGCACCTACCCAAAGCTCTCCCGCGTTTGTTGGCGATTCAGCAATATAGAAAACCGTATTATAATATTCAGCGCCCGCCTGCTCGTTAGTAATAGGACCGCCATTTAGCCCCTGCTTTTCAGCATCGTTACGGGTAAGATCGGGGCTAATCTCTTGCCAATTTACGCCTCTGTCAGTGGTTTTTAATATCATCTGTGTTCCGTAATACACCGTATCAGGGTTGTGTGTTGATACTAAAACCGGCGCATTCCAATTAGTGCGATACTTTTGGTCTTTTGCATTACGACCAAACACGTATTCAGGGTAAGGCATGATAGGACGGGTTAACCCACTGCTTCTATCAAATTCAGTAAGCGTACCGTTAATGGTAGTCGCATATATAAGCGAAGGATCGTCAGCATTAAACGCAATATGAGCGCTCTCACCACCGCCAACGGCAAACTGTTCCTCTATACCAATGCCGCTATCGAAGGTAGCAGAGGGCGTCGCCATGGTGGTATTGTCTTGCTGGCCACCATACACATAGTAGGGTTTAAGGTTATCTGTGATCACACGGTAAAATTGTGCGGTAGGTTGATTGTAAATGCTCGACCACGACTCTCCGCCATCAAAGGTGATGGTTGCGCCGCCATCGTTAGCATTGATCATGTTTAAGCTATCTTCTGGGTTAATCCACATGTCATGGGTATCACCGTGAGGCAGCGACTTTATTTCAAAGGATTTGCCACCGTCGATGGATTTGTGTAGCTGAACGTTCATCACATAAAGCGTGTTGTCGTCGTTAGGGTCTACTTTGATATGATTGTAATACCACGCCCTGGCTTTAAGAATATTGTCGCCATTCATTAACTCCCATGTAGCCCCAGCATCATCACTGCGATACAAGCCACCCTCATCGGCTTCAATAATGGCGTAGAGTCGTTTGGGGTTTGATGGTGATACATCAATTCCCACTTTGCCAATGAGCGTAGGCAAGCCTTTTTCAAGCTGCTCCCAGGTTTCACCGCCATCAATAGACTTATAAATGCCGCCCCCATCGCCGCCAGATTTTATAAACCAAGGGGTTCTGCCGTGATGCCACATACTGGCGTATAGCACTCTAGGGTTAGACGGATCTAAGGCTAAATCCGCGGCCCCTGTTTCGCCATTCACTTTTAATACGTGTTGCCAGGTTTTACCACCATCAGTAGTTTTGAAAATACCGCGCTGTTCGTTGGGAGCCCAAATATTGCCTTGAACCGCAGCCCAAGCAACGTCTGGATTCGAAGGGTGTATGCGTATTTTTGGAATTTGACCCCGATTGTCTAATCCAACCAGCTTCCATGTTTCACCTGCGTCGGTAGATTTATAGATGCCTTTGCCATGACTTGTGGTAACGCCTCGAATAGGCCCTTCGCCAGTGCCAACATAAATTACGTTGGGGTCGGAAGGTGCCACGGCAATAGAACCAATGCTCCCTACAGCGAAATGTTCATCCGAAATTGGCTTCCACGACAACCCCGCATTAGTGGTTTTCCACACCCCTCCACCTGCTGTGCCCATGTAATAAAGTTGAGGTTTCCCATCAACTCCGGCAACAGCGACAGAGCGACCGCCGCGGTATGGACCAATAAATCGGTACTCCATGTTGTCGAAAAGCTCTGAGCTGACGGTTTCTTCTAATGCACTGGTTGAAAATGATGTACTTAGCAGTGTGGTAATAGACACAATTAAAGCAGCTAATGTTCGCCGTAATATCATTGCTGAACGCCTTATTTTGGTTATTATTTTTAAAAGTGGAAATGCTTATTTTTTGATGTTTTGTAACGATGAGCTTTTATATTGCAGCCAGCGTAGCGTTAAGGCAATGACTTTGGTGAGGAATTTGAATAAGCAAATATACAATAATGTTAAGATGTGAATATGTATTGGGCTATAGAGTTTTAATGCGCGGCACGTTGAAGCCCCCTTGGACCTTCAACGTACCAGCACGGCAACGTGTTACGCTCTTTGCTTTGACCTAAGATCGAAAACGGCATAAGAAGCAACGATTAAAAAGCAACCCGCGGGGACAATGTAGGATAGCGCTGTGCTGTAGTTATCAATCAGTGCCGCTTGAATAAGTGGAATAAGTGCCCCACCAAGAATAGCCATTACCAATCCTGCCGCACCAAATTTAGCGTCATCTTTTAATCCGTGTAATGCAATGGCATAGATAGTTGGGAACATGAGTGATAGGCAAGCCGAAATACCAATAAGCGCCCAAACGCCTGTATCATTAGGCATGGCAATCATGCAAAGACACAGTAACGTAGCCACAGTAGACATAACGGTTAACAGAGCCGCAGGCCTAATAAAGCCCATGATCCATGTCATTACAAAACGCGAAACAAGGAAAACCAACATACTGTATTGCAACACAGTCCCACCAGATATTTCATCTCCGCCTTTGGCTTCCATTACGTATTGAATAGTAAAGGTCCACACACAAGTTTGTGCTGCTACATTAAAAAACTGCGCCACTACACCAAAGCGATAGTGGCGATTTTTGAAAAGCCTTCCCATTGTGGCCCTAAAATCGACCTTATTACTCGTCTCTTGAGCCTGACAAACTGCGGGCGTTTTCATCATGGCAATGGCTATCCAAATAACCACCAACACGCATGCAAACCCCACATAGGGCACCATAACGGCCTCAAGTTCAGCACTCATTACCGCAACGAGTTGATCACCACTCATGTTACTTCGCTCATCGGCTGTTGCTTGATTTAATTGGGGAAGAATGAGCGTTGCCGCTAAAAATACACCTAAGTTAGTACCAACGGGATTGAAAGATTGAGCAAAGTTTAAACGGCGCGTTGCCGTGACTTCGCTTCCCATACGCATAACATAAGGGTTTGCTGAGGTCTCTAATATCGATAACCCGCCCGCTAAAATAAAAAGCGCAGCGAGAAAAAAGCCATACGTCATCATCTGGCTTGCAGGATAAAACATAAATGCACCAACGATGGCACACCCCAAGCCTGTCAGTACCCCTGTTTTATAGGAAAAACGCTTGTTGATGAATGCAGCAGGGATCGCCAAACAAAAGTAAGCACCATAATAAGAAAATTGAACGAGAGCCGATTGAAGTGACGACATAGTAAAAATTTTACTGAACACTTTAACCAGCGGATCGGTCATATTTGCTGCAGTCCCCCACGCTGCAAAACACACCGTAAGGAGAATAAAAGGCAGTAACATATCACGGGAAACTAAGGGGGCTTTTTGTTGCATGGGTTACGGTCGCATGTTAATTTTTGGTTAACGCATTTAAACAACAAAAAAATACCGTGTCAATAAATCAACTTTATTTATTTAATTGATTAGCTCCGGATTAACCTAACGAGCCTATTTTCATAGAGCAGTACTTACCTTGTGTGTGGTATTTTCAATCTCCCTACCGTTGAAGTAAGCATAATGACCGATAAAATAAAATCTCAGCAATCGTCTCGCAACAGCCGAGGCCAATCTGGTCTCAGAATGCAAAATGAGCGCAAAATCATGTCTCTGATTCGTCAACACAACGCATTGCCAAAAGCCGAAATCGCCAATAGAACGGGACTTTCTGCACAAGCAGTCACGGTAATAATTAAGCGCTTAGAAGAAGAAGAACTTTTAGTTCGAAAAACGCCACAGCGGGGCCGGGTAGGTCAACCTCTAGTGCCCTTTTCGCTGAATTCAGAGGGTGCTTTTGGTATTGGACTAAAGGTAGGAAGACGAAGCTTCGATCTGACATTAATTGACTTAAATGGCAATGTTCGCGCCACGCTTCATGAAAACTTCCAATACCCCAGCGTTACAAAATTATTATCGTTTTTAGAAAAGGGCATTGAGGCCTTAACACTGGGTTTAAGCGACAAGCTACGAGAGAGAATAATGGGTGTAGGTGTGGCAACCCCCTATGAAATATGGAGCTGGGCTGAAGAGGCTGGTGCGCCTTCTAATATTCTTGATGAATGGCGAGATTTTGATTTCACAAAAGGAATCAAGAGTATTATCAACTTGCCAGTATATGTATGCAACGATGACACTGCAGCCTGCTCTGCAGAGTTGAGTTTCGGCAACCCTGGTCATTTTAATGATTTTATGTACGTTTTTATTGGCACCTTCATTGGAGGAGGAGTGGTTATTAACGGCTCTCTCCTCACAGGTACAAGGGGTAACGCCGGTGCGATTGGTTCGTTGCCCCAGCCAATACTAAACAAACAAGGGCAACTCTCCTCACAGCAACTTATCATGCAATCATCGTTGTATATTCTTGAAAAGATGTTAGCCGATGCCGGCTACGATGGAAAAGCACTTTGGCAATCCAGTGAATATTGGGGAGAGCTAGGCCAAACCCTTGACGACTGGATAGACAAAGTGGCTGATGGTCTCGCTTATGCAGCATTGTGCTCGATGGCTATTTTTGATTTTGAAGCTATTGTTATTGACGGCGCGATCCCTGTCTCAGTTCGAGAAAAGATAATTAGGGCTACCGCTGAGAAGATCAGTGTAGCCGATACTAGAGGCCTATCTCCTTGCCAAATAGTGAATGGTACTATCGGCGGTAAAGCTCAATCCATCGGATGCGCTAACCTACCGTTATTAGTCAACTTTTCTCAAGACAGCCAAAACTTATTTAACTAAGCCTTTAACCTCTCTTATTGACTACCGGCAAGCCGCATAACGCGGCTTGTTTTCTTTGTATTTTCCACCAATGTCAAAACTGTCGCGATAACGAAAAATAAATTAGTTCAAAAAATATTAAATAATATTAGTTGATTTATTAATTTCATTAATCTACATTTCGTTAACAATCTTGTTACCACTGTTAACACAAAGGCATATTTTCAATTAACAGGATTTACTAACACTAAGAAATCAATCTTAAGAGGGACACACTATGAAATGCTCAACCAAAATTACACTTATCGCGGCCGCCGTCACTGCGTCTATTTCACAGTCATCCATAGCACAAACCGCCGAGGAAGAAGCCAGTAAACCTAGCAGTTTAGATTTTGAACAAATTATTGTTACCGGTACGTCTAGACCAAAAGAGAAAATTGAATCTACTAATGCTATGACAACGTTTGGTGAAGAAAAACTAGAGCGTTTGGCGCCTTACAGTGTGGGTGAGTTGGTAAGAAGCATTCCAGGATTTCATGCAGAAGACACGGGGGGTGAAACAGGTAACAACGTGGCTCCTCGTGGTTTTCCTCTTTCAACGCAAACTGAATTTACCGCTCTACTTCGCGATGGCATGACGGTCTTTTATAACCAAGATGTATTATTTACACAAAACGACCGTTTTACTCGCCTTTCTAATTTCATAGGTAATGTCGAAGCCATTAGAGGTGGTGCCTCCTCCATTTTCGTCGGTAGTGCACCAGCCGGGTTCATCAACTTCTTATCACGTGAAGGCGGTGATGATACTGAGGGAGATGTATTTTTTGAAACTAACAGCAACAATCGTTTAGGGGCACAGGCGTGGGTGAGCGGCTCGATTAACGAGCAAACTGTGTACGCCATTGGCGGGTGGTATCGAAAAGGCGATTCTGCTCGCGACCCGGGCTATACCGCCAACCAAGGTGGAGAGCTAAACGCTAATGTAAAATACTTTTTCGAAGACGCGAGCGGCTTTACTCGGTTCGAGTTTAATAAACAAAACGATAAGTCGTTTTTCTTTATTCCCCAACCACTTACAGGCTCTACAACTGATGCTCAAACGATCCCTGGTGGTATGGATATTCGTGACGGTACAACAGGCAACTCTGCAGGTGCGCGCCTGCTGCGTTTGGCGAACACACCTAGTGGCGACATAGACTTAGATGTTACCGACGGCAACTTCGCCGACGTTACCTATTTCGGTAACACGACGGAAGTAGAGCTTAATGATGCCTGGACGTTCTCAAACCAAGTTCGCTACACGGATATGCTGACAACCTTTACAGGCATAATTAACGTTGGCAATGCTGAATCACTTTCTGGCAAAGCACAGGCTATTTTCGATACCAACGAGCAGGCACTTGCGGACGCGGTATTTGGTGGCGAATTAAATTATCGCGTTGTCGACGCAGGTACTGGATTTGAGTTAGCGAACAACAGCAATGTTGATAGCTTTAACACCAATGGTTTTGGTATTAATGCAGGATTCTGGCATCGCCGTTTTGAAGGAGACAACTTACAAAACGAAACAAAAATGCGCCATATTTATGAAGGTTTTGATGAGGGTACATTCTATTCTACATTCGGTTTGTTCGTATCGAATATAAATGGACATGTAACTGACTATCGCATTAACACACTGCAATCTGTTGAGCCGTTGCCACAACGCCTCGATATCGCCTTCATAGATGCCGAAGGAAATGATATTGCAAGTGGAACCTATAAAGGCATACAAGCCGGTTCTCATGGTTTTGCTAACATTGTTTACAATGAGTCAACCATTGCGCCTTATGCCGACTTTGAATATGAGATTGATGATTTAACCTTAAACCTTGGTGCGCGATATGAAACATTGAGAGCCAATGGTGAAGCGGAAAATCCGGGGAATTATGAAATTAGCAGCTTTACAACCGACTCGGATCCGGTGAATGGCAATATCATTCTTCCCTTTGGTGCAGGGACATACAGAAATTTTGATGTTGAATACAACGAATTAGCGTGGACAGTCGCCGCAAACTACATAGTCAATGAAGATTTTGCTGTATTTACGCGATATGCAGATGGCTTCCGTATGCCAGATGTAGACAAATACATGGCGATTACAGACCTTTCGAGTCAAGAGGAGATAGACGAGTTTAATCGCTCTGAACGTCGAGAAACACAGCCGGCATCCACAGTAATGGCCGAACTGGGCTTTAAATATAACTCAGGCGACGTTGCAGCGTTCTTAACAGGTTATTATGCTGCGGCAGACGATCTTTTCTTTAACGTTCCTACGGTGGTAAATAATCAGGTAGTACAACGCCAAGCATTCCGCAATACCGAAACGTTGGGTCTTGAGGCTGAATTTAATCTGCAAGTAACAGAAGGATGGAGCGTTGGATTGTCTGCCACGTATCAAGATCCAGAATTTGTTAATACCCCTGCAGCCGAATTTATTAATAGCGATGGTAATGTTGATACAGTAGATATTAATGGCAATATGCCAGTGCGAGTACCCAAGCATTTTGGACAGCTTACTAGTAGCTATGAATTCGAAGATTTTGCTTGGGGCGTAGCAAGTATCAACGCGACTTACTCATGGAGTGGTAAACGCTATGCGGACGACGCGAATACTGCAGAACTGCCATTTTACGGAATGCTAAACTTAGGCTTCGCTATTGAAAATGAAGATGGCTACTACCTTCGGGCTGATGTGAAAAATGTTAATAATTCTGAAGGCTTATCTGAAGGTGATCCTCGAGCAGGTGAAACAGTTGCAGGCCAAAGTACAACATTTAACGCACGAGTAGTGCTACCTCGTACCTTTACAGTGAGCGTGGGTAAGCGTTTCTAAAGTAAGTTTCGCAAAAATAGTAGCCTGCCTGTTAGGCAGGCTACTTATCTTTAGATTCCCGTTAATATTCCTTCTTAATATCAATACCCCCTCTAATTATCACCCTTATGGCCATCGCTACTTTCCAAAAAACCATAAAACAATGAATTTAACTCATATAAAAATGAAATTAAGTCATTTTTATTCATGGTTTTAATTGCGTATAACATGGTTATTGTTTTCAGCACCAAACATAGAGCCAACACCGAGATGACTAAGGAATTTGAATTTACTATCACTCGTACTCGTTTTGATGAAGACTACCAGCCTTCTGACCATACTCGAGTAACCACAAACTTTGCTAATTTAGCAAGAGGTAAGCAACGAAAAGCCAACCTGCGCAATGCACTGCAAATGATAGACAATCGATTTAACGCACTTGCTACTTGGGATAATGCTGCTGCAGATAGATACACTGTTGAGCTTGATATCATATCGGTTGATGTGGATGTCGAGGGCAACGGGATGAGCTTTCCAACCATTGAAATTCTTCAAACCAATATTGTTGACACTAAAACGGGCAAACGCTCGCAAGGTATTGTTGGCAACAACTTCTCATCGTATATACGCGACTATGACTTCAGTGTGGTGCTGTCTAATCACAACGAAGGACAGTCGCATTTCAGTGTGCCTGATGACTTTGGCGAGCTGCACGGAAAGCTGTTCCAGCACTTCGTACACTCTAAAGCCTACAAAGCGCAGTTTACGAAGTCACCAGTAATATGCATCAGCGTGTCAGACAACAAGGTGTATCACAGAACAGAAAATGAGCATCCCGTTTTAGGCGTAGAATACACGCCTAACGAGACCTCATTAACCGAAAGCTATTTTAAAAAGATGGGACTGAACGTGCGCTATTTTATGCCGCCTAATAGCGTTGCCCCCTTTGCCTTTTATTTCTTTGGCGACTTACTAAACGACTACACCAATTTAGAACTTATTAGCACTATTAGCACAATGGAGACGTTTCAAAAGATTTATCGGCCTGAAATTTATAACGCGAACGCTGTCGCGGGTAAACACTATCAACCGAACCTCAATCACAAAGATCATTCAATTACCCGAATTGTTTACGATAGAGATGAACGTTCTCAACTGGCAGTGGAGCAAGGCAAGTTTGTTGAGGAAAAGTTTATTAAACCTTATCAAAGTGCACTGACCCAATGGTCACGACAATGCGCTTGGTAAAGGCCAAGCTGCCTTGAGCCAGCTAGCTCGCTGTCGATTTTCTCATTTTCACTATTTCTGTAGCCCTTTTAGTTTTCTAAAGGTTTTACTCTTCTATGGGAATAGCTCTACTAGGTTATTATTCAAAAATACATTATGAAAACACTATTACCCACTTCCACCTCAGGCAGTCTTCCTAAACCCGCATGGCTGGCGCAGCCTGAACAACTTTGGTCACCGTGGAAACTAGCGCAAGATATTTTGCCTGAGGGCAAGCACGATGCGTTGAAACTGTCGCTACACGAACAGCAGTGCGCCGGCATTGATATCGTGTGTGACGGAGAGCAAACTCGTCAGCACTTTGTTACCACCTTTATCGAACATTTAAGCGGTGTAGATTTTGAGAATCGAGAAACGGTGACAATTCGCAATCGCTATGAAGCCAGCGTACCAAGGGTGATTGGTGCCGTTAAACGCACTCGCCCCGTGTTTGTGGAAGATGCCAAGTTTCTTAGAAGCCAAACATCTCAACCCATTAAATGGGCCCTTCCCGGCCCAATGACTATGATTGATACGTTATATGACGCTCACTACAAAAGCCGGGAAAAGCTGGCATGGGAGTTCGCTAAAATTCTGAACCAAGAGGCCAAAGAATTAGAAGCGGCAGGCGTCGATATCATTCAATTTGATGAACCTGCTTTCAATGTGTTCTTTGATGACGTTAACGAATGGGGCGTGGCTGCTTTAGAGCGCGCAATTAAAGGACTAAAATGCGAAACCGCCGTGCACATATGCTACGGCTATGGCATAAAAGCGAATACAGATTGGAAAAAAACTTTGGGAGAAGAATGGCGTCAGTACGAAACCATTTTTCCAAAGCTTCAAAAATCAAACATCGATATCATTTCACTGGAGTGCCACAACTCTAAGGTTCCACTGGAGCTGATGGAGCTTATCCGCGGTAAAAAAGTGATGGTCGGCGCAATAGATGTAGCCAACCATGATATTGAAACCCCTGAGGAAGTAGCCACTACGTTAAGAAAGGCACTGAAATTTGTGGATGCAGACAAATTGTATCCCTGCACCAATTGTGGAATGGCCCCGTTACCTCGTCATGTAGCTCGCGCAAAGTTAAGCGCACTGGCAGCTGGCGCCGAACTCGTGCGGCAAGAGCTTGTACAATAACAGCTAAGCGGTCAGTACACTGCGAAGTAAATCATACAATACCGTAAGTTTTACAGGTTTAGCCAAATAAGCATTAAACCCAACTCGAGCATAATGCTCAATGTCAGTGCTCATTACATTGGCAGTCAGTGCTACAACGGGAACATTCATATTCAATTTTTGTATTTCAGCAAATGCCTGAAGTCCGTCCATTTCAGGCATTTGGATATCCATTAACACTAAATCAGGTGTATTTTTTGAGAACTGCTCAAGTGCCTCAACGCCATTTTTAGCAAAATGTAAGTCTGCCTGGGTCGGTGCTAGCATAGATTCGATAACAAGGGTGTTTATATCGTTATCTTCGGCAATAAGAATTGTCTTGCCTGAAAAGTAAGGAACATCGTCCATTTGGGAAGCAGTTTTTTTGCCTTCTAAGTTTGCGTGCTCAAGGGGTAAGGTTACCGTAATTGTTGTACCCTGATTGGGGACGCTATCAACTTCAATTTTGCCCCCCATCATTTGAACCAAACTAACCGTGATTGACATACCCAATCCAGTGCCACCAAATTTACGAGTTGTAGATGAGTCAGCCTGAGTGAAACGTTCAAATATCCGTGCCTGCGCTTCTTCAGACATGCCAATACCCGTATCTTTTACGGTGAAACGTAACGCGCCTGACGAATAAGAGCTATCGTTCATCAACGCTATACTGACTTGTCCTGACTTGGTGAATTTAACGGCATTGGCGCACAGGTTAAGAAGGATTTGCCTCACCCTCACTACATCGCCTTTCCACCCATCAACAAAACCTTCGCTTATCCTAGATTTTAACGCTATTTGTTTTTCAGTGGCTTCTAGGCTTAATTCCGAGTGAACATGCTCCATCACATCACACATTGAAAAAGGCTGCTGTTCTAACGTCAGCTGGTTAGCTTCTATCTTCGAATAATCCAGAATATCGTTGATGATTGTAAGCAGACTCGTCGCAGAAAAGCTCGCTCTTGAAATAAGCGTCTTTGATTCAGAGTCTAGGTTTGAGCGTTCTAAGAGCTGTAGAGTCCCAAGTACACCATTCATGGGAGTTCTTATTTCGTGACTCATGTTGGCCAGAAAGTCGCTTTTAGCTTTAGTGGCCTGCTCGGCTTTATACTTTGCTTCTTGCAGCTTTCTTGATGCTTCTTCGCTATCTGTTACATCTTGAAACGTGCCAAACAATTTAATGCATTTATTTTCAAAAAACTCGGCCTCGCCCTTAGAAACCACCCATCGTCGATGTCCTTTCATCGTTGTTATTTGTGTCTTGAGATCCCATGACTGACCAGTCTTTATCGCTAACTCTACAGCATGCAATATGCTGTCACGACTCGTACCAACTACATAAAAATCTACCGCCGACTCGAATGAGGGTTGATACCCAGGGGGAGCTTCGTGTATCTGTTTAGTTTGAGCGCTCCAAAGAACATGATTAGTCTCTAAATCTACTGACCAAGAGCCTACCTTTGCCACTTTTTCTAATTTTGCAAGAGTAGATGCTTTTGTTCTTAACTGTTCAAGTACTTGTCTTTTGGCGATTTCTGAACCCAACCACTGAGCAAACAATTCAATAAATTCATAGCTTTCGGGTTCAAAGATGTTGACGGGCTTGGCTGCAGAAAAATTAATCGTGCCAAACACCCTATTATCAATAATTATAGGGGCAGCGAGATACGCCTCAAGCTTCTGTGCTTCATAGCAGGGGTGGTTAGCAATTTCTGAAAAGCCTACGTGGTTAAACCCAACCACTTTGTTTCTATTAATTGTGTAATGACAATAGGTTAAGCCAAGGTCGAAATGCATTCCGGCGTCCAGGCCGTCAATATTATTGACGGTTCTAAACACCTTGTAGTCATTACCCACAATTTGACTCACAATACCGACTTCCAAGCCAAACAAGTCAAGGCCAAAGCGCAGGAGTTCATCCACTTTCGAGTCAAAATCTAACGACTGATTAGATACAATATTGTGGAAATTTCGCAGTGGGTTCACATTTTCCGCTCTCATAGAGTCCATCCATTGATTTGAGCTTCACACGGGGTCGATACTGTGTTGAGTATGTGCTTTTCTGGCTGGGAATTGTTCATAGTTGAAACTAACTACCGTGAGATACATCGTAAATAAAAGTTCCAGTGTCCAAAACAGACTTACTGGCGTTTTGAACGAGCTGATTTGATCAGACAGCAAACTTGATGTACCAGCATTAGTGTAGTGTTTAAAATGTGACTTTAACACCTGCCTACCCGCTTCCCTATTCCCAATAAGTATAGGTATTGCCTTTACAGTCACTCATAAGACCACATTGATGGACCCTCGTTTAAGTGTGAGGTTATTCGCACCCAGTGTATAAACTTTCAACACTTGAAGGTAATTCACGAAAAAAAGTGTTGTATGCGCGCGCTGCATCGCTATAATGCATCGCATTGGCGCATAGCCATTACAATGTGATGCCAGAGTGATGAAATTGGTAGACATGACGGATTCAAAATCCGTTGCTAGAAATAGCGTGCCGGTTCAAGTCCGGCCTCTGGTACCATCTCTAAACCAACTATTTAGTTGGTTTTTTTGTGCCTGCGATTTGAATAAACGGCACGCTCAAAGCGTACCGTCCGAGTGTCGTTCCATCGTCTTATTTACGAAACTGCCCTGGGCTAACGCCGGTCCATTTTTTGAAAGCGCGATTAAAATTAGACGTATCCTTAAACCCAAGCTCATAGCCTATTTCAGATGTGGTTTTGGTGGTATTTAACAGCAATTCTTTAGCAATAGTTGAGCGAGTATTGTCGAGCATTTGCTGATAAGTTGTATTTGACTTCTTAAGCTCTCGACGCAGTGTCCTGGGTGATATACACAGATAATTTGCCGCGTCTGTCAAAGAGGGGTAGTTCCCAGAATTGTTAAGAATAAGTTCATTTACTTCCCTTATTATCCCGTTTTGATCCTCTACCCTGCTCAGCATTTCTTGGCATATTTGCGTTGTTGTTTTTTCAGTATCAGGATCTGCGGTTGCAAGCGGCTTGGTCAGAAAGCTAACGTCTAAAAACAATTTGGTTGTTTGCCCACCGAAAACAACGGGGTATTTCACAGTAGCCGACTCTTGATACCATTCGATGGGCTCTACGCAACCAAATTCAACTCGTTCGATAACGCTAGATTCTTGATTGAAAGACATGAAAACATGGTCAAATGCACTCACAATGCATGACAGCATAAAGTAACGCACTTCACCAAAATCGAAGGTTTCGTTAATTTGCAATATGGCAGACTCAGCGTTTTGCGCCACGTTTAGCAACTTCAAATCGTAAGATGGCGCCCTGAGTTTGAAAAAGCGGGTAAGTGTTCTTACCGCCGCGGCTCCATTTTCAGAGGCCATAATGGCATAACCAAGCAACCCCAGAGTGGTAATATTGATGTGCTGACCGAATCGCCATCCCAAATGGGGATCGCCGGTAGCACTCAGTGCATTTTTTATGAATTGACGGTGCTGGTCGAAGGTGAGTCTTAATTCATCGTCTAGAAACTGTTCTTCTTGAAGCGCCAAACCTTCTAGCAACAAAGCTGGGCTAATGCCCTTATTAACGAGTTCACGAAACAGCACCCTTTGAAAATGCGTGGGGATCACCGAATCTTTAGCGTTGAGATATTTTTTGCCCATTAAAGTCTCCCAAAAGCGGCGCTGAGTAACTGACTCTCTTATCACTTTACAGTACATCGCGTGGCCACATATGACCACATTTTGACCTGAAATGCTATTTCTTCATGCCAGCTAACGCTCTAACGTGTAACGCTGCGCCATCTTTATAGGTCGATATGTATTGGTGAATATGCATTGCTGCCTATCAAGTCTGACACACGCCCGTTAGGTTAAACGCAGAAAGTATTGAAGGTGTGTCTTAGGCGCTAAAAATGGTGAGTGATTGGCAAAATGATCATGATTAGAACAGGCAGGCGGTAATTACATGTATAAAAAACTCATTGTATCGATAATGCTGTTTATTGCTCTAGTTGTTTCTGTAGAAGCGAAACAGCACCGTACCAAACCAAACATACTTTTGGTGCTTCTCGACGATGTTGGCTTTATGGATTTCGGTGCATACGGCAGTGATACCGCTACGCCTAATATTGATAAACTCGGCAAAGCCGGTGCCATGTTCACACGTTACTATTCCTCCCCCTTATGTGGCCCAAGTCGCGCGTCACTTATGACAGGTCAAAGCCCACACCAGGTTGGTGCTGCAACACTCGCAGAAGTACTTACAGACGAAATGCGAGCCCTGCCCGCTTATAACATGACGTGGGCAGACCAACAGCAAACTATCGCTTCAAGGCTCAAATCGGCTGGATACCAAACCTTCGTAACTGGCAAGTGGGGAATTGGCGATATTGGTGCAAACCTGCCTCATCGCTTCGGTTTTGATAGGTCTTGGGTATTAGACTCCACTGGCTCTAGTAACTATCGGGCTAAATCATATTTGCCACACTATTTGGAAGTGGAATGGTACGAAGATGGAAAGCGAACTTCTCTGCCTGAGGACTTTTACTCGTCTCGTAATATCGTCGACAAAATGATCAAGTACGTTGATGAAGCCGACCCTTCCAAGCCGTATTTTGGATATTTAGCTTTTCAAGCAATACATATTCCCCTTCAGGTTTCGCCCGAGTTTATCAATAAATATAACGGCGTCTTTGATAGAGGCTGGAACATAATGCGTCAAGAACGCTTACAAAAAGCGATTGCACTTGGTCTGGTTCCTGAAACGACAACACTGTCTGATGGTGCCCATAACGACCGCGAATGGAACAGTCTTTCAGATCGCGAGAAAGCGTACTGGGCTCGCGTGATGCAAGTGAACGCGGGCATGCTTGAATCGGCAGACTTTCACCTTGGCAGGCTGATAAGCCACCTAGAAGCAAAAGGTCAATTAGATAATACCATTGTGATTGTCACTTCAGATAACGGCCCCGAATACAATACCCTTGGGAAAACATCAAAGCCTGCAGTTAAGGCGTTTGAAAAGTTTTGGATGGCCATTGAGGAATGGGACGTCAGTTATGAAAACCTGGGGCAAGAAGGCAGTCTTGCGGCCATAGGCCATGAGTGGGCGTCAGTTTCTGCAGCGCCGTTTCATTTGTTCAAATTTAATGCCTCGGAGGGCGGAATGCGCGTGCCTTTAGTCGTATCGGGCCCGGGTGTTGAAGCAAATAAAGGCTTTGTCGACAGCCGTGCGCAAGTTGCCGACATTACTCCAACATTACTCGACTTTGCCGGCATAAATTACAACCCTGATGAGTTTTACGGGCGAAGCTTAAAGCCACTACTAACGGGGCAGTCTGACAACGTTTATGGCGAAAATGATGCCTTTGTGTTTGAGGTAAGCGGAACCGCAGCGCTGTACAGGGGAAACTGGAAAATAACCAAAACCCCGCCTCCTCATGGGGATGGAAATTGGCACCTGTACGATTTAGCCGTCGACCCGGGGGAAACTGCCGACGTTGCCCTTAAACACCCTAGCCTTTTTCAAGACATGCTTGATGAATACAACGCCTATGCCAAGGATGTGGGTGTATTTGAGCTTCCACCTGGAGAAAGTTCGCGAAAACAGCTCGTTATTAATGCGATTAAAGGAACAGCAGGCAATTATTGGTACCTATTTGTCGGTTTAGCAGCGACATTATTATTAGCCGTTTATCTGTTGTTTGTTTTCGCTAAACGCTTGATTAAGCGAATGGGAAATAGCTGATGACTGCGAAACTAAAACCAAACCAACACCAAAGTTACACGCTCTATAAAATGGACATTTCCTACTTTTCAGGAAAGCTAGAAGCATACTTAAGATACAAAGAAATTCCGCATCGCGTTATCGAGTGTGACACTTTGAAAGCGCTTCATAAAGTAGGGCGCAAGACTGGTATTCAAAAAGTCCCCGCCATAGAGATGGATGATGGAAAATGGTTATTTGATACAACGCCCACAATTCAATGGCTAGAGAGTAGGCATACCGAAAAGCCGGTGCTCCCCTCCGACCCTGCCTTGCGATTTATTGCCTTATTAATCGAAGATTATGGCGATGAGTGGCTTTGGCGTCCTGCCATGTGGTGGCGTTGGGTCCCCAAGGTATCTCGCGTTACATTGGGACGAAGAATTACCAAAGTCTATTCAAAGCGTCTTGCCATTCCTTTGGGCTTTTACTTTGGTCATCGTCAATTGCGTGAGTGGCTGTGGAATGATGGAGTTGACAAAAACAACAACGGTGATTTGCGAGACATGTTGTTTCGAGAACTCGAATTTCTTGAGCCTTTATTTGAACAACAGCCGTTTATATTAGGTGATCATCCAAGCATTGCAGACTTCGGTTATTTTGGCTCGTTTTTTCACCATTTTAGCAACGACCCTATTTCAGCAGAAGTGATGAGGCGTAAAGGCCCGAATACTTACGAATGGGTTGCCCGGCTATGGAACGTCAAACACAGTAAATTAAATCAAAATATTAAGTGGGAATGGCCGTCTGCGGCATTTTGGCAGCCATTGCTTGAACGCATTGCTCTTGATTATCTACCTTATTTACACCAAAACGCGCTTGCATACCGCGATGGTAAAAAACGGTTTAACTATAGAGGTAAGCATTTTCAATTCAACCGCACTGTCACAACGCACTATCGAGTATGGTGCAGGCAAGAGCTACAGCGAGAATTCTCCCTTTTGTCACAAGACGATAAAGACCGAGTCAATAATTTATTTCAGGCTGCTGGAGGCCTTTGCTCTTTACATAAAGATGGTCTCATCGACTCTGGGTTAAGTCAGCAGTTTCAGTTACCTATTAACCCAAATAATCTGAAGCAAAAGCCAGGTTTTTTCGCGCGTTACTACGGTCAACCCAGAAATTAAATAGCGGTCGACTATTAATAAATGGCTATGCGCGAATAATTGAAAACAACAAAATGACGACAACGAGGAATTAAGAAATGGTTTGGTGGAAAGTAGTGTTAATTTGTATTCCAATTCTAGGCATTATTGTTTGGCTGGGTCTTCCTAAACTACTGCACGCGATGGGTTTACACCCGAGTTACGACATGCCGAGCTATAACCTCAAGGGGAAACGGGCCTTGGTGATCACTACCAGTCACGGCACGTTGGGAGAAACGGGTAAAGCAACGGGTGTGTTTGGTTCAGAAATGACCGTGCCCTATTATGCTTTCTTAGATGCGGGTTTAGACGTTGATATCGCTTCTATTAAAGGCGGCGAGATTCCGGTAGAGCCGTTTTCTATGGGCTGGCCACTGGCTACACCTGAAGACAAGCGCTTTAAGCAAGACGCCACCGCAATGGGCAAACTTAAGCACTCCATTCCAATTAATGAAATATCACCTGAGGAGTACGATGTTTACTACATGGCTGGCGGATGGGGTGCAGCTTACGACCTTGCGCAATCAGAAGCGTTAGCGGAACTGATAACAAAAGCCAATGCAAATAATAAAGTGCTGGGGTCGGTTTGCCACGGGGCGCTAGGTTTAGTTAGTGCAAAAAGCGTCGATGGCAGGCCGTTGCTTGAAGGACGAAACGTTACTGGCGTTACGAACCGACAAATCAAGCAATTGGGAATTGAGGTAACACCAAAGCACCCTGAATCCGAAATGCGAAAAGCCGGCGCAAAGTTTGAACTTCAAACTGCCACCATTGAAATGTTGGCAACGCATGTGGCCGTAGATGGCAATATTGTAACGGGACAAAACCAGAACAGTGGCTATGAAACATCACACCGTATTTTAGCGTTACTTGCTGATAAGAAGCAGTTATAAAAAAGCGAGCATCATGATGGCTTTCCAACGCACATTACCGCTTATTCTACTGACACTCACTTGCATTGTAGCTGCTGGAATTTTCATTGCTCTTTTTAACAAGAAATCGACGACAAACTACCAGCCGTGCCGTTTGCCTGAATACGTTATCGATAGCTTTGTACTGGTAAAAGGTGGTGGGTTCATCCAAGGCAAGGATGCCGTATATCCTGAAGAGGGTCCGCCTCAGAAGGTGTTTGTTTCTTCGTTTAAGCTACAGACAACAGAAGTGACCAATAAGCAATTCGCAAAGTTTGTTGCGCAAACTGGCTATGTTACCGACGCTGAAAAGGGTACTGGCTCGGCGCAGTTCTTAGAATCTGAAACTCCTTGGATAACTTCATCATGGTGGAGCTTAGATAGTGGCGCGACCTGGAAAACACCAGACGGTGCAGGTAGCAACCTTGAAGGACGAGCTTTGCACCCCGTTGTACATGTCACTCTTAATGATGCGCGCGCCTACGCTGAGTGGGCGGGCGGTAGAATTCCAACCGAAATTGAGTGGGAGTACGCAGCGAGTTTAGGGCTTTTCGACCCGCTTGAGCCAGAGTCTGGTATGCAAGCGCCTGACGGTACGCCCCGCGCAAATGTTTGGACAGGCACTTTTCCCGACAACAACACCGAGGAAGACGGATTTACAGGCACAGCCCCCGTAGGCTGTTTTGAACAAAACCTTATCGGTGCCTACGATATGATTGGTAATGTTTGGGAGTGGACAGAAAGCCGTTATGGTAAGGCTAACCCAAGGTTTACCATTAAAGGCGGCTCATTCCTTTGCGGTAGCAATTATTGTAGAAGGTATCGCGCTTCTGCGCGTCAAGGCATGGAACAAGACTTTAGCACGGTGCATATAGGCTTTCGCATTGCTAAAAAAATTGCCAAATAAAATTGAAAAATAAAAACTAGCAATCAAATATTAATTGGATAAGGCTAACAAATGAGTGAAATAACAAAACAAAAAGGTGCTTCAAGCAGCACCCCTTCCCCATTTATGCGTTGGCTTACGTCCAAATTGATGAACTATATCAGCAGTGAGAAACGACAAACAAAGCTCAGGAACAAGCGCGAAGCAAAGCGCATAAAAGAGGGACGAAAGCACGTGGTTGAATATTTCCATCAAGTGGATGATGGATACTCTCACCTTGCCATACAAACTCTTTCAAAACTTAAAGCCCAGTATGATATTAAGCTTGTGGTTCACCTTGTTCCCCCAGCCAGCGATGACAATTTTCCAGAGCCAGAGCTTTGGAAACAAATGTCAGTAGCCGATGCTAAGCGTATCGCGCCCTTTTACGGGCTCGAGTTTGATAGCCAAAACACACCTCCCGAACAGAGCCTTATTCAAATGGCAGCCGCCATTTTTTGTAATTTAAACAGCGAAGAAGTCATAGATATAGGTGCTGAGATTAGCGCCTATTTATGGCGAGGTGACAAAGAAGCGCTGGCGCGGTTAGCGCAACAGTATGGCAGTGCGTCACTTGATGAATTGCACGCCAAGTATGAATTAGCAACCGCGCGTCGAAGCGAGTTAAAGCACTACAACCCAGCCATGTTTTACTACGAAGGTGAATGGTACTGGGGGGTAGACCGATTATATCATCTCGAAAATAGGCTTAATGCTTTAGGCGCAACAACAAAACGCAAGGTACAGTTAATTGCGCCCCGCCCAGAAGTTGCGTCTCAATTTGGTGAAAATGCATCAAAACTCACGCTGGAGTTTTTTGTATCGCTTCGAAGCCCTTACACCGCTATTGCTTGGGATCCAACCATCAAATTTGCCAAACAATCAGGCATTAACCTAGTTGTTAAACCTGTGCTGCCCATGGTTATGCGCGGCGTGCCCGCAACAAAAGAGAAAAAGATCTACATAGCAACCGATGTAGCCAGAGAAGCGCGGGCGTTAAACGTTGAATATGGGAACTTCTACGATCCTATCGGCGAACCTGTATTAAGAGGTTACAGCCTTTATATGTGGGCCTTAACGCAAAATAAAGGCAACGATTTACTTTGCGCGTTTTTAAAAGCTGCATTTGCTAGAGGAGTAAATTGCAATAAGCACCAAGGTATTCAGCAGGTTGCAGAGAATGCGGGGCTTGATTGGAGAGAGGCGCGCCTTCATCTTCACGATGACAATTGGCAGCAGCTGTTAGAAGATAACCGTCTGAGTATGTATGAGTTTGGCAGCTGGGGCGTGCCAAGTTATCGATTATTAGACCAGAATGAAAACGAAGTATTGGCCGTGTGGGGGCAAGACAGGCTTTGGTTGGTCGTGCAAAAGGTTAAGGAATTAAGTGAATAGCCAGATAGGTATCATTGAACATGACAACCTGCACCAATAACTGAACCGCGTATCGTTATAGGTGCAGGTATGGTCATCTATTTGAGGCACACTTTGAAATACAGCTGCTTTTTTTCATTCCAGCTTCACCGCTCTTGCGGTTTAGCTGGTTTAGATTTTTAAGATAACTTCTAATCGTCTGCTGCATTGATGCCTCATTAATAATACAGAGAACTCTTTTTTACCCGCCTCAATTTACTTTAAAGGGCAACTCAACGCTGCCCTGGTTGATAAGTCTCTTCTGCGTTCGCCGCAATGTCGTCAGCATAAAAATACACATCACGCAATTTACCTGAGACATAGACTGCCGCTTGATCGTTATAATGTGGTGAGTTTGGATCGTTACTCAAGCCACCAGCCGTTATCGCCTTAGCCTTTAGCTTTTCGCCAAATTCAACTGCTGCCACAAAGCTATTTCCACGCGTGCCATAAATTCGCTTTGTTTCACCCTGGCCATAATTTTGGCCGTAGGCCGCAAGAGCTCCCCACCGGCCAGACGCAAAACCAACGGGCAAGCTTGGTGCATCATCATCGAAATGCTGTCGAATATCGGGGCTAATGCGTTGGAAGCGATTAATTTCTCCCCATGGGGTCTGCCAGGTTCCAAAGTCACGAGCTAGCTTATCAACAGCCGACTTTAGAGAAATAAGGCGCTCATCATTAGAAGCCATGCTCTCCATATAGGTATAAACACTTACATCAGCAGCTCGCGCTTTATTGCGAACGGACTGCATCAAATCCATGCCCCAGAAAACAGCAATAGAGGTAGGCACGCTGTCTTCGCCGCTGCGTTTGTCCCACGCTTGAAGCGTTGCAATAGGCTCCCGTAATGACGCTTTTCTAGGGTCAGAATCAGGCAAGGACTCAAAAGCTTTAAACAGGGGCACAAGCAATACATCAAACCCAGTTAAATGGCTATCGTAAGCGGCATTAATAAGACTATCGACGTCAAAGTCAGTCGTATTTTTAAGTAAATTAATGGCGTGAATACCGCGATAGTTTTCAGTGGTACCCGAATAGTACGCTGGGTAATCCTCCTTTTTAGGGCTGAACTCTGCTGCCGCGCTGTAAGGCCAGTTATTGGTATTTTGAATCCAGCCATTCCCTGGGTTTTTAATATGAATATGCTCTTCTAATGGATGAATGCCTTGCCAATCTGTCGCGGGGTTACTTCCATCTACTGGCTGGGTATAATCGAAAGCCGTATTACGACGAGGTACAAAATTACCGTGGAAGTAGGCAATAGTGCCATCGGCATCGGCGTATACGGTGTTGTTCGACGAGTTTGTTAGGCCTTTCATTGCTGAATAAAACTCATCGTAATTTTGCGCTTTTGTGCGCGAATAAGACTGTATCAACGCTTTAACTGGCTCTTCCATCAAGCGCACCGACACCCACTTGCCGTTATGTGAACGTACTATTGGACCACGGTGGGTGAAGTAAGCAGTCACTTGCTTTTGCTGCATAGTGCCGTCTTTTGCTTTGTAAGGTAATTCGATAAGTCGCGTTTTGAGCTTGCGATGCTCATCGCCATATACATAGTGCAAACCATCCTCTTTTTCGATAACGGTTTCTATGTATTCGTCTATTACATCCACGTAGGTTGATGTGTGCATCCAACCCACACGCTCGTTGAAGCCTTGGTAGATAAAGAACTGTCCCCACGTAGATGCCCCGTAGGCATTTAACCCTTCCTCTGATTGCACGTGAGCTTCGTGTCTAAAATAAAAGCTGGTATGAGGGTTTACTAAAAGAAGCGCATTACCGTTTTTCGTACGACTAGGAGCAATGGCAAAACCGTTCGAACCACCCGGCTCAGCGTTTAATTGATTGGCTGTAGTCAATAAATCATTATTAAAGGAAACATTTGCCATATCATTACCGTAGAACTCGGCCAATCGAGCCATGTTTACGCCGCGTTCAATATCGCCACCTATACTGCCCTCACTAAAGGTGAGCGCCATCCAAGGCTCAAAGCGGGTAATGACTTTAGGTTTTACTTCAGGGTGCGTGTAAAGGTAATAGTTCAAACCATCGGCAAATGCCACCATCAATTTTCTAAGCCACTGTGGGCTTTCTTCATACTGCTTTTTAATTTGCTTAGGATGAATAAACAGCTTCATGCGAAGATCTCGGTATAGTTCATCCTCGCCGAGATCTTCAGCTAAACGGCCCATGGCATTAATATAATTGCGCTCTATTCGATTAAAGTCATCTTCGGCCTGGGCATACAGCATTCCAAACACGGCATCAGCATCAGTTTTCCCTTTAATATGGGGAATGCCCCAGTTATCGCGGGTAATAGTCACGTTCTTTGCCGTTGCTTCCCAGCGCAAAACATCCTTTGATGGATTATCAGTTGCTTGGTCAACTGCGGGCGTTTTATGATCCGACGAGCACGCGGAAATAAACATAGTCACAAATACAGCAAAACAAACCGACAGGCACTTCATGTGCTTTTCCTTATTTTTAGTTGTAAGCAAAACCTACTCCTCATTAATTCAACTGTAAAGGAAGCACCTTCGATTCCGATTTAGGAATAGAAAGACAGAAAGTAAAGAGGTAAACGCTACAGTCTATAGCGGACGACTTTTTTTGAGGATTTGTGGGTTTGAGGAAAAACCTTAACCAAAAGTATAACTTTAAATACCTATATATTACCCAACATGTTTTTGTTTTTGCGAAGGTGGCGTTTAATACAACTCAAGCAGCGACGAGTGAGTTGCAAAAAACATTAAACAATTAACCACAGGAACTTTAACCATGTTGAAAATAGTTAAAACCTCTATCATTATTGCAGCATCTACACTTGCTTTCTCTAACGCAGCACAAGCAGACGGCATCAACGATGCACTAGCTAACATCTGTACTATCGTACAGGCTGACGACAAAGGTGAGCTTCGTAAAAAGATGCGTAGTGTACAGTCAGATTACCGTTTGAAACTTCGCGATTATTACGCAGGTGTTTCATGTAACGGACAAAGCCTTATCCGCACAGCGGTAACTAGCAACGCGGTTGAAGTTGGCACGTTATTGGTTAAGAAAATGCCAAGCAAAGACCTACAGGCGCCAGAAGCAGACGGCAAAACACTTCAAGCGTGGATTGCTGAGCAAGGTCTACAAGACTCACCCATTTCGGCTGAGCTTAACGGAAGAATTTAATTTCTAACCGAACCTAATACATCACACCATGTGAGTAACAGTTTCAACATGGTAGCGGCTCCGGGCCGCACTAGAGGCCCCTTTTATGGGGCCTCGCCTTTTTCTACTCTTATTCTCTTTACTTAATTCCTATCGTTCAACCCGAACGAGGGCTCTTAGCACCTTACGCAGCCCTTAAAACTAATTTCAAACATCTACAATCTGTTAAATCAATTTTGATAATCACTAAAATAGATTAGATAAAACTTATATTTCTCGCTATATTAAATGTGCATTTCAAATACACCTTAACAACAGAGAGCATTATTATGAGTACTGAAAATCAAAGCACGGTTACATTTCCACAGCTTAACCGCCCAGCACCTGACTTTTGTGCAAAAACAACTCACGGTGAGAAATCACTTTCTGATTACAAAGGCAAATGGCTAGTACTCTTTTCACACCCAGCAGACTTTACTCCGGTATGTACTACCGAGTTTATCGGCTTTGCCAACGCTTCAGACAAGTTCGCTTCGCTTAACACCGAGCTTTTAGGCCTTTCTATTGATAGCACACACTCGCACATCGCGTGGGTACGCAATATCAAAGAGAAGTTCGGTGTAACAATACCCTTCCCTATTATTGCTGACTTATCCATGGAAGTGGCCAAGTCTTACGGTATGGTGCAACCCGGTGCCAGCGATACCTCTGCGGTTCGTGCAACCTTTATCATTGACCCTGAAGGTATTCTTCGCGCTATGGTCTACTACCCAATGAGCAACGGTCGAGCTATTAACGAGTTTGTAAGACTAGTTGAAGCGCTACAGACCAGTGATGAGCACAGCTGCGCTACACCTGAAAACTGGAAAGTGGGCGAAGAAGTGATTGTGCCTCCTCCACACACGATAGAAGATGCAGAAGGTAGAGAAACGGCTGGTTACAACTACGTAGATTGGTACTTCTGTAAAAAGACTCTATAACTTTTGACTTCAGCGTGTTGATCCTCACGGTACATTCTTGTAGCTAAGTTCAACACGCACTAACGTTTTGAAGATTTATCAGTGATATAGAATTCCTATATCACTGACTTTACAAGGAGATTTTGATGAGCAAACAAACTGAAATCACATCATTTTTAGATAACGACAGTGAAACATTTACTTATGTGGTAGAAGACAAATCGACGTCTAAAGCTGTGATCATAGACCCGGTTTTAGATTTCGATTACAGCGCCGGTCGCATTCATACCGAAAGTGCTGAAAAAATTGCGGACTTCATTGACAAGAGAGGCTTGCAGATAGAGTGGGTACTGGAAACCCATGCCCATGCTGATCACTTATCGGCCGCCCCATTTTTCAAGCGTAAGTACAACGCAAAAATTGGCATTGGTGCGCGTATTACTGAAGTTCAGAAGATCTTTAAAGCGCTGTTTAACTTAGAAAAAGAATTTCTTCCCAACGGTGCGCAGTTCGACAGGTTGTTTGAGGAAGGTGATATTCTTGAAGTTGGCAACCTGCGCTTTGAAGTGATGCACGTACCTGGCCACACACCAGCTGATATTGCTTATTTACTTAACAAAGAATCAATATATGTAGGTGACACAATGTTTATGCCAGACGTAGGAACCGCTCGCTGTGACTTCCCTGGTGGCAGTGCAAGCACTCTTTACGACTCAATACATCGAATTTTGGCATTACCAGAAGAAACGAATATCTACGTGTGTCACGACTATCCAACACAGCATCGTACTCACGAAAGTAAAGTGACAGTTGGTGAACAAAAGGAATTCAATATTCACGTTAAAAACGGCGTTTCAAAGGCTGAATTTGTTCAGATGCGTGAGGCTCGAGACGCTACATTGAGTATGCCTCGCTTGATTCTTCCTTCAATACAATTAAACGTAAGAGCAGGTGAATTACCACCTCCGGAAGATAACCAAGTGAGCTACATCAAAGTACCGATTAATCAACTTTGAGGCTATCCAATGAAAACACCAAAGGTTTACATTAGTGAAGTCAAAGCCTGTGTTGAAGAAGTTACCGTAGACGACCTGATGATTGCGTTAACGCAACCCGATGTCATTTTAATCGACGTTAGAGAAAACGAAGAGTATCAACACGGGCATATCGCAGCAGAGGTTAATATGCCAAGGGGGCTACTTGAGATGAAGATAAGTAGTCTCCCCTTATTGTCGCATTATTGTGAAGAGAAAGATGCTATTACAGAGCTAGCCCAACGCAGTATCTACTTAATTTGTAGGTCAGGTGGGCGCTCGGCGTTGGCAGCCAAAAGTCGACATCTACAGGTATAACGCTTCAACAATCGCACCTCTCTAACAAAAAGTATGCGTCTATAGAAACAACCACAAATATTCGAACAAGATATGAGTATTTCGATGACCAGATCGGCGCTCAACAACAGGCGGACGATATTATCGCCACCAGAATTTCTTCAAGACTAACCTTCAGAAAAGGCCCCTTTGCACTGGATGCTGAACTAGTTGATAGCCGAGTATTCCGAGCAAGTACATTTACTCCGCTTGGCACAGATGACATAAATACAACAGAGCCTATTCAGCTATCCATATCATGGAAAGGTCAGCTTAACGACCTTAATAGAAGCGGCGAGTTATCACTAAAAGCTGGGCGATTTACAATGGATATAGGAAGCCGCCGATTTGTAGCGAGGAACCGATTTAGAAATACTCTGAACACCTTTGATGGGTTAAAAGTCGATTATCGCAAAGAGGATTTATCTACTACCTTCTTCTACACATTTCCTGTTTCTCGCCTTCCTGAACGCTACACCGAAAAGAGCACTTCAGAGTTTAAGCTTGATAAGTCGAGTAGCCCCCAGATCACACAAATTTAATGCTTCCACAATTGAAGCTTGATTTTCGCTGTTGTTTTTTCAACATCCCTTATAACTTCACATAAACTCTTAATGTACATTTTAGATATACATTAAAGGAAAGTTGTAGTACATTTAGTGCATAGTTCCCGGCTGGTAATTAGGGAACGATACTCAATACGTTATCGCCAATTATCTTACAAAGAGGTTTGTGCTATGGAATTGGATCCCCTCGTCTTATCGAGAATACAATTTGCTTTTGTGGTGTGCTTTCACGCCATATTCCCCGTTTTTACAATTGGTCTAGCAAGTACAATTGCAGGATTCGAGACGCTTTATTTTAAAACTGAAAACCCGATATGGCAGCGACTGTCTAAATTCTGGATACAGGTTTTTGCTGTTGTCTTTGGCATTGGTGTGGTATCGGGTATTGTGATGTCTTTCCAATTTGGCACTAATTGGAGTAATTTCTCTTATGCCACGGCTAACTTTTTGGGGCCGGTATTAAGCTACGAAGTAATAACCGCATTCTTTTTAGAAGCTGCATTTCTGGGAGTGTTACTTTTCGGTCGAGATAAAGTGCCTCAGGGCGTCCACCTATTCGCTGCCATCATGGTGGCAACGGGAACCTTCATTTCTTCGTTTTGGATCTTATCAGCCAACTCTCTACTGCAAACGCCAGACGGTTTAGAACTAATAAATGGCATGTATCACGTAAAGTCGTGGACAGACGCGCTATTTACCGCATCATTTGGTTATCGCTTTACCCACATGGCACTGGCCTCTTTCCTAACGGCAGCCCTAGTTGTTGCTGGTGTGAGTGCGTGGTTTATATTGCAAAAACGCGAATTAGAGGCTAACAAGAAGGCACTATCAGTCGCACTTTGGTTTTTGCTGTTCCTCGCGCCGATGCAAACCGTTGTTGGAGACTACCACGGCTTAAACACCATGAAGCACCAGCCAACAAAAGTCGCGGCGATGGAAGGAAACTGGGAGACCAGTAACGGCGTTCCACTACTGCTTTTTGCCATTCCTGATAAAGAAGAACAAACAAACCACTTTGAGGTAAAAATACCTAAACTGGCCAGTTTCATTCTTACTCACGACTGGGACGGTGAAGTACCAGGTTTGAAAGCGGTGCCGGTTGAAGAGCAACCTCCTGTATTTATCGTATTTTGGTCATTCAGAGTCATGGTGGCCTTGGGTCTTCTTATGGTCGTGTTTGGCATCTGGGGGCTCATCTACAGAAGAGGCGGTAAAATTTATACTTCTCCCGTCTTTTTACAGGGTCTAAGAGTGATGAGCATTAGTCCATTCTTAGCGGTATTAGCAGGATGGGTAGTAACTGAAGCTGGCCGTGCACCTTGGCTTATTTATGGTCAAATGACACATGCAGAGGGCCTTACTCCTTCTCTTACAGGTGGTATGGCACTGTTTTCATTAATTGGCTACATAACAGTTTACGCACTCGTGTTCAGTGCAGGTATCTATTACCTTCTTAAAGTTTTCAAAGGTGGCTTAGAAAAAGCAAATGCACCTCACGAGATGGATGAAATAGAAAGACCAGCCCGTCCTTTTTCTGCAGGCCATGTTGCCATTGATGGAGACCTATAATTATGGAACAAACATTTGATTTAACACTTATTTGGGCCGGTATAATTGGCTTCGGCATCATGATGTATGTCCTCATGGATGGTTTTGATTTAGGCCAAGGTATCCTTTACCCCTTTGCGCCAGATGAACAAGCGCGAGATAAAATGATGAATTCCGTCGCCCCTGTATGGGATGGGAATGAAACATGGCTTGTATTGGGGGGCGCAGGCTTACTCGCGGCCTTCCCACTGGTTTACTCCATATTTCTACCTGCTTTGTATATTGGTGTTTTTCTATTGCTCGCTGGGTTAATTTTTCGAGGTGTAGCTTTCGAATTTAGGTTTAAAGCAAAGACATCAAAGTACCTGTGGAGCTGGTCATTTTCTGTAGGCTCTTTTGTTGCCTCATTTGCACAAGGAGCAGTAGTGGGTGCTTACATTCAAGGTTTTGAAACTGAAGGGTTTGCCTATTCAGGAGGCCCGCTAGACTGGCTTACACCGTTTACGGTATTAACCGGTTTTGGACTAGTCATCGGTTACGCCCTTTTAGGAAGCACATGGTTAATTATGAAAACCGATGGCGCAGTTCAACAATGGGCGTATAAAATAACGCCAAAACTTCTGTTTGGCCTGATGGCAGTTTTTGCCGCGGTAAGCATTTACACTCCCTTTGTTGATAGTTCAGTAATGTCACGCTGGTTCGATGGCATTAGCCTAATTTGGGCGCTTCCCGCTCTTGCATTATTTTGTGCATACATTGTTCTTCGCGCAGTGAAAAAGCAACAAGACGGTATGCCGTTTGTAGCAACTATGGGCATATTTCTTTTTAGCTATTTAGGCTTATTAGCAAGTAAATGGCCCTACATAGTACCGCCCAAATTTACTATTTATGATGCGGCATCGGCGTACAACTCACAATTATTCCTGTTACTTGGCTTTTTATTTGTCATTCCAATTGTTTTGGCATACACAAGCTGGACATATTGGGTATTTAGAGGAAAAGTGGGCGACGCAGGTTACCACTAAATTATGAAAGACAAGCCCGCTCTTGCGCCTGATATGACAAACATATCAGGCACACAATTTCTTAAACAGCAAATAGCTAGTCAGCGCACTCTCCTTAATCGCTCGGTCGTATTTGGAGGCTACGCCTCGCTGTTTATGATTGCGCAATGGCTGCTAGTTGCCTTTATAGCCCATAGTGTACTTGTCGATAGATCGAGTTTATCAAGTTTGTGGGTATATTGGCTGCTGCTCATTGTGGTGAGCGTGGTGAAACCATGGCTTAACTTCCAACAAAGTAACCTGGCTCAAGATGTAAGCGCAAAGGTAAAGCGCAGTATTCGCAGCACATTACTGAATCGCTGGAATAAGACAAGCCCCGTTGCGTTACAAACCCTCTCAGGCGGGGCTATTGCATCGCAATGGGTTGAAGACATAGAAGCTGTTGATGGTTACTTCTCCCGTTACTGGCCTCAGCAGATGCTTGCTGTTGTGTCGCCCCTTTTTATTATCATTGTCGTAGGCTATTTAAATTGGCTTTGCGCTGTGCTCTTACTCGTTTCTGCGCCGCTTATTCCAATATTTATGATTTTAGTGGGCATGGGCGCAGAGCATATCAATGAAAAATATGCGTTACTTAGACAGCGCTTAGCTGGGCACTTTCTCGACCGTATTGCTAACCTTTCTACTATTTCTCTGTTAGGCGCTCAGCAAACTATGTCTGATGAAGTAGTAGCCCGAGGAAATAATTATCGACACGTTGTTATGAAAACACTCAAGCTCGCGTTTTTATCTTCTACGGTACTTGAGTTCTTTACCAGTGTGGCCATTGCCAGCCTCGCCATTTACATCGGTTTTTCACTTTATGGAGCCATTGACTGGGGCCCCGCTCAGTCGCTTAGTTTATTTTCAGGGCTTGCTATCTTACTGTTAGCGCCAGAATTTTTTAAGCCACTACGAAATCTATCAGCCTACTATCACGATAAAGCAAGTGCAGTGGGGGCTGCCAACAATATACTAGCGTCGTTATCCCACTTGCAGTATGAAGAAGAGCAATACGGCAAAAATGCCGCACGAAAAATCACGGTATCTGAGCATGATGCAAAACTTGAACTGCATAATCTTGTGGTGGGCTACCGGTCTCACTTGCCATTAAACAACAGTGTTACCACTTGCATTTCAAAGCGCGGTTTACTCGTGTTTTCAGGAGATTCTGGCTGCGGTAAAACCACCCTTTTAAACACGATTGCAGGTTATCTTCACCCTATTTCGGGGGAAGTGAACTTAACCCTTAAAAACACGCATTCCATCGCCTACTTACCGCAAAAAGCGTGGATTAAAAATGCTAGCATCCGACACAACCTTGCGATAGCGGCTCCAAATGCCAACGAAGCTCAAATGCTGACTGCTTTAGACAAACTCGATTTGACGAATGAGATCACCCTTAAGCACCAAGGACTAGACACCGTGTTAGGTGAGCATGGCCAAGGCCTATCTGGCGGTCAAATGCAAAGGATATCTTTGGCTAGGGTGTTGCTCAACCCTACTCAAATAATTTTGTTAGATGAACCTACTGCGAGCCTAGATCTAAAAAGTAAAGGTTTGATAAATGACGCTGTTAAAGAACTCAAAGAAAGAGCACTGATCGTTATTGCGACCCACGATCCAATGATAATCGCGATGTCCGATATCCATATTGACCTAACCAAAAAGGTTGAAAACGCACAATGAAGTTTTGGCTATCAATAATCTATCAGAGCGAACGTAAGCGACTTTTCATTGGTCTTTTTTGGTCGCTATTAACCATGCTATCAGGAGTTGGGCTACTGGCTTTATCAGGCTGGCTAATTTCCGCCACTGCACTAGCAGGGCTAGCGATAACCGCCGGCTTGATTGTAAAGCTTGATATGTATATGCCAGGCTCGGGTATTCGCTACTTTGCGTTAAGCCGAACCATCGGCCGCTATATCGATAGGCTTTATAATCACGATACCATTTTGCGACTTATCGCAACCTATCGAGTAACAATATTCAAAGCACTCTCGCATAAGCCACTTCACGAAATAAGACAAACCTCAGATAGCGAATGGTTGAGCCGCCTCACCTCAGACCTAGATGCCTTAGACGGTATTTTAATTCGCTACACAATACCCACGCTTTCCACGGGGCTTGTTATCTTATTGGTCAGTACATTTTTATGCTTTATCTGGTTTGATTTTGCCGCTGTATTTTTTCTTACAGCAGTACTCTCTTGGATGTTGCTGATCAGATATTCTGTTTCACAGACTAGAGGTACTGCGAAAGCTTCAATTGCTCAACTTAATCGCACGAGAGAGTCTTTAATAAGCCATATAAAAGGAGCGTTTGTTTTATCCAGCCAAGATATGATGACTGCACATCAAGCTCATACTCTCGTTGAATTATCACTGTTTGAAGAGCATCACTCTGCATTACAAAAGCGCGTAGCGAAACTACAGTTTGTTACCGACAGTCTATTTGGTATTGCGCTTAGCGCCGTTTTCTTTTCTGGTCTTTGGGCGGTGGGCAATCAAATAATTGAAGGCCCCACCGCCATTATGTTAGCGCTTTTGTTTGTTGGGGTATCTGAGTTGCTGCAAACCATACCGGAGCAATTTAGCACTTGGGGAAAAACAGAATATGCAAGTGAGCGGCTTAAAAAACTAGCTGTTGCAGAAGTGGAAACGGGCTCAGCCATTATCAACCACGTACAAACGATTACGTGTACAGTCAAAAACCTTTCCACTATTCCTGCAAGCTTCGAAAGGGAGGTGGCTTTTACCCTTACTAATACCAAACCACTCTTTATCACTGGGCGTTCAGGAGCAGGGAAATCTACGCTGGCAAAACTTTTATTTAAGCTTACTCCGGCTGTTTCTCCCAATGTCGATATTAAGATTAATAGTCACTCTGTAACCGATATATCATCGAAAAGTTTATATAATGTGTGTAGTTACCTAGAGCAGTCCCCTAGCCTTTTGTCGGGAAGCCTGTATTACAATTTAACGCTCGGTTTAAACAACGTAGATGAACAAAGAGTATTTGATGCTCTCGCTAAGGTTGAGCTTCTTAAATGGGCAGATGCACTTCCAGAGGGCTTAAATACTTGGCTTGGTGAAAGCGGAGGACAGGTTTCAGGCGGGCAAGCTAGGCGCTTGTGTCTTGCAAGGCTATTACTCAGAGACCCCGCCATGGTTGTATTAGATGAACCATTTAATGGGCTAGATAACACCATGGCCAAACGTATTTATGACCGGATATCGCCATGGCTTGAAGCGCGCAAATCAATTATTTTGCTGCATGAAGTGCCTAGTTTTGTTTTAGGCAAAGGAGTTGATTATCAGCACTTGGATGTAGATTTGAAATAATAACTATTAAAAATCGAAGCCCAATGCTAAACCAGCTACCACTGAGCTACCTTGCCCAAAGTGATAATCTACGTGTAGCTGTGGCGATACCGTATATCCATGATAACGATATTCATAAAGCGTCCCGAGTCGTGTAACTGCGAAATCATGTTCACTAGAGTGTTCAAAACCTGGCCCCACCTGCACAATAAATTGCTCGGTAAGATGTATATCAGCGACCGCAAGCACAGTGAATGCATCTAAAGAGCCATAGGCATACTCGACAACGCTTCCCAGCCCCAAAAGAGGAGAAAGTCGGTATTCGTAATCAACGCCCAGCGTTAAACCGCTACCATGCTCAGAAAAGTCAGTATTCCCGGCAAACACCGATAAATGGTTAGGTCCATGACCTTCAACGGACGCATGAGCGGGGTACATAAATATGCCTAAAGCCATAGTTAGCGGTAAGGCTGCAGATAAAAAGCCTTGTGAGGATCTGCAAACGCTCTCCCCCCCCAAACTTCTACATGGTTTCATAAAATTTCCTTACAAATTAAATGGGCTTATCAAAGTTACAAAATATCTATCGCGCACCGGTTTTGGCTAGCCATTTTTTGACAAGCCACCCAGCCAAATAAAGGCCAACCGAGAAAATAAAATGAGATAGCAACACTTTTGATTGAATCATGGTAGGGGTCGGCGTTGATAATCCGGCAATACCATAGCCCATTCCAGGGTACATAATAAAAAAAGGAATGCTGCAAGTAGCAAGACCAACGATAAAAGCAGGCAAGAATGAAGGCGCTTGTATCCACCTTAAACCAGTAAACGCTAACATAAGCCCTGCGAAGGCAACCCCTATTCCGTAGTGGCCTATCCAGCCAAGCAATAATTCGCCTGCTCGAGGCTCTGCCGCCTTAATAGATTGATGAGAAAACATACCGTCAGTCAAATAAATAACCCATCGCCCGATATATTCATATCGAGTTAACGGCTTATTGAAAACAACGTGTTGTAAGTAGTTGATAGTATCGAGGAAGGCAGTAGCGAAAATACCTAATACCACTGCCGCGATAAAAAATTGAACCCTGCTCGGTTTAATTCTTTTGCTTTCTATAACTGAATTCATGATGAGTTAATTTACTTGAGCTAAGAGAAGTTTATAACATCAGGCGGCAGTTTGATTAGCAGCCCGATGTTATTAAACTATGCTATTGAATACTGATTTCGCAGTACTTATTGAGGAGTGTGCGCTTTAGGTTTTGCCAACCATTCGCGCCCTTTAAGCATACCTTCCCAGTAGATAGGTGGAAGCAACTTTTCTTTTAAATACCAAGCCAGACGTGATGGTTTTGTGCCATCTAACACCCATGACGGCATGCTATTTAAAATCTTGCCACCGTAACCAAACTCCGCCAGTACCACTTTACCGCGCTCTACCGTCAAAGGGCAGCTTCCGTAACCGTTGTATATGGCCTTACCCGTTTGTACACCGCGCTCATACAGCAAATTGTTTGCGACTACCGGTGCTTGCATACGGGCAGCTGCTGCTGTTTTTGCATTAGGTGAGTTTGTCGCATCACCTAGGGCAAAAATGTTATCGAAAGATTTGTGCTGCAACGTCGACTGATCTACATCTATCCAGCCATTGCTATCTACAAGCGGACTTACTTTAATAAAATCGGGTGGCGACTGAGGAGGCACTGCGTGGAGCATATCAAACTCAGTCTCCACAAGCGGAGCATCCGGTACAGCTACATTTTTGAATGATGCTACTTTTGACTTACCGTCAACTTTTACTAATTGGTGCTCAAAGTTGAGGTGTGCATTGTACTTTTGAACATACTCCATCAACGCGGGAACGTACTCCTTTACGCCAAAAAGAACCGCTCCAGTGTTATAAAATTGAACGTCAATATTATCCAGCACGCCTTCTTTAAGCCAGTGATCACACGATAGGTACATGGCTTTTTGAGGCGCACCAGCGCACTTTATAGGCATTGGAGGCTGAGAAAATATCGCTTTCCCTTTTTTGAGATTTTTTACTAGCTCCCATGTATAGGGCGCTAAGTCGAACCGGTAGTTAGAGGTGACACCGTTCTCACCAAGCGTCTCGCTGAGTCCTTCAATTTTGCTCCAGTCGAGCTTTATGCCGGGGCACACAACCAGGTGTTCGTATTTTACGGTTCTGCATCCATCCACAACAATCATGTTCTCTTTTGGAGAAAAGGCTGCCACACCAGCTTTTATCCATTTCACATTTTGTGGAATAACCGATGCAACGGTTCTCACTGTCTCATTAGCGTTAAAAACGCCCCCACCAACAAGCGTCCATCCAGGTTGGTAATAATGCACCTCATTTGGCTCAACAATAGCAATATCAAGGTCTGGACATCGAGCTTTAAGGCTTGAAGCCACCGCTACACCGCCAGCCCCAGCTCCCACAATCACTACGGCATGGGAGTAATCGGCATGGTCGGTAGGCGTTTCACCTTTGTTTTTAAGACGTCGCACTACCCCACTTAAGTCATAACCTGCCTTTTGCGAAAGGGTAAGTATCTCTTCAAAAGATAAGGTTTTTACCGCTGTCATCGCCCACAACGATATGGAGCGAGTCCCTGTCCTGCAATACGCAAAAACGGGCCCTTCCAATTTTTGTAGGTTTTCTTCGAATTTTACAGCATCTTCCGTTGTTACCTTCCCACTCACTACGGGTTGATAAACGCATGGAATACCCACAGAGGTTGCTTTCGCTTCTATTTCGGAAAATGTAGGCTGATCTGCGCCTTCACCGTTTGGCCTATTGCAAACAATTGACTTAAACCCGGCTGCTTTTATTGCCTCTATATCTTCAACTAAAATTTGGGGTGAAACTGAAAGCTGTTGTGTAACATTAGCGTATTTCATATTCCACCTCTTAAATAGCGTTTACAGGAATTTTGATGAATTGTTTGCCGCCCTTTGAAGGTGAGCCAAATTGTCCATTTCTCAGGTTCGCCTGAATGGCGGGCAGCAATAGCTTTGGTACAGCGAGGGTTGCATCTCTCGCTTCACGCTTTTCAACGTATTCTGCTAAAGGCACATCTGGGCGGATTTGTTTATTGGTTTCTTTTGCTTCTTTGATAGACAGAGTAGAGAGTGGCTCGTTACCTTCTTTCGGGTAGTCGTGCCCAAGAAAGACAACGGTCTCTTCGGGCAGAGTAAAAAAGCGTTGAATGGTGTTATAGAGTTGCTCTGCGCTGCCGCCAGGAAAATCGCATCGTGCGGTACCCAAGTTCGGCGCAAACATGGTATCACCGACAAAAATCTTCCCGTCGACTAGAAAGCTCGCACATGCTGGTGTGTGACCCGGCGTATGCCATACCGTCACTTCATATTCACCAATGTTAAACGTATCGCCTTCTTCAAATAAAACATCAAACTGACTGCCATCATTTGGCGTGTCATTTGAAATTTCGAAAACGTCTAACCACGTATCGAGTACCTCTTTTATACCTGTTCCAATACCTATTTTGCCACCGACTTTTGACTTTAAATAATGCGCTGCTGTTATATGATCTGCATGTACGTGGGTCTCTAAAATCCATTGATTAATAAGCTGTTTGTCATTAATAAATGCAATAACTTTGTCGGCACTTTCCATCGATACTCGACCTGAAAAAATATCGTAGTCAGCAACCGAATCTATAACACCGCATTCTTTGGAAATTGGATCGAAAAGTACGTATGTAAATGTTGCTGTCTTGTTGTCATAAAATGTTTCAACGTTCATGGTATTCCCCTTAAAGAAGCTCTTTTGTCATAATAAAAACGGCAATAACTAGAGTGAAAAATGCAAAGAACTTTTGTAAAGCTGCACCATCTAGTTTCCCCGCTACTTTTGTGGAGATTGCCATCCCAATAAACGTCGCAACCAACATAAGTGGCAGCAAAGGCATCTCCAATTGAATTCCGGTTTGTAAATCGCCAACAAAGCCAAGCAACGACTTGAGCGCAATGATAAATAGAGAAGCACCCACGGCATTTTTCATGGGCATTCCTAAAATTAGAACGAGTGCTGGAATGATAAGAAAACCGCCACCGGCGCCAAGAATGCCGGTGATTACACCTACCACAGCACCTTCTATAACAATGAGGGCAATGTTAGGAGAGGTATTTTCAGTATTTTCTTTGGCGGGACCTGCTTTGCTGTACGCTTTTTTCAACATCATTACCGCAGAGGCCAGCATCAAGGAGGCGAACAACACCATGATGCCCAAATTTTTATCTATCGATATTGATTGAAACTCGATGGTCTCTGGTATTGCGGGCATAAGGTAAGCACGAGATAGGTAGACCGCTATAATGGAGGGAATGGCAAACAATATGGAAGACTTCACATCGACCAAGCCTTCTTTGAAATAGCGCACTGCACCATAGGCTGCCGTAGCACCGACGATTAACAATGAATATCCAGTAGCTACATCTGGAGTAACTCCCATCAAGTAGACCAATATGGGAACGGTAAGTATTGAGCCACCACCGCCTATTACGCCTAGCACCAACCCCATGAGCACAGCTGCAAAATAGCCAAGAATTGTCATGATAACGCCACCTTATTACATAAAAATATATCTTAGAACAAAATATACAATAAAGTATATTCTAAATATATATTTAATTTAGCCATTACGGTAAAATTTAAAAATCACAGCAATCGGATTTTTAGATGACATATGAAAATAAACACGTTTACTAACTTGGCATTTCGAGTTCTTATTTATTTAGCTTTACGAAAAAATAGAACCGTAAAAACCAGTGAGATTGCTGACGCATACTTTGTTTCATACAACCATTTGAAAAAAGTGACTTCCTTGCTAATCGAGCATGAATATATTGTGGGAACTAAAGGGCGTGGCGGCGGCATCAAACTAGCCTTAGAGCCGAAAGATATTAATATTGGGAAAGTGTTCAGACTTACGGTAGAAGATATTGCACTGGCTGAATGCTTTGCTTCACCAACCAACCAATGCGTGATATCTCCAACGTGTAGGTTAAGAACGATTCTTGAGGAAGCAACAGCTAAATTCATTGCAGAATTAGACCAATATTCTCTTTACGACTTAGTTGAAGGAAGAGAAGGCGCGTTAGCGATGCACCTGGCAATAGATTTTATTGAGTTAGAGTAGCCGCTCTCTTTTTAGATACCCAGCAAGACTCTCTTTTGCCCTGCGGCGGTAAGATGAAAACTGTAGACATAGCTCTTCAATTGCAATGAAACAGGTTATACTTGGAAGCTGATTACAATAGGAAATACTATGAAAGTTTGTGGTGTAGATTTAAAAGGTAATGAAGCGACAGTATGTCTTTTGTCATTAATAGACGGTTTGTTTCATGTACCCGACTGCCGAACCCGCCGTTTAACGCTGGCCGATACCAGTGCGAAAGGTCTTAAAAGTTTTCAAAGTACGTTTGAAAAATTAATGGCCGACTACAAAATTGATGCTGTCGTTATTCGTCAACGCCAGAGTAAGGGCAAATTTGCTGGCAGTGCTATTGGGTTTAAGCTTGAAGCGGCTATTGAATTAATTGATGGGTTAGAGGTTGTTGTATTTGGTCCCACCGAAATTAAAGAATCGTTGCGCAGAAACCCGGTTGCAGTGCCATTTTCAGATACAGGGTTAAAACAATTTCAAGAACCTGCTTTCACCACGGCCTATGCTTGGTTAATGAAACGTGCTCACCAAGAGTAACAGCATTAAGCGCCTGCAATTATTACAGGCGCTTTACTGGTTAATTGACGACTATTGCCCAGTTCGTATCATCTTCTGACGCCGACCAATAGAAGTTCATCGGCACCGATCCCTCTTCAACAACCCACACTTGAGCCACTAAAATTTCAACATCACCACCTATTTTCAACGGGTACTCAGCAGAGCCAGACGGCAAGGTGGTGCGAAGTTGGCAGATTTTGAATCACAGCTGAAACTAGTAGCTAATAGGAAAAAGCCTTATGACGTTAAAAGGTAGACCTCACACACCCTTTATTGTCTACTATGTGACAACATGAATGTAAGAAGAGAGTAAACGTAATGAAGTTTTTATCCCTATTGGCCGCCATTGTATTTTTAAATGGCTGCGCAGCACTGTCTCAGATATCTGCGTATACGGTTTCAAATGCAGATGTAGAGCAGGTATTAGGAAGTCAGCTAGATAAACTTCAGCAAAAAGCGTCGCTTGCTGGTATTCCTTTGCTGCTAGAGGTAAATGACATATCGGTAAACATTGGCCCCGAAGGAAGAGATGTTGTTCAGTTAGGCACCGACGCCACAGCCAGCATAAACGCGTTTGGATTTAGCTATCCCGCCAGAATACGCTTGTCTTTAGAAGGCATCCCTTATTATGACAGTGAGAAAAAAGCGATTTTTGTTCACTCATTGTCGTTGCTTGATAGCACTGTGGATGCGGCGGGATATAAAGGCAACCTCGCACCTTTAAGCAAAGAAGTGATGCAGCTTATCAATGGCTACTTAGTGTCTAACCCCGTGTATAAATTAGACACAACAAATAAAACGGTTAACCTTCTCTCTAGTATTCCCATCACATTATCTGTTGAACAAGGAAAGCTGGCTCTTCGCCCTCAGCAGGGCAAGTAGAATAGATAGAAAAGTAGAAAATTGACCTAGCTTAGATATTCGTACCTAGAATTTACCACCACATTATTATAAGAAGAATATGAACACGACTACGCCCACAAAAGAATTCGACATACTGCTATATGGCGCCACCTCCTTCGTTGGCAAAATCATGATTTCGTATCTTGCTAACTACGCTGAAGAAACCTTCTCTTGGGCTATTGCAGGAAGAGACGAGCAAAAGCTTCTCGCATTAAAAAAAGAGCATGGCTTAACATCAGTCCCTCACTTTGTTGCTGATGCCGGCGACGAAACCGCGCTTACTGCGTTGTGCGAGAAAACCAACGTTATTATCTCCACTGTTGGGCCTTATGCGCTATACGGTGAGACTCTGGTAAAAGTATGTGCAAACACCGGCACGGATTACTGCGACTTAACCGGTGAGCCTCAATGGATAAAAGCGATGCTCGATAAATATGAGCCTCAGGCACAAGCCTCAGGAGCTCGTATTATTAACTGTTCAGGATTCGACTCAATTCCATCAGATTTAGGGGTTTATTTTTCACAGCAAAGCGCCATTGAAAAAACGGGAAGCCCTGCCACGCAAATAAAGATGCGGGTATATAAGATTAAAGGCGCAGCATCTGGGGGCACTATCGCCAGCATGTTAAACGTGCTTAAAGAGGTCAGTGACAACCCGAGTCTGAGAAAGCTTTTAGTAAACCCTTATATGCTTTGTAATGCTGGACACCCTTTTCATTTACGGCAAAAAAATCATAAAAAAGCAGAATACGACAACGACCTTAGCATTTGGACAATGCCCTTTGTTATGGCAGCCATTAACGAACGTATTGTTCATCGCAGTAATCAACTGCTTGGTACTATGTATGGAAAAGACTTCAAATACGATGAAGCTATGTCGAGCAAAACCGCTAGCACGGCATGGATAACTACCCTTGGTTTAGGTGCATTTGTAGGGGCGGCCAGTTTTGCGCCAGTAAGGAATTTACTTGCAAATCACATTTTACCAAAACCTGGTGAAGGCCCATCGGTTGATGACCAAGAAAACGGCATGTTCGACATGCGCTTTTATGCTGAATTAAACAATGGCAAGAGACAGGTAGTACAAGTTACCGGTGACAAAGACCCAGGATATGGCAGTACTGCAAAAATGCTTTCGCAAGCCGCGCTTTGCTTGGCAAAAGATATCCCCGATGTTAAAGGCGGCTTTTGGACTCCCGCCTCAGCACTCGGTGATGCCTTGATACATCGTTTGGGGAAGCATGCCGGTGTTTTTATAAAAGAATTATAAAAAAACCATAAAAGAATCGTAAAAGAAATAGAGCCCGCACAATAAGCGGGCTCATTAAATACGCTAGTAAAACGGTGAAAGATAGTTAACGCCCGAGCATTCCGCGGGCAATGACTTCTTTCATAATTTCGGAGCTGCCTGCATAAATGGTTTGCACCCGTGCATCTCGATAAAAACGTGAAATAGGATATTCATCGGTATAGCCGTAGCCGCCGAATAATTGCAGACATTCATTCACCATTTTCAGCTGCATCTCGGTGGCTGCCAATTTAAGCATCGCTGCATCGGTTACCGTCATTTCGTCACGACTGAACTTGTCCATGTGCTTCTCTAATAATGCTTTGCACATTTCAAGTTCAGTCTGACATTCGGCTAATTTAAACCGCGTATTTTGAAATTGACCTACTGTTTGACCAAACGCCTTGCGTTGAGTTACGTAATCGATGGTAAGCTCGAGTGCACCTTGTGCATGACCAATAGCTTGCACTGCGCAACCCAAGCGCTCTCTTGGTAGCTCTTGCATTAAATAGGCAAACCCACGTCCCTCTTCGCCTAATAGTGCGTTAGCTGGAATTTTCATATTTTCAAAAAAGAGTTCGCCAGTATCGCTGCTGTGCTGACCTATTTTGTGAATGGGTTTTCCGGTAGAAAACCCAGGAAGACTGGTGTCGACCAAAAACAACGACACCCCTTTAGCACCTGCTTTTGGGTCGGTCTTGGCGCAAACAATGATCATATTGGCCTGGTTGCCATTGGTGATAAACACCTTTGAGCCATTGAGAATGTAGCTATCACCCTCTTTCACAGCATTGGTTTTCATGCCTGCCACATCGCTGCCTGCATTAGGCTCTGTCATTGCTAATGCGGTAAGCACTTCCCCTGTGGCCATTTTCGGCAACCAGTAGTCTTTTTGTTCTTCGGTACCGATGTTTAACAAATAGGGCGCAACAATATTGGCGTGAATATTATAGCCTGTTGCTAAACTGTGCAGACCGAGACGACACATTTCTTCTTGAATCATCTGACAAACATCAAAACTAGCATCAGCTGCCCCATACTTTTCAGGCATATCAACAAGCAACATTCCCGCTCGTCCCATGGTATGCCACACTTCCCGAGGCATATGATGGTCGTCTTCCCATTTTGAATAATGGGGCAGTATTTCTTGGTCCATAAAACGCAATACCATGTCTTTGAACATAGTAAGCTCTTCATTGATTGCAGCATTATTGTCAGACATCACTTTACCTCATGAGACTTAGTCGGGCGGCAATTCGCCCTTTTAAATTTACAACTTTTTTACATTGCGATGAGTGTAGAGGATCCCACTGAAGGGTTCGAATGATGTTTATCTAGTATGCGTAATCACTACTATTTATTGACCGGTATGAGATAAGGTTTAAAAGCCGCTTTAGTCATTAAACGGCTCAGTGATTGATTTACTTGGCTCGGTAAACCATACAGGGCCGGCGTCAGTGACATAAAAATGATCTTCTAAACGAATGCCAAACTCGCCGGGCACAACAATCATAGGCTCGTTGCTAAAACACATACCGGGCGCTAATTGATGAGGATTGTCTTTAACTAAGTACGGCCATTCATGAATGTCCATCCCAATGCCATGACCTGTACGATGAGGTAGTCCAGGCAGCGTATAATCTGGCCCTAAGCCTTCAGCTTCTAAGCTGTGTCTTGCAGCTGCATCTACGTCGCCGCAAGTGCTTCCCACCGTTGCCGCATTAAACGCCGCTATTTGCGCTTGTTTCTCACTACTCCACAGCTGCCTTTGCTTTGAAGTTGGCTCGCCAAAACAATAGGTTCGTGTAATATCTGATAGGTATCCATGCAGCTTGCAGCCAGTATCGATTAAAACAAGATCGTTGGCTTTTAAAACCTGCGGATCTTTCACCCCGTGTGGAAATGAGGTGGCCTTGTCAAACAAAACGATACAGAAATAACTTCCACTTGCACCCACTTTCCTGTGCGCTTCGTTAATGAATGCCTCTACTTCCGTAGTTGTCATTCCTTCTTTGAGCATACTTGCGGTTGCCTTATGAACCGCTAACGTCATATCCATGGCTCGCTGAATAAGTGCTAGCTCATGAGGCGATTTGTGCATACGGCAATGGGCAGTCACTTCGCTACCATTGATTATTTCAATGGTTTTAGGCAAGGTTTTACTAAATCCATCCACAATGAAAAACTGTGTTGATTCGTCGACTGCAACCTTGCTGCCATTCGCGGTATCAATGTCGCTCAGTAACTTTGCGAATAAGGCGTAAGGGCTCTCGTGCTCTTGCCAACCTTCTATGTGTCCAGCAATAAGCTTACGTTCTTCTAAGGAATCAATCTCAAAGGTCGGGGCAATATAAACAACGTCTCCACGAGCTGGCAATATGGCGCCAACTAAGCGCTCGCTGGCGTACCACTGCATTCCCGTAAAATAGGCTAAATTAGTACCCGCATTGAGATACAGTGCAGCTATATTATTGGCCTGCATGTAGCGCTGCGCTTTTTCTATTCTGCTTGTGTGCTCTGAAACAGAAGGTTGGGACATATCTGTTGTCATGTCGCGCAGTGTTGCTAGTGCTTCTTGCTGAGTTTTTCCACCAATTTGCATGAAATGTTTGCCTCGTTACGTCAAATGCAGTGTGGCTAATCTACATGATTGGTAACGGTGCCGATAGGAAAACGCTATAGAGGACAGAATGAAAAAGATAGAGCAATGGAAACTGGTTTTTACAACACGTTTTTATTGCGCTGGTTATAAAAGCGGCTATAAAGCAGGTTTTGCAGGGCTTTTTGCGAGTAATTCTGAGCTTATATCATCGTCGCATTGGTGCAGGGTTAATGTGGGTGGCGACATTTGGATACCAAACGGTGCTGCTCTGCCCAACACTTCCATTCCGAGGATATTGTGCTGATTGTCCATTACGGCCACCTTCACATTATCAAAATGACAGTCTGCACTTAACGCCAATGTAGGTATGATGTAAAGCTTCACTTTGTGCTTTTTACCGTTCGCTAGTTTTGCAATCACCACGCCCTCTTCAGTCACATTTTGCTGAGCTGCAAAAACCTTAAAGGTGGCTTTATTCAAAATAGTTAGGGAAGAGCCAGTATCAATGAGGTAGTTGAATTCGCGCTTGTCCGCATCAAAGCTTTGTAAGTACAAGGTTCCGCCACTGCTGCTTGTTAACGAAAACGAATTTGCGTTAGCCACACTACTGCTCAATACATTGCCAGTAAATACTGCAATAAATATCGTCAACAAGGTGCTTATTGAAAGGCGCTTAGTGTGTATTTTCATATATCGTAATTAGCTTCATTCGCAGCAATGAATTGTATGAAGATAAACACAGCAATAACGAAGCCAAATAATAAGCCTATGATTTTGCAATAGTTACTTTATTTTTCAGCAGCACTTCGCACCAGCAGCGTGCAAAGCAGCACATAAAACGTGCAGCCCCCTGTTTATTGATAAAGCCTTTTTGCTATTACCCTCTTAACTGATAGCTTTTACCTATCACGATATAGGGTTATTTTTTTGTCATCAAAAGTTAGACTTTAGACGTAGAAACCAGTGATTATTCGCAAAATGAGGGTTTACCATGAAGAAACTTGTACTACCTCTTTTATTGCTATCTTCGATAGCCGCTATACCGTTCGCTACTGCTGTTGCCAACGAAGGCGCAGACAATACTAGCGTAACGAAAATGATTATTGTGGATCGTACAGGCAAGCCGCCTTTTAAGCGCAAACTTGTTGAAGTACAGGAGCATGATGTGGCTCAGTTTGAGCTGCTAGGTGCCGCCACTGAATGTGAAAATAGAATGAGCGTGGACATGCGTGGTAAGCCGCCATTTAAACGCTCAGTCGAGTGCATCCCAGTTATTGACGTTGCTCAATTTGAAACCATTGAAGAAAACAGCAACTCAACCAACTTTAGCGGTCATCCTCCATTCAAACGCCATTAATAGCCTATCGGCTAGGTTAATTTGAAGCGGTGTTAATCTGACACCGCTTTTTCAAATCTGTCTTTAAACCCAGTCCGCTTTGCCCATACCGGGTAAGCATTAATAAATGTAGTCAGCGCTTTGCTAATATTAGGCACTGATTGAGAAGAAAGCTGAAGTAGTGCCAACGCAGCCTCCGCGTTGTGGCTATTTACCATTGGGTTAACTGTGTTGAGCGATGGGAAATGGGCGCGAATGACATCAAAGCCAACATTTTCTTGCTGTGTCGCTATGTATCCCTCGGTGAGCATGGGAATAACACTGAATGCTTGCGTCTGCTTTTGAAGAAGCGGCTCCATAAGCGCGATATCTGTATTGCTAATCGCTTCCCTCTCTAGCCTGTCTCCATGAGTTTTCCAGAACCTAGCCGTAGTGGTATCCCCTAGCAATGAAGCGGTATGGGTAAACCACTGGTTCGCTTTATTTGCGTTGCCCTTTAATGAATAAAGCGTGCCAAGGTATGCAGCGTTAATCGTTGAAAATGGATCGATGGTCAAACAGGCTTCCATAACATCGATGGCGTCATTATTGTTGCCCTGTAACGCTAGCACCCTAGCCTTCCACACATAAGCCCATGTGTAAGCACTATCTAATTCCAATGCGTTATCAAGCGCGGCCAGCGCTTGCGTCGTTTCACCTCGCCAATAATGAACGATAGCAAGGTTAACATTCACCCATGGTGATAGAGGTTCTATCTCACGCGCTTGTTGTGCAAATGACAGTGCTCTATCGGGTGATAGCTGCGCTAGTGCCAACTCTGAATGTAAGTAAAGACTCGTTGCATTATTTGCATCCTTGCTCAGAACACGATTTAGCGATGCTGTTGCTTTTTTAAAGTCAAAACTTAAGGTTGCCAAAATAGCTGTGGCATTATGCGCATTAGCGTCGTTTGGGTTTAAACGCAGTGCATTATCAATAGCAGCCCTTGCCTTAGGCACCGCTTGCTCTTGGGGTATATATAAATCATAAAAATTATACCGCGCATAAATGTACGCAAGACTGCCATAGGCAGCAGAAAACGCAGGGTCGTAATTAACGGCATCTAAAAACGCAGCTTCGGCTTTGCTAAACCACTCGCTGGTAGTGCCATTCATCCACCAATAAGTGCCTTTTAGATACGCTTGGTAAGCAGCAGCATTGTCGGTGATCCCCGCCTTTATTGGCCTCTTAGATGAAGAGTGGCTGCTGGAAACCTGCGCAATAATTGCATTGGAAATTTCAAGCTGCACTTTTAATAAGTCATTGTTGGTGACATCAAACTGAGCAGTCCACAGGGCTTTGTCTTCAAATGGGGCAATCAGTCGAACGGATATTCTAAAGCTTTGATTAATACGCCTGACGCTTCCCTCAAGGGCATAATTTACGTTTAAGGCCGAGGCAATGTCAGCAAGAGAAAGTCCTTTCTTGGTCAGCGCCAAAGTAGAATATCGCGAAGGTACGTTAAAGCCAGGAGTCGTCGACAAGCTCGAAATTATTTCCTCGGTAAGCCCAAGTGAAATATATGACGAGTCGGTATCGTCTGAAATCTGACTAAAAGGCAGTATTGCAATAGAATTGCTCTCAAGCGACGATTGCTTGGTGCTGTCTACCAACGGGTTATCACTCCCTGTGAATACCCATGTGATAGCGATTGCGATAACAGCAACCACCAGCACACCAGCTAGCAACCAAAGACTCTGGTTCTTTTTTAATGTGCTCTTCTGACTGGAGCCAGTGTTGGAGTCTCTGCTTGAGTCTTTATTTGCATCTTCATTTATAAGTGAAGCGCTGCCTTCGATAGATGTAGTTGCAGACTTTTGGTTTTGGTTTCTGTTTAGGGCTCGGTTTTGGCCCAGGCTTTGCTCCTCGGTGTTGCCACCGGTTTCAGCATTCATGTTAACTGCTGCTTGGGTCGTTGGGGTACTCAAAGAGGACTTATTTGCAGACGGCATATTTGAAAGCTGATTATTTGAAGAGTTCATAGCGACTGATAGCTCAACAGGCGTTACCGCAAGCTTATAGCCTAGTTTGGGAATGGTTTTAATAAGCCGCTTCGATTTATTATCGTTTAGCGCATGACGCAACTGAGAAATAACCCGTGACAGAGCTTCATCAACAACAATTCGTTCTCCCCACACCATCTTGTGCATGTGCTCTCTACTCACTGCCTCAGGTGCATGTTCTGCCAAAACTTTTAACACTTTTATACATTTCGGCTCAATTTTCACAGTGCTATCGTCGCGGGAGATCGTATTATCCGCGGTATTAACAATATAATTTTCAATACTAAATAGCGTAGACGGCACCAAGCGACCTCATTTCAACAAACGTAAATAATTGAATTATTTGAACTAAAACAGAAAAATAATGAACATTAGGTTTTCATTAGAAAGAAATGTGTTCGTAATTATCTTTTCATCATGTAATTAAATCGAATTTCACTATTCTCCACTCATCGTTTAACAAAACGTTAACCAGCGTCTGACTCACGGCAACGCGATTAGACTATAAGCAATTCAACTAGCGCGACAAGTGGAAAATTTTCATGACTAAACTTTTAACCCTAGCAGCCACACTTCTTTTTGCGACTACTGCGTTAGCGCAAAATAACAATAACGTTTATAAGCTTCGTACTACCGTGGAAAATGTGTACGGCGTTCAGGAAATAGAGAATGGCAATTATACAGATGGCATTCGCAAATTAAATGCGCAACTAGCGCGCACTACGGTAATGACCAAGCAGGCTCCACTGCACACAAACCTTTGTGTGGCGCACATCGCAATAGGCAATTTAGAAGCAGCCCAAACCCATTGTGCAAAGGCCGTTGACCAGTCAGGTAATAAGAGTATCGCCCTAAACAACCTAGCAGTGTTGAATTGCTTAGAAAACAAAGCCACGCTGTGTGTTGAGAATTTCGAGCGTTCGGTTACAGCTAATAAGCTCAACCGCTTCTCATCAAATAACCTAACGCTTGCGAATACTCGTCTTCAAATTTCTAAAAACTAACACAAGGTTTTGTTTTTCGCTTGAGAAGATTTTTTAAAAAAGGCGTGAAGCAACAGCATAAGGCAACGGCGTAAGTCATTGCCTTTTTTGTACTAGCCCAGCGTTAACGTTCCAACGTTACATACACATTTAAAATACAGCATTAAAGTAAAGGCCTACAGTGCAGACTTCCAGGCTTTCTCAGGCAATAAGTAAAGCCCGCTTTGATGTGTCGACCCCTCGCCCACAATATGCCCTATGCCTGACGCCATCACGGCCAGTGTAACATCGAACGCATTCAGGCTGTCGCCGTAACCTGCCGTTAAGTTAAACATAGAGCCATCTGCTAATAAGAAGATGGTTTTGCCTTTGAGCTTATACGCATTGACATAAGGCATGGGCTCGCTGTGACTGCTATTGTTTTTTAGATAGGCAACGTCAATCTCTTTAGCCACATGCCCCACATTTAAGATAAATGAGTTATCTTTCATGGTATCTAAATGCCTAGCGCCAATAACCCCTTCTGCGCCCGTTGCCGTGGCAATGATGTCAGCGTCTTTAACCGCTTCTGTTAAATCTACCACCGGCCAGCCGTCATATTTTGCCTGCAGCGCTCGAGCTTGATCTAACTCTGCAACCTGAACTTGCGCCCCAAATGCTTTGGCTGACGCCGCCACACCTTGGCCAACTAAACCGTAACCGACCACTAACACTACTTTTTCGTGCAGCGTTAGGTGTGTGGTTTGAAAAAAGGTTTGCCAGGCGCTAAGCCCTACCATATGCCGATTATGTAGCCCCTCTTTCACGGGTAAGTCGTCCCAGTTAAATATAGGGTAGCGTGGTGCCATACCGTTTAAACGACTAATACCAGAGCCTGTGGCTTCCAAACCCGCTTTTATAGTGGGTGTAGACTTTCCTTTGTCGGCATTGTCATGTAAGCGAGTGGTGAGATCTGCGCCCATCTCGCACAAATGCGTTGGCTGCCAGTTTAACGCTTTATCAAAGGACGCCGACCACTCAGCCTCGCTCATATCACGCCATGCATGTGCTTTTGCACCCTTTTCAATTAAGTAATCCACCACGTCGTCTTGAACGGTAGTGGGATTACAGGTTGTTAAAAATATCTCGCACCCTTGCGATAGCAGCCCATCAACTAATGGAGCCATTTTTAAGTCAAGATGCATATTACAGGCTAGTTTTACATTGCTTAAATCGGGTAATGAAGAAACAGCTCGCTTGGTACGAGGCATGTGAAGGCTTGCCCAGTCTAGCTCGGCTTGAAAATTTTGATACATGGATGATGGCCACCGAAAGAAAAAAGAAAGCATACGCTAGAACGCCAATGCTCAACAATGAGCAAACATATAAAAAGCGCTAAAAACTTTGCCCTACAAGCGATTATCAGCCTACTACCACGCAATTTCTTCCTTTCTGCTTTGCGACATAGAGCGCTTTGTCGGCAACTTTAATAAGCCCTTCAATTTTGGTACCGCCCGATTCTTGAGCGTTAAACGCCGCAACACCAATACTGGTAGTCACTGTAGTAATGGATTCACTTGTTACCTCTTTTACACTCAAACGCAGGGTTTCTGCGAGTGCTTTGGCATCACTCACACTGGTGTCTGGCAAAAATAATAAGAACTCTTCGCCGCCCCAACGAAAAACCAAATCAGAACTGCGTGCTCTCGCCTTGATAGTTTTAGCAACTAACTCTAGAACACCGTCACCTGCGTCATGTCCAAATTCGTCGTTAATTTGTTTAAACCAATCTAAGTCGATTAATACAATCGACATACGCTGCTTTTTACGAACGCCCAGCTCCCAGATGGGATAGACCAATTGCGTAAATGCTCTGCGGTTATATAGGTTAGTGAGTGGATCGATTCTAGACGTAAATTCTGCGCTTAACCGAGCTTTATATACTTCTTTAAAATTAAACCCTAAGGAAACTGACAGTAGCGACATTTCCAGCAACATACCAAGCTCTATACCTCTAAATGCCCACTGTGAGTAGGGCACAACGCCCCATGTTGCCAAGCTCGATACCGTTGCACCGCCAGTGCCAAGTACAATTGCTGGCACAAAAAACGCCGCTAACACATTACCGTTTTTGTAACACATCACGCCAATAAGCAGCATCCACAACGACAGTGTGGTTAAAATAACCAGCTGCGCCATAATCGCAAATTGCTGACTACCATAGGCCAACATAACCACGGCTAAGGCAAGCAACCCTGCGTATATGAATTTGCGTCTGACAAATAATGACGGTAAGTACTTCTTAACATTTAAGAATTCAATGGTGAAAGTTACGCCAGCGGTTATGTAACACAGCATAAGAGTGGGCATGAGCCACTGCTGCACGGATGGCATTTCACCCCAAAGCCACCAGTAACCATGACCGGTATAAGTGAAATTAAAGGCAGTAAAAGCGAGTAAATAGCAGGAATAAAGTAAGTATCTACGCTCTCTGAGGTAGGTGTAAAGCACCAAGTTATACACCAACAAAATAAGCAGTGCGCCGTACAAAAAGCCATAAAAATAGGCATTTTCAAGCATGACACTTTGCTTTGATTTTTCACTACAGAGGTAGATTGGAATTGTCATTGGATCTTGAGAGATGAAGCGAAACACCACATACGTATTGCCTGGTGCAAAGACATGACTTACCGAGGGCATTCTAGCGTTGAATGTACGCCCGCTTATCGCCTCAGTGTCGCCTAGCGACTCCTGCCTCACTATTTTATTACCGGAAATAAAAAAGATATCGACTACATCTAGCCACGCATTGTCAATTTCGATAACGCTAGATAGCCCTTCATCCGTGGTTGTATCCGCTTGAATAGGTAATACAGCCCACAGCACCTCTTCAGTAAAACCAAAACTCACTCGATTAGCGGTGTTTTCAATGAATTCACCTTCATTGAATGCCATCAGCGCTTGTTGAGCGGTAGTAATAGTATTGTCAGGCTTACTTAAAAAGAGCTTATTGTTCACCAGAGAGCGGTGATCGTCGGAGGATGAAATAACTACAAACTGACTGTCGACGCTACCTTTGGGATCGGTATCGGTGTTTAAGTTAGAGTTAAAGCTAATATCACTATTGATACTATTAGGCTGAGCAGAGGCATACCACGAGATAAACCCACAAACGAAATACATCATCATTGTGAAAAAGGCGCGAACACCCTTCAACCTATTTTGCTGGCTCACCATACTTCCCTAAAACAGCCGATGAATGAAATTTACTCTTTTTATAATAATTTGTGAATTTTTTTTAATCTCTAAGTTAATTTAAGATAAAATCAAGTGCGGGCTCACTCACTTTTATCGAGAAAACCTCCGTGCAAGTCAAAATTTTGGTACTCTGATTATTCCCGTCGACCACTTAATTTTTCCAATGCTCTCATTTATTACCAGCACCTTATTTCCCGTTCTCATCCTATTACTTTTAGGCTGGTACTTTGTACGCATCAAATGGCTTAACGATGGTTTTGTAGAATCTGGGTCTAAGTTGGTTTTTAACTTAGCCCTACCCGCGCTGTTGTTTCTCTCTATTAGTCAGTCTGATTTTTCAAAAGCGGCGAATCTTCCATTGGTTGCTATCGGTCTTGTGGGTACATTGGCCATGTTTGCTGCCCTTGTGGTTCTTGCTCACTTCACCGTTACCGATACCAATGCAAAAGGCGTTGTTGTGCAGGGCGGATTTAGGGCAAATATGGGCATTATTGGCCTTGCGTATGCGGCTAATACCTACGGGCAGGAGGGGCTAGCGGCTGCCTCGGTATACATGGGTTGTATTACTATTTTGTACAACGTGTTATCGGTTTTTATTCTCAATTTTTATCAAATAGGCTTGAGTGCGCCAATTAACCAAATAAAGGGAATTGCGAAAAACCCGCTCATTTTGTCTATCGTTATGGCCCTGCCATTTTCGTACTATCAGTGGCAGTTACCCGAAGTGGTGCTTAAAACTGGGGAATACTTTGCCCAGTTGACGTTACCGCTCGCGTTAATCTGTACTGGGGCTTCGTTGCAATTTCGGTCTTTCTCTAGTGATTGGTACAACATTGTCGTGACGACAATAAGTAAATGTATTGTCTATCCTGCGCTGTTAGTTGGAATGGCATATATGGCGGGCATAAGGGGGATGAGTTTGGGCGTGTTGCTGTTACTTTCTATCGCTCCTACGGCAGCGGCCAGCTATATCATGGTGCGAAATTTAGGTGGCGATCACCGTTTAGCCGCAAGTATTATTGCAGTAAGCACCCTAGCCTCTTTACCTATTACGGCATTAGGATTCGGCACTTTGTCAACGCTTGGGCTGGTGTAGCCCTTGATTTGTTTGCCCGCTTACTCTTTTCCTCGCTCCTTTTGGGGAAAACAAATGCGAGTTTTTCTAGCCGTCGCAGAAACGTTTACTTTCCTTTTCCACCTCGTCAGTCAGCCAATTAATAAAGGCTTGAAAACGAGCTTGAGAGTGGGTTTCTTTGTGGGTAGCTAACCAAAACGTGCGTTTAATATGGATATCTTTTTCTAAAAGTCGAGTAAGCCCTTGCTGATGCTCTGCAATAAATTTAGGCAATATGCCTACCCCAGCGCCGTTAATTAACATTTGGTATTGAGCATGAATACTTGTGCTTCTTAACGCGCTTAGTTGAGATAGCGCGGTTTCCTCGATAAACTTGAGCTGTGGGGCAAATACCAAGTCGGGCACGTAACTGACTAGGTTAAATTGGGCGAGTTCACTAAGAGACTCTGGCTTCCCCTCTTCGACTAAAGACGCTTTGGTATACAAATATAGACAATATTCAGTAAGCTTTTGAGTAACGAGTAATCCTTTGCTTGGCTTCTCAAGAAGAATGGCAATATCCGCTTCTCGTTTATTCAAGTTCAAAAAACCGCTCGTTGCCACAAGCTCAATACAAATACCAGGAAACAGACGCTTAAATTCGGGAAGCCGCGGGGCTAAAAACCAATTGCCAAACCCCTCTGATACACTGACTCGAATAGTACCCGCTAGGTGTGAACGCTCATCATGTAGCTCATTTTGCGCCTCAAGAAAATAATGCTCCGCTTTCTCAATGTAGTTAACTAGCTTAACGCCATGAGACGTTAAGACATAACCCTTGTTCGTTAACTCAAATAATTTGCAGTTTAGAGAATCCTCAAGCTTTTTTACACGGCGTATAAGTGTAGTGGGATCTAACTCAAGTCCTTTAGCTGCAATTGCTACCCGACCGTTTCTCGCCAGCCCGAGAAACAGCCTCATGTCATCCCAATTCATCAATACACCTGCATTTTTACAGCACCAAGCTGTAAGTATATGTATTGATCTTGCAAACACAAGGTTTCAATATTGTAAAAAAATCTAGGAGTAATTACGTGAGACAAATTAATCATTATATCGCAGGTAAATCATACAGCGACGAGTCAGAAAGCACTGCGTCGGTTTTCGCACCAAACACAGGCGATGTTCAAGCTGAAGTATTCTTAGCCAATCAAAATACCTTACAAAAAGCTGTCGATTCTGCGCTAGCAGCTCAAACTGAATGGGCAGCGACTAACCCGCAGCGCCGCGCACGGGTAATGTTTAAGTTTAAAGAGCTTCTCGAAGCTAACCGCGACAGACTAGCGCAGTTATTATCAAGCGAACACGGAAAAGTATTAAGCGATGCGCAAGGCGACATTCAGCGCGGTTTAGAAGTTATCGAATTTGCTTGCGGCATCCCTCATGCTCAAAAAGGTGAATATACCGAAGGCGCGGGGCCAGGGATTGATGTGTACTCTATGCGTCAGGCCTTAGGCGTGGTAGCAGGTATAACACCGTTTAACTTCCCTGCCATGATCCCAATGTGGATGTTTGGTGTGGCAATAGCATGCGGTAACTCGTTTATTTTAAAGCCGTCTGAGCGCGATCCATCGGTACCGGTAGAGTTAGCTAAGCTAATGACAGAAGCTGGCTTACCCGACGGCGTACTCAATGTGGTTCACGGCAACAAAGAAGCCGTAGACGGCATTTTAGACCACAAAGATATCAAAGCAGTGAGCTTTGTAGGCTCAAGCGACATTGCAAACTACGTTTACGAGCGTGGAGCACGAGCTGGCAAACGAGTTCAGGCCATGGGCGGCGCTAAAAACCACGGCATTATTATGCCCGATGCCGACCTTGACCAAGTTGTCGCTGATCTTGTTGGCGCGGCATATGGATCTGCGGGCGAACGCTGTATGGCACTGCCGGTAGTAGTGCCTGTGGGTGAAGAAACAGCTGAGAAGCTTAAGGCAAAACTCATTCCAGCAATCAAAGACATCATGGTTAGCCATTCTGAAGATCCTAATGCCCATTACGGACCTGTGGTTACCGGCGAGCACAAAGCGCGTATTGAAGGCTACATCGACCTTGCTATTGAGGAAGGCGCTGAGCTTGTTTACGACGGTCGTCACTCGCAAATCCCCACTGACAGCAAAGGCTTTTTTATCGGACCTACGTTGTTTGACCATGTCACTAAAGACATGCGTTCTTACCAAGAAGAGATTTTTGGCCCGGTACTGCAAATTGTGCGAGCTAACGACTTTAATGAAGCGGTTAATCTTGCCAGCGACCATCAATACGGTAACGGGGTAGCCATGTACACCCGTAACGGTCACGCGGCCCGTGAATTTGCCCAGCGAGTCAACGTGGGCATGGTGGGTATTAATGTACCTATCCCAGTGCCTGTTGCTTATCACACCTTTGGTGGTTGGAAGCGCTCTTCATTTGGAGACACTAACCAGCACGGTATGGAGGGCGTTAAGTTCTGGACAAAAGTGAAAACGATTACGCAGCGTTGGCCTGATGGTTCAGACACCAACGATAACGCGTTTGTCATCCCTACCATGGGCTAATGAGATAACACGCCCTCGGTAACACGTAGGATAAGGAGTGTAAAAGATGACTACAGTTGCAATTATTGGCCTAGGTAACATGGGTTCTGGCATGGCCGACAACCTGGTAAAAGGCAATTTTGATGTAACGGCGTTCGACCTTAGCGAGGCCGCGCTAGACAAAGCGAAAGGGTTTGGCTGTAAGGTCGCAGCCTCTGCGGTTGACGCTGTGAAAGGCGCTGAAATCGTGGTGACCATGCTGCCTGCCGGAAAGCATGTGCACGATATCTACGCCAATCAAATACTGGCTAATGTGGATAAAAATACGTTGCTAATAGACTGCTCAACCATTGATGTGGGCACAGCAAAGACAGTATCTGAATTAGCCGAAAGCCGCGGACTGAAAATGCTGGATGCCCCTGTTTCTGGTGGAACAGCTGCGGCAGCGGCGGGAACGCTTACCTTTATGGTGGGCGGTGATGCTGATGCGTTTGAAAAAGCGCAGGGCGTACTCGGTGCAATGGGCAAGAAAATTGTCCATGCAGGAGGCCATGGCGCAGGTCAGGCAGCTAAAATTTGCAACAACATGTTGTTAGGTGCCTCAATGATAGCCACTTGTGAAAGCCTGCAGCTAGCGCAAAAGCTAGGCTTAGACCCTCAAGTGTTTTTTGATATTGCATCTAATGCCTCCGGTCAAACGTGGTCATTAACCACTTACTGCCCGGTAAAAGGTGTAGGCCCGCAAAGTCCAGCTGATAACGATTTTGCTGGCGGCTTTGCCTCAGCACTTATGCTTAAGGACTTAACGCTAGCCATGCAGGGCGCTGAAGGAGTGGATGCTCAAGTGCCTATGGGCGAACTTGCGGCCAAGTGGTTTGAGCAACACTGTGATGAAGGCAATGGCTCACTCGATTTTTCATCGATTATCAATAAGCTTGCCTAAGCTAACGTGTAAACTTCACGCTTCAAAGCTTGAAATATTCAAAAACTAGGCCACAAAAAAGCCGATATTGAGTGTCACGTTGTGGACATATCAATATCGGCTTTTTTTTATTTTTAACGGTTTGAAGTCTGTTGTTAAGGCTTCTGGTTAACACCGCTTAGCTAAATCTGCTTCTTTGTAACTGCTTAGTCGTGACCGCCACAACAGCCACCAGCTTGGTCAGCCCAGTTTTTAAACTTCGTGGTTTTACCAATTCCCGGGTTAAAGCTATTCGTTGGGTCGAGCTCTCGATAGAAGTTACGCAGTGTTTCTTTAGCTGCGTACTCATGCCCCACATTGTGTTCTGCTGGGTATTCGGCCTTGCGCTCGTCAAAGGTGGTTAATATTTTATTTTTTAGCACTTTTGCATCAGCGCCTTTTTTGACGATGTAATTTTGATGCATCACGTGGCAAAACAGATGACCGTAATACAATTTAGTGTCTATCTGTTCATCAATGTCTTTAGGGAGTACTTCAAACCATGCAGGGTCGTTACGACGAAGGGCCACATCTATTGTCATCATAGCGCCCACTTCCTTGCCGTGCATAATATGATAACGACCAATTGCACCACCCGCTACGAAACGATGAAGTATTGCCTTATCGGCTTCATCTTCGGTACATTCGAAATAGCCACCTTCGTTGGTTTTGAAAAATTCATTGAGGTATTGGCGAGCTTCATCAACACCATCATTACTCATTTCTAAAATCCAGTGATGCTGGTATTTATCTCTGAATTCATCCATGCGTTTAGGCAAATGATTCGGAAATAAATAGCTAAAAGCCTGCATAACACGGTCTGACATTTTATTCGGTAAAAAACCTAATTTATCCGCGAACGCATCGAACTTACGTTTAAAAGCAAACAGTTGAGGGATAAACTTTGCACCCAGTTTATTGATAACAATAAACATGTCTTTACCGTATTTCTTCGACACGTCGTAACAGTCGCGATGCAAATACTCACCAGAGTCAGGCAAGTGCTTAAAGCTAGAAAGAATATCTCTACGTATTGATGTAAAAACGTTCGCATCGTTTGACCCCACATAAAACACCTGCTTTTTATCCGGTATGGGGAAGGTGTCTAAACGAACGGCAAATACAGCAAGTTTTCCCGCACATCCAGAGGCATCATGCAGTCTGCGACCGTCGTTGTTATAGCGCGATGGTGTGTCTGAATCGACGTCTCGCACCCTAGCATCGTATTCATTGTCCGACGCCCTTGCATCAGGCTGCTCTACATCAGAATCCGTCCAACGTTTGTTTTCTAGATTCTCAAGGATTTCTTCAGGATCATTGCCCAATTTGATGCCGAGGTTATTCACCAGTGAGAGCGTGCCGTCTGCGTCAATTTGTGCAAATAAAGCAAGCTCTGTATAAGCTGGTCCGCGCTTAACAAGCGCCCCGCCGGAATTATTACAAATGCCGCCCACTATTGATGCGCCGATGCATGAAGAACCAATCACTGAATGAGGCTCTCGACCATAAGGCGCTAGCTGCTCTTCTAAACCGAATAACGTACTGCCTGCAAGGCCAACTATTTGCTTGCCCTCGTTCACTAACTGAATATCGTCAATACGCATGGTGCTGATGATAACAAGGGGTCTATCGTATTCTTTTCCATCAGGCGTAGAACCACCAGTAAGGCCTGTATTTGCTGCCTGCATAATGACTGCTACGTCTGCATCGACACATAGCTTTAACACTCGCCAAATTTCTACCAGCGAACCCGGTCTTACCACTGCTAACGCTTCCCCAGAGCCAAAGCGAATGCCTTTACAGTAAGGTTGCTTTTTGGCTGAGTCGGTTAGTAAATAAGATTGTCCAACAACATTTTGCATAGACGTAATCAACGACTGGGTATCAAGGTGCACGGCCATGGGTCTCTCTACGTTAAAAACAGGAATTTCTTGCTGGTGAGGAACTATACACGAATGCGAAATAGAACAAAGAGGGAACCGTTAGGTTCTTAATACAATTTACTTATATTTAATGAGACTAAAACCGGTAAACCCATGAGCTTTTTTAAAGCGTAGCGTTGAATATGCGGTTCCTAGTTGAGTTGTGATACATTGAATGTAGACAACATATTCATATGACACCAGAAAATGAAATCAACAGCTCAGCCCCCTGTACTATTCCTTTTAACCGCACGCCTATTAAGCGCACGCCTGTTAACCGTAATGGTGATAACCGTCCTATCTTCACTGCTATTTGCTACATCAACAATGGCGGCCAATAGCAAAAGTAGTGATAAAAGTACGTTCTCTTATGCGCCTAGTGAATCTCCTTTACAGGATGTGATTGATGCACAAGAAAAAGCAAAAAATAACGACACGCTTTTGTTGGTAGTGTTAGGTGCAAAGTGGTGTCATGACAGCACAGGTCTTGCTTCACACTTTGAATCAGAAGCACTTCAACCTATTTTAGAAAAGTACTACACAACCCTACTTGTGGATGTAGGGTTACTGGAGGATAGACGCAGCATCACTGAACGGTTTGATTACCCCATTTATTACGCTACCCCCACGGTGATGATTGTTGAACCTAACACAGGAACCTTACTTAACCGCGCCAGTATGGCGAGGTGGGCACATGCCGATAGCATTCCGCTTATTGATTATGTTGAATATTTTACCGCTCATGGCGAATTAAGTGAGCAAGAAATCGCTGTATTGCAGTCTTATACTCCTACGTCTGAAGAGATGTCTTATAACGCGCAGTATGCTGCTCGTTTACAGGCAGCCTACAAGGCGCTATCGCCTTTGTTAAAGGATGATATCAATGGTGAATTAGAAGGTGACACAGATGACAATTTTTACGCTATGTGGAGAGAAGTTCGCCAGTTTCGTGCGACTTTGCAAAAGGAGCTAATGGAGCGAACTCAAGCACAGCTAAACCCAAGTGAAGGGTCAATAGAAACCAAAAAGGCCACACTCACTGAGCATGGCCCTTTTTCATGGCAGTGACCCGTCCTAAATAGCGCCCTAAGCGTTTTGGGGCTTTGAACGTCTGGCGGCAGAATGACTGCTGCCGTTACCTTTAGACTGACTTTGGCCCACAGAATTACCGCGATTGCCACCTTCCGTATTTGATGAGCTGCGTCTCTTGTTTTTAAACTGAGCCCCAGTTTTATTTGCACCGCTCTTATTAGCACCGCCTCGATTTGCGCTTCGTCCATTCTCAGAACCTTGAGATCGATTTGCACTATCAAACGTTTTTGCCGCTTTAGGCTTCTTAGGCTTTTTCGGCGCAGACAGTGTGGTGGCTGGAACAGGTACCTGAGGAGTAAACCCTTCTAACGTCTCTCTTGGAAGCAGTTTTTGAATAAGGGTTTCAATATCTTTAAGACTTTGAAGTTCATCCACACTGACAAAAGACCATGCTTGACCGCTTGAACCAGCGCGCCCTGTTCTACCGATTCGATGAACGTAATCTGCAGGCGTATTTGGTAGATCAAGATTCACAACGATAGGCAACTCACTGATGTCGATGCCTCGAGCGGCGATGTCGGTTGCAACCAATACATTGATGTCACCTGATTTAAAATCTGATAGTGCTTTGGTTCTCGCACCCTGGCTTTTATTGCCATGAATAGCAGCAGCTGGAATCTTCGCTTTAGACAGTTTGTCGGCAACGCGATTGGCACCGTGCTTGGTACGGCTAAATACAAGTACCTGACTCCACTTTTCCTGCTTTATTAAACTAATTAGCGCTGACGTTTTTTTAGACTTATCTACAGCAATCAAGTGTTGTTTCACTGAGTCTACGGTGGTGTTTGCTGGCGCCGTAGAGATGTGAACTGGATCGCGAGTAATGGTTTGCGCTAATGCTGTAATTTCTGGCGAAAATGTGGCAGAGAAAAGTAAACTTTGACGCTGGGAAGGTAATAGCTTAAGTACTTTTTTAATGTCATGGATAAAACCCATGTCCAACATTCTATCCGCTTCATCTAATACCAGTACTTCTAACTGAGAAAACTTCACAGCATTTTGCTGATACAAATCGAGAAGGCGACCAGGTGTGGCGATAAGTACATCCACACCTTTTCTCAATTTCATCATTTGCGGGTTAATACCTACACCACCAAATACAACCGCCGTCGTTAACGGCACAAAAGTGCTAAACGAACGAATACTTTCTTCAACTTGGGCGGCGAGCTCTCGAGTAGGCGTTAGCACTAAGGCTCTAATGTTGTTGCCCGACGCTTTTTTACCATCTAATAGATTGTGCAATATAGGCAGGCCAAATCCTGCCGTTTTTCCGGTTCCGGTTTGCGCAGCAGCAAGTACATCTTTCCCTTCCATCACGACGGGAATTGCTTTTTCTTGAATAGGTGATGGTTTGCTAAACCCTTGTTTTTCGATTGCTTTCAACAACGGCTCGGCAAGCCCTAGCTGGGAAAATGACATTGATTAACTAACTCCTGAAAAATTGTTGCTTTGTCTGATAAAGCAGTAGGTACCTGTGGGTGAAGCGAGAATGCCGTTTTGCTAACCGATGGGCTATTTTGCTAACCGATGGGTTTAAAATATAAAGGGGATGACCAAGGCACCGAAGCGACTTAAAAAGCTCTTTTGATTTATAGTACAAGATGGAATAAACGCACGCTACTATCCTGTCAAAGCGCGCGCGGAGTCTATCATTTATAGCATGTGATAACCAGCACACTTTTTAATCATGGCATTTCTGCGCATCGTTATTTAGCGCTTTTTCGGCAATTTATTGACTGTGCTAGACTAACGGCTGTTATCTGTGCTGTACGGATTTTGGTAGCTATTTTTGGCAACCATTTTGGCAACCATTTTTGGCAACTAAATACTTTGCGTTCTCGCTACGTATTCACAGGTGCAATTATTCTGTATTAATAGCATACAATAAAAATAAACAGCTACTGTAAAAATAAACCTTTACCAAATCAAAGATACAGTATAAAACGCGTTTGCTGCATACATAGTCGTATGCTTTTGGAGAAATAAACAGAATGAACATAGAGCACTTTTATCAAGCGGTAGAAAGTAAGCTACTCATTATTGAGTCGTCGTTGCTGTCGACTAGCTTTTATATTCAGCTGATGATTATTGCTTTTATCTATTTAAGCGCGTTTTTGTTTTCCAGACAGATTGAAAAGTCTCTTAGATTGACTAAAAACGAACCACAGCACGGCGCCCATACACTGCACGGTTTTTTGTACAACGTCGGCCGCGCCCTATTCCCTATCATTACCATTAGTTTACTCAAGTTTTCTACAGTACTTGGAGAAAGGTTTCAGTTTGACGCATGGCTATTAGATATCGCCGTTGTAGTTGCCGTGCTCATTTTTGTGAATTCGATTATTAACGGTTTTGTAGAAAATAAATCCACCGCGCGGCTTATGCGAGTTGTGGGTTTACCTATTTTGTTTTTACACCTTATTGGGCTACTTCCTATAATTAATGAAGCCTTGGCATCTATCGCAATTTCAGTAGGCAATGTTCAAATTTCTGCCTATGGCGTTGCCCGAGTTGTTATTTTCGGCGGGCTGCTCTTCTGGTTAGGCCGAAGCTCCAATGCCATTGGCCAAGACATTATCAGAAACCATAAGTCGCTAGATTTATCGACAAAAGAAGTGTTTGCAAAGCTTTTTGAAGTGGCGCTATTTTGCGTAGCGTTTATTTTGTTGCTCAATGTAATGGGCATAAACCTAACCGCATTAGCCGTATTTGGTGGAGCCTTGGGTGTTGGACTAGGCTTAGGTTTACAGTCTATCGCCTCAAACTTTATCTCCGGCATTATTATTCTACTCGACCGCTCATTAACTGTTGGCGACTACGTAGAGCTAGAGGACGGACGAAAAGGGATAGTCCGCGAATTTAAGATGCGTTACGCAGTATTAGAAACCTTTGATGGCAAAGATATTTTAGTGCCCAACGAAAAATTCATCAGCTCACTGCTTATCAACTGGACGCACAAAGATTCAAAACAGCGCTATCGCATCGATTTTTCAGTGGCGTACAAAACCGATATCCGCTCTATGGTTGAAATTGTGAAATCTGCTGTCGCTGACCACCCGCAGGTGATAGGCGGTGAAGGCATTCCATTTGAAGAACAGCCAGACTGTGAAATTGATAGTTTTGGAGACTCAGGGGTTAATATGTTCATTGAGTTTTGGATGGAAGGGGTAGACGATGGTAAAAACCGCGTGGGTGGCGACTTGCTGTTGACGGTTTTTGAAACCTTGAGAGAACACAATATTGAGATACCTTTCCCTCAACGTGAAGTACGTGTACTCAATGAAAGTGACGAAGTGTCTAAGATGAGTATAAAAACGTCTGAATAACGCTTGGCTCTAGTTAACCTGAATCCTGTTTAAAGAATGGTGCAAGCATTTGTTCTATAAAATATAAA
>OJFG01000056.1_pt1 | contig 77102 bp, 69 predicted proteins | sample 1594071 | NCBI WGS metagenome assembly OJFG01 (sample SAMN05416818, study PRJEB24817) | seawater metagenome | isolation source: Sea water | place: Canada:Atlantic | collected 2013-07 | reverse complement strand
ACCAAGATATTTGTCTTTATGGTCGTTGCCAACAAGACGGCGCGTTATGGGCAGACACGGTAATGAAAAATCTATAATCAGCTTTTCAATAGCATAAAATGTTGTACTAGTTTAGAAGGCAACGTCATATATGTGGCCGAACATAATTATAATGTTCTCGACAATAATATCACGACGCCTAGTATAGTGGGTTTGAACGTTAATCTGCTGCTGGCGACGAATTTCTTCGCAGTGAGCCCTGAATCTCCGCTCCTTGTCTTGAGCAGCCTTTCAGGTGGTACCTAAATCAATAAATGAAAGTGTCAAATCAGATGTGAGCCAATTCGTCTAAAGATACGCCTAAAGCCATCTATAGCTGTCTAATCAATGGGCCAGTCAATTAACAGACCAATCAATTAATAGCCCAATCGTTTAATAGATCAACGCCTTTTATTCGTCTTTCGACTTACCGTTGTGATGGTGCTGCAGTAAGCGAATGATAAGGTGGGCTTCTTCTTCGTCTAAATCAAGTAAACCGCGGACCCGTTCAATATGATGAGCGTCATGCTCACTGAGCACACCATCATCTAGCGCGGTGCGAACGGTATCTTTAAATCGGTCTCGTTTAAGCTGCATTTTTCCTGTATAGCTTGAAGATAAAATGCCCGCCGGTAATGCATAAAAGCAAATTCCCATTATGGTAATAAAGCCGCCAAAGAGTTTACCGAGTGACGTGATGGGTACCGCATCTCCATAGCCCACAGTGGTTAGTGTCACTAAGGCCCACCACAGCGAGGCAGGAATGCTGCTAAACACCTCGGGCTGGGCAGTGTGTTCGATGTAGTAAATACAGGTAGCTGCAATCACCGTAAACAGCATTAGTACACTCAGTGCGGCGAAAAGAGAATGGGCCTCGCTGCGCACCACATCGACGAGGGTTTGGATAGAGCGAGAGTAGCGCCCTATTTTTAATATTCGTAGTACTCTGAAAATACGTAAAATACGCAAATCTAACACCAAGAACATACTCAGGAAAAACGGCAGTATCGCCATCAGGTCGATAATCGCCATTGGGCTTTTTATATAGTGCCAGCGCTTTTGCCAAGCCGACCAGCTTTTTGCAGAGCCAATGTGGTGAGTGGTTTTGTCACTCAAATTAGGGTTTGCAGCACTGCTATAAACGCGCAGTACGTACTCTGCGCTGAACAAAATAACCGAAACAATTTCAATAGTGTGCAGTTTTGCTAGCCAAGCCTGAGATATGTTGGGAAGTGTTTCGATCATCATCGCAGCAATATTGACAGTAATAATGACAACTAAAAAGAAATCGAAAAGGCGGCTAGCCTTTTTAAAATGAGTGGCATCAGAAGCGGGCGCAAGTATGTGATAGCAGGCTTGTTGCAATGTCATTATTAGTTAACTTAGTGAGTGCCACACAATCAATGTAGCAATTTAATTCCAGTTCGCATAGATAATTACCCTCTCAGCGAGCCTTAAAATGTTCGTAATCGCGGCGTGTTACCGCAGATGAAGTGGTTCTACATCAAGGTGACACAATAAAGAGTACGGACATTTTAAACTCGGCCTTCGGGAAGGCCTAGCAAGTTCTGAGTGGGCAGTTATCTATGCGGACTGGTATATTGCAGCAAGAAACCAGATGATTAAAGCAGATAAAGAAAAAGCGAATTAGCTTTTACTAATTCGCTTTGTTGACTTACTTTCAAGGCACAACCCTATTTGGCGGCCTCATTGAATTCAAAGGCTTAGTTAAGCTTTCGCTTCTCTTGCTATGGCTCGGTGAGCAATATCGGTGCGGTAGTAAACGTCTTTAAATTGTATAGTATTGAGTAGCTCGTAGGCCTTTTGTTGTGCTTCAGTTACGCTATTTCCAAGCGCTGTGGCACACAGTACACGTCCGCCAGCGGTAACGACCTTGCCGTCACTAAGCGTAGTACCAGCATGGAACACCTTGCCTTCTAATTGCCCTGCTTCTTCAAAACCGGTTATTTCATCGCCCTTGTCATAGCTGCCAGGATAACCGCCAGCTGCCAGCACAACACCTACTGATGCTCGAGAGTCGAAGTCGATGGTTTGTCCGTCAAGTTCGCCCTTACAGGCTGCAATACACAGAGGAACAAGGTCAGACTGCAAACGAAGCATAATAGGCTGAGTTTCTGGATCGCCAAAGCGACAGTTGTACTCGATAACCTTAGGCGTACCGTCAGCCATGATCATAAGTCCAGCATAAAGGAAACCCACATAGTCGTTACCTTCCGCAGCCATGCCGTTTACCGTAGGCATGATCACTTCTTTCATAACGCGGTCGTGAATAGCTTGGGTAACTACCGGCGCTGGAGAGTATGCACCCATTCCGCCTGTATTTGGCCCTTTGTCGCCATCAGCCGCTCGCTTGTGGTCTTGGCTTGTAGCAAACGGCAAAACGTTTTTGCCATCTACCATGACAATAAACGACGCTTCTTCGCCATCTAAAAATTCTTCAATGACCACTCTGCTGCCAGCGTCGCCAAACGCATTGCCCGCTAACATATCGCGAATAGCGGCTTCTGCCTCTTCCAAGGTCATTGCAACAATCACGCCTTTACCTGCCGCTAGGCCATCGGCTTTAACAACAATGGGTGCGCCTTTTTCGCGAACATAGTCGATGGCAGGCTCTATTTCAGTAAAGTTCTGATATTCGGCAGTGGGAATGTGGTGGCGCGCTAAAAAGTCTTTAGTAAATGCCTTAGACCCTTCAAGTTGCGCGGCCGCCTTTGTAGGACCGAAAATCATCAGTCCTTCGTTAGTGAATGTATCGACAACACCTGCAACTAGCGGCGCTTCTGGACCAACAATGGTAAGTTCAACATCGTTACCTTTTGCAAAAGAAACGAGGCCTGCGATGTCATTAACATCGATAGGTACATTTTCTAGCTTAGGCTCTGTTGCTGTGCCTGCATTACCAGGCGCGACAAAAACTGTTGAAACTTCAGAAGACTGGGCTGCTTTAAAAGCGAGCGCATGTTCGCGACCACCGCCGCCAATTACAAGTACGTTCATTCACTATTCCGTTTTAACTTTAGGTTTTATTAATTAGGCTTTTTAAATTTAAGCGTCATGCGATTACTCTCACCGATGGCAAGGTATTTTACACGATCTTGATCTTCAAGTGCTAAGCGAGGAGGTAATGTCCACACACCTTTTGGATGATCGGCCGTATCCATTGGGTTTGCATTAACGTCGCTACTTGCTTCTAGTGTGAAGCCGGCTTTCTCAGCCGCGGCAACCACATAGCTACGCTTCATGTAACCACTGTTTTTCATGGCTTCATTATCGGCACTTTCTGGCAGTTGGTGTTCTACCACACCTAATACGCCACCAGGCTTAAGCGCTTTGAAAAAGGCACCAAAGGCATTATCAACACCTTCATCTTCGCTACGCATATACCAGTTATGTACATTGCGGAACGTTAGCACCATATCAGCGCTGCCTGCTTGGGCAATATCTAGGGCTTTGGTTGGGTGGAAAGCAGTGATCAGCGCGCCTTCATATTTCATGCCCGGCTTAGTTTGTTCTTTAAAGCCGTCTAGTGCTTTTTTGTAGTAGTCGTTCGTCGACTCATCGACATAGTAATGCGCTGCTACATACTGGCCGTCGCCCTTCACAACAGAGCTGATGATGTCGGCATACCAACCGCCGCCAGGCGATACTTCAACTACCGTCATGTCTGACGTGAGTCCAAAAAATCGAAGGGTTTGTTGAGGGTTGCGATATTCATCGCGCACTTTCGCTTTTGCCGTGCGGATATCACTCATTGCGGCATCCGATATAGCATCGGCTGTGGCGTAATTTGCAGAGAAGCCGAGGCTGGCTGCTAATACTATTTGAGCTAACTTTTTCATTATTATTTCCTTTTCTGTCGAGGGTATTTTTGTCAAAGCACTCTAGGTCAATACGCCCTAGGACATGGTGCTCTTTTTAACACTATTCTTTGTAACAACAGTATTTGTGTTAACACTATTACTACAAGGTACCACAAGTCAGATCAAGACTATCAGCTAAGTGTGACACGCATCCGACACCCAACAGAATAATTCGCAACTCTATCGCATTCACGCTCTACCATTGGTACATGCCGTTAATACGCGTTTCTGCTGTATATACGGGGTACAAACAATGTAATAAACCGAGTGATAAACAAGGTGTAAAACAAAGTAGTTAACCCATGTGCTTATTTACGGATAAATAGATTAGCGGGGAGCACGTTACAGTGTGACTCCACTACAACAAGCATGCTGCAGTGGAGCCCCGCTGGGGTCTATATCTATTCATGCGCAAAAAGCACACGCCTTTTAGTAGGCGCCAATCGTTCAATAAACGCGAAAGGTTTAATAAACGCCAACCTTTTCAAAAGGTTTAGTGGCGGAAGTGGCGCATACCCGTGAACACCATAGCAATACCGTGTTCGTCAGCGGCATCAATCACTTCTTGGTCGCGCATTGAGCCCCCAGGTTGAATTACCGCTTTAATACCGGCTTCTGCTGCTGCATCAATACCATCTCTAAATGGGAAGAATGCGTCAGAGGCCATGACCGAACCAGCTACTTCAAGGTTTTCATCTGAGGCTTTGATACCTGCAATTTTTGCAGAGTATACGCGACTCATTTGTCCTGCGCCCACACCAATAGTCATACCACCTTTGCAATACACAATGGCATTAGATTTCACGTATTTGGCTACTTTCCAGCAGAACATAAGGTCGCGAAGCTGCTCTTCAGATGGTTTGATTTTAGTCACAACCTCTAAGTCTTCTTTATCGACCATGCCGAAGTCGCGTTCTTGAACTAGCAGGCCGCCATTAACGCGTTTAAAGTCGTAACCTTCGGTTAACTGGCCAGCCCACTCGCCACATGCTAGAAGGCGTACATTCTTCTTCGCACTGACTACTTCTTTCGCTTCGTCGCTCACTGTTGGCGCAATAATCACTTCAACGAACTGACGATCTACAATAGCTTGCGCTGTTTTAGCATCGAGCTCGCGGTTAAAAGCGATAATGCCGCCAAATGCAGAGGTAGGGTCGGTTTTAAACGCACGGTCGTAGGCGCTTAAAATATCGTCACCAATGGCAACACCACAAGGATTGGCGTGTTTAACAATAACGCATGCTGGCTCGTCGAATTCTTTAACGCACTCTAGAGCTGAATCGGTATCGGCAATGTTGTTAAACGATAGCTCTTTACCCTGAAGCTGTTCAGCGGTGGCAACAGAGGCTTCTTGAATTGTATTTTCAACGTAAAAGGCGGCATTTTGATGACTGTTTTCACCATAGCGCAGGTCTTGTTTTTTGCTCATTTGAACGTTGTAAGTACGAGGGAACTCACTGTGCTGGTGGTCGCAGTCTTCTTCACATTCTGTGCTATCTAGACGTGCACCAAAGTAGTTGGCAATCATGCCATCGTACTCAGCAGTGTGTTCAAATGCTTTAATGGCTAGGTCAAAACGGGTTTTGTAATTCAACGAGCCGCTGTTGGCGTTCATTTCTGCTAGTACACTGTCGTAATCTGCTGCATTGACCACAATAGTCACGTCTTTGTGGTTTTTCGCTGCCGCACGGACCATTGTCGGGCCACCGATATCGATATTTTCGATAGCGTCTTCTAATGTGCAATCATCGTTGGCAACAGTAGCCGCAAACGGATATAAGTTTACGACGACCAAATCGATAGGCGCAATATTGTTTTCTTGCATAACCGCTTCATCAATACCACGACGGGCTAATATGCCGCCATGTACTTTAGGGTGAAGGGTTTTAACACGGCCAGCCATAATTTCAGGGTGACCTGTGTGATCAGACACTTCCGTTACGGGAAGGCCTGCATCAGCGATAAGTTTCGCAGTTCCGCCTGTTGATAAAAGCTCAACGCCCGCATTGTGCAGCGCTGTCGCGAAATCGACGATACCTGTTTTGTCAGAGACACTTAAAAGAGCACGTTTGATTGGTTTTGGTGTTTGCATAAATGTAGTAGCTTCAAAGTTGTAGTGTTGAAACAAAAAGAGCACCGATTGGTGCTCTTTGCTGGGCAGCGCCCTTAGAATTTTAGTTCATGCCGTATTGCTTTAACTTTTTGCGAAGTGTGCCGCGGTTGATGCCCATCATAATCGCTGCGCGGGTTTGGTTGCCGCGCGTGTAGGTCATAACTTCTTCTAGAAGTGGTGCTTCCACTTCAGCCAGTACCATCTCGTACAAGTTATCGATGTTTGCGTTGTCTAGTTGCTTTAGGTACTTGTTAACCGCTTGCTTCACAGAGTCGCGCAAAGGCTTTTGAGCCTGCGTTTGTGAAGGCGTAGTTACGGTAGTAGTAAAAGGTGAAGTCACGTTTTGATCGAACATAATACTGTGTTGCTCTTTAGTTAGTCATCACTATGCTGCGGGAGAAATCTGTCGGTTTTCTCTAGTCTGCAGCGCTTGAAAATATGCATTTAGTGCATCGAGTTGCTCAGTAGCATCATCGATAGCGTTAAACGTTTTACGAAACTGACGATCCGTATCATGCTCCGAGAGATACCAGCCCACGTGCTTTCGGGCTATTCTTACACCGGCTGTGTCACCGTAGAAACCCTGTACGTTCGTTACGTGTTCGTACAAAATCTCAAACTGTTGTGACAGTGGCGGTGGAGCCAAGGTTTCGCCCGTTTCAAGATAATGTTGAATTTGTTTAAAAATCCAAGGTTTACCTTGCGCGCCGCGACCTACCATAACGCCATCTGCACCAGTGTAATTCAGTACCTCTTGTGCCTTTTGCGGAGAAGTAATATCACCATTTGCAATAACAGGTATTGATATTGCCGCCTTTATTCGGCGTATGGTGTCGTACTCTGCTTCTCCTTTATACATACAAGCTTTTGTTCTACCGTGAACAGCAAGCGACTGTATGCCGTTTTGCTCTGCAATGCGGGCAATATCTACCCCATTGCGATTTTCTGGATTCCAACCGGTACGTATTTTCAGTGTTACGGGAACATCCACAGCGTTAACCACTGCTTTGATGATACTTTCCACTGTGTCTGGGTACTGAAGCAGTGCTGAACCTGCAAGCTTCTTATTCACCTTCTTAGCAGGACAACCCATATTGATGTCGATGATTTGCGCACCATTCTCAACATTAAATTGCGCTGCTTGCGCCATAAGCTCAGGATCGGCACCCGCTATCTGTACAGAGCGAATTCCTTCTTCGCCCTCATGGTTCATGCGCGCCTGCGACTTTGCGGTATTCCACACTTTCGGATTACTCGACAGCATCTCAGACACTACAAGACCTGCGCCTAAGCGCTTGCATAATTGACGAAACGGTCGGTCAGTTACGCCAGCCATGGGAGCTAACATCAAATTGTTATCTAACTTATATGGTCCAATTTGCAAAGGTTGTTGCAAAGGCTTTTGCACAGTTGGTTGCATAGGTTGTTGCATAAGTTAACGAGAAGCCCACCATTTATAATTGCACAGAAATTATACACCCGGCTAAAACGGGGCGCTAAGTGTACGTGTTTTCGCAATGCTTGAAAAGGCTAAAAATCACACAAAATTTCACTTATCGGTATTGACAGCGAAAAAAATCTGTCTCGTTAGTAATCTAACGCATAAATACTGGTGAAATTTTGTGCTTAAGACGTGAAAGCCACGAGTTAAAAGGGATGTAATGTGAAAAAATTTAACAACTACATCCTGCTTTTTATCGATTTACCGTATTGCGCAACACTGAGAGGCTGAAAATGTATGCGGGTTCAGTGAGCAAAAAATATCACAGGTGATGTCTTATTGAGCGCGCAGCACTAATGTTTGTGTCCGGATACTCTCGCCCATTCACCGTCAATTGCACTTGGCTCAAGTGAGATATTGTTCGCATAGGCCTGCTCAATAGTGGGTACCTGCTCAGCTAAAATACCCGACAGCACGAGCAGTCCATCGGATTTACAATATCCCGTAATGACTTCTCGCAGCTCAAGAAGAGGGCCAGAGAGTATATTGGCAACAACCACGTCTGCCTCTAGCACTGGCTGGTTTTCAGGTAAGAACACGTCTAGGCGGTCTTCTACCCCATTTCTGCGGGCATTTTCTTTTGTGGCTTGTAAAGCCTGAGGGTCGATATCAATTCCAATTACACGTTTGGCGCCCAGTTTTAAGGCGGCTAACGCCAAAATGCCGGAGCCACAGCCGAAGTCCACCACGGTTTTGTCAGTCATGTCGATACCATCTAACCAGCGTAAACATAAGGCAGTCGTGGGGTGGGTGCCCGTACCAAAGGCAAGACCGGGGTCGAGCATCACATTAACGGCATTAGGATCAGGAACGTCCCGCCAGCTAGGACATATCCACAGCCGTTCTCCAAACTGCATGGGGTGGAAGTTGTCCATCCACTCCCGTTCCCAGTCTTTGTCTTCTAGTGGTTCAAGCTTGTATTTGAAGTCTGGGCCCAGCACTTTTGCTTTGGCTAATCGTTCTAAAATACGTTTCATATCAGCGTCGGCTTCAAAGAGACCAACCACTTGCGTGTCGGGCCAAAGCAGCACTTCGCCAGGCTTAGGTTCATACATGGGGGTATCTTTCGCGTCCACGTAAGTGACTGCTTGGGAGCCATTGGCACTTAGCATATCGCCAATTGCATCTGCGTGTTCCGAAGTGGTGTTAATTCGTAGTTGTAGCCAAGCCATAGTCGTGTGCCGTTAACGTATTTGGCGGTATTGTACCTTTCACCTGACGTAAACGAAATCCGGCGGCTGATAAAAATAGTGTTCATTAGGGCATACCCTAGTTTTACAGCTTCTTTTTGCTATGTTCTTCTCAATAAACACGCTTTCGAAAAGTTAGCATTTTGATTGAAACTTAATCTTTTGTCGACTACCAACTTATCTACAAGCTTGTATTATTGACGCTCACTTATTCTTAAATGAGAATCACTTACATATGCGATCACCGCTTTTACCTCTTTTTATGCTGCTAGCTGCTTTTAACGTGCAGTCTCGAGAAGTAGAGGTACTTGTGGGGATGGATAAGCCGCCATACGTGAATTCTGCCAATGACAGTGGATTTGAAGTTGATCTAGTACGCGCTATTCTCAGCGATATGGGGCACAGTGCAAAAGTGCTCTATCTGCCCTATGGCAGAACGACAAAGGTCATTAATCAAGAGGCTGTTGATATTGCGCTAACGCTGACGCCTTCTCATGCAGTATCGGAAGATATCCTCTCTAATCCATACATTGCTTATCAAAATGTTGCGATAACACGTTCAGACAGAAATCTTCACATTGATAGTATTGAAGCGCTAAAGACAAAGAGTGTGGTGGCCTTTCAAACTGCCACATCAGTACTTGGTAGAAGGTTTGAAGCAACGCTGTCTTCGCAGCCGACCTATTTAGAAATGGCAAAACAAGCGCGACAAGTCGACATGCTAATGCTAGGCAGTGTTGATGTGGCGGTGATGGACAGAAATATTTTTTCTTACTTCAAACTAAACGACGACAGGTATAAAACCGATGATGTGGTGTTTCATGAACTCTTTCCTATTTCTACCTATCGAGCGGCTATTCCTAATAAAGAGCTTCGTGAGGCCTTTAATCACAGTTTGTCTGTAATTATTGAAAGCGGTCGTTACCAAGCCTTACTAGAAAAGTATGGGCTTAAATGGAGCGAGTCAGAAAGTGTGTTCGCTACTCTTTCTAACTAGCTTTTTAATCGCACACCGTTTATAGCGCACCTTTATTAGTGCGCTTTACAGAACAAAAAAAACGCTTAACTATTTAAAAAGCTATCCACGTAGTGGTAAATAAGTAAGGCTTGTTTCTGTTGCTTTAAATGCCTTTCTCACCGCGGCAATGTCTTGTTCGGTTACAGAGGGGGCGAACGCTTCCACCGTTCCTTTTGACGATGAGTTCACGCCCACACCATCCCGACATGAATCGCTAGAGGCTCCTCGAGCCCGACTTATGCTTCTTGGGCAATTCTCCAGAACATCTGGTGACTCATTGTTGTTTGCCATTGAGTCTTCTCTCAATATGATTTTGCCACCGTAATAAATTTTACTTTCCGACAATGAAAGTGCGGCCAGCTGCCCTTCAAGGATATTCCAGGTATTTACTTTACCTTCTTTAGCGCAACTTACCTTACCGAAATGGTAAGTGCCCGTTTCTAATTCTGCCGCTGCAAACGCACTTGTCGTAAATGTGAGGCGCTGGGTGTTCGCATTAGACTGAGGGACTAATTCAATATCGAGCTTGTCACAGTTCAGGTTGCTTGAAAGTTGGAGTACATAAGCCGTGTTTGGTGCTTTGGTTTGGTTGGCAACCGCGGAGGATGCCGCGACGGCGAGGATCGCCGAAGCAATAAAGAAGCGATTCATACAATATCCTTATAAGTTGAATGTATAACATTAGTTGCTAAGTACGTTATTCGCAACCTCTGTTGCTTAATTTTGTGGCACGTTTATTTTCCATTTAGGGTCTACATACCGCCAGCTTAAGGTAGTTATTTTCGTTACAAATGAACTATTTTTGCTGCATAGTATTAAAAGTAGTTAATGCGAAAAAAGCACGCAAAAAAGCGCGTTAATAAAATTACACCGCTATTTACGCTGAAGGCAGTTCGCCAACAGGCTTTTGAGTAGTTGTGTTGCAAAATAAGGGAAAAATAATGATAAAGAAGTGGTATCTACTCATATTTGTGGCGCTGTGCGGCGCATGCACAACAACAAGTAAACAGCAAAACACGGCATCACAATGGCTGGATAAACCGGCGTATGCCCAAGCCGGCGCTATTCAGTCTGGCGAATTATCGTCGTATGATTTGGTATCTGGCTATTTAGCTCGCATTGAGCGCCTAGATACTGAAACAAACAGTGTACTGGCTATTAATACCCAAGCCCTTGAGCAAGCTACGCGCATTGATGCAAAAATTAAGAATGGCGAAAGCGTCGGCGCATTAGCCGGAATTCCCGTTTTACTAAAAGATAATATTGAAACAAGCGAGATGGCAACCACCGCGGGATCGATGGCACTGCTGAACAATACAACGGGTCGCGACGCGCCGATTGTGGCTAAGCTAAAAGCAGCAGATGCCATTATATTAGGTAAAACGAACTTATCAGAGTGGGCAAACTTTCGCTCGGAGTCGTCAATTAGTGGATGGAGTGCAGTGGGCGGGTTAACACGTAATCCACACTTATTATCGAGAAGCGCCTGTGGCTCTTCATCAGGTTCTGGCGCCGCTATGGCCCTTCGCCTAGCCTCTCTTGCCGTAGGTACTGAGACAAATGGCTCTATTATCTGCCCGTCTTCAATGAACGGTGTGGTTGGCTTTAAACCAACAGTAGGTATGCTTTCTCGCACTCATATTGTCCCTATTTCATTTAGCCAAGATACTGCTGGGCCAATGACAAATAACGTGCAAGATGCATGGTTAATGGCGTCTATCATGGCCGGCGAAGATGCAAGGGACAGCGCCACAGCCGATGCGGGCAAGCACCTTATTCAACAGCCTAATTCATCGCTTATTGCTACTGATTTAAAAGGTGTAAGAATTGGTGTGGTACGTTTCAGACAGGGCGATAACCCCCATATACTCGCAGCCTATGAAAATGCGTTAAGCAGCCTGGAAAATGCAGGCGCTACCCTTGTTGATATTGACGACTTCGACCAGCCAGATAGCTTTTGGGCAGACTCGTATAACGTTCTGTTAAGTGAGTTCCATTCCTCGATTAACGAGTATTTAGCCGACTCGCCTGCAGATATTCCTGCGAGAGATTTACAAGCACTTATCGCTTTTAACAAAACAGATAAACGAGAGCTAGCGTTGTTCAATCAAGACATTTTTGAAAAGTCGCTAAAAGCCGCAGCCATCGATAGCGAGGAATATAAGTCGGCACTTTCACTGATTCAGAAAACCGCAGGAACCAACGGTATCGATACACTAATGCAGCAGCACAATGTTGACGTTTTGGTTTCTCCTTCGAACAGTCCTTCGTTTTTAATCGACGGGGTGTATGGCGATCACTCGCCAGGCGGGTTTATCGGCGTTGGCTATTTAGCTGCGGTAGCAGGGTACCCACATTTAACCGTACCTGTTGATGACATTAAAAACCTTCCTGTTGGACTTAGCTTCATCGCGGGTAAGTGGATGGATGAAAAGGTATTGCGAATTGGTAGTGTTTTTGAAGCCAAGCATGGTTTTTCTATCACTCCGGGTCTTTTACCTTCACGATTTGATGCGCCTGAGCTTGAATCTATTACTGAAAACGTGACGTCCAACTAGGGCTTAGTTCCTCTATGAGGAGCTAACAACGTCTTATAACTGAAACACAAAAAAAGAGCCTCAACACCATGTGTTGAGGCTCTTTTCTATTATTGGTTTACATAACAATTGTGTAATGAGTGCTTAACAGCTTGTTCTTCATTGTTCACTCTGCCTCGCTGGAAGCCACTAATCTTCAATGAAGTTCAGCGCTTGCGAAACTACCGCTACGTTAGCACTGTCATTAACCATACATTTGAGACAGCACCGATAAGCCAACAGTGAAAGACACGCTACCTAGCCAGGCTTTTTAACCCAAGCACTACACCAGCCGTTTGCATTAACCAGTTTGCCAGGGAAGATATTACATGGACGGTGTGGTTCGCCATCGGCGCCCTGTACGTACATGCAGTTACTGCATTTTGCACCATCAACAGTTGAAGCTGGCGTGTAATTAAGGGCCTTTGCAGTGGCATCGTCTGCGCTCAGTTGTTCTTGAGCTTGTGCACGCAGTGCAACGCCGCCTAGGGTTAACCCTATTAACGTTGAGCCCGTGAATTTCATAAAGTCGCGGCGATTAACAGATTTCATAACATTCTCCCAATGAGATAGAAACGATAATGATTCTTTTTTATTCAGTGCCTTAAACGCAAAAAACCTGCCCAGAAAGGGCAGGTTTTTTGATACATACTTTATACTAACGCTTTTTCAGTAAAGATCGACAAAAATTGCGCAAAACTCAGTTTTAATCGATTAATAAAATTTTAACTATTGCCATTCATACACAATAGGACAGCGTCTGTGCTTAAAAGTTTACTTTGTTTCAAGGGGTACATTTGGCTTAGCGTATGCGTACCTCGCCAGCCGTTTGCTAGAATGATAGCTATCTAGCCCGCTGATTGACGCAGTGTTTAAAGCCTCAATATCAAGATACCCATCTTTATCAAGGGCATCTTTAGCAAAAAAGACTTCTTGGATTTCACCAATTACCATTTCGGTATTATTGAGCAAGCTAAAATGCTGAGCTACTTTAAGACCAATGTTTACTTCGCTTTCTTTAACATAAGGCGCACTAAACGTATCGCTGAAAAAAGGTGTTAGTCCCACGGCATCGAATTCGCTTTCATCTTGCTCGTAGCGGGCCGAGGTTTGGTGTGCTTTATCAGCCCACTGTGTATTCACGTGATTTAAGGTGTAAAAGCCCTGCTGCTTAATATTATCCAATGAATCTCGCTGCACAGTATGCGGACGCATTATCATGCCAAGTAGCGGCGGGTTAGCACCTATATGAACTACTGAACTAATAACGGCTAAGTTATTAGTTTTCCCATCTGTGGTGCCCAGCAACACCGCAGATTTAAAGCCAGACAAACTATTAATTAGATTAGCGCGGTAGCGCTGCTCTAAGTTGTCTAAATCATCGCGAGTCATACGGTCAGTCATTTTCTCTTTCTGCCTCTATAGAAAGTTCTTCACCGTGCTGAAACACTCTTAATTCGATGGGTTGACAGCAAACTTGGCAGTCTAATACCTGCACTTGACCAACGTCGTTTATTTCATCAATTTCAACGTCATTAGGTGCCATACAATACGGGCAGGAAAAGCCCATTGCGCGTGTCAAACTCATATCTTAATTCCATGTTTTTCTAATTTACTATAAATACGCTTATTACCAATGGGTGGATTGTTTTTAACTCCTTATGCATTGCTTGTTGAATGATTTTATTGGGTGACTTATCGAAAGCCTTGGGGAACAGATTAGTGATCAGGTGCCAGTATTTTCGGTATTAATGATTAAATCAATACGCCCAAGCTTAAATGCTTAGGCTATCAATTGGGTATTTAAACAATAGTGAGGTGGTTGGTGTGGCAAACACTGTTGGGATATGTCCTTGCTGCAAACGTAAGACGCGACTGACATATCATCATCTTATTCCGAAAAAAATGCACAGGCGTCAATATTTCAAGAAGCATTATACAAAAGCCGAGCGCCAAGAAGGTGTGCATGTTTGCAGGCAGTGTCATAGCGGTATTCACCGCTTTTACGATGAGATGACTCTGGCCAAAAACCTCTGCACATTGCCGCTATTACTAGCCGATGAACAGTTGGCATCGTTTTTTAGCTGGGTAAGTAAACAGCGGGTAAAGGTTGATTAATGACGCTGTATAAATATACACTATAATAAGTGTTTTGTTATGATTCGGGTCGCTGTGATTTAAGAAGGCATAGCTTGAGTTGCTATGATTTAAGAAAGCATGGCTTGAGTGGCTATAACCATTAGCTGTACCCAAATATCTTTAACTGACTATTTTTAATTGACTGGGCTGCTGGCCAAATGCGAAAAGTGCGAAAAGATCTCCCTCCCCGCTATTACCTCACTCATTTTCATGAGTTCCTCAGCTTTTTTGAGGGGGCAAGCGCGACACTGCTCTCTGATGAGGCCGCATCGTTTATCGAGCGTTTTAACGCGTTAGACGATGACAAGCAGTGCATTATCGTACGCGCGGCTAACCGTAAATATGCGATTATTGACCGAACACAATTTAATTACGCAGAAATTAACACGCCTCAAGCTCAAATAAACAGTCTTATAGAAAGCGGGTGGTTTGGCGACCTCACGAACGCCTCGTTTAATGACATAGCCGGAGTGCTTACCAAAGATGCTATTTTAACACTGTTGTCGGATTACGGCAGTACGCAAGGGCTGTCCTCACTCACTAAGCCAAAATTAGTGACACTACTTGGTAATGAAATACGAGCTAATGGATGGCCTAGCCGCTTTTCTATCGATAACTATTTAGTGTGTTTGTTTAACGATGCACTGCGCTTCCTATTATTTTTATATTTTGGCAATACGAAGAGCCGCTTAAATCAATTCTCCATGAGAGATTTAGGCGTTATGCGCACTCGTTCAGATTCTGTAACCGATGTTGCCCGATTTGAGAGTAAGTCAGATACAGAAGCTGCGTGGTTTTACGCAAACCACTACACGCAAATTCCGTTTTATCACACAGAGTCTTTGCTTAGCCTCGCTGATAGCGACTTTCCTAGTACCGAAGGTGTGTCCGCAGGGTTTTATAAAGATCAATTGCTGTACGCATTAGGATTAAAGCTACTAGACGAAGACAAGCAAAAAGGCCTTAATATTCTACGTTTGGCAGACAGCGATAAAGGGAAAGAAAAATGGATAAGAGAAAGCTATAAACTCGGCTGCGTTGACGAAGTGAAAAGTGAACTTGAGTACATTATTGATAACCCGCAATCGGATACGTTATTGGCATTTGCTGAAGATTTCTATGCGCGCAAGTACAACAAAAAGCGTACCAGTACGGTTACCGATATGCTGCGTAATGCCAGTAGAGAATTATCGATTGATGTTAGCCAAAATCAGCAGGTTGAGCGGGGCGTGCTGGCCTACTATGCCAGACAAGGTATTGAAGGCTGGCGCACAGAAAACCGATTGTGGCGAAGCCTTTTTGGATTGACGTTTTGGAAGCAGCTTTATGAAGAGGATACCTTAGTAACAGAGTTTGACCGACGTCCACTTTCGCTTAAGCAGAATAACTTTTACGCCAAATTTGAAACCAGTATTGAAGCGTTGCTGTCGTCGTTAGATACGCCGGAAAAATTGCTGTTTCATATTCAAAAAATGGCGACGCAGCACTACGGCAAGGTGAACAGCTTGTTCATGTGGTCTAGTCGGCTTTTAGCGCCCATAGAGGCATTACTTCGCCATGGGAAGCTTCAGTCTATTCACAGCTTATTGCGAATGATGTGCAAAGACTTTGAAAGCCTAAGAGATGGCTTTCCCGATATAATGGTGTACGAAAACGGGTTGCGATTTGAAGAGATTAAAGCGCCGGGAGATCAGTTGCGACGCAACCAGCTAGTGTCTATTCAGCGTTTGCAGCAGGCTGGGTTTGAAGTAGCTGTCACTACCGTAAACTGGGTACGCGACCCAGAACAGCCCTACGTTGTAGTTGATATAGAGACAACTGGCGGGAACAACAGCTATAACCGTATTACTGAAATAGGTATGGTGAAACTTATTGCTGGTGAAGAGGTAGCTCGTTACCAAACGTTACTGAACCCTCAACGCCGTATTCCTTCAAATATTACTCGGCTGACAGGCATCTCAGATGAGATGGTAAAAGATGCGCCGCTTTTTTCTGAGGTTGCCAATGATATTGCAGAATTTACTGAGGATGCGGTATTTGTAGCCCACAATGTCAACTTCGACTACGGTTTTATTAAACAAGAATTTGCCCGCCTAGAGCAGTCATTCCGGCGCCCGAAAATGTGCACGGTGAGAGAAATGCGACGCACGCACCCTGGGTTGCCCTCTTATTCTCTAGCCAATTTAACCAAACACTTTTACATTTCGATGGAGCGTCATCACCGAGCTCTCTCCGATGCAAAGGCAGCTGCTGAGTTGCTAAAACTGGCATTTGAAAAAGATGACGAAGTAAATGACTTGGCGAACGACTAGGTTACTATCAAGGTTACTATCAAGGTTATCGACTAAGTAAGCGACCAGCACAGCGCGTTCTAATAAAAGTTGAACGAAGACGATATTTTTTCGTATGAATTGATATCACAAAGCTTTACTAAATATTGCGCTACACAAGCGTTATCATATGCAAGGTAAGCACTGTAAAAAACAACGTTGAAAAAAGCGTTTAATGAGAGAGCGCTTCAATTTGAGAATCGCTTTTACCTTAGACCGAGCAAAACCGTTTATGAGTACAATCATGTTAGACGAAGAACAACAGTCACGGGTCATAGAGATGGCGTGGGAAGACAGAACGCCATTTGAAGCCATCGAAAAGCTTTTTGGATTGCCTGAAAAAGAGGTGATAAAGCTGATGCGTAAAAACCTTAAACACAAGACCTTTAAAAATTGGCGTGCCCGGGTGTCTGGCCGCAAAACTAAGCACGCGAGTTTACGGCCAGAAGGTGTAGACCGAGGTTATTGTCCGTCTCAGTACAAGGTTAAAAGTGCCAATAAATAGCGCCTGTTAGCAGGCGCTTTGAAGGCAGTTTTCTGGGGTTATTCTACTGTGCTTACGGGCAATAAAAAGGCCATAAGTTGCTGTCGAAATGGGCTGGGGAATACAAGGGTATTGCCCGATTCATTAATGGTTTTAGCTTGGGCTACCAGCGGCCGGTAGGCAGCGTAAGCGGTATTGTTTTGTTCCACCTCTTCAACCCGCTGCATAATGTTTTCGATAAACTCATTAGCGGACAACGCCTCATCCCTTTTTAAATCCTCAGCCAACGCTTTTAACACGTAGGTTTCCCATTCTTTTCTATAGCTGTCTTGAAGTCTTTCGGGGTAAAGCGTTAGGTCGTCGATATCTTGCTTTAAATCGACAATATCGAGAGGGTCGTCATACAAAACCCGCAGGGCGAGGAGCACATCGTCAGACAATCTGGAAATCGGGAGTTTCTCTTTAAGCTGTTTGTAACGGCTTTGCATAGTACTACCTTAAACGTCGTGAAGTGTCCCTAAGGCTGTAGTTTGCTTCCTTGTCATTAGCCTAAAGTCTAAAGAACTAGTGCCGTAGTTTAAAGGCGTAGAGGTTAAAAATAAGTAATCTTTTATATATGAACTTGTGCAAATTACGGGTCGTATCTATTCACGCACTGTTAAAGTGTGTACGCGTTCTTGCTGTTTGGCCCACCGTTTGGTGGGCCTTTTTTTTTGCGCGTTTCTCCCAGTACGCTCGAATAGCAGGCATAAAAAAGCCGGTGCAAGGCACCGGCTGAAGTGGAGACACGCTCCATAAGGTAAAACACACAAAAAGAAAAAACAGTCATTACGGGAGACGTTTAAACTTGTGGTAAGTATAGGCGTGTAGTTTGAACAAGAAAAACAGTAAAAATTGATTGTTGTAATCGTTAAATTAGAATCAACAGGAAACGAAAAACCAAAAGAATTAAAAGGGGCATAAAGTTGGGCTGCACTTAAACAGCAGTGCAACCCAAGGGGGATCAGGCTAGGCCTAGTTTCTTTTCAAGGTAGTGAATATTAGTGCCACCGGCAAAGAAGTTTTCATCTGCCATGATAGAGCGCTGAAGCGGAATATTTGTTTTTATTCCCTCTATTACAATTTCTTCTAATGCATGGCGCATTCGAGCAATCGCTTCATCACGACTTTCACCGTAAGCGATAAGCTTGCCTATCATAGAATCGTAATACGGAGGAACCGTGTAGCCCGCGTAAATGTGTGACTCCCAACGAATACCCAAGCCACCTGGAGCATGAAACATATTGATTAAACCAGGGCTTGGAATAAAAGTCTGAGGGTCTTCAGCGTTAATACGGCATTCAATAGCGTGGCCGCGAATTTGAATTTGCGACTGGTCAATAGACAGAGGCTGACCTGCCGCTATGCGAAGCTGCTCTTTGATTAAATCTACGCCTGTGATCATCTCTGATACTGGGTGCTCTACTTGAATACGCGTATTCATTTCAATGAAATAAAACTCGCCGTTCTCGTATAGAAACTCAAAGGTTCCCGCACCACGATAGTTTATTTCAACACACGCTCTGCGGCAGCGATCGCCAATTTTGGTTCGCATTTGCTCCGAAATTCCAGGTGCTGGCGCTTCTTCTACCACTTTTTGGTGACGACGCTGCATAGAACAGTCTCGCTCACCTAAGTGAATAGCGTTACCTTGCCCATCGGCCAGTACCTGTATTTCTACGTGGCGAGGGTTCTCTAAGAACTTTTCCATGTAGACAGTAGGGTTGCCAAAGGCTGCGCCTGCTTCTGCTTGAGTAGTTTCTATGGCTTTTACGAGCTCGCCTTCGCTGCGCACAACACGCATTCCGCGACCACCACCGCCACCAGCAGCTTTAACAATGATTGGGTAACCAATGCGTTTGGCTATGGTTTTATTGCGCTCGTTATCGTCTGTCAACGGACCATCAGAACCAGGAACACAAGGCACCCCTGCTTTTTTCATTGCATTGATAGCTGATACTTTATCGCCCATCAGGTTTATGGTGTCTGCTGTTGGGCCAATAAAGATAAAACCGCTTTTTTCTACTGCTTCTGCAAAATCAGCATTTTCCGCTAAAAAGCCGTAGCCAGGGTGAATAGCAATTGAATTAGTTACTTCTGCTGCTGCAATAATACGAGGAATATTCAGATAACTCTCGGTTGCAGACGCTTTTCCGATACAAATGGATTCATCGGCGAGTAATACGTGCTTTAAATTTTTATCCGCAGTGGAGTGCACGGCTACTGTCTTGATGCCTAGTTCTTTACAGGCTCTCAAAATACGTAGGGCAATTTCACCACGGTTAGCAATAAGTACTTTATCTAACATTGTGAATTGCTCACTTATTCGATGATGAACATAGGTTGGTCGAATTCAACCGGATCTTGGTTCTCTACTAAGATTGCTTTAACAACACCGGCTTTATCAGACTCGATTTGGTTCATCATTTTCATGGCTTCAACAATACAAAGTGTATCGCCAACTTTAACTTGCTGACCTACTTCGGCAAACGCTTTTGCAGTAGGTGAAGACGCGCGATAAAAGGTTCCTACCATTGGCGATTTAACCACATGGCCGGTTGGTGCTGCTGGTTCAGATACTGCTTCAGGCGCAGCTGGGGCTTGTGCTGGCGGTTGTTGTGGCGCCGCCGGTGCTGCAAAGCTGTAGTTTACTGGGGCATGAACGCCAGTTGGACCACGGTGAATACGTACTGACTCTTCACCCTCGGTAATTTCTAGTTCAGCTACACCAGACTCTTCAACTAGCTCGATGAGTTTCTTTATCTTTCTAATATCCATGTTCTTTCTCTGCGTTATTTTTGCGATTTCGGTAAATTGATTGCTGCGGTTAGTGCAAGGGAATAGCCCATAGGGCCAAGGCCAACAATGACACCAGCTGCAACATCAGAAAAATAGGAATGATGACGAAAAGGTTCACGAGCGTGAACATTCGACAAATGAACTTCGATAAACGGAATGCTCACACTCAAGAGCGCGTCGCGAATGGCCACACTTGTGTGCGTGAATGCAGCAGGGTTAATGATGATGGCATCTGTAGTACCCATAGCGTCGTGTATGCGCTCAATAAGTGCATGCTCAGAGTTAGACTGAAAATGCGAAAGCGTCACATCGCTGGAGGCAGCTTGAGCTTGCAAGTCATCAACGATGTCTTGCAAAGTTTGCGTGCCATACTTGTCGGGTTCTCTTTGGCCTAACATATTTAAGTTAGGGCCATTTAATAACAAAATATTCATCTAATTTGCTGCTATCTTCGTGTAACTGTCGTGGTATTCGTTATTTCAACAAAGTTTGCAGTCAGTTGCACGAAAAAAAGCCAATAACCGGTTCCGTTTTTAAGTTTATGTATTGATTATAGAGATAGAGAAAGATTTAGCAGCAAAATACTGGTCTAATCAGGTGTTTTCGACGCAAAGTTTTCGCTACACAAACGTGGTTTGGGTGTTTTTATTGTTAATGAAACGTTGCTTTTTCAAGCGGTGTATCACCTGCCATGCGTGGTTTTCAGCGATTTCTTGAAAAGTTGTAAGCTAAAGGCGAGAGTTCTGTAGTGAAAACGGAACGCTTTGATAGCGACCGTGAAATTTTGCCACGTATACGCCGAAATGCAGGTGGGGAAGAGACGAAAAGCCGGTATTTCCGGTGTACCCGATAAGTTGCCCTTGGGTAATTCGTTGCTCTCGTTTTACCACAACACCTTCATATTTGAGGTGATAATATTCACCGGTGGTTCCATCGTCATGCAAAATGGCAACGTAATTTGCATGTTTCGCGAAATCTGGAGTAGGTCCGCCTTTTTTCCCATTGCGCTTGGTGTCTATAACAATACCCCCTCGCGCCGCAAGCACCGGTGTGCCTTCACTAGCACCAAAATCCAGAGCATATTTAGATACACCAAAGTGACTAAACTTTCCGTTAACGCCCTGCACAATAGGGTAGTTTTGTTGAGGTTGCAACGGAGACGCATAACGATATTCACTATTGTGAGCGGCACTAATATTACCTACTGTCCATTTCACGCGCATGGTGGAGAAAAAGCGAGATGGTGACTGGGTCTCTCCTAAAACAATAGGATCGTTATTAGCTAAAAAAGCATTGGCGTGGGCTGTATAACCTAGGTCTGTTGAATACAGCGTTAAAGCTACGGGTAAATCGATGTAACGCTGAACGCGTATGACATAGCTACCGCTGGTGTCGTCTTTTTCACTTAACAAAAAGCAAAAGCGGCGCTCATCAAAGCAACCCTCTCGCTGTGTGGATAAGGCGTGAGTTTCTGATGCCTGAAGGGGCCATGCCCAAATAAATAAAGCCCAAGCAATCAAGGGCCAAGCATCCAACGCCCTCACAAAGAATGCTCGTAACCGATCATTCGCAGGTTTTTTATGTAGCCACTTACCTTGACACTTATGTAGTCCACGCCGCAGAGTGATGATGCTACTCGTCGCGGGCATTTTCTGCTGCGGCGCTGCCAGTAAGCGCACTGTCGGCAAGCGCATTGTTAACGTGCGTTGCGAAGTCATCGGCTTTCATAAACCCGGTTACCCGTGACTGTCTCAACTCTTCACCTTTTTTATCAAAAAATAAAATAGTCGGTAAGCCAAGCACTTCAAACCTATCGAATACTTCCTGACGCTCGGGCGTGTTATCGGTAAGGTCCATCTGCATCCATACGGTATTGCTCAGCGCGTTAACCACGTTTTGATCTGGGAAGGTGTATTTCTCGAACTCTTTACACGCCGTGCACCAGTCGGCGTAAAGGTCTACCATTACCGTTTGGCCGTTGTCGTTAGCCTTTGCTATCTTCTGCTGTAAATCGGTAAGATCTCTTGCCTTAATAAATTCAGGGTGAGTCACTTTTTCGCCCCAAAGCCCAACGTTTTCCCCGGTTTGATAAGTAATGCCTGCACTTCCCATAACGCCTGCCGCTACCAACATGGCCCGCAATAACTTCATTTTGCTGTTAGGCGTCGCGCGATTTAACTTCCAATAGTACCCAAATAAACCGAAGCCAAGTGCTGACCACAAAAAGTCTGAATACAAGCTGTTCCACAACCGCTCTACAAACACTATGGCGACGGCCAGCATCATGAAGCCGAATGTTACCTTAACGACGTTCATCCAGTTCCCCGCTTTTGGCAGCAATTTTCCCCCTGTAACGCCAAATAGGATCAGCGGTATGCCCATACCAATACTTAGTAAATAGAGGGAAATAAATCCAAGGGTCATATCGCCCGTTTGTGCGATGAATAACAATATGCCGGTAAGTGGCGCAGTGGTGCACGGCGAGGCAATGAGCCCCGACAGCACGCCCATAATAAATACGCCCACGAAGCTGCCGGGGGTTTGGCTGTTGCTTGCTGAGGTGAGCTTTTCTTGCCACTTTGCAGGCAGTTGTATTTCAAAACCGCCAAACAGGGCCACGGCTAACGTGGCAAATAAAGCAATGAAAACACCTAACACAACAGGGTGCTGAAGCGCCGCTTGAAATTGCGCCCCCGCTACTGCCACAACCAATCCAAGTAGAGAGTAGGTAATTGCCATGCCTTGTACGTAAACAAAGGTAAGCCAAAAAGAATGAGAGAGGCTTTTTGTATTACCCTGACCAATAACAATGCCTGACACAATGGGGTACATAGGGAATACACAAGGAGTAAACGCAAGGCCGATACCCAAGATAAAGAATAACATCAGAGTAAGAGGGAGGTTTTCTTTATTGATTAACTTATTGGCAAGGGAGAACTGTTCACTCTCTGGTGCTAAAACGCCATTTTGAGCTGCTACTTGCCCATCACTAACGATTTCATTGAGATAAACGACTTTTATCGTGGGTGGGTAGCAAAGCCCAGCATCTGCACAGCCTTGATAACGCACTTTCACCACGCCATCAGAAGAGGCCTCTTCTAGGGGAAGCGTTATGCTGACGCTGTTATAAAACACTTCCGACTTGCCGTAAAACTCATCTTCAATTATTACCCCTTTTGGGTAGATAGCTTCGCCTATTGCGGCGTCTTTAGCGACGTATTTAAACTGCTTTTTATACAGGTAATAACCATCTGCAATAGCAAATGTTAGCGTTAGGGTGCTGTCTTTTTGTTTGAAGTCGAAGGCAAACGCCTGCTCAACGTCTAAAAACTCGGGCTCTTGTGAGAATGCGTTGTCTAGGCTGTTGGGGAATTGTGCTTGCGCAGCGGCGGTTACTGATAACGCGTTCACTAAAAGAAGAAAAATTAAAAATACCATTGTGGTAAAAGCACACGTTCGACGGGGCAGAGATAATGTCGACACTCGGTTTAGTAGGGCATTAATCATATTAATAACTTCAACTTCTATTGTGAGTTCTAAATTGCTTATTTTAAGCTACTGCCAGTAAAGTCAGCGCAATTGCTAATGTGCTCGGTGTTTTCTTTGTATTGGCCAAGTATTAGCTTAGTAATGAATTAGTACTGGCTCTGTACTTTTACTAACGTTTATACACGCCGACCTTACAAAAGGTGCTTAACTATACCAAAATACGGTATAGGGTTAGATATACTTCACCGTAAATAAGGGCAAGACTATCTACTTAACAGCTGCATACTTTCGTAACAGCGGTTATCCCGTCCTGAAATAGAGTATGGTAAATTACTGCAAGTGATTGAGTCATAGTAAAACTGACGCAAAGTAAATCGGATATAAAGTAGGACTGATAGATAGTCAGACCGTTGGTGTCCAAATATTGTTTCACGCAAGTGTAGCTAGCTCACGGTTTTCGATAGCAGTAGTTATCGGTCGTATTGAACCTGTATTTAACCGAAAGTAAACGAACCTTTGATTGCTTTTGGGCTCAACACCCATATAACACTTAATAGACTGTTCAAAGAGGACTCACCTTGCGGGTTTTATTCATTTTATTTGCCGTACTTCCTATTTTAGAAATCGCCTTACTGGTTAATGTTGGCAGCATTATTGGCGGTTGGAACACGATTGGCATCGTTATTCTCACTGCTTTCATTGGCTCTTATTTTGTAAAGCGTGAGGGGATCAGTACCCTTCAAACTGCGCAGGCAAAAATGCAGCGCAACGAAATGCCGGGAAAAGAGCTGGTAGAAGGGCTAATGCTAGTGGTTGCTGGCGTACTGTTAGTGACCCCAGGGTTTATCACCGACATACTCGGTTTTATGTTTGTACTACCCGGAACGCGACATTTACTTGCTGACCAGGTAAGCAAGCACATGAAGATGCGCGTTGTTGTGCCCGGAGCGGGAGCTGGTGGTGCTGGACCAGGCGCAAGTGGCTTCAATACAAACGGACAACAAAGCCCCTTTGGTAATGATCCCTTTGATAGTAATGGTTCGCCATTTAATACATCAGCGAAGAACAAAGACGATGTGATTGAAGGTGAATACACGGACAATACGCAAAACGACGAAGACAAGCGTTTGAAGTAAACCTACTTGATACCGCTAGCGAGTAGGTTTTGATTTGATGCTGAGCCGTCTCATCCTCAAACTAATCCCCCAAACACGTGTATTTCGCAAAAAAATCAATTTTTTTACATTTTTTTGTGGAAAAACACTTGAACTTGTTTGGGTACTGCCCCATTTATCCGTGCAGATAACATTTTAACTGCTCAGCAATGAGCGTTCCAGGCAATCAACATTCAAAACAGTGAATGTTGAATATTCTTTAATTTTGAATAGTGGAATTTTCAGGAGACTTGAAAATGGCAATTCGTCCTTTACACGACCGCGTAATAATTAAACGCGCAGAGCAAGAAAGTAAATCTGCAGGCGGTATCGTTCTGACTGGTTCTGCAGCAGAAAAATCAACTCGCGGTGAAGTCATCGCTGTGGGTAATGGTCGCATACTTGAGAATGGTGATATTAAAGCGCTAGACGTAAAAGTTGGCGACACCGTTATTTTCAGTGACGGTTACGGCGTTAAAACAGAAAAGCTGGATGGTGAAGAAGTTCTGATCCTTAGCGAAAGCGACATCCTAGCGATTGTTGAGTAATAACGACTAACGTTTAACCGAATTAGAGAGGAATTGAATCATGGCAGCTAAAGAAGTACGTTTTGGTGACGACGCTCGCACAAAAATGCTTAAAGGCGTAAACACGCTAGCAAATGCAGTAAAAGTAACGCTTGGTCCTAAAGGGCGTAACGTTGTTTTAGACAAGTCTTTCGGCGCACCTACCATTACTAAAGATGGTGTATCTGTAGCGAAAGAAATCGAGCTTGAAGACAAGTTTGAGAACATGGGCGCACAGATGGTGAAAGAAGTAGCCTCTAAAGCGAACGATGAAGCGGGTGACGGTACAACTACCGCTACTGTGCTTGCACAAGCTATCGTTACTGAAGGCCACAAGTCTGTTGCTGCGGGTATGAACCCAATGGATCTTAAGCGCGGTATCGATAAAGCTGTTATCGCCGCGGTTGCTGAGCTTAAAGCACTTTCTACAGACTGTGCAGACAGCAAGTCTATCGCACAAGTTGGTACTATCTCAGCTAACTCAGATGTAGAAGTTGGTGACATCATTGCACAAGCAATGGAAAAAGTAGGTAAAGAAGGCGTTATCACTGTAGAAGAAGGTCAAGCACTTCAAAACGAACTAGACGTTGTTGAAGGTATGCAGTTCGACCGTGGTTACCTATCTCCTTACTTCATCAACAACCAAGAAAACGGTACTGTTGAACTAGATAGCCCATTCATCTTGTTAGTAGATAAGAAAATTTCTAACATCCGTGAATTGCTTCCAACGCTTGAAGGCGTAGCGAAAGCTGGTAAGCCACTACTCATTATGGCTGAAGATGTTGAAGGCGAAGCGCTAGCAACTCTAGTTGTAAACAACATGCGCGGTATTGTGAAAGTGGCTGCGGTTAAAGCACCTGGTTTCGGCGACCGTCGTAAAGCAATGCTTCAAGACATCGCGGTACTTACAGGCGGTACAGTAATCTCTGAAGAGATTGGACTAGACCTTGAAAAAGTGCAGCTAGAAGATCTTGGTACAGCGAAGCGCGTAGTTATCAACAAAGACAACACGACTATCGTTGATGGTAACGGCGACGAAGAAGCGATTGAAGGTCGTTGTGCACAAATTAAAGGTCAAATTGAAGACTCTTCATCTGACTACGACAAAGAAAAGCTTCAAGAGCGTTTAGCTAAGCTTTCTGGTGGTGTTGCAGTAATTAAAGTTGGTGCAGCAACTGAAGTAGAAATGAAAGAGAAGAAAGACCGCGTTGAAGATGCACTACACGCAACGCGTGCAGCGGTTGAAGAAGGCGTAGTACCTGGTGGTGGTGTTGCCCTAGTTCGTGCAGCGGCTAAGCTTGCTGACCTAACGGGTGACAACGAAGACCAAACTGTAGGTATTAAACTTGCGCTACGTGCAATGGAATCGCCTCTACGTCAAATCGCGAGCAATGCCGGTGCAGAAGCGTCTGTTGTTGTTAACGCTGTTAAAGGCGGCGAAGGTAACTACGGTTACAACGCTGGCAACGACACGTACGGCGACATGCTAGAGATGGGTATTCTTGACCCAACTAAAGTAACGCGTTCTGCACTACAGTTTGCAGCATCAATTGCTTCACTTATGATCACTACTGAAGCGATGGTTGCTGAAGTACCTAAAGACGAAGCAGCTCCTGCAATGCCTGATATGGGCGGCATGGGCGGAATGGGCGGCATGATGTAAATCACCCCCTAAGCTTAACGCTTAAAGAAAAGGCGCTACTTCATTGTGAAGTTAGCGCCTTTTTTATGTTTGCTACTTTGTCAAAGGTTAGTAATGGTTTAACTTTGAAAGCATTTTTCACTGGACCATCGTCACGGTGGTCGCTGTGTTGTTTACTTGTAACACATATTCTCCCGTGTGCTCGCTATCCAATGCCTTTTGGAGGAAGCCACCCAAAGTAATGTTTCTCTAGCTCGCATCGTTATTTTTGACCAATAGTTAATCATGATTCATAAGATACTTGGCAACAGCATCATATGCAGGGAGCGATGTTGGGTCGATAAAGCCATTTTGCGCTTTAGGGTACGATGCAAATCGTACTAGTACCATTTCAGCCGTTGGATCTATATATATTGTTTGGCCATGCACGCCGCGAGCGGCAAATGCCTCATGTTCGTTGTGTAACACCCACCACTGGCTCTTGTAGCTAGCGTTTTTAAGTGTTGGAAATCTATCGCCAAATTTGTTTTTATCTGCACCTTGTCGAATTTTCTTCACGACTTGAGGAGAGAACAACTGCTTACCATTCACTTGTCCCTCGTTTAGCATGAGTAGTCCAATTCTACCTAAATCTCGAAGGCCTGCGGTCAAACCACCGCCAGCGAAGGGTACCCCTTTTCCATCCACGGTTTGATATGCGTCTTGCTCAGCACCCATCGATCGCCAAAGCAACTCAGAGCTAAGTTGTGTAACCGATTTACCTGCTACCCTACTCACAATCCAACCAAGCATGTCAGAATTAATGGTTTTATAGTGAAATTCACTGCCGTGTTTCCCTTCACCTTGTACTTGCTGCAAATACTCCAAATAACCGTTTGGCCCCTGATAGTCATCTGGCTTAGGTAAGGGACTTGCCGCCGCAGAATAAACCCAAATGTCAGCACTTGGGTCGGCGTAATTCTCTGAATACTTCACTCCGGTCGTCATATTCATAACTTGCCTCACAGTAGCATTCGCGAAGGCACTGTTTCCTATCTCGGGGATGAGCTCCTTCACCAAAGCAGTTTCATCTAATTTATTCTCCGCAATCAGTATTTCGGCCAATAAACCGGTAATTGATTTGGTCATGGACATGGCAGCATGTTTACCATCTTCTTCTAAGCAGCCGAAGTATCTCTCATACACAACCTTATTTTTATGGATAATTAGCAAACCGTCAGTGTAATTCGCATAAAGGGAATGCTCCCAAGTCATTGGCTGCTCACTATTCATTGGCATAAATTCGATCGCATCAATTTCTTGTCGCAAATCAGCAAACTCAGCCGGTGGCGCATACTCAAGCGGAATGGGGGCGCCTAAGCCTCGGCTAATTACTTTTGTTGGCAAAAATTCACGCAAATGGCATACCGACCATCGTAATTTGGGGAAGCTAAAGTAATTTGCATCCGGTTGCATAATCAATTTGTCATCTGCTGGAGGGAAACCTTGCATCCATTCCATTACCTTAGGGTCTGACTCCTTAGCCGTTAAAGTATCTGCTATTGAAATGTTTGCAATGATGGCCATTATCGCAAAAGTGCTTATATAAAGAGTGATTTGATAGCTTATTTTATCCACAGTTATATACCCTCTTAGACGTTTCAGGTAATTTTTTTCATACTGAAATAAACCTTTCAGTATAAGCTTTGCTTACTATACCTGCTTCTCTTCAATGTAAGCGTCGATTAATTCCTCTAGGATTGCCAGAGGCACTGCGCCATTTTTCAGCACCACATCATGAAAGTCTCTTAGGTCGAACTTATCGCCTAGGGCAGTTTTCGCTTTTTCTCGCAGTTCCAAAATCTTAAGCATGCCAACCTTGTATGAAGTTGCCTGTCCTGGCATCACAATATAGCGTTCAATTTCCGAGGTCACATCGCTTAATGCCATACCTGTGTTACTTGCCATGTAGTCGATGGCTTCTTCTCGGGTCCAGCGTTTTTGGTGAATACCTGTGTCTACCACCAAGCGTACGGCTCTAAACAATTCCGCTTGAAGTCGACCAAGATTGTCCAGTGGATTGTCTTGAAAGCCCATTTCCCACGCTAAATACTCTGAGTACAGCGCCCATCCTTCTGTATAGGCAGTGAATGGCGACATTTTTCGAATAAAAGGCATGCCCTCCATTTCCATCGCTAACGCTATTTGAAAATGATGGCCTGGAATACCTTCGTGGTAGGCCAGCGTTCGCATACTGTATTTAGGGGTAGCCTTTATATCGTAAAGATTAGCGAAAAAGCGGCCCGGTCTTGAGCCGTCTATGGCTGGCTGCTGATAATACGCACCAGGTGCAGTTTTTTCCTTAAACTCAGGAATGCGCACTACTTCCATGCCTGCTTCGGGACGAATACGGAAAACCTCGCTCATACCTTCTTCAATTTCATCAAGAATGGTTTGATAGTCTTTGAGTATTTGTTCGCGGCCAGCATCACTGTCTTCATAGTAATGAGAAGGGTCCGCTGCAAGGGCATCCATTGCTTTTGTAAACCCTAACGTAACGTCGTAGCCTTCGCCTTCAAGAATTGTCAGCATTTCGCCTTGAATTCGAGCAACTTCTTTTAAACCGATATTGTGAATTTCGTCTGCAGTCATATCGGTGGTAGTGAAAAAGCGAAGAGCGTTGGCGTATACCTTATTACCATCGGGTAAGTGCCAATAACCGTGATCGTTACCTGCCTTTGCCTGTAGTGTTGTGAAGTAGTCGATAAATAGCTGATAAGCGCGATTTACATCATCATTAATGCGCGCTTCGGCTTTAGCCAAGAACTCATCCTGCTGTTCTTGCGACAGTGTTTCTACATCAGCCATTTTCTCTTTTAACGAGCTATACAAAATGTTCTCGTTAAGCGGCGAAGCAACAAAGCCGTTCATTTCATCGAGCACGCGAGTAATAACAAATTGGGGAGGAATAATGCCTTTTTCCTCACGCAGTTTTAGCCCTTCAAGTACTTGAGCAAACTTTTCATCTACCGCGCCTAAGCGACTTAGGTAATTTTCAACATCGGTTGCATCATTAATCTGATGTTGACCCTGCATGAAGCTTGGAAAGCCGTTTTGCACACCAAATAGTTGGTTTACAGGATAGGTGTGATACTGAAATGGCTCGTTGCCAATTAAATAATCCAGTAAATAAAGAGTAATTTTTTTAGAAAGTAGCTCGTCTTTACTTAAGTCTTCATTATCGTAATCGACGATAACTTGCCTAATGCCTCGGGCTTTATCAAAAAGGGCTTCGCCTTTCTCGGGGCTTGCATCGTCGAGTTCTGAATTATGACCTTTAATACCCACAGACTCTAAAAAGCCTAACGACGTTAAAGTTTCAGGGCTATCAAACGCAACCTTTACCATTTCTCTGTTTAAAAAATTATTAAAGTAAAAGGGTTTATCTGCATACCATTCGTGAGCAGCGAAGCTGCCGCCAAGCAGTACAACAACCAGTAAACCTGTACCAATCCATTTAAAAAATCGTTTCATTATTTTTATTGTCCACATTTTATTCCCACTCTACGTTAGCGGAATTTGCGCCACAAAGTAAACCAGATTAATGGGTGTGGTTAGCAAAGGCTGCTTTATCCACGAAGAGATACCGAAGAGCGAACCCAAAACAAGCACAGATTATATTCAAAACCGGAATACTGATTCCTTTTATGTGTCGTTTATACATTAATAGGGAGGTATTAAACTGTGTCCTATTAAGTAAACAAAGCTAAGCAAACAAAGCTACGCAAACAACTAGTCTGCGGCTTTGATTAGGAACACTGAGGACAAACAATGGCATACCAACATTTAGAAGCGGCACGAGCGTTAACGTTACCCTCACGAGAAGCCATGCTTCAGCGTGCGCAATCGGTACAGCAGTTTTGGAGCGGTAACCAAGAGCTTCTCGCCAATGCTTGGAATGAGTGGGAAGCGGCTGAACAAGTTGACGGCAAGTCTCTTAATTGTTCATTACTTGATGCTCACTTGCGCAAGGCCGTTAACGCTGCATGGGAAGACCCATCCAAAGAGTTAGATGTTAAATCGCTGTGGCAGCAAGTTGCGCCTGGCGTGTATACCTGCCAATTCTTCAATCCAGAGCAGCTTGGTAAGCTTAGAGCATTTTTGGAAAAAGCATGGGATGCGCAAATTCCGTTGAGACCGCCTTACGGCATTGTATTAAACCGCAAAGGTGCAATGCTCGATGCCCGCTCAGAAGGGCATTTAGCAGCCCCGAGTTTTCAGCAGTTTTATCGTGAATTAATTGATGCGTATATGCGCCCCATCGCTCGTTTGTTGTTTCCTGAAATTATTGGATATGACAGCCAAAGCTTTGGCTTTTCAATTAATTATCAGCCAAGTACAGATACGTCTATTCGGCCTCATACTGATGCCTCTTCGGTTACCTTAAACATCAATTTAAATTTACCAACAGAATCGTTTTCCGGCTCAGCCGTAAACTTTTTTGATGCTAGTACTGGGCACACAAACGAACTAATGTTTACACTTGGGAGCGCAATTATTCATAGAGGATCGGTGCCTCATGCTGCTTTACCTATCACCAGTGGAGAGCGCACTAACTTTGTATTTTGGCTTTTCGGAAAGCAAGGCAGTTTGCCAAATCCGAAAGGCGATGTTCAACCTGTAGATTCAAAGGCGCGTTGGTCAATGCCGAAGGCCCTTAATGATAACGTTACAACAGCAAGCTTTCCTCAGGATAGCTATGCACCGTTTTAGCCCGCAACTTTAGTGAAGAGCTCGTTAAACGGTGGCTCATTAGAAAGTGGCTCATTAAAAAGTAGCTCATCAAGAAAGAATACGACCGACAACGTGTAAAGCAGGTTAGGCAAACAACGAGGATTTAAAATATGAAAAAAGTATTAATAACAGGCGCAACAGACGGTATTGGATTAGAGACTGCGAAACTACTGGCTGCACAGGGTAATCATCTGATCATGCATGGACGTAGCGACTATAAACTGCAAAGTGCCTGCGAACAAGTTAAGCAACATGCTCCTGATGTGACAATCGATACTTACCTCGCCGATTTGTCGACGTTAACTGATAGTAGAAAGCTTGCTCGTTTAATTTTAAAAGAGCATTCAAAAATTGACGTGATTATCAATAACGCTGGCGTATTTAAGCTGCCTCAACCTATAACACAAGAAGGTTTTGATGCTCGCTTTGTGGTTAATACCTTTGCCCCAGCTATTATCACTGAATTGCTTCTACCAGTATTAAGCGAAGACGGCCGGATTGTGAACCTCTCCTCTGCTGCACAAGCACCAGTGCAAGTCGATGCCATGAAAGGGCTAGTTCATCTTAATGATGATTTTCAGGCTTACGCGCAAAGTAAGTTAGCGTTAACGATATGGAGTGAGCAGGTGTCTAAAACACTTAAGCCTGGGCAAGTTAGTGTGTCGGTTAATCCAGGGTCGCTTTTAGCGTCTAAAATGGTGAAAGAAGGGTTCGGCGTGGCGGGTAACGACTTGAGTATTGGTGCTCAAATACTGTGTAAAGCAGCCCTATCTGATGAATTTCAGCACTCGTCAGGTAAGTATTTCGATAACGACTCACAGCAATTTGCTTCACCACATAATTTCGCAGTTAATGCAGTTAACTGCCAAAAAGTGATGGAAGCGCTGCAGTCTGTTGTTGAGGAGTAGTTTTAAACACAGTGAGGCATACAAGCATTGGTTGTACGCTCATAACTCTTAACTCATAACTCAAAACGCGGAAAAGCCTGCAAGCAAAGCAATCGTCAGATTCGAATGCTTTCAGGCTTTTTTATCGCGTTATCTTTTATTCAGACTCAGATGTAGAGTCAGAATGCGCCAAAATAGACACGGTATCGTTGGCCCTAATGTATAAAACCGTTTCTTCATTGGCGTTAATGTTATGTGAGAACGAGCCTTTGGAGCTAAAGAAACTGCCGGCTTCAAGCACTACTGCTGTGTCGGTGTCCTTTGAATCATAGTTGGCCTCTCCTTTTATAATAACGCTCTTGAAATCTTTCGCCGTAGTGAAAATGTGACCTTCTTTGCCTTTAGCAAATTTTACCAAATAACCTTTTAGCTCACCTTTGATATCAGGTAAGTCGCTTTTCTGCCAAAGGTGAGCTATTTCAACGCCGTCGCCTTTAAGTAGTTCTGAGTCGTTTTCATTTAGCCAAATGAGGTTTGACGCATGTACGTTTATCGGCCTTTCGTTAGTGTCAAACTCAGCTTCAGGTGGCTTAACAAGATAGGGGCCGCTATCTATTTCAAGATAAATAAGGTTGGCTTTGCGGTTTGCCGCAGTAATGTGATTGTGACCGGCAGGCTGAGTCCAGAAAGATAAGCTAGGCAGCCACATGTGTTCTGCAGACGGCGTGTCGTTATGAAGAAGCCCTTCAACAACAATACCTCTATAAGTGATGTTGTGAATATGCGGTGGCGATGAAAACCCTTCTTTAAACTTAACCAACATACCCGTTGCTTGGTTTTTGGTTCTATCGCCCCACAAATCTGTTGCTGCCGGGCTTTTATCTCCGCGAAGTGGATTTAAATAACCCCACTCAAGCTCTGCAGAAGGCACAACTGAAGAAGTGCTCTCATGGTTTTCTGCGGTGGCGTTGAATGACGCTATGGCAATTAGTAAAGAACCAGTCAGTAAAAAGCCAGCTAGTAGAAAGCCACTAACCAAAAGACTAGCTCGATGAGTTGTATTGTTCATACATGTCTCCGTTTGAATAAAACTGCTAAAAGTTGAAACAGCAAAGGGAGCTGACTAGCTGCTCCCTATTAATTAACGCGTTGTATTACTTATTAATGAACAGTGAGTTAAACAGTAACAACAACCTTGCCTAACGCTTTGCCACTTTCTAATAGCGCATGGGCTTTACTTACTTCGGATAAGGTAAACGCCGAGTCATCTACAACGGGCTTCACGCCACCTGCTTCAACAATTTTGCTTAAGTCGCTAAGAATGCGAGCATGGGCTTCGCGGCGATAGTTATGAAGCATAGGGATAAGCATGAATACCACGTGTAGCGATAGCCCTTTAAAATGCGCGGTGGTGAGGTCAAGTTCTGTCATGGCCACTGTAGTAGCAACTTGACCATTTAGGGCAGCCGCTTCAAACGAGTTGGTCATGTTAGCGCCGCCTACTGAGTCGAAGACGATATCGAATCCGGCGCCGTCAGTGTGCTTTTGTACGTAGCTTTCTACAGTCTCAGTTTTGTAATTGATAGGGCTAGCACCTAAGCTTTCAATTAACGATAGTTGAGTATCGCCGCCGCCAGTAGAAAATACGTTTGCGCCATAGTGTTTTGCCAATTGAACTGCCACATGGCCTACACCGCCTGAACCACCGTGTACTAACACGCTTTGCCCTGCGCTAATGCCGGCGCGCTGCAATCCCTCATAGGCGGTTATGCCAACCAATGGCAGTGCCGCAGCTTCTCTCATCGATATATTTTTAGGTTTAAGGGCAAGCAAGTTGGCATCTGCAACTATGTACTCAGCGAGGGTACCTGGAAGGTCAGCTAAACCACCTGCGCAGCCATACACTTCATCACCAACGTTATAGTCAGTAACGCCTTCGCCTATCTCTTCTATTGTGCCCGCAAAGTCCATTCCTAACAGTGCTGGCGCAGCAGGTGATAAAGGTAAGTCGGCACCCATTTGACGAATCATAGTGTCAACGGTGTTGATACTGGTTGCTGCAATCTTCACCAAAATATGACCGTCTTTAATAGAAGGCTTTGGAATGTCAGCGGCTTCAAAGGCATCCACACTTCCGTATTGATTTACTATCATTGCTTTCATATTCATCTCCTAGTGTATTTTTATCACTGAAACCCGTTGTGCAGGCATTGATGGTTCTGCGCTACGTGTCGTCTCTGTTGTTGATGGCTGTAGCTTAATAGTATTGATATTGAGAATAAATGACGTATAAAAGAAATGAGAATTCTGGTTTTGAATATAATTGTTAGAATAATAACTTAATGAGTCAGAGGAACAGGAAATGGATACCAACGGCATTCGCTTATTTGTGATAGCGGCAGAAACGTTAAACATTAGCGAGGCAGGAAAGCGGCTAGGCCTCGCGCCTTCTGTTGCCAGTGCTCGGCTGTCCAAATTAGAAATGCAGCTAAAGGCCGACTTGTTCCACCGCTCTACCCGCAAGGTAGTGTTATCCATAGAGGGCGCGGAGTTTCTTCCCTATGCAAAAGAAATTGTGGCCCAAGAAGATGCCGCTCATGCGGCGTTCGGACGCGGTAAAGCTACGGTACAAGGCACGCTAAGGTTTGCATCATCTAGCAGCTTTGCACAGCTGTTTATCAGCCCTATATTGCCTGAGTTCCTCGACAGATACCCCGGGATTAACCTTGAATTAAAGCTATCAGATACTCAAGCGAGCCTCATTGAAGGTGGGTTTGATCTAGCGCTGCGCAACTATGCCGTGGAAGACAGTAGCTTGATAGGTAGAAGGCTGGCAGACGATACCAGAATCATGTGCGCCTCTCCTTCGTACATTGAAAAACATGGATTTCCACGAACCGAAGCCGATTTGGCAAACCATCAAATAGTGATGTTTGCTAACGCTAAACCACGGGTATTGGTGAACGAAACAACAGGGCATACATTCTCGTTTCCAATGGCGTCTGAAAAGCCGCGGGTGGTGTGCGATGATGGCGCAAACATGCGTATCGCCGCAAAAGCGGGAGTAGGGATATGCATGAGTTCAGTGTGGAACGTGCACACTGAGCTGTCTGAGGGAAGCTTAGTGAGAGTATTGCCCGATTACCGCATTAGCGATAGCGCGGCAATCTGGCTTGTGTACCCAAGGTCGAATGTACTTACTGCAAAGGTGCGGGTGTTTATCGATTTTTTAATAGAAAAGTTAGGTGATTTATCAGTGTGGGATCCTAAAGCAGATACTAGAGCGAAATCGTAAAGCGAAATAGCGTAGCGGGCTAGCACAACACAAAAGCAGAAAGGAATAACAAAACGAAAGCGTGTATCCTAACCGTCCTATTTCAAACTGCGTATTTCAGATTAAGGGCAATGTAATATGGCAACAGCAGCCGCAGTGCACATTTTGGTAAAAACCGAAAAAGAGGCGCTTTCTATTTTAGAGCAGCTTAAAAAAGGTAAAAATTTCGGCACGCTAGCCAAAAAGCATTCAACATGCCCGTCGGGTAAGCGAGGCGGTGATTTAGGTGAATTTCGTCGCGGTCAAATGGTAAAAGCATTTGACGATGTTGTGTTTAAAAAAGAAGTGCTAAAAGTACACGGGCCTATAAAAACCCGCTTTGGTTTTCATATTATTAAAACCCTGTATCGGAATAACTAAATTCCCGATTCCCATTTTTCGCCGCATACATGTGTTGCTGTATAAGCGTTAAAGGGGCTGTTGTATTGATGAATGTTTTTTCGCATCAAAGCGTTGTGATCAACACTAATGAATGGAGTAGCGTTGGCGTTCCCAGCCTTATCTAGAAGATAGTAACTAGTAGAGTAGTCAGAAAGCAGCATTCGGTTAGTCGCTGCACTTTCTGTTAAACGCACGCGAGTTACGGCTTTAAACCTCGCCCTTTCATCACCTAGTGCCAAAATAGTGCGATAGTAATACCCTTTCTCTGTTTGCTGCTGAGAAAAACTATTTAATGTCGCGATAAGATCTTTGAGGCTTATCGCTTCTCGCTGCAGCATAAAATCATGATGAATACTATTGCTGCCGTGGCTATTGTCACCACCGGCGGTATAGGCCTGTTCTTCCTCTAGACGAGTTAAATATTCTTGCCCTTCTTCGGTGTAATGCACAAGTGCTTCGGTATTCATGTGTACAAAGTAATCACTAATGCCGGCAGGTACCACTTCAAACAGCATAACATCGGGTGTTACTGCACCACGCTCTTCAGGCGTTTGTGGGCCGCGTGGCTCGCATTTTTCAGAAATGAAATAGTAGTATTGGCCCGCTTCAATGGCCTTGGCACTATGATGAAAAAAAGAAGATGCGATAACGATGCCGTATAACATCGTTATAAAGAAACGGAATGCCATAATGCCAGCGCCCTTATTTGAATTAACTAACTAGGGCATTAGTTTACGGGTATACGCACTACAATGCGATATGAAGTCTTGAATTGAAGCAATATTGGCAGAAGCCAAAAGCTACTGCTGTTTTTCAACTTCCTCTATTTTCTTCCACAAATCTTCAGATTCTGCAGTAAGCATAGAATACGTTTTAATATCGCCTTTTCTTTGCGCAAGCATGGCTCGCTCTAAAAGCTGGTCGTATTCTTTCCGCATTTTCTTTGACGGATTCGATTTAAAAAGCCCAAACACTATTTTTCTCCCCACGCTACACGGTACATTTTTTTATAAACACATTTTTTGAAAAAAAGCGTATCGGCTGCGTACTCTGATGATGGTGTATTTGTTGTAATATTTTAGTGAGTAAAACGCTCAATATCATATGAAGTCTTACACGCAATGAGTAAACGTTTTTTTTCTAATAACTGATCACATTTTGGCAAAAAAGATGTGTTAAAAAAGATGTGTTAAAAAAGATGTGTTAAAAAAGAAATGGCAAAAGAGAAATGATAAAAATATGGCTCGCCTTTTTACCCAATAAATGAGTTGAAATTTTCGGTGAACTGCTAAGCTCTGCTCGTTTTTTGTACCTTTACGGCTGTGCAAAAAACAACCTCCATACTTTAAATCTCCCTTTACTAATTACAATCCTGACAAATGAAAACAAATATAAGTGAATTTCATATAAATTATAGTTATGTAATTAAGCTTAAAAATTTTTGTAAAAAATATATTCAGGGCGTATGTTTACTGAGGCCTAGGGTGAAAATTGAACAGCTTTTTTCGCGCGCTATCACGTAATTAAAATTTAAACGGGCGTTTAATTTAGTCAAAAAATAATCAGCATAAATGAATAAAATGGTTTCAATGAGAACAAAGAGTGTCATTCTCAAAGTGCCTAAGAATAAGGAGAAGCGTATGAAAGTTGTTGTTTTAAATGAATCTAAAACGCCAGACTCGCTAAATAAAGTGGAAAAGCGGTGTGCTGTTACGCCATCTAGCGCGCAGCGCCTAATTAAGAAAGGGGCTTCTATCATCCTTGAGGCCGGAGCAGGACTACTTTCTGGCTACTCTGATAAAGAATATGAAGGTGTGGGTGTTTCCGTCATTAGTGATGTGAATGAGGCAGTATCATCTGCAGATATGGTGGTAGCCGTCAACAAGCCAAGCGAAGCGCAATTAGTGTTGATGAAAAAAGGGGCCATTGTGGTTGGTCATCTTGACCCTTTCTTTCAACAACCGCTTGTTGAGTCGATTGCTGACAAGCAGCTTACGGCTATTTCAGTTGAAATGATCCCGCGTTCTTCCCGTGCACAAAAGATGGATGCGTTAAGCTCTCAAGCGAGTTTAGCGGGCTATGTAATGGTGATGCAGGCTGCAAGTTTGCTCCCTTCTATTTTACCTATGATGATGACGCCATCGGGCACAATTAAACCCGCCAAAGTATTTATCATTGGCGCTGGCGTGGCAGGCCTGCAGGCTATTGCAACTGCAAAACGCCTTGGCGCTAATGTACTTGCCTACGACACTCGCGAAGTGGTTGCAGAGCAGGTTGAGTCTCTTGGTGGAAAATTCCTTAAAATTGATATTGGTGAAACCGGGCAAACTAAAGACGGTTACGCCAAAGAACTTACCGAAGAACAAAAAGCCAAGCAGCAAGACGCCCAGCGCGACGCTATTGCCGATTCAGATATTGTGATTACAACGGCGCAACTGTTTGGCCGAAAGCCCCCTGTGCTTATTTCAAAAGACACTTTAGCGCTAATGAAGCCAGGCAGCGTTGTAGTGGATATGGCGGCCACCTCTGGCGGTAATGTTGAAGGCTCAGTCGCCGGAGAAACCGTTGAGGTGAATGGCGTTAATGTTATTGGAGATGGCTACTGGAGTCAGTTTGTCGCGCGAGCTGCCACCGACATGTACGCCAATAATATTTATAACCTTGTGGACGAGTTCTTCGACACAGAAACCAATACGTTTAACCTTGATTTGGACGACGATATTCTTGCTGGCTGCGTTATTGCGCATCAGGGAAGCGTTACTAACGACATGCTGCTTAATGCATACAAAGGAGCTTAATTGTGGAAATCATATACTTACTTTTTATCGTGTTATTGGCAGGGTTTCTTGGTTTTGAACTCATCCGAAAAGTGCCAGCTACGCTTCATACGCCCTTAATGTCAGGTTCAAATGCTATTTCAGGTATTACCTTAGTTGGCGCCTTAGTGGCATCGGGTAGTGACAACAGTTTGTTAACTACCGTGTTGGGTACCATTGCGGTGGCACTGGCCAGTATTAATGTGGTGGGGGGCTATTTGGTCACCGACCGCATGCTAAATATGTTCAAAAAGAAAACGAAGTAAGGAGTACGCAGGTGAATGATATTGTAACCACGATTAACCTTGCGTACGTAGTTGCTGCGGCACTATTTATTCTTGGTCTTAAATTATTGAGTCACCCAGATACGGCGAAAAAAGGTAACTTTATTTCTGCTGTTGGTATGTTTATAGCGGTTGTTGTTACTCTGCTCGATCAGCAGATCATCAGCTACCACTATATATTGCTAGGGTTTGTTATTGGCGGCGCTTACGGTGCGTGGAAGGCAAAAACCGTTGAAATGACTTCAATGCCAGAGATGGTGTCGCTGTTTAATGGTTTTGGTGGCGCAGCATCGCTGTTACTTGGTTGGGCGACGTTATCGAGCATGAGCGTACTCGCGCTAAACACTGCCGGTGCCTTTACCTTCATTACTCTATTTTTCACCATACTTGTTGGTGGAGTGACCTTTTCAGGCTCGGTAGTCGCGTGGGGGAAACTGTCGGGGAAAATGAGTTCAAAGGCGGTTGTTTTTACCGGGCTTCGCGAGCTAAGTATTCTTCATTTAGTGGGCATGTTAGCCGTTGGCTATTTGTTTACTACCGAACCATCAAACGCAGTGTGGCTGTATTGCGCTATCGCAATTGCACTTAGCTTTGGCTTATTGGCCACCATTTCTATTGGTGGTGCCGATATGCCCGTGGTTATTGCCTTGCTTAACAGTTATTCGGGCATAGCGGCCTCTGCTGCAGGTTTGGCCACCGGCAACACCATTCTTATTGTTACTGGCCTGTTGGTTGGCGCGTCAGGGCTTATCTTGACGAATATAATGTGTAAGGCCATGAACCGCTCACTAATGAACGTACTGCTATCTGGATTTTCTACACCTGTTGAGGCAGGCGAAAAAATTGAAGGCGAGATTAAGGTACTGGCCGCACAAGATGCATTTTACGTGTTAGAAGCAGCGCAAGCAGTACTCGTTGTGCCAGGGTATGGTATGGCGGTCGCGCAAGCACAGCACGCAGTGCGTGAGTTGCAGTCTTTACTGGAAGATAACGGCTGTACGGTAGATTACGGTATTCATGCAGTGGCAGGGCGTATGCCTGGGCACATGAACGTACTGTTAGCAGAAGCCGATGTTCCTTACGATCAGCTCTACGAAATGGACGATGTAAACCCTCGTATGGAAAATTATGACGTGGTGATTGTTATTGGTGCCAATGATGTAGTTAATCCAGCCGCAAAAGAAATGAAAGGTAGCCCTATTTATGGCATGCCTGTTATTGAGGCATACCGCGCCAAAACAGTATTTGTATTGAAGCGCTCTGCCAATGCGGGTTTTGCTGGGGTGGATAACCCACTTTTCTTTAAAGAAAATACGCGAATGGTGCTAGGTGATGCGAAAGAAACCATCAACAGTATTATCCGTGAATTTGGTGACGACTAGTCACGTTCATCGGTAAGACTAAAATGGGCCCGGCAATAACTCAATTCGCCGGGCCCAACATATAGCCAAAACTCATACCCAAGACGCCGCCTTAATCGCATCGCCCAAAACTACAAAATATGTAACGAGTACAAGGTTGTTTAATCTTGCAATACGTTCTAACATCGAATTATTAGCCTTTTTTGAATACTGAGTGTTAACCCTGTAATGAGTGGCAACCCGTCTCATCGTCCATTTGATATTGAAATATTTCAGAACTGTATTTTAGTGACGCTTCGTGGGCATTGGGATATGGGAACCAATATTAGTTACTTGGGTGAACTGTCAGATGCACTACAAAGCAGAAGAGGCAAACCCTTCCATTTATTTGTTGATATGCGCTCATGGTCTATTCCAAATACCGACATCTCAAGGCGTATTAAAGAGCCTGTTCAACTCGACCGCAGAAACCAATTAAGTGAATTGTGGCTGGAAGATGATACGACTGATGCTAATCACATTGCAGAAAAGTTTTTCAAAAATCATCCTTTTACTTTTAGTCGCACTAACGATGTAACCACATTTTTAAGCGACGCTGACAAGAGAGTTGAACCAAGCGTGATGGCATACGTAACATCATGGATAGATACAGCAAAGCCGCGATAAATTAAATTAGTCGAAACAATCGATATTTTACGTCGCAACATTTATGGCTTTGTCTATAATACGCGACTCATTTTTGTACGCATAAGTTAGGTAAACCCTAGCGCACTTTTTAAAAAGGTGATCATATTGTCTAATTGGAGTATCGAGGAAGCAGAGCGCGTCTACGGCGTCTCTCAATGGGGTGGCGGTTATTTTCAGGTTGGTGAAAATGGCAACGTTCACATTACGCCCGTGCCCGAAAATCCGAGTATACGCATAGACTTCAATTCAGTTATTGAAGATATACGTAAAGAAGGTGTTCAGTTCCCCGTTGTTGTTCGTTTTCACGATATCTTGCGCTCGCAAGTAGCAGGGTTAAATAAGGCATTTCGTAAATCGATTGCTGAAGCTGAGTACAAAGGCGAATATCAAGGCGTTTACCCAGTAAAAGTAAACCAAATGCGCGAAGTGGTTGAAGAGATTGTCGATGCTGGCAAACCTTACAACTACGGGCTAGAAGCCGGGTCGAAAGCCGAGCTTTTAACTGTGCTAGCCATGAACACAAACGAAGAGTCGCTCACCATTTTAAATGGTTACAAAGACGACGAAGTCATGCGCTTAGCCCTACTAGGGCGCAAGCTTGGCCGTCGCGTAGTCGTGGTTGTAGAGAAATACACTGAGCTATTGCTGCTGGTAAAAGTTGCAAAAGAATTAGATATCGATCCTATTATCGGCGTTCGCTCGAAAATGACGGTAAAAGGTCGCGGAAAGTGGGAAAGCTCAGGCGGCGAAAGAGCGAAGTTTGGTCTTACTATCACCGAGATAATCAACGCTGCTCGCTATTTAGAAGAGCAGGGCATGGCACACTGCCTTAAATTGTTGCACTTTCATATTGGTAGCCAGCTTACCGATATCAGAGCGGTGAAAGAAGCGGTTACTGAAGGCGCTCGTATTTATGCCGACCTTCATAAAATGGGCTTTGAGTTAGACTATGTTGATGTGGGCGGCGGCCTGGGTATTGATTACGACGGTAGTAATTCAACCAACGAATCTTCGCGTAACTACAGCATGCAAGAATATGTTGCTGACGTGGTATACGGCATGAAAGAGATGTGCGACCTAGAGGGCGTACCTCATCCTCATTTAGTGAGTGAGAGCGGGCGCGCAATTACGGCGCACCACAGCTGCGTTGTGACTGAAATTGTGGGCGAAATTAAATCTAATGCCGCCACCATGGATACGTCAGCTAAAGAAGGTGAGCACTTTTTCTTAAAAAATATTAGAGAACTAGCAGACACCTTTGATGAGCAAGAAAACATGCATGAGGTATATAACGATGCCTCGCAGTACAAAGAGCAAGCACTAGATGCATTTAAGCTTCGCGTTATTCCTCTTGAAGAACTTGCCAAAATTGAAACGCTGTATTGGCAAATTATGGGCAGGCTGCAAACCTGGTATCGCAACGAAGAATACGTGCCTGAAGAGCTGCAGGAGCTTGATTATAGCTTGTCGTCGCAGTACCTGTGTAACTTCTCTGTGTTCCAGTCGGCTGCCGACACATGGGCAATCGATCAGCTGTTGCCAGTAGTGCCATTAACGCGCATGAACGAGGAGCCAACGGTAAACTGCTCTTTGGTAGATATTACCTGCGACAGCGATGGCAAAATTGACCAGTTCACTATTGGTCGAGAGATTACCGATGTGTTGCCGATGCACCCGTTAAAACAGGGCGAACCTTACTATGTAGGGTTGTTCTTAACAGGGGCTTATCAAGACGTAATGGGTGATATGCACAACCTATTTGGGCGCTTAAACGAAGTACATATTTACAGCTATGACGACGATCCAGAAGATTTCTATATCGAGGAAGTCGTTAAAGGCTCATCGGTAGAAGATGTACTCAATGTTATGCAGTATAACCCTCGTGCCATGGCATCTGACGTTAAGCGCTTAATCGATAAACATGTGTGGGATGGTAAGCTCAAGCCTAGAGAAGGCGTACGCTGGACAGACTTTTACGAAAAATGTCTAAACGGTTATACCTACCTCAAGCAATCAAAGTAGGTACCGCTGCGCTTGGCTAGCTTTTCTTCTGGATATGAAGATACAAAGTAGCCAGCAAAGTGATAAGCAATTGAGTTAGTACAAGCCGGCGAGCTTAGTCGTCGGCTTGTTTTAAAAAGCGTTTCCACAGCTCTGCGGTAGCGCTGTTAATCATGTTCGACTCTGCATTCATCAACATGACATACCCGGCCTTTTTCTCAGGCATGAAAGCCACGTCTGCACGATAACCTTTTACCCATCCGCCGTGATAATTTAGCTGTTTGCCATCAAGGTCGTAAACACGCCAACCCAAGCCATAGTGGGCGTCGTTAATCATACCTCGCCAGCCTCGGCGATATGTTTCGCGCTTAGTGCGTACTCGTTCTGTGGTGACATATTCCACCATTTCTTTAGAGATTACGGTGGGAAACTCTCCCAGCAATGCCTGCAAATAAATAGTCATGTCGTAAATACTGGCATTAACCCCGGCGGCAGGTGAAAAGCGGTAGTAATTGCTTTCTACTTTACCCTCGTGCCATTTATTGCGGGCAATGGCGATGTGTGGGCGTGCCCATGATTCTGAGGCAAGCAGCCCGCCTTTACCAACACTTGACGATGTCATACCCAGCGGAGAGAACAGGTAAGATTGTATTTGGCTAGAATAAGACGTGTCTTGCCCGCTGAAGTAGTACTCTAACGCGCCAAATAGGGCGTTTTGATACGTGTAGCAGTCTCCCGGTTTACAAAGCGGCTCAAGCTCACCTAGGGAGGTTAGTACACGTTCTAATGAATAGTCGGCTTCAATTAAATTATCGTAGGCATTTGGCATAAAGCCGCTTGATTGCCCAATAATATGCTGAAGTTCTAATGCCTCCATACCCTTGCCCTTGAAAGGAATGTCTGGAAGCAGGGTTTTGATGGGTGTGTTCCACGATAGCTGGTTTCGCTCTACCAATTTAGCGCTAAGCAGTGCTGTGAAGGTTTTCGACACAGACGCCAAGCGAAATACAGTGTCTTTTGTTACCTTTTCGCCGCCCCGTTTGCGCGTTTTACCGTACACATAAACTCGGGGCGTTTTCCCTTGCTCATAAAAAACAAACGCATAGCCAGGTACATTGTATTTATCTGCCTCTTTTTTTACATAGTTGGCATAGTTATCAAGCCAGTCAGCAGATAATGTGTGCGAGTAAAGCACTAGCAGCGGCAATGCACACATTAGAAAAAAGCGCGACATCGAAATGCGCAAAATAGTTGGCATACAGTTAGCTCATTAGGCCGGCTTCTCTGCAATAACAGATAGGCAGTTGTTATCAAGGTGGCGATATTATGCGGATAGGTTGGTCATTTATCAAATGCGCGTAAAAACAGCACGTATTTAAAGAGTGCCGATTACTATTAATAAGCGCTGAGAAACGGTAAAAAAGGCAATCCAGCGCGCAGAGCAGAAAAAGTATGACAAAATAGTGAGTTCTGATTTTGTCGCCTTAATTTCGGTTTTTACGCGTAAACTATCTGAAGCGTGAACTATTTTAAACGTGAACAAGGTATCTGTGGCTAAGCGCTTTAAAAAACAGCCAAGAAGTAAAAGCGTATGGCCAAGGCTAGTATTGCCAACGCAAGCTTAACGCGATTGATATGTGTAAGAGGTTTCAATGTCGGCAATAGACAATGCACAACAACAAGCCTATTCATCAGCGAGATGCAGCAGAGATGCGCGATTTGATGGTCGCTTTTTTGTGGCGGTGAAAACAACAGGAATCTTCTGCCGGCCTATTTGCCCTGCAAAGCTGCCGAAAGAAGAAAATGTGGCTTATTACAGTCTTGCGGCTCAAGCCATGTCTGATGGGTTCAGGCCATGTTTGCGGTGTCGGCCTGACAGTGCGCCTCAATCTCCCGCTTGGGAAGGGATAGACACTACGGTGCGCCGCGCACTGTCGCTATTATCTGAAATACCAGCCCAGCCAATTAGTCATATTGCATCTCGTCTTGGCATAAGCGAGCGCTATGCCAATAAATTGCTTACCGACGCTATCGGGCTGTCGCCAAAACAATTTCAAACAATGCAGCAGGCGCTATTTGCTAAGCAGCTTATACAGCAAACCACCTTGCCTCTGCTTGATGTAGCGATAAGCTGTGGCTTTTCATCCCAGCGTCAGCTGCAAAGAGTTGTTCAGCAGTACTGTAAAACATCGCCATCAGGGCTTAGGCGCACTACCAAAAATACTAGCCAAGAGCACGTTCAAGAGCTAGGCCAAGAGTCAGGTCAAAGTGTCAGGCTATTTCTTTCCTATCGTCCCCCTTACGATTGGCCCTATGTGAGAGACTTTTTAGCTGGCCGTGCGGTCGCTGCAATGGAAGTGGTAACCGAGAGCAGCTATCAGCGCTGGTTTGAGTTTGACGGCGTGAAAGGGCATTTTTGCGCCACACACAATGATCGCAAAGGTGGGTTTGAAGTAGCAATAACACTGAGCGACCTAACGCCGCTTTATCGGGTAATTGAAAATATAAAAGCCATGTTAGATTTAAAGGCGGATCCTCTGCTTATTGAGCGCGGTTTACTCAATGCAGGATTAATAAAAGCGCAGCTTGTAGAAGGGTTAAGACTGCCAAGTGCATGGAGCGTTTTTGAGGCCGGTTGCCGAGCTATTGTGGGTCAGCAAGTTAGCGTAAAAGCGGCTATTGGCCAGCTGACTTTGTTGGTGCATCATTTGGGCAAAAGCGATGTTTGCGAGGATGAGCTTCGCTATAGTTTTCCTTCAGCATCTGCGGTAGCGAGTAGCGACCTCTCTTTTTTGCGAATGCCCCAGGCCAGAAAAAATGCGATTAAAAGCTTTGCACAGCTGTTTTCTAGCAGTCAGTCTTCTAGCGCTTCGCCGAATTCTTCAGATGGCTGTTCTGAGAGCCATTTTCCAAGTCGTTACCCAAGTCACTTTCAAAACCGCTCTCAAAGTCGCTCCCCAAGCCATGAAGATATGCTGGCGGTAAAAGGTGTTGGGCCGTGGACCGTAGATTATATTAAGATGCGCGGCGAACGAGACCCCGATGTTTATCTTGAAGGCGATCTGATTGTGAAAAAAATGGCAAAGCGTCACCCCGTTTGCGCAGGTGATGCAGCGCCGTGGCGAAGCTATCTTACGCTGCAGTTCTGGCAGCTCTCTCAGCTTCCTCAAGCAGGCGGCGCGCCAAAGCAGGATAAAAATAGTGCACCGAAGCCAGACAGAAAACAAAGCGCCAACAGAGTCAAAAAGGATTCAAACCAGTGAATACAGACACCGCATCAGAGATTTTTTCTCAATCGATACCCACAGAGCAAGGTGTGGTAACGGTGACAGCAAGTAATATAGGCGTTACCCGCATTGCGTTTTGTGAGCCTGAACCTAACGTAAAGGACAGCTTAAAAGACAGTGTAAAAGGCAGCGTTAAAGATAGCGCTAAATATATCGATAAAGAGGGCGTACCTAATGGCATTACCGAAGAAGCTTGCTCACAGCTATCGGCCTATTTTGCAAAAACGCGTCACGAATTCGATTTGCCTATAGATGTCAAAGGCACAGAGTTTCAAACGTCGGTATGGAAAGCGTTGCAACGTATACCTTACGGACAAACCGTAAGTTACTTAGACATTGCAAAACACATTGGTAATCCTAAAGCGGTAAGAGCAGTAGGGCTTGCCAATGGGAAAAACCCCATTGCCATTGTAGTACCGTGTCATCGAGTTATTGGCAGCAATAAAACGCTAACAGGGTATGCGGGTGGTTTAGCGCGAAAGCAGTTTTTGCTTAATTTAGAGGGAGCCCAAGGCGGACTATGGGACTAAGAGATATAATCGCACTTGTTGTGTTAGCCGGTATTTGGGGGGGCTCGTTTATCTTCATGCGAGTGGCGGCCCCCGAATTTGGTATTTATGTACTGGTGGCCGTTCGAACGCTGCTTGCTACGGCGGTGTTGTTGCCGCTACTGGTGCTAAAGGGTGGGTTATCGCAAATTAGGCATCATTGGTTTGCTATTGCTTTAGTGGGCTTGGTAAATACCGCTATTCCTTTTGTGCTTTTTAACTACAGCAGCCTGCATTTAGAAGCTGGTGTTAACGCTATATTAAATGCAACTGCGCCTATGTTCGGCGCCATTGTTGCCTGGCTGTGGCTAGGAGATAAGCTCACAAAAAGTGCCATTGTAGGTTTACTGGTTGGGTTTGTCGGCGTAGCTGTTATCAGTCAGCAAAAGCTTGGTGAGGGCGAAGTGAGCTTCTTTCCCATTCTTACCGCGCTACTTGCTACCACCTGCTACGGAATAGCTGCCAGTATGATGAAAAATTGGCTGCAGGGTGTTAAGCCTCTTGCCGTTGCGACGGGCAGCCAAGCTTTTGCGAGCATTATGTTAGCGCCCTTTGCCCTTGCTACACTGCCGGCTACCATGCCAAGTAATAATGCGTGGATTAATGCGGTGGCATTGGCTATTGGCGGAACAGGTATTGCGTACATCCTATACTTTAAACTGATTGCTGATGTGGGGCCGGCAAAAGCGATTACCGTTGCCTATCTGGTACCGTTATTTGGCATTATTTGGGGCGTATTATTGCTACAAGAACACCTTTCTGCGCAAACCATTGTTGGCGGTATCATGATATTGCTAGGCGTGGCACTCACTACGGGTGTGTTAACCAAGAGAAGAAAAAAGTCGAAGCTTGAATCGGCCTAATTTAGCTCAAACCCAAGGTAAACAGCAATAAAAAAGCAGCGTGTTTCGGCACGCTGCTTTTTTGTAGAACACAAATAAATGCCCTAGTCTATTAACTGCATGCGTACTAGGTTGCTACCATCTCGTTTAGCCTGATAAAGAGCGTCTTCCGCATGGGCGGTCACTTCTTGTAATGGTCGCACTGAGGCGGTGTATGAAATACCAAACGATGCTGTAATCTGAATGTCTGGGTATTCGGCAAGTGGTGGCAGTGTTGCCACACCATGACGTAGGTTTTGTGCCAGTTCTAAAGCCACATGAGGCCCTGTTTGTGGCAAAAAGATAATAAACTCGTCGCTGCTCCAGCGCCCTAACACGTCTTGGTCTCGCAGCTTTTCTGATAGGTAAATAGCTACCTTATCTAAAATGTCATCACCTGTGTTGCGACCGTGCGCATCAACAATGGTGGTCATTTCATCGACGTTTACCACTACAACGCTCAGCGAACTGTGCTCTGCCAATAGGCTTTTGTAAATTAGCTGCAAACTGTCCTTTTCGGGAAGGCGGTTTGTTTGGCGAACTATCAGGTCTGGCTGCATATCTTTTCTAAAGTAATACAGTAAGTTGTATATCAATAAGAATAGAGAAAATACAACCACAAGCAGTGTTACTACGCTAAATATGAAAGCTTGTGAAATCTCAGCCTGTCTGTCTTCTAGCGGGCTTAATAAAAACACCGTCCAGCCAAACTGATTTAGCTTTACCTCTGCAATCAAAAAGTCTTTTTCGTTAATGGTAACTAGCTTGTTGTTAAGCGCCTGCTCATTTTGAATGGAAAGCGGCAGGCTTGCGTACCAAGGTAATTCAGACAGGTTAGTAAAGTCTGAATAGGTGGCAACTAACGCTGGATCAGACGACAGCATAATGTCGCCCTCTTTATCGACAAATAAAAAATCGTAGCCGTATTCTTGTTTGTAAGAGTCGAATATTTCTATAAAGCTGCGCAAGCTTTTTCCTACGCCAAAAAAGCCAAGAAATTCGCCTTCTTTATTGTGAATTTTAATGTCGATGTACAGGTGGGTGTCTTCCCACTTACCGATATCGGCCACTGCATCAGTAGGGTAATCGCGGTACTTAAAATACCAGCTTACCTCACCTTCAATGAGATTAATGATGGTGCCATCGGAATTGTATTGTTTTCTGTCTGTTTCGCTGGCGATGAAAAAAGACAGGCCAAACTCTTCTTCAAGTCTTTGTAAGGTGCTAAATGCAGCGTCGCTATCGACTGAATCTTGATTGAGTAAATCCACAAGCTCTGTTGAGTGACCAAGGGCGTCAGAAATATGCAGGGGTTTGAGAAGCTGTTCTACAATAAGCGATATAGCGGGTGAAAGTGATTGCTGCTGGGCGCGGCTTTGCTCTGCTACTATTTTCGAAATGCTAAAGTGCACTAAAGTTACAATCGCTACCACAACGACTGCAAAAAGCATCAATATGCTTCTATGTAAGGTTCTAAATGTGTTCACAGACTGCGCATGCTCCCTTGCCTGGCTGAACTGAAATTTTCCAAATGAAAGTATACCTGTTGCAAATATGAACTACTAGCACGTTCACCTCAAGTTTAGCCTAAAAGACTAACTAGAAAACAAACAGGAAGGTAGTTGGAGTATTTAAACCGCGGCAGACCGCATTCATCCGCTGACATCTCATCAATGCTTAGTTACACTATGTGTAGATAAAAACTATGTTTACACAATAAAGGGATTGTATGGCTTTTTCAGTGGTTGTTTTAGCAGCGGGTAAAGGTACTCGCATGAAATCTTCGCTTCCAAAGGTACTTCATAAAGTAGGTGGCGTTCCAATGGTTCAGCGTATTATCAATACGGTGAAGTCGTTAGGTGCTGACAACATCCACCTTGTTTACGGCCACGGCGGTGACTTGCTGCAACAGACCATTGTAGAAGACAACCTAAACTGGTGCCTTCAGTCTGAGCAGCTAGGAACCGGCCATGCAGTTCAACAAGCCGCCTCTCATATCAAAGACAATGAAGATGTTTTGGTATTGGTAGGCGACGCACCGCTTATTAGAGAAGAAACCTTAGATGCGTTAAAAGCGGTAAAAGCCAGCTGTGATTTAGCCTTACTTACGGTTGAGTTAGACGACCCCACAGGAATGGGCCGAATTGTGAGAGAAAATGACAACATCACTCAAATTGTTGAACATAAAGATGCAACTGATGCACAGCGCGCCATCAAAGAGATTAACACCGGCATGATGATGATGTCTGGGGCTGACCTTAAACGCTGGTTACACAACTTAAGTAACGACAATGCCCAAGGCGAGTATTACCTTACCGATGTTATCGCTATGGCGGCCTCTGAAGGAAAGCGTATTCAGTCTGCTCAGCCAGCGTCGGCGGTTGAAGTTGAAGGGGTAAACAACCGCATTCAACTGTCTAACCTTGAGCGCGCCTTACAGGCTCGCCAAGCGCAGCAGCTAATGACTGACGGTGTTACGCTGTTAGACCCAGCACGCTTTGATATGCGCGGTACGTTAGCAACTGGAAACGACGTTATTATCGACGTAAATGTGATTGTGGAAGGTAACGTAACCTTAGGTAACAACGTGTCTATTGGCGCAAATTGCATATTGCGCGACTGCCATATTGCAGATAACGCTGTTATTGAAGCCAACTCTATCATTGAACAGGCAAATGTAGGCGAAGCCTGTGTGGTAGGGCCTTATGCGCGCTTACGCCCTGGTGCGGTTATGCACAAAAACGCCAAGGTTGGCAACTTTGTGGAAATGAAAAAGACAGTATTAGGCGAAGGTGCAAAAGCAAACCATCTTACTTACCTTGGCGATGCCGAGGTTGGTGCTAATGCAAATATTGGTGCAGGCACCATTACCTGTAACTATGACGGTGTAAATAAATCGAAAACCATGATTGGTGAGAACGCATTTATTGGCTCTAACTCATCCCTTGTAGCGCCAGTAAACGTAGGCGATAACGCAACCGTAGGAGCAGGCTCGGTTATCACCTCTGCCGTTGACGACAGCGCTCTCGCCGTTGCACGTGGCAAGCAGCGCAACATAGCAAACTGGCCACGTCCCACCAAAAAATAAAATAAAAGGGGGTCAGAACCGAATAAAATGCAAGCCGTGTTGTTGGCTTATTTTATTCGGTTCTGACCCCTTTATTGAAAAATAGAAGGGGTTTAGGAGTTGCTATGATCACCACGCTATTAGTTGGGTTTGGCTTTTCGGCTAACACGTTTCATCTGCCCTTTCTTCAACACCTTTCTGACTTTGCTATTGAGGGAGTTGTGTCTTCAAAGCCGGATGAGGTGAAAACTGCGTTGCCTGATGCAGTGGTGTACTCATCGTTAGAGGAAGCGCTAAACAGCAGGCAATTTGATTTGGTGGTAATAACAACGCCTAATCATCTGCATGCGTCACAGTCCTTACTCGCACTTGAGCACAACAACCATGTGTTAGTAGAGAAACCTTTTACCCTAAGCACTGCCGATGCGAAGCACTTAGTTGATGTGGCGCATGAGAAAAAGAAACAATTATGCGTGTTTCACAATCGGCGTTTTGATGGCGATTTTCTTACCTTAAAGCAGCTTATAGAGCAAGGTAAGCTTGGTGATATTAAGCGCTTTGAAAGTCGCTTCGACCGCTTTAGGCCTACTCCACGTAATCGATGGCGTGAAAACAAAGGCCCTGGCAGCGGGATATTTTGGGATTTAGGGCCGCACCTAATCGACCAAGTACTTCAGCTTTTCGGCAAGCCTACAGCGGTATCGGCCAGCGTACTAACGCTGCGAGATGGCGGGCAGTCAGACGATACCTTTGACCTTACTCTTCATTATGCCGACAAGGTTGTGAACCTTGGCAGCTCAGCATTTCAAGGCGGTGCAACACTTCGCTTTGATTTACAGGGAACAAAAGCAAGCTTTCGAAAGTTTCACCTAGACCCGCAAGAAAATCAGTTAAGGGCGAATATGAGCCTTGCAAGTGAAAGCTGGGCAGTCACGCCTGAAAGCGAACACGGCCTACTTTCAAATGAAGATATGACTGAGGTAATTGAGACCCGTCGCGGAGAATATTTGGCCTTTTTTGAACAGCTAGCGGGCGCTATTAAAGGTGATGCCGACTCACCTGCCGATGCAGCTAGCGTTGTTGATGTGATCAACGTTATTGAAACAGCACTGAAAGCGAGCCAAGAAGAAAGAAAGTTGCTGTTAAATTAAGCAAAGTACTTGAACACGCTTTCATAATACCTTACGATTCTTTCAAATTGTAATTTATAACTTTCGTTTTGAAATTTATAAGCGTTTTTCATGTTTATATTGGGTTTGTTTTTCAGATATGGCAAATAAACTATGCCCTAACAAAGCCGCATACGAATGTGAAAGCTGAAACGCCATATTTAAAGAAGTAGTTTAAGTTGAAGAGCAGTCACTCGGTTGAAGAGCGCCGTAAACGCATAGTGGAATGGGTTAATAACAACGGCCATACTCGTGTAGAAGCGCTAGCCAGCCAATTTAACGCGTCTGAAGTTACTATAAGAAAAGACTTAACTGCATTAGCAGCACAAGGTGCGCTCATTCGGCAGTTTGGCGGAGCCGTGCCTGCGGTTTCTTCTGTGGCATCCTCAACCCCTGCGTTTACTGTAACTTCTCCTCAGCACCCCACTCATCAGAACCCTGTTCCTCAAAAGTTCGTGCCATCAGCAAGTAATGCCCTTTCGAGCGCTATCGGACAATGCGCGGCCAATTTGGTCAAGCCAGGTAGCAAGCTGGTGATTGACTGCGGCTCTACTACTTCTGCAATTTTACCTTATCTTTCCGCTTTAGATGACCTAGTGGTAATGACAAATACGCTATCCACAGCCAACTATTTAACCCAGTGCGACACCGAGCCAACGGTACTGATGGCTGGTGGAACATGGGATGCCTTGTCTCAATCGTTTCAAGGCGCAATGGCTGAACAGCTAGTTAGTGCCTATAGTTTTGATATTGCGTTTATAGGCGCCGCTGGTATTGATGTTGAAAGGGGCACCACCACCTTTAATGAATTAACGGGTGTCACCCGCGCAATGGCTAACGCCGCTTCAAAAGTGGTGGTAGTGGCCAGTGCAAAAAAACTATTGCATAAAATGCCTAACCTCGAGCTGGGCTGGAACAAAATTTCTGTGTTAATCACCGATGACACCATTAGTGATTCTGATAAAACGAATATTGAAAATAAGGGCGTGACGGTAATCGTCGCCACGCTTAATGGAGAATAAGCATGTGTGGAATTGTTGGCGCTGTTGCCGAACGTAATGTAGTTGAAATTTTGTTAGAAGGGCTAAAACGCCTTGAGTATCGCGGGTATGATTCGGCAGGCGTTGCATTACTGCAAAGCGATGGCAACCTAACGCGCATTCGCCGCACCGGTAAAGTTCAAGAATTAGCTGACGCGGTAGCTGATAACGAAGCACTTGGCAGCACGGGTATTGCGCATACACGCTGGGCTACTCATGGTGGTGTAACAGAAGCGAACGCTCACCCTCACTTTTCTAGCGAAAGGGTTGCCGTTGTGCATAACGGCATTATCGAAAACTACGTTACCCTTCGTAATCAGTTAACCGAAAAGGGCTATCGCTTTACCAGTGATACCGACACAGAAACAATCGCACACACGGTTCATGAAGAACTAAAATCGGGTAAGAATTTATTAACTGCTGTACAAAGTGCGGTGAACACATTTCACGGTGCATACGGCACGGTTATTATGGACAAAGAAGATCCTAGCCGTGTAGTAGTAGCACGCTCGGGAAGCCCTCTTGTTATTGGGCTTGGCCTAGGTGAAAACTTTATAGCTTCTGATCAAATGGCCTTGTTACCGGTTACCCGCCGCTTTATTTTCCTAGAGGAAGGTGATGTTGCTGAAATTACTCGCCGCACGGTAGATATTTTTGATAAACATGGCGCGCCAGTAGAGCGTGAAGTTGTAGAATCTAATATTGAGCACGATGCGGGTGATAAGGGCGGTTACCGTCACTACATGCTTAAAGAAATTCACGAGCAGCCCACTGTTGTGCGAAACGCGCTTCAGCAGCGCATTACCGAAACGGGGTTAGCGCCTGACGTATTTGGCGAAGGTGCAGATGCTATTTTCAAGCAAGTAAAACACGTGCAAATTATTGCCTGTGGTACGAGTTATCACGCTGGTATGACAGCGCGCTACTGGCTAGAACAATACGCTAACGTATCGTGTAATGTAGAAATTGCGTCAGAGTTTCGCTATCGCAAATCGGTAGTACACCCAAATAGTTTACTAATTACTATTTCTCAATCGGGCGAAACTGCCGATACCCTTGCAGCGCTGCGTTTAGCGAAAGAAGCAGGTTATATGGCCAGCCTCACTATTTGTAATGTGCCTGGTTCGTCGCTAGTCCGTGAATCTGACTTAGCCTTTATGACCCGCGCAGGTGCAGAAATAGGCGTGGCATCCACCAAAGCTTTCACCACACAGCTAACGGCATTTTTAATGCTAACCCTAGCGCTAGGTAAAGAAAACGGCATGCTAGAAAGTGATGAGAGCAGTATTGTTGCAGCCCTTCACAGCTTGCCTGCCAAGCTAGAAGAAACGCTGGCTATTACTAACGGTATCGAAGACTTAGCAGAAGAGTTTGCAGATAAAAACCACAGCCTATTCTTAGGCCGCGGCGACCAATACCCTATTGCCATGGAAGGGGCGTTAAAGCTTAAAGAAATTTCGTATATTCACGCCGAGGCCTATGCATCGGGTGAGTTAAAGCACGGCCCGCTTGCGCTTATTGATGACGAAATGCCGGTAATCGTGGTTGCGCCAAACAATGAGCTGTTAGAAAAGCTTAAATCGAACGTAGAGGAAGTGCGTGCTCGCGGCGGTATTATGTATGTATTTGCCGATAAAGACGCAGCATTTGAAGGTGATGAGTCGATGCGTGTAATCAATGTACCTCACTGCGACGGCCCAATAGCACCTATCATTTACACGTTGCCTTTACAGCTGCTTTCTTATTATGTTGCGTTAATAAAAGGCACGGATGTGGATCAACCTCGTAACTTGGCAAAATCGGTGACGGTTGAGTAACGTTAACTAGAAGCGACTGAGGAAAACCATGTGTTGTACCACATCTTAGGTACTGTAAGCGCAGTCGCTTTTTTGCTGACCTGGTACGGGTTGGCAAAACAAATTATCAATGTAGAGAAGCTGCGCGAAAGCAATCAGTCTTCTACTCAAAGCTTGTCGACGAATCAGTTCGCTTCAAGCTTTTTTGCATTTTACGCCAACTTTATTTTTGGTATCGCCATAGAGCCTTTTAGCCATTACCTAGTGTGGACTCGCTTTGGTGCGCTCCTTCTAATCCTAGTTATTTTGTTTCAACTTTGGTACGACAGACGCTCTATACCCACAGGGCTCATATTAGGTCTTTGCGCCACTGCAATGGTTATAGGGTTATGCTCAATGGGCTTTCGACCTTATCCTAGCGTGGCAAAGCTTGGGGCTAATAGCTTAATGCTGATAGTGACCGCGCTGCTGATACAAGGCACGCTGCATCAAATAATAGTGGTAAGGCGAAGCAAAGTAATAGGTGCACTATCGCCCGCACTATTTCGCAGTATTCTAATTAAAGATGTGACGACATTAGCGTTCGCGCTAACTATGCCAATTGCAGTGGCATGGCCTCTCATTGTGCTGAATGGGGCTAGCGTAATAACTCGGGGTGGTTTATTGGTTCAAATGAAAATGGTGGGGGAAAAGAGTGGTGAAAAGAACGGACATAAAGAAGCATCGTAATGCGTCATAAAAGTAGGCAGCTCTGCTTACTCAAGGTTGTAAATGGGTGAACTAACCCTATGAAAATCAATTTAGACACTTTATGATTACCTTTATTGAGACCTAAAATTAACAGGTTTATTAAGATGATAAGGGTACTTCACCTTTTATTTGTTTTTGTGCCCATCGTCACCTTTTCTGCTTGGGCAAAAGAAAAAGTAGATATAGCAATAATAGAGACGCTTCCAGTAGCTATTGTTACCGAATCACGCATTGCGTTTGAAGCCGAGCTACAGCGCTTGATGCCCGATAAAGACATTCACTTTCGCGTGTACAACGCCGAGGGTTCGGTAGAGCAAGCCAACGCGCTGTTATCTGACATGTTAGCCGAATCCACGCCCGATCTCGTGGTGTCACTTGCGACGCTTGCTACACGTGCTGTGTTAAATAAAGACGAACTGTTGTCTATTCCAAAGTTATTTATGGTGGTGTCTGAGCCGGTTACCGAAGGTATTGTTCCTGCCTTTGGTGCTACTAGCAAACGCAATATTACCGGTGAATCTCATGTGGTGAATGCCACAGTTAAACTTGATATGTTGGACGGTGTTTTTCAGGCCTCTGAGCCCGTTAAAACGCGAAAAATTGCTTTACTGCATACAACCTACCCTTCTTCGTTTAATGCTGCCAGTGCCCTTATAGCGATACAATCCGCTTACCAAAATATTCAGTTTATCCCGATTAAAACGCCTTATATCGCCAAAGAGGCGGGTTTAGAGACAATGAAGGAAGACATCATTAGCCTTTTGAAATCAGAAGAGACTGCGCTTGATGGGTATTGGTTATCTGCAGGACCATTAATAGAAACGCCCAATTTAATCGCAGATATAAAAAAGCAGACTGGATTACTGCCTTTGTTTGCCGAGAGTGTTTCGGCAGTGAAAGAAGGAGCGCTTATTGGCATTGTATCTCAGGCTCAAGATATTGGCGTATCTGCCGCTAAACAGGCTGAGCGTATTTTAGCGCTAGGTTCTTCTGAAACTATTCCTGTAGAACAAATTGAAAACTTTACCGTAGCAGTGAATGTAACCACTGCAATTAAATTACAGCTTCCCATACCATCAAATTACCTGAGACTCTCTGAACAGCACGTTTATCAATAAGGTATGGAAAAGAGTTAATATGCGAATAAAATCAAAATTACTAGCGATTTACATACCAATATTATTTGTTGGTATGGCGCTAACTGGCTACTGGGCCTATCTAATTGCTTACGAGTCTGTGCGAGAGCGAGAGTATCAACTACTTACTCAAACATTGGCCTTCAACGTGATGGAAATTGTAGAGGATCGCAGAGCGCTATTAATAGACTCAGGCCTTGAAAATGTTCCCGTGTTTAGAACGGCTTATCAAAAAGAAGTGTTCGAAGAACTTGAGGGTTTATATACACGAACTGGACGTCATTTCTTAATTAGCGACGAAAGCACGCGGCAAACACTTTACACCACGTTAAACCAGCAAGGTATTCCTGATACGAGCAGTGCATCGGTGATTACCGTGAGCGATTTTAAATTGGCTTTCGGTGAATCGCAGTTCGACGGCCAAGATATCCTATTTGCATGCACCAGGTTCTCCCCTTGGAATTGGAAACTTACCGTTATTCAGCCGGCCGATGAACTGCAGGCGTCGCTGTCGAAAATAGCATGGTTGACCATACTGGTGACAGTATTTACGGTAACGCTAGTGAGCCTTGTATTGGGGAAAGTAACTCAATATTTTGTCATTGCGCCCGTCGAAAAGATAAGGAATGCAGCAAGCAGAATAGCGATTGACCACAAGCAGGTGAATATTAACGTTCAGCAAGACGATGAGCTTGGTAGTTTAGCAAGAGATGTAGAGGTGATGTCTGCGGAAATCGCCGATTATGTCAATCAGGCGCAGCAGGCTAACCGTGCGAAAACCGATTTTCTTGCGGTAATGAGTCATGAAATAAGAACACCGTTAAACGGTATACAGGGCCTTGCGACCTTATTGCTAGACACGCCGCTTGACGACAAGCAGCGAAAGTACTCTGCCGATTTGAAAGCGTCAGCGTCTATTTTGGCGAATGTAATAAATGATGTATTAGACCTTTCAAAAATTGAATCTGGAATGTCAGAGTTAGACATGGCGGAGTTCAATCTTGAGGAGATGCTGAGCGATCTGATCACCTTGCTCGGTACCAATGCCAGTGCAAATGGCTCACGATTGATTTATTCCAGTAAAAATCTTGACGATGTTGCAGTCACTAGCGACATTACTAAGCTGCGCCAAATTGTCATTAACCTAGTGAGTAATGCGATTAAGTTTACTCGCGAAGGCACGGTAACGATATCGGCAAAGCTACAAAAGCCCTCTGAAAAACACATCCAAGATAATAAGCTCATCATATCGGTAAAAGACACTGGAATAGGCATAGAGCAAGACCGTTTAGCCCACATATTTGATAAGTTTACCCAGTCAGATTCGTCTATCACTCGTCAGTATGGCGGTACCGGCTTAGGACTTTCCATAGCCAAACAGCTCGCTGAATTATTGGGTGGTGATATTAAGGTAATGAGCAAAGTGGGTGAGGGGTCAAACTTCTTGGTCACCGCCATGGTGAAAAGCCGTCTGAAGGTGGACATAACTGAAAGCGGCTCAAATGCAAATGGACAAGGCGCAGCCCAACTTCGCAAAGGGATTAACGTACTTTTAGCCGAAGACAACGCGATTAACGCGGTAGTAGCAAAAGCTTTGTTAGAGCAGCTTAACTGCAACGTTACTCACGCAGAAAACGGCATGATCGCCGTTGATAGGGTGCAAGAAGGCGGCATCGACATGGTATTTATGGACGTTCACATGCCGGTAATGGACGGTATAGAAGCCACTCGTCGTATAAGAAAGCTGTCGGGGGCTCTTGGTGGAATGCCCATTGTGGGTTTAACAGCTGAGGCCTTTCAGGAACGACATATTGCGTTTAAAGAAGCGGGAATGAACGATATTGTTACCAAGCCAATTACTATTGATGGCTTACGGAATAGTTTATTAAGGCTAGACCTATCATGATCTTAGGATGAATGAACGTTCTTGCGCTAGACTAATAGCTCTTATTATAAAAATGATCACATGTAAAACACGGAGGTGTTTTCCTTGCAGGTTAATACAGCAAAAGAGTTAGTTCGCCTTCGGATAGCCTTATTCATTGGGGCACTCATTGTTGCGTGTTTTATGGTTGCAGATTTTTTGCTGTTGCCAAGCGCTTTGCATCAACTTTACCTCTACGACCGTCTACTTATTCAAATACCGATTATTCTTATCGCTATAGTGCTTTCATTTTGGCGTCACTTTTCTCGCTATCGAGCCTATATATTTACCACTCTACTCGTGGCGCTGACTTACTCTAACTACTGGGTAATTTGGGTTTGCTGGCAGGAATATCAATTTGCTTTTCCCTATGAGGGAACCATTTTATATGCGTTTTACTGTGTATTTGCCTTAGGCATTCCTTTTCGCTTTGCGATTACCAGTGCAGTAATCGATGTAATTGGCTTTATTGTGGTGATGTGGCTAGCCCCCGCCTATGGCGATCGTATGCCTATTTCGTTGGGCTTTGTCGCCGCCTCTTTGTTTACGTGCTCCTACGCAAAATATCGCTTAGACAGAAGCCTCTCGTTACTGAAAAAAACCAATGATCGCCTTACCAAGCTCAGTAAGTTCGACCCCTTGTCAGACTTACTCAATAGGCGTGCTCTGCGCAATCAAAGCGAAAATCTGCTGGCCTATGCAAAGCGCCACAAGGTGTCATTAGCAGTCATCATGTTAGATTTGGATGATTTCAAAGCCTACAACGACCACTTTGGCCATCAGCAGGGCGATGAAGCGATACGTCAACAATCCTCTATATTGCGAGGTATATTTAAGCGTGAAACGGATATCATAGGCCGCTATGGTGGAGAGGAGTTTGTGGTTGTGCTTAGCGATGTGAATGAAGAGCAACTGAAGCAAAGCTGCCAAAAAATCTTACTGGGCTGGGAGGAGACGAACTTAGCTCATGCACCTAATGCGGCACATCCATTTATAAGTTGCTCTATCGGCGCTGTGATTACCAATACGCCCGGGGATGCGTCAATAGATAGCCTTATTGGTGTTGCAGATAAAGCGCTGTATAAAGCGAAAGATAAGGGTAAGGCCTGTTACGAACTTGCCGCGCTTTGATTAGTGGATCTTAATTAGTTAAGCGGAATTGGAGATTCTTAATTGGTAAAACAGTATAAAACACACCACAATTTGCGCCGTACTGCAGGCCTCAAACCATGGTGTGTTGTATACAAAGCATCTGCTTAAGCGCAGAGCTTATAACGTTCTACAGCTTTACAATCATCTTGCCTGTATTTTTGCCTTCAAACAGCATGTTTAAACCTTTCTCGGCGTTTTCTAGTCCATCGATGGCGTGCGCGCGATACTTTATTTTGCCTTGCTGCACGTAAGGTGTGAGCTTTTCAAGCAGTTGAGGTAGTTCGCCCCAGTGATCGGGCATAGCAAAACCGCGAATGGTAATACGCTTTTTGATAAGCGGGATCCAATTTGGACCTGCTGAAGGTTCGTCAGCCTGGTAGTCGGCAATCATGCCACACACCACTATTCGACCATGTGCATTCATTCTATTGAAAACGTGGTGCTGAATGGGGCCACCTGTATTTTCAAAGTAAACGTCAATCTTGTCAGGCGTTAGTTCAGCCAGCTTAGATTCAATATCATCAGTTTTATAGTTTATTGCGCCGTCAAAACCTAATTCGTTGACGATCCAATCCGCTTTTTCATCGCTTCCCACTACACCGATAACACGCAAGCCATCCGCTTTTGCTAACTGACCTACCATAGACCCTACCGAGCCCGCAGCGCCAGTGACTACAATGGTTTCACCTTCTTTCGGCTGGCCAAAGTTATACAAGCCTGTTGTTGCAGTAAGCCCTGGTAATGCAAATACACACAGTGCCATTTCTTCTGTTACACCAGACTGTAGCTTGTTAAACCCTGAGCCATCGCTTAATACGTATTCTTGCCAGCCAGTCATGCCCATTACTTTGTCGCCTTCGGCGAATTTGGCGTTTTTAGACTTAACAACTTCACCTACGCCGCTTGAGCGCATCACTTCACCTAGCTCTACAGGCGGAATATAACTTTCTCTGTCTTCACTCATCCATCCAAGCATTGCTGGGTCTAAAGACATGTGTGTTTGCTTTATCAGTATCTGCCCGTCTTTTACCTCTGGAATGTCTAGTTCTTTGGTTTCAAAAAGGTGGGGCCCTATTTTTTTATCGCTAGGGCGCTGAACAAGGGATATCGATTTGTAGGTAGCCATGGTTACCTCCTTATAGTGTGAACCATCAGCTCCCTTAAAAAGAAAGGGGCTGCTATTTGGTTTAGGCGTTTAAGAAGGGTGGGGGCTATTCATTCAAACACAAGTAGCACAGATATCAGTAGTACACACAAGCGCTGGTCAATCTTCATTCAGATGATCAAATTGGAAGGAGTGTGTAGAGCGCCTAGCTATATTTTATTATTAACATAAAGAAGGCTTACTGTTTACCTACAGTTTTCATTTTAGGTTATAAATTCGGCGAACGTGTCGTTAAAATTGTAAAGATGGTGATAAAAGTGCGTGAATAGCATTTAGCATTGTTGAACAAATGTGCTCCTGTCCGTAGAATGCGCGCTGCAATTTTTTCTTCAAATGAGTATTTTATGAAGCAACAGCTCTCTCTTCGTGCCTCGGTATGCCTAGCGTTAACAACATTCGCTTCTTCTTCAGCTTTATCAGCTGGTTTTCAGGTTAACGAGCACAGTGCTAATGGCCTAGGTCGCGCAATGGCAGGCCAAGCCGCAACCCCCGAAAACGCCTCTATTCTAGCCACAAACCCTGCGGCAATTGGCGTGTTTACACAGTCACAATTTAGCAGCTCGGTTAGCGTTATTGCGCCAAGCGTGGATATTAGCGGTGATGTAAGCTACGCCGCCGGCGGACAAACCATTGGATCTGCCGATGCGTCAAACAAGGATATTGCCGATACCGCCATTGTCCCAAGTATTTTCTACACAACGCCTATCAACGACAAATGGGCTGCTGGCGTGGGCGTATTTACTACCTACGGACTTCGCTCTGACTACAGCGATGACTTTGATGCACTGCATTTTGCCGATACTGCAGAAGTTCGCTCAATTACGCTTAACCCTGCAGTTTCCTATAAAGTGAATGAACAGTTAATGCTAGGCGTGGGGATTAACGCTACTTTTGCAGATGCAGAAATAAGTTCAGCAATCTCCAATAGCCTATCGCCAATACTGAGCAATGCACTGCAAACGCAAGTGCCTGCAACAACCTCTATTTTTAAGTTGGAAGGTGAAGATTGGGGCTTCGGATGGAATGTGGGTGCTTTTTGGCAGCCAACAGACATGACGAATATCGCATTGTCTTATCGCGCTGAAACTGAATTAACGTTGAGTGGCGACGTAAGTTCACAAATTACGCCTTCGTTAAATCAACCTGGTAGCCTAGATTTGAATTTAGCAGCTATCACGGAGTTGGCAGTAAACCAAAAGCTAGACAGTCAATGGTCGGTACAGGCCAGTTTAACGTTCACCGACTGGAGCACCTTTGAAAAGCTAGAAGCTAATTTAAGCGATGGTTCTGACTTTTTGATCAAACAAGAAAATTTTGATGACTCGTTGCGCGCATCTGTTGGTGTTACGTATTTATTCAGCGATGATCTTACCCTACGCGCAGGTTATGCCTACGACGATGGTGTGGTTACGGTAGAAAACCGTTCACTCAGTATTCCAGATACCGATCGCCATTGGGTTTCAGGTGGCTTTACGTATTCGTTTAGTGAAAATACGTCGATTGATGGCGCCTATGTTTACATCAATGGCCGAGAAGCGGATATCAACAAAACGCGAGTGCTGAATGAGCAAGCTACATTAACGTCTACGTTTGTGGGTACTCAATCTGCCACTGCGCATATTCTTAGCGTACAGGTTAACCACCGCTTTTAAACGCCATTTTGTTTTCATGGCACACAAGTCGCAGCGAAACCTGTGGCTTGTGTGCTGTTTGTTTATGTGTCGTTTGCTTACGTGGATTGAAAATGATTTAAATCGACTAATTGGAGGTTTTTTTAGCTAAATAAAGTGATAGGTTAAAGTATCTCAATCACTGATATCGACATAACCCTTTCATGAAAAAACACATCCTCGTACTTATTTTCACCTTTAGTTCGCTGTGGCTATCCGGCTGTACATCAACCATTGATATTGACACCTCAAGCACGACTGCCTATGGGCCTAAAGTGTTTGAATCGCCGTCATTCACCGCAATTACCGTGGCTTATGCCCCTGAGATGCAGGGGATTTTGAATCGTATTGAGCAAGATCCAAACGCAAGTATTCACACCACAACGAATATCAAAGGGATAACGTATCGTTTAGGTACGTACCACGACCAGCCTATCCTGGTGTTTGCCACGGGTATGAGTATTGCTAATGCGGCGTTATCTATGCAAATGGCGCTAGACTATTTCCCAGTAAAACAGGTGGTGTTCATGGGTATTGCCGGAGCGGTGAATCCAAAGTGGCGCCCTGGGGATGTCATTGTGCCCGCACGTTGGTATTACCACGACGAGAGTGTATACACCAATGAAGACCCTAGTGCACCGGGCGAGTATATTCTTCCCGAGTATTATGAGGCGTTTGTGAAAAAGCAAGATGCCCGTCGGGTAAATGATCCACATTTGCCCCACTATAAGCCGTTTCAGTTTATTCACCCCGATGAAGTGCTTATTGTAAAAGAAGGCATGGATGAGCCGGTGGATACGGCTTATTTTAGCGCAACTCAGCGCTTGCTAGATGCTGCACAAGCTGCCATGACAACCATGCCAACACAGCGAGTACTAGACGATCGTGATGCTACTCTTTTTGTGGGTGGTAACGGTGTTACAGGCTCAGTATTTTTAGATAATCGAGAATACAGAAAGTGGACTCGTGATGTGTTTAGCGCAGAAGTGACCGAAATGGAATCGGCTGCCATAGGGCAGGTGTGCACCATTAATGAGGTAGATTGGGTGATTATTCGCGCCATCAGCGATTTAGCCGGTGGGCAAGAAGGCCTTAATGTAGAAAGTAAATACGATACAGAAGTGTCGAGAATTGGGGCGAATGTGCTTTTTTCAGTATTAGACGAGCTATCGAAAAGCCAATAACGTTTCACTGCTCGTGCGATTAGACTATAAGAGCGCTTAGGCTATTAGCGCGCGCAAACTGCTTGAGCGCGTAGAAAGTAAGCGCGCTACTAGCAGAGTCAATATGGGACTAGCAATGATGCGTCATCAGCGAATGGTTCGCACCATGTTGATGGTAGTGGTGGCTAATTTAACTTCGATTAAAAACACGATTAGCGCAATGATTAAGAAGATCATGGCAAGAATAAAAAGCACTATCACCGGTGTTTTTAAATCGACTATCCACAGCGAACCTGCAAATAAAGCCATGATGACAGAGCACACGAGAAGGCCAGAGGTAACGCAAAGGCCAATGGCCCAATTAATCACCTTTACTCTTCTCCACAGCACTTTAATCTCGCGCTTAGACCTATCCACTATATGGGGGTCGGATAGCGTATGAATTTGTCTTTCTGCAACACGTACTCTATCTGAAATTCGTCCTAGCCGCGAAGACATGACGTTTAAGAAGCCTGCAATCCCTGTGAGCAAAAATACGGGCGCGACAGCAAATTCTATGAGTTGGGAGAGGCTTGGAATTAACGTATTCAATGCATTTTTCCTACATAGCTATTTCTGATTAAATTGTGCAAATACATGTTTATTGTACTCGAAAATGTGCGAAAGCCAGATCTGTCTTACTTTTATGAACGTTTAACGTAATGCTTTTATTGTAATGGTAACAATACCGTATAGTAACGGCATCACGCGGTTTGCATTTTTATATATGCATATCTGACTTTGCATCGTTTTATCTGTACGCACAGGTTTATCAATGTTGGCTGAATAAGCTTACGAAAAGTATCCGTTTACCAAAAAGATAGCAAATATCAACACGCCCTTATTATTCAAAGGATTATTAATGACGTTTAAGCCGTTATTTTCATTGTCGTACATCACGCTTTCCCTTACCACACTGTCGCTCACCGCTGGTTTATCAACTGTTTCAGCTGCAGAAAATAGCGACAATATTGAGCGTATTGAAACTACCTCGTCGCGTATTGTGGGTAACGAAAATAATGTTGGCTATATCGTATCCTCAATCACGGAAGACACTCTTGACTTATTATCGTTTCAGCACATTCAAGAGTCGCTTAATTACATTGCGGGAGCGGGCGTACAGCGAGGCAATGGACAAGAGTACTTACCTGCACTGCGCTCTCCTGTACTTACTGGCGCAGGTGCCTGCGGCGGAATCTTAGCTGCTGAAGACGGCATCCCGTTGCGAGCTGCTGGTTTTTGTAATATCAACGAGCTGTTTGAAGCTCATGGTGAAATGGCTCAGCGCATTGATGTAATAAAAGGGCCGGCGTCTGCGCTTTATGGCTCCAATGCAATTCACGGCGTTATTAATGTGGTGACGCCTGATACCACCAGAGGGGGCGGACTGTTAGGTGTCGACTACGGCTCGTACGGATTTCATCGCGTTAAACTAAGACAAGGCAAAGACTTCGGTGATAGTGGAATAGGCATTAATGCCAGCATCACCAGAGATACGGGCTATCGAAACGATGAGGGCGTTGATCAGGAAAAAGTAAATATTCGCCATAGAGCTGACTTCAATAATGTGTCGATAACAAGCGGTGTAACGTACACCAATCTCGATCAAGAAACGGCAGGTTATATAACCGGTTTTGAAAGCTATAAAGATAAGCAGGTAGCGCGGAGTAATCCAAATCCAGAGGCGTTTAGAAAAGCGAAAAGCTTACGCATTTGGAGCAAAGTAGATTGGCTATTTGATAACAACAGTGCGCTGTCTATTACGCCTTACGTGCGCGATCAGTCTATGGACTTTAGAATGCATTTTCTGCCAGGTAAACCACTTGAGCAAAACGCGCAAGAAGGCGTAGGTGTGCTAACTCAATACAATTACATTATGAGCCCTTCATTAAATATTGACGTTGGTCTAGATGCTGAATATACCCAAGGTGAACTCATTCAATCGCAAGAAAGTGAAACTGTAGGCTCGGCATTTCTCGTTGAAACTGTACCACAAGGGAAGCATTACGATTACAACGTGGATGCGACTATGGTTGCTCCGTTTTTTGCCGTTAATTTGCAGCAAGGCGCGTGGGATATTTCCCTTGGCGGTCGGTTTGAGAGTATGCGGTACGACTACACCAATAATATGAATGTGGGCAGACTGACAGAAAACGGTGCTGAATGCGGGTTTGGTGGATGTAGATATAGCCGCCCTGAAAGCGGCAAGAACGACTTTGATAACTTCAGCCCAAAACTGTCGATGCAATATGCTTTATCTGACACCACACGTTTTTATGGCGGTATAGCCAAAGGTTATCGAGCACCTCAAGCCACAGAGCTTTACCGCTTACAACGAGCGCAACAAGTGACTGATTTAGACGCGGTGGACGCAACCAACATAGAAGTTGGCGTTAGGGGGGAGATTACCGATGGCAGCTATGTGCTTTCTCTTTACAGCTTAGAAAAAGACAACGTAATTTATCGCGATAGCGATTTCTTTAATGTTAGTAACGGAGAGACCTGGCACAGAGGCGTTGAGCTTACTTTTAATTATGCTTTCAACTCCCGCTTACGTATCGATATTGCAGGCTCCTATTCTGCCCATACCTATGAGCACGACCAGCTATCTGGAGAGGTGAATATTAAAGGCAACGATATGGATACTGCGCCAGACTGGCTTACAAATACTCGACTGCAATATTCGCTAACCGACGCCATAGAAACACAGCTAGAGTGGCAGCATGTTGCAAGCTATTTTACCGACCCTGAAAATGCCAATGAATATGAAGGCCATAATCTATTTCATGCGCGGGCAAGTTATGCCGTGTCTGATAATATGACGTTATATGCCCGTATAAATAACCTGCTTGATGAAACTTATGCTGAACGAGCCGATTTTACCTCGTTCACCGGCGCACGCTATTTTCCAGGGCGCCCACGTAACTTTATGCTAAGCGCCACATTCACAATGTAAGGTTATTATTCAAAGTAGTTCATTTAGTTGCTAAGTACGGCTTCTAAATACAGTGACTAAGTACGGTTGCTATGCGATGTGCTCAAAAAGGGTTACTAGACCGGGTTACTAGAGATAGTTATCCAAAAAGGGCTACTAGGAAAAGTACTTGTTTTTGTAAAGGCAGTGCACCTTCTTGCGGCGATTGCGCATTAACGGGCCAACCAACATTACTTGTAGGCACAAGGTGATAGGCGTAGTCTGTAGATGTGCTGCTTGCGCTGCATAGTTTGGGCTCAATCAGCCGCGCCAAATTAGCCAAGCCAAAAAAGTCACGCCACCTATAGAGTATTGCATCAGTGTTTATAGGTGGAATGATTTTTATAGGTAAACACGCATGCATAAAATAGTCATAGTGGGAGGCGGCGCAGGTGGGCTTGAATTAGCCAGTCGTTTAAGTCGCAAACTGGGCAGCAAAAAGAAAGCTGATATTACGCTGGTAGATAAAAGCAGAACTCATGTTTGGAAGCCGCTGCTACATGAAGTGGCTGCTGGTGTTATTGATAAGCACTCTGACGGGGTAGATTACGCCATTCACGCAGCATCACATCATTATCGCTTCCAGCTAGGAGAAATGTGCTCAATAGATGCCGCGGCAAAAACACTCACACTCTCACCGCTTATAGATGAAGAAGGGCATGAAGTGCTTCCCAAGCGCCACGTTGAATACGACCAGCTGGTTATGGCTATTGGTAGCGTAAGCAATGACTTTGGTACGCCAGGTGTGGCAAAATACTGTTACCTACTTGATTCATTGGCACAGGCCGAGCGCTTTCATCGGGCCCTGTTAAATCAACTTATTCGTATTAATCAGCAAGAAGGCGCAAATTCAGATAAAAATGCGCATATTAACGTGGCTATTGTGGGTGCTGGTGCTACAGGTACAGAACTAGCAGCACAGCTTCACCATGTGGCTAACCTATCAAAGGCTTACGGCATGCCAGACATGTCAGCTTCGAGACTTAAGATTACTATTATCGAGGCTGGAGAACGCATACTTCCCGCACTGCCGACGCGCATTGCCAATACGGCTCGTGAGGCATTAAACGACTTAGGCGTTGTTATTAAAGAACAAACAATGGTAGCAGAGGCAGATTGCAATGGGCTTATTACCAAAGACGGTTCTCGTATCGACGCTGACTTAATGGTATGGGCAGCTGGGGTAAAAGCGCCGGATTTTGTTACCAGCATGGGGCTGTTTGAAACAAATAAAGCGAATCAAATTCTTGTTGATGAGCAGCTTCGAAGCACCACAGAAAAAACGATTTGGGTGCTGGGAGATTGCTGTGGTTTTCAGCAGGATAACGGAAAGTGGGTTCCGCCTCGGGCGCAGTCCGCGCACCAGATGGCAGATATTGTAGCTCATAATATTTGTGCCGTAGTTAATGGCAAAACAACAAAACCTTTTGTTTATCAAGACTATGGTTCGTTAGTGCATTTGAGTAAATACAGCACGGTGGGCAGTTTGATGGGCTCGTTGTCAAACGGCAGTATGTTTATAGAGGGCCGATTGGCTAAGCTAGTGTATGTGTCGCTGTATAATATGCACCAGTTTGCCGTTCACGGAAAGGTGAAAGGGGTACTCAAGCTGTTGGTTAAAAAATTAAGCCACGCCATGAGCCCAAAACTTAAGCTTCATTAGGTGTTACTTTCTCGTTATTAACAGAAAGTTCGCATACCGGCTGTTGCTACAGCATCAAACCGGTACGCGGGCTGTTTATTCTGCTTGTTGCTCACTTATCGCAAGCTTACTTTGTGCTTATTGCTTAACGCCTTCCACGTGCAGCTCTAGTTCTACAGTTTGTGACGCTGGACCTAGGTCGTAATCAATACCGAAGTCTTTCAGTGCAATAACCGTCGTTCCCATGAACCCAGCGCGATAGCCGCCCCACGGATCTTTACCTTCTCCAATCTTTTTCGCATTAATGGTAATAGGTTTGGTAACGCCATGAAACGTGAAGTCGCCCATCACGTCCATCATGCCGTCGCCTTTTTCAACAATTTTAGTGCTTACAAACTTTGCTGAAGGGTATTCGTCAACGTCTAAAAAGTCGTCGCCTTTTAGATGCTTGTCTCGTTCAGCGTGATTTGAATCGATGCTGTCGGTAGTAATGTTTACCATTATATTCGCATCACTTGGCTTTTCGTTATCGTAGCTAAAGGTACCTTCAAAGTCATTGAAGCGACCGGTAAGCCATGAATAGCCTAAATGCTGAATTTTAAAGTTGATTGACGCGTGTGCGCCCTTACTATCGATTACGTAATCAGCTGCTTGAACAGAGCTCATCGATAATGCGGCTGCGAGTGCCAGTGTTAACTTCTTCATAGTATCTCCTTTCATTGAATTTTAGCGAAGCCGTAACATCTGCTTCAGCGTGTCGTCTTTATTGAAAAAATGATGTTTCAGCGCTGCTATTGCGTGCAGTGAAGCAGTAACAATCAGTATCCATGCTAAATAGAAATGGACGTCGCCCGCGATATCCTCTTGGTTCTCAATAAGCTCACCAAGAGCAGGCACTGCAAACCAGTTAAAAACGTCGATGGCTCGCCCGTCTGCTGTTGAAATTAGGTAGCCAGAGGTGAACATACTCAACAACAGCGCATACAAAAAAAGATGCCCGGCTTTACTTGCGCGCTTTTCAAGCCGATTGCCATGTGCAGCTGGTCGAGTGCTAACTAGGCGAAATACTATACGGGCTAGAGTTAACGCTAAAAGAATGAGGCCTGCGCTTTTGTGCCAGTGGGGCGCTGTTTTGTACCAGTCGCTGTAGTAGGTAAGGTCGACCATCCACAGCCCAGACGCGAACATGCCAGCCACTGCCAATGCGGTAACCCAGTGGATAAGTAAAATAATTCGCGGCCATCTCGTGTTCATAGTGCGTCCATCTATCATGTTAAGTTCAGCATATAGTCTAAACTTAAGAATGAAAATTTCTAAAAATTCGACAGTTTGTTCTTTTTTTTAGAATCTAACCTGACTAATGACTCGCCAGTCGTGACCTAGTCAATCATGTCTTTACTAAGCGGTTAAAAAGCGACTCTGAAAAGGAAGTCTTTAGACATAAGACTGTTTAAACGTAACGCGTGTTAATAAAGTTTAATAATGGGCAGGTGTTTATATACGCAATCTGGCTCGATTTTGGCAGCATTACTGGGGAATAACGAAAATTACAACACCAATGCCGATTAGAAGTGAGGTAAGAACATGAGCAAAACGCCGCTTCCCACTAATGTGGTGACAAAAGCGTTCACGTGGGCAACTCAAGAATTAGGCCTAAATGTTACGCAGGTTTCTGAAATGCTAGGAATTTCTACGCAAACCCTAGCAAAGAATACATTGAATGGATTCGAAAACAGCGCACCAGCTTACAGAAAGCAGTTGTCATTTATCCGTATGTATTATTTACTCAGTGCCATGTCAAAAGGAAACACTGAACAAATACACTCATGGTTTTATAGTTATAACATGGCGTTTGGATCAACTCCGTCGGATACGTGTTCGCAATATGATGGACTAGAGCGTATATCCGACTACCTTCGTTCGTTAAAGCAAAGCGATGCGGAAGAGCAATTTTCGCCCATTTTATCAAAACATAAACAGGGTGATGGCTCGGCGCTGCAAAAGACTACGATGCACTAATATTTCGCCCATGCTTGTCGTTAATAGTAAAAATAAAGTCAGCGCAACGCTGAGGCTGCGTTACGGGGATCATGTGCCCTGCGTCCCCAATTATTTCTGATACAGAACCCGCGATGGTGCTTTTTACCGGATGTATATGCATGTCAGGCGCTAAAATAGCGTCTTGTTCGCCATATAACACGCCAACGGGGCAGGTTATGATAGCGTAAGCTGAGTGCTGACGAACTAAGCTACCTTGCGCTGCTACAGTATCGCGGCTCCCCTCGTAAAAAGACTTTGAATGCAGAGCCAGCGCTCCACCTCCATGTTTTGCAAAACTTTTTGGGACTGCTTCAGGGTGAAAAATCTGCGATATTTGTTTGCTGCCAAATTTTACTCTAAACGGGCTAGCGATAGTTTTAGATATGCTTTTACGTAGAAAGTTATTAGGAATGTAAAGAATAGAAAGCGGACCTGCGCCTTTGAGTAACCTCGTGGTAAGTGGACACAGCAGCGATACAGCATTAATACGCTCGGGGGCATCAATCGCCATGCGCAGTGCAATTCCGCCACCCATAGAGTGACCAACAAGATAGGCATTATCAATACCGACTTTGTCCATCCATTCACGTATCATGCTGCTTTGCTTTTCAAATGACGCTGATGTGGACTTTGCGCGGATAGAAAACCCATTTCCTGGCCTATCAATACTGTAAACGGTGTAGCGAGTTGCTAATATTGATGCGAGCTTCGAGAAATTAGCACTATTGCCTAACAGACCATGAATAAGCACCAGCGCAGGGCCACTTCCCTGCATTTGCCAGTGAATTGTGCCACCCTCTACAGGAGTCAGATTGCCTGTTGCAAAGAAATTTTGTTCAATTTTTTTATCAATGTTAGTGGTGAACCAAACAAGTAGGGCAAGAATAAAAACAATAATAAGCAACGCAATGAACATAAGTGTTCCAATATAAAATAGATAAATAAACGTATAGGTTTCTTGAAACAGCGTCAATAACGTAATCGTGTGTTCGTGCGAAAGGACATAGCGTTTGAGAAATGTATGGTTTGAGAAATGCGTATTGATGAAAAAAAGAAAACGGCGAAACGCTCATTACAAAAGTCATCAAGAAGCCCGTTAAGTCGGTTATAGGAAGGTCAATGGAACGGAAAATAACGTCGTCAATATCAATTGATGAAAGCGAAATAGAGATGCAGGCTATTCGTGCACAGGGCGCGGGTGGTCAAAATGTGAATAAAGTAAGCAGTGCTATTCATTTGCGCTTTGATATACGGGCATCATCGCTGCCGGATGCTCTTAAAGAGTCTTTGCTCTGTGCAAAAGACAAGCGAATCACTACCGACGGCGTTCTTGTATTGAAGGCACAAAATTACAGAACGCAGGAACAAAATAGAGAAGATGCGATTACTCGACTGATAGGGTGGATTAAAGCAGCGACGATTAAGCAAAAACCAAGAAAACCCACGCGAGTGAGTCGCGCCGCGAAAGCGCGAAGAGTCGACGCAAAAAAATTACGAGGTGCGAAAAAATCTTTGCGTGGAAAAGTGGAAGTTTAGGAGTAAATAAACTAAAGTATAAGCCTCAAAATTTGTCATTCCGCAAGACAACGGAAAATTCTAATAAATATAACTAGATGTGTCTTGTGTGCTGGGGTGTAGTGCCTAACAGCGCATCTAATCGATGTGTGCTCACCCTCAATATCGGAAATTAGGAAAGCAGAAAAAGTGACTCGTTCAGAAGTTATCCCAATGGTGCTGTTTGCAGCTATCGTTTTTTGTCTTGGCATGAATACTCCCCAAGCAGCAAATGAAATCATTGCGCGACTATTTAATCAATCAATCACAAATAGTGAGCTGCAGCCTTCTGAGGCAGACGTAGAGCGTTTCCAATCGATGCTAACGGACAAGTCTGAAAAGGAAGTACGCCACTTACTTGCCCAGCGTGCTTTAGGTAACAAGATCACTGAATCGGTACTAGCTGACTTTGCACAGAAAAATGAAATTACCCCTGAAGACAGTGAGATTCAGTCAGCCTACTCGGTAATAAAGCTGTGGACTGTCGATTTAGACAATGCGGGTGAATACCCTGTAGAAGAGCTTGAGCGCTACCGCATGGCCTTAGCGCAAAGCATGGCTAAAAGCTGGAAAGTGTCTAAAGCACTTTACGAAGCTTATGGCGGTGATGTTGTTTTTCAGCAAGATAACCCGCTTACTCCGGTTGGCGCATACCAGCAGCTTTTCGAGCAATACCGCGAGAAGGGTGAGTTCGTTATCTACGATCCAATATTTAAAGCGGCATTTTGGAGTTCGGTTCGCATGAAATACGCGAAGACTCAAGATCCAGACAATATCGACTTTTCTTTTCCGTGGTGGGAAAGGAGCATGAGCGCCTCAGAAAAAAATAAAGATTCAAGTTACTAATAAATTTAGTTTTTTTAAAATTCTCTTAAAAATTTAGTTTTACAAGGGAATAAACCCTTTCCTTCATCCGTTTACTCAGTGTCCAATCAAAAACACTGGAGATAAACGGATGAAACATATCAATACTGCTATTCTACTAGCACTAGGCATTACTTCTACATCACCTTTCGCACAAACTGCAGAGGTATCGTCTTCCACAGTTTCTGCCACCTCAGCAGAGTTCAGCTCACAAAATACGTCAATAAGTGCGTCAACTAGTCAACAATTTGGAGTTGCGTTAGCTATCGGTCAAAATATTGAAACTGATGAGCAAATGAGTGAGGTCGACTCGCAGACGACTGACCTTAGCAATAATGATGCGCAACCAGACCAACCTACACCTGAAACAAGTGCCCCACTAGAGAGCTCCCAATCTACGATGAATACCAATGCGATGGTTACAAACACAATGGATAGCGCATTGAATGGCACGCTAGAAACAACTGAAATTAGCGCACTAACATCGACGGCCGACACTACAGATTTATTAGGTGATACGGTGACAGACTCATTGGTAAACTCTCAGGCAGACGCATTGCCAAATTCTGTGAATGGCTTAGTAGAGTCATCTCTCACTAACTCGGTTAACAGTACGGTGAGTACTGTCGTCGATAGTACGGTAGCAGGCACAGTCAGCGAGTCAGTGAGCGGTAGCATTTCAAACACAATTACAAACTCGGTTGATTCTACAATACAGAGCACGGTATCAAACACAGTATCTAGTACAGTGGAAGATACGGTATCTGCATCAGTAAGCGACTCTGTATCTTCATCAGTTTCGAACGCGATCGGCTTATAAACGACTCGGTTTGAAAAGCGCTCAGCTTTGTAAAATGCTGAGATACACAGGGGCTGGTAATAACATACTTTGAGTTATTATCAGCCCCCCTTCATCACTACCCCTCTTTATTTATGCCTTTACCGTTTTAGGTCACCGCTATGAAAACACTTAATGAATGTACTATTACACGGTCAGTAGCTTTAATGACTGCGCTTGTTTTTACACCACGACTACATGCAATGAATGATTCATCCTTATCAGATGAGAAGTCCTGGTTTTCATTAACAGGCAAAGGCTATGTCGCTTATCAACACGATAGCAACGTAGGCATTAGTGAGCTTGATACAAACTCGAACAGCGCTGATTCTGCGCGCTACACGAAGGGAAATCTCAAGCTATCAATAGCTCCGACAGATGCTTGGGTGAACGACCTCTCAGTAACCCATTCTGCTACGTCATACGGCGAGCAAAGTGAATTTGATTTAGATATTACAACGTTGGGAGCTGTTTCAAGTTACGCATTTGAGGCTCTCAAAGTTGGTGTGCATTACTATGATGCCAATGCGTCACTAGGCTCAGATCGTTTTTTGTCCTACGAGCAGTACGGAGTTTCTGCGGGAAAATTAATTATGCAGCGTGGATATGTGCGTTTAAGCACCGATAAAGTGGCAAAGCAATTTGAGACAGCAACAAATAGGAACAGTAACGCAGATTCCTTTCGCGCAGATATGTTTTGGTTTTTCGAGGATGACGACTTTGTAGAGCTTGCGCTGACATATCAAGATGAGGATGCTGTTGACAATGTGTTTAGTTTCAAAAGTAACGGATTGGAACTGGGGTACTCGTATCCTGTATCTGTTCTTTCAAAAGTACTCACTTTTAAACTCGCGTATCAGCTGAATAACCGAAACTATGCAAACGAAACTGCAGGCGGAATTGGCCGTGAAGATGACAGTCAGCGAATTAAATTGGACATAAACTACGAGGTCTTAAGCTATCTGGACGTAGTATTCTCAGCTCGCTCGGGTGATTTTGATTCAACATTGGCTCAGGCTGATTACAACGAAACGATAGCCGAGATAGGGATGAACCTTCATTTTTAATTAGGTAAAGGGGGCTGCCTTAGTGCAAAATTCCAAAGCCGTAAACTGAATCACGCCCAGGCTCACCAGCGTCAATGGCATTTTTTTGTAGCAGTGTTAACGCTGCCATCCTGCTTTTTTGCCGCTGTAAGTAACAAGCATAGGTTGCCGCCACTTGAGGTGCGGCCATAGAGGTTCCACTTTGGCGAATCGTTGCTCCGTTAGGGTGTGCCGCAGGTATAGAGACTCCTAAAGCAGCAAAGTCGACATAGTCACCTTGATTAGCCCAGCGGTAAATACCTCCGCTTTCGTCAACAGCCGATACGCCAATGGTTTCTCTATAGGCGGCCGGATACAGCGGCAACGATGCAGGCCCTTCGTTACCAACCGCTGCAATTATTTGAATACCTTGATGAGTTAAATAAGTCATTGTTTTAGCTAAAACAGGATTGTCGGGACCCGCTAAACTCATATTGATCGTTTCGACGGACTGCGACGCTAAATAATCGAGTCCATCAATCAACGAACTTAACGTCGCGCCTTGGCTTACACTACTCCTTGTATAGAAAACACTGGCATTAAAAAGGCGGCTATTTAACGGTAATTTTTGAGCTAATAGGCTTGCAACGGCAGTTCCGTGTTCACTGCCATTTTCTGTTTGCTCAGGTGAAAATGTCATTTGCTTGATAGTTAGGTGAGATAGCATAGGGTGCTTTTCCACAATATCACTATCTACCATTCCCACACGTAAAGGTGACTGGCACGTAGGTGATGCATTACCTTCTTTGCGCACTAGTGTTTCACTGACGTGCTGTTTTTGTTGCGATAAATAAATATGGTTTCTACCTACTTGAGACTGAAGCTCGGCAGGAAGGTTGTCGCGAATAAGTGACAGCTCATCCAAAGTCGCTTTTACTTTGACTATATAGCGCCATCTATCTAACGCTTTTAAAAATTTTGCATCTATATGGGTAAAGTTAGAGGACTGAAAATAACGGCTATCTTCTTTATTGCCTATAAATATCCATTCCCGTTCAACCGCTAGAAAGCCATCTGGCGTCGTTATCTCACTAATAACAATTTGGCCAGTTTTTCCTAGAATTCTTTTCGCAGCAGGCACTTTAAAAAGCGGCGCTTTAATACTCGAAGCTGTATCGTAAATAATTGAAGTTAAATCATTTTTTCTAACATTCTCAATGTTGGTTTTAGCTTTTCTTGCTCGCTCTCTAAGTGTCTCTAGGTGAGAAGGAGCTTGTTGTATCACTGGGGTGATGACCTGTGATGGTGTGGCTAAAACTTGAGTATTTCCTGCATAGGGGAGTAGCAGGGATAAAGCACCAAGCGTAAATGCTAACTTCATCAACTTACCTCTGCTCTAGTAATAAAAAGTGGAGCCATAAAAACGTAATGGCACACATTGTGCCGTTAATATTACGCTAATAATAATGACTGAAATAACGTTAACGAATTTATTCAAAAAAAATTCCAATTTATTGGGAATAAAAAAGCACTTGAACCGTTAACGATATAATACGGTTAAATTACACAGGTAATAACAATGAAAGAAGAGTTAACCGAGCTCCTACCATCCCTTCGAAAGTTTGCCTATTCGCTAACGGGGAACATGCATGATGCAGACGATCTATTGCAAAATACCATTGAGCGGCTGTTATCGAAACCCCCTTCAAAAGAAGTAACGTTAATGGCATGGGCATTTAGAGTTTGTAGAAATGTTTGGATAGATGAGTATAGAGCAAAAAAAGTACGTTTAAACGCAAGTGACGCGTTGCAAAATGAGTCAGAGATAGATAAGCAACAAACATTAGATGATGAAATTGCCGCGAATTCAAGTTCGAAGTGCACCACTCACTAAATTAGGCCGCTCCGCGTAATT